>MEHZ011623122.1_pt1 | contig 31988 bp, 34 predicted proteins | sample 897221 | NCBI WGS metagenome assembly MEHZ01 (sample SAMN05514161, study PRJNA337945) | marine metagenome | isolation source: marine surface water | place: Arctic Ocean | collected 2007-12-13
CTCTGACGCACCCTTACCCTTAGACCGTTTTACGACATATTCCTTCTCACCCAGACGGAAGGTCTTGTCATCCTTGAACTCGTCCAGCGCAGCAACCAGTGCATCTGCAACAGGGTCACGGACTTCCTTAAGAGTCTTGGACTGGGATACCATCCACTTTGAGAAGGCATTCTTTGCGATGTCGTCACCGATACTCTTACGGAGTGCATTGAGTTTGTGTCATTCCGATTGTCGGATACTTAAGTCCAATAATAACTACACTTAAATATATAGCATTATCGTGGAAACCCCTGACGCTCACCGCAGCCCTTTGGTTTATCCTCAACGGATTCCTGAATGCCGGCGCACACTTTCTGATGATAGAAGCGCTATGGCTCGGCGATGCCTCGCTGATTTCGCCGTTCCGTTACACCGCAATTATGTGGGCAACGTTGTCCGGGTTCTTCATCTGGCACCACCTGCCCGATAGCCTGGCAATGTTCGGCGCGGCCCTGCTGATTGTCAGCGGCGTCATCATCTCTCGGAAGAATAAACGCCGGTCGAAAGTCCCTCGTGAGCACGACCTGAGTGTTTAAGGTTACGCCGTTCCATCCCGTTTGTTAGCCTCATACGCGAGCGTAACGGCGCCTGTCCCCAATTGGCGACCCGTATAAAGGTTGCCTTCCAATTCGGCCTGCAGCGCGTCTGAGGTGTATTTCAACGCCGCTGAGTTACGCCGGATTGCAACAATAGCAAGCTCCCTGTCGGACCGCAGCCGGTCCGAGGCGTGTTTGATCGCCAAGCCCCATTTCCGAACCGCTTTCAGAACAATATCACGGTCATCGCGAAGCTCGGGTGAGGCAAACTGCAACGCTATCGCCCACCTTCCGATTGCCGCGAGGACGACCTTTCGGTTCGCACGCAAATCGTCGCCGACATATTCAAGGGCGCGACCATTTTCCCGGACCGCATGGAGCGCAACCTCAGTATCGCCGCGCAGTCTGTCGGACGCGTATTTGATCGACACGCCGCAGGCGCGCACCGCAGACAACACAAATTCCCGGTTATCGCGTTGCTTCGGACTGGCTGTCGATAAATCGTCGGTCATTGAAATCGGTCGCTTGTGCAAAGGTGAATACAGGCCGCCATTATGCCATTCCGCAACAAACCCCGCTTTGCCGTTCTCGTCAGCCCTTGCAGTCAGGGCCTCGTTGAGGTCCGGGGTTCGCGTACATCGCAAACAATCAAACAGTAAACTTGGGGTTCCACCATGTCGACGCCCGCATATATCTTTTGGGAAACTATCGAGGCCGGATGACGCATCGTATGGAGAAGACTAATATTAACTTTATGCCCTGACGATGAAAATCGAGCAGAGCCGTTTTGTGCGGGTCATGCTGGTGCCGGTAGAATATAACGCTACATCCACAGTCAGGACGTTCCGAAAAAACCCGCCAGCAGACAACGGAGAAATTTCTCGATGTCGCGCTCGCGTTATAATCCGGGTAGGCGGATTCGGAAATAAACATGCCGCATGCGTGACTATCTCCCCCGGCCCGTCGTTATGCTGCTTGCGTTCGGCGCGGGTCTGCTCGCGCGGTATGGATGGCTGGAGTAGGACGGGGGCTCCTTTTTTCTGAGGGTCCTTCTTCTGCTCGGAGCCAGCGTCGGCCTCGTTCGTGTGGCCGCGAATATCGTCAAAAACTGGCCGCTCCGCAGCAGATGATGCCGCCATTTTAAAGTACCGGGCTACCACGTGTACTTCCCCTTTCCGGCCTGATTACTGTACATCGCGCTTTGCTAATGCTTTATTTTCTCTCCGCACTCGAAGGAATAATGGAATGCCCTTTAACGCCATCACGGTGAAAAAATCTTCCCCCCATATAGGTGCCGAAATCGGCGGGGTAGATTTAACCAGTCCGCTTGCTGATGTCGAAGTAGACGAAATTCATGCGGCTTTGAACGAGTTCGGGGTGGTATTTTTTCGAAACCAGAATATGGGTCCGGAGGATCAGGACCGGTTCGTTAGATATTTGGGCGAACCGCACGTCCATGTTGGTGGCAAAAGTACGGCATCGAAACCCGTTGACGGATACCCGGCGCTCAGGAAACAGCATTTTAACGAGAATTCAGCCCGCATCTCAGGCGAGGCATGGCATACTGATCAGAGTTGCTCTGAAATCCCCCCCAAATACAGCGTTCTTTATCAGAAAATAATCCCGCCGAATGGTGGGGGCGACACCATGTTTCTTTCGGCGGCAAAGGCTTATGACGAACTCAGCCCCGGCATAAAAGAGTATCTCAACGGAAAGACCGCAACGCATAATGCCGCCAAGGCATTTGATGCGTCGGTGACAAAAGACAACAAGGAAACGCACCTTGTTGCAGAACATCCCATTGTGGTTACGCACCCGGAGAACGGCCGGGAAGTCCTTTACGTAAATCCCTATTTCACAATGCACATTAACGATATTCCGGAGGATGAAAGCCGTTACATTCTGGATTTTCTATATCAACATCAACAGCGCCCCAATTGGACAATGCGCTTTAATTGGACTGATCATACCGTCGCCTGCTGGGACAATCGCGCGGTGCAGCATTATGCTATATGGGACTATTGGCCCAATGAGAGATTGGGGTATCGAATGTTTGTCGGCGGAACCGACAGGCCCGTGAGAAGGTAAATCCAGCCCGTTCATGTCCGGTCGAACGGATGAATTTTTTTGACCTTTGTGTTGCGTGTATACCCGTCGATTTTTACTGACAGTTCAAACTTCTGGCATTTGGCCTTTCGGCGATTGCCGAAGGCAATAACCGATCGTGTTGGAGAAGTTGTTAGACGGGGGTCCGTCCGGTAACGGAAAACAACGGATCGCCGCATCCCGATACCGGAGATAAGTCAGCCATTTCTATGCGGCTGAACTCGCCCGATTTGTTCATACAAGCCGCGACATAATTTTGATGTCCAGCGCCATCCAGTAACCGTCAAATGGCAACTGCCTTCGTTGGAACCGATCCGATTTGAAAACGAAACAATCAATCTTCCCTAAGAGTTAGCTCAGGGTTCTTATTAAGGTTTTGTATGAAATAATCGTCAAGTCGAGGGTTAGCACTTAGTTCCTCCCAGTTCATCCCGTGTCCGATGGCTGTCCCCAGAGCAAGATTAAGAGGAAGGTGGAATACCCAGCTTGACATCAGATCTAAAACCCCGCCGCCATCCTGCAGACATGCCGCGTAATGAGCGGCATCGGCACCGCAAGCTGCATCAACAATGTGGGTCACAAGTCGTGGCGTGTCGTAAAATAATTCGTCTGGTGTATCGTCGAGGCGGATGAACATGCGATCGTCGTCGCTGATGCTGTCCCGAAGGTTCTTGTTCTCATTCATGAATTCCTGTCCGACGATACATTCGAAAACTAATCAATAAGAGACACGTATGGAGTTTATTTCCAGATTTCCACCCGGAGATTAGACCCTATTTCGATGGAAAATAATCCCCACATTATGTTCACACTTCGGTGAATACGAGGGATCATTCCTGAGGTCAACGCTTACATGAGCTACCTTTAATCAGGTGATTTTCGATGAAACGTTGGGTACCGAAGGATGGTGGACCACGTACAAAGAGAGGCCATGACGGACACTCTTGGTTTGAGAGAGTTTATCGATCCAACAAGGCGTCGAGCGTTCGGAGGTTGTATAAAATATTCTGGACGCGTCCGCTTCGAGAGATTCCAACCTTTGATCACAAGAGTGATGGCAAGAATGTGACGAATGGTGGGTAGATAGCCAAAGCGACCATTCCTGCGATAAAAAGAAGAACAAATGGCCATGACGCTCTGAACACCTCAGATATAGCAACTCGATCAGCCGCACCCTGAAATGCAAATATGACATATCCAAATGGGGGAGTAATTCCTCCAACCGTGACATTCAATAACATTATTAGCCAGAACCATATCGGATCAAAACCGAGTGTGCCGAGAAGGGGTTGGTAGATCGGGATTATGACCAGCATAAGAGCGATCTGGTCGATAAACATACAGAGAATGAAGGGGATCAGCATCATAACGAATAGCATGAGCATCGGAGACCAATCGAGGGTAACGATTAGGGTCGTCAGTTCCGTAGTCGCACCTGTGAATGCCAGTAATTGGCTGAACATTCTCGAGGATGCCATGATCAGTAATATCATACTCGTGATGAAGGCCGATGTGCCCAAAGCCTCTACAATCATCGAAAATGACAGCCTTCGATATGCTGCAGCTGTTATCAGTGAAGCCAAGACCCCTGTAGCTGCCGCCTCGGATGGGGTGGCTATCCCAAACATAATAAAGCCCATTACCGAAAAAATTATGATGGCAAATGGGAAGCAACTTACAATGGCTTTAAGCTTTTCTGACCAGCTTACATGAACTACGATATCGCCACTTTCATCGGGGGCGAGGCTCGGGTTTAATCTCACCCGCACGAGCGTATAAATCATGAAAATTGTAGCTAACAGGAGGCCGGGAATAATCCCGCCGATCAATAAACCTGCAATCGAAGTATTTGAAAGTGTCCCAATAACAATCGCCAGCACACTTGGAGGAATGATTGGCGCTAGACTTGCTCCAGCCAGCATGGTTCCGATCGAGAGCCGCGTGTCATAACCTCTCTGTCGCATAGTAGGAAACAATGTGCGAGCTAACATCGCAGCCACGGCCATACCAGAACCAGATAGCGCACCAAATACCGTGGAAAGCGAAATTGTTAAGACGTATTGCCGCCCCTTCACCTTCCCCACAATTTTGTCTACTGCGTCGAAGAGTATGTCTACCGAACCCGAACGAAACAGGATTTCAGCCATAAGGACAAAGAGGGGAATAGTCGCTAGGTCCGCATAATTAGCTGTGTCAAAAATTGAATTTGCTACCATCCCGAAAGCGGCGGGCCCAATAAATATAACAACCCCAGTCAGATTAATGACTAAAAACGCGACGAATAACGGAGCACCAGTCAAAAATGCAGCGAGAAGAAGCAGCAAAGAGACAATAAGTGTCGCTTCCCAACCCATATCTTAGTCCTCCCCAAATCCGCCGAGTGAGCCAGCAGTTTCTGGATTGATCATTCTCCAGTCAAGCATGCGAATAAAATGAATAGTAGAGCTAGCAAAGCCAAACGGCAGAACAATCGATACTAGATACTTGGGAACTGGCTTCACAGCCATGATATGTACGTCGTTGTAATATTGCCGAAGCGTTTCGTCGAAGGTTATCCAAGCTGCGAAACCACAGGCCAAAGCTCCCATAAGATATGTTATCCATACAGCAGGTCTGACCAATCTTTTAGGGAGAATATCAAAAATTAAAGCCACTGCGACGTGACCTTTTTTCCATGTAACGTAAGGCATCATCATGAAAGCTCCGACGCACAGAGAATACGATACTGCCTCACTAGCCCACCATTGCGGCGAGTTAAAAAAGTAACGGCCAAAAACTTCCACAATGTAGGAAGAAAATATTACCGCGAGAGACAAGCAACTAATATAATAACCGAATTCGGTTATTGCATCATGGGCTCTAGTACAAAGCTTGAATGCTTTCTTCATTTTGTTTAGTCACCGCTAAAATTGTCCCCGTAGCCTGCACTAAATTTAAATGCAGACTACGGAGCATTAAACACAAGTGTCTTATTTTACGGCGAGAGCCCTGCTTTTACCGCCAAAGCGCGCATTTTCGTGGCGGCAGGACCACAGCACGTCTCTCCTAATTTCCATAGGCCATCGGAGAAAGCTTTCCTCATTCCGGCAACCTTATCTGCGGGAATTTGGGTTATCTTTACCCCAAGTTTCTCGAGTTGAGCATCCTCTTCGGCCTGGAGAGCATCACCCTTCCAAGGCATTTGGAGCTCTGTCATTTCGCCCGCTGAAAGTAGAATTTTTTTCTCAGCTTGTGAGAGCTTTTTCCAGCTACCCATATTGATTAAAATTGGTAGCGTGGATGTGCCAAAGGTCGGTCGAACCTTGTATTTAGCAACTTCGAAATGTTTCATGCTCAGCATGCCGGCAGAAGGCCATGCCGCTCCATCAACAACTCCTTTTTCCAGCGCTGAATACACTTGAGAACCAGGCATAACAACCGGCTCGCCACCAAAGAGTTTGATTACTCCGTGGTAAGTCTGCGTTCCGCGGATTTTACGACCTTTCCACCCGCCATTCTTCATAGGCTCTTTCAAAAAGATATGATAGCCCTGAGAGCTACTGGCGGAAATTGCAAGAAGCTTAAGTCCATGTGTTTTATTATAGAATTTGTCTAAATGATCCCAGACACCAGACGTCCGCTTGCCAACAGGATCTGAATTCATTGCATCAGCGATTGCAGCTAAACCCTTAGAACCCATGTGATAAACACCATGGGTAAACAAGATATCAAAAACCCCTGATTTAACTGGCTGCAGCTGCTGGAAACCTGGCACCACCTCGGGGCCACTAATACGCAGTTTGACTGCATCTCCCCCAATTTTTGCTACATTTTTTACAAATGTATCGAGGACGATGTAAGTCGGCCAGATATTCTTATTCCAACTCGCCAGAACTTTTAAATTTGCAGACGAAGCTGCCGTCGCACTCAGCATCAAAGCGGCGAAAGCGGTCGTCGCAACTAAAGACCTTGTTTTCATGAGATAACCTCCATATTTTAAATAGAATGGTTCAGTCACAAATTGAGTTAAGGTGTTCTACCGGATTGAGTCAATCCCATCTGAGCCGAAAGCGTGGAATTAAATCCTTGGGTCAACGCCCCATTCACATTACCTTTAACGACATATTGACCGTAGTTTCGGTTCACTCAATCCGAATTCCAAGAGCAAAAAATATCAATAGAAGAATTCAATTTCTGCCGTGAGTTTTTAGGCCCTTGGAACCCCCACCAACTTTTAATAAATTTTTTACAAGTTGCCTTCGAATACCGCTTTTATTTTCTTGATCAAAATAATCCAAATTATGCCCCGTCATAATCGATGTGGAAGTAGGCCTTGATATGGTTAAACTGGCTCAGGCCCCGAAAATGACACGGTCGTTATACGCTATTAGCAAGAAACCTCGCCTGAGGAGTTTAACCAGTTCGTTTAATGAAATAGCTAAGGCCGCAAATCCGATATAGGCGATATCGGAAGAAGCCTCCTTTAATTCACTGCTTTTTGCGAAATAATGGGCTAAAATTATTTCAATCGAGCCGGTTCCGGCTCTGATAAATAGTAGGACCTGTTTTTAATTTGGGAGGGCATGATATGAGCGAGCGTATTTGGGACGACTTTTTGACCGAACAGGACAAGGCTGTTTTCAAAGCTGCAGGGTATGGGACGCGTGGCGATTGGGGAAAACGTCCTGCATTATTAATTATCGATGTGTCCTACGGGTTTACAGGTGAGATAGACGAACCCATTCTAGATTCTATCAAAACTTGGCCCAATTCTTGCGGCCATTTTGCATGGCGATCGATACCCCATCTACAGAAATTATTGAATGCCGCACGCGCTAAAACATTACCGGTCATCTATACCACTGGACATTATCGCAACGATCAATGGGATATGGGTAGCTGGGCTTGGAAAAATGGAAGGACCGATGATTGGGAAGGGCATGGTCAAAACCGTGATGGCAACGATATCATAGATGAAATAGCGCCTGAGCCTCAGGATATTGTTATCCGCAAGCTAAAACCCAGTGCCTTTAGCGGTACACCACTCAAATCTTTTCTGACACTTCTGGGCGCAGATTCACTTATCGTTACCGGGACCTCAACATCGGGCTGTGTTCGGGCGTCTGTAATCGACGCATTCAGCGAAAACTACCGCGTGACCCTTGCCGAGGAAGGGTGTTTTGATCGATCGGAGGCATCCCATGCCATCAACCTTTGCGACATGAACGCAAAATATGCCAACGTGATGCAAACGGATGAGGTAATTAAGCATATTAAAACGTTGCCCGACGAATTATTCAATTTGCCGAGTGGAACACCATCGAGTTTTTGAGAAAGCGACAGTAAAAAATCAGGTCGCGCGCTGACAAGGTTTCCACAAGGAACCTCCCTCGGAGGGAGCTCAGAATAACAACACGGAAGAGCTGCACTTCGCGTATTGGAAGACTTCTCCACGATCCTTCTACTCGCAGGTGTCTTTCAAAAGGGTCTCGAATTTTGTGAACAATGTGAGCCCATCCAAGGTTATTCGCAGGCTAATGCGATCCAGTCTGCGGATAACTCGAAGTAGCGATAATCCAACCATTATCAGACCAAAATTATGGCCATTTTTTATAGCCCAGGAATTATAGAAGATCAGCAAAATCCTGCGTGTTTCATAAACTAGCCTGGTTCTCTCTTTTCAATCTGAGTAGCGTTGATCTTACAAGACCATGGGCAGAACTAGTGACGCAAGTGGGTTAATATACTCCACTCTCTTATAGAAGTGGACCCAATCAACGAACGGCTGGATAGTGAACATCGGCTTTTCACCGCTTTGAAACCCGGGGCAGATTTTTGAGTTTCCGCTTCATGATGGAAAAATTGCCGGATTAGGTCCGAATTGGTAGCTTTTAACAGCCCGCAATTCATCGTGACGCCCCAACAATATGGGGCAAAGATATGCGCCACGCTAACCAGGGAAAGAGGATTAGGTGATGGCCCAACTACCGGTGTCCGTATGCTTCTGGAATTATGACCGTACCATGCCCATGGCGGACGGGCAGGTAGAGATAGAAGGCTGCGACGCAACCTTCCACATACGCCGCCCGGAAGATGCGTTCCACCGCGCCTTCTACCATGCTGAATATGACATCACTGAATTGTCCTTCAGCCGTTTCATGGCGCGCTATTCAGAAGATAATGTTGCCTATCACGTGATCCCGGTGTTTCCCTCTCGGGCGTTCCGCCATGGGTCCCTGTTCGTCCGAACCGATCGTGGAATTGAAACGCCTGAAGATTTAAAGGGAAAAACGCTCGGGCTGCTGGATTTTGAGATGACTGCCGCCCTTGTAGCCCGCGGCATGCTCAGCGACGATCACAATATCGCGCCCCACGATATCAGTTGGATGGTGGGCGCGGTCGAGGACGACGGTGATCATATCCCCCAGGGTGACAGCGAATCAACGGCGGAGGGGGTCGAGATTAACCTCGCGCCCGAGGGACGCTCACTCAATGCGCTCCTCGCGGATGGTCAAATTGACGGCATCGTAGGGCTCTATGAACCGTCTTGCATGGCGGGCGGTGCCCCTGTCAGGCGCCTGTTCCCCGATTGGCGCAGCACCGAGCAGGATTATTTCCGCCGCACAGGCATTTTCCCGATCATGCACACCATAGCTATTCGCAAGTCACTGCTTGCCGAAAATCCGTGGCTGACACGGACGGTCTATGAGGCGTTCTGCGACGCTAAGGACATTGCCATCGCAGAGCTGCAAGTGCCGCAGGCCAGCAAAGTGACCCTGCCCTGGGTAGTTGCTGAATATGCCGCGACCGCGAAAATCATGAATGGCGATATATGGCCCTATGGCTTTGCCGCCAACCGCGCCGTAATCGAGGCCATGATCCGCTGGTCACAAAATGACGGGCTTCTGGCACGCCCCCTCACCGCCGACGAGTTGTTCGCGCCGGAGCTGCTGGAGACCTAGACAACCTTTGGGTCCGCTAAATTGGGTTTTCACTCTTAGGGTGCTTGCAGCGCTGCGAGATTTGTTTATCCAGACGATGCACCCGTCACGTGGTCCATGGCCCGTCGTCGCCGACTTCAAAATGTTGAGGCTGCTCTCTAAATTAGCATGTGCTAGAATGTCGCGCGCACGCGATATCGTCGGACAGACGGCTTTGCTTTCTCTCCGGATCAGAACGTACTTTCTTCCCAAAAGATAAGGGGTCAGCGTGGAGCTTTCACGCCCAGAAATTAATGGTTGGTTCGGTGTCTCGGCATCAACTTATGCGCCGGCGAGCCAAGCAGCTCTTCGTATGTTGGAAATTGGTGGCAATGCTTTTGACGCCGCCGTCTCCGGTGGATTTGTTTTGCAGGCGGTTGCACCTCATCTCAACGGACCAGCTGGCGATGTCGCGATGCTGATCTACGACAAAAATTCCGGTCATGCACAGGCTTTGTGCGGTCAGGGTTCTACACCAAAGGCCGCGACGGTCGACGCTTTTCGTGACCTTCACTTAACGACAGTTCCGGGAACGGGTTTACTTCCTGCTGTAATTCCTGGTGCCTTCGACGCATGGATGGCTCTCCTCGCGGAGTATGGAACCCTCTCGCTGCGTGAAGTACTCGAACCAGCGCTGCTTTATTGGCGCCTCGGAGCACCAGTGGACGCACGGTTGCACGCTACTTTAAAAGCGGCTGAGCCTGTCTTCCGAAACTATTGGCCGACCTCTGCCGAGACATTTTTTGGCACCTCTAGTGTACCGGATTTGGGAAGCACACTAAAAAATACCGGAACAGCGAGTACGTTCGAACGTCTTATAACCGAGGCAGAAGCTGCAGGCAGTGACCGATTGAACCAGATTGAGGCAGCTCGACGGGCCTGGTCCGATGGCTTTGTTGCCGATGCGATAGACCGCTTCTGTCAAGAGACCCGTGTAATGGATGTTTCTGGCGAAGAGCATGGGGCTTTGTTGCGGGGAGACGATTTGTCTGGCTGGCGCGCGTCATTTGAACCCCCACGCCGATTGCGTTACGCGGGGCACGATATTCTTAAATGCGAAAGTTGGACCCAAGGTCCGGCACTTCTGCAGACATTAGCCCTACTGCCGTCTGACGACTTGGCCAGTCTAGACGCCAATGGACCAGATTTTGTGCACCGCGTGGCAGAAGCATTAAAACTCGCTTTCGCCGATCGTGAAGTTTTCTACGGTGATCCAAATACGAGCCGTATTCCAATGAATATGCTTCTGTCGGAGAGCTATGCCGTTGAAAGGCGTAAACTAATCGGAGAAAAAGCTAATAACGAATGGCGGCCTGGTTCTATCGATGGTTTCGGAGCGGCAATTGATTACTTGGCAGCCGCTTCCCGTGCCCGAGATGCGGGGTTGCTTGCATCATACGGCGGTGGCGAACCAACGACCCAGTCGATTTCAGAGGGCGGACACCGAAACAGTGTCATTGGCGATACATGTTACATCGCTGCGGCGGACGCTGCGGGCAACATGGTGTCAGCAACCGCTTCAGGGGGCTGGCTCCAATCATCCCCAACAATTCCGGAACTCGGTTTCCCGCTGGGGACCCGAGCACAAATGATGTGGCTAGACCCTGACTCCCCGTCGGGCATGGGGCCTTCCCGCCGACCCCGGACTACACTGACACCAACTTTGGTTTTGGATAAGAACGGCGAAGCAACCCTCGCCTGCGGAACCCCGGGGGGCGACCAGCAGGATCAATGGCAGGCGTCGTTTCTTCTACGTGTTCTATTACACGACCAAGGATTGCAGGCTGCTATCGAAGCTCCGTCCTTCCATTGCGAACATTGGCCGAATTCTTTCTACCCACGACACGCAAGCCCAGGAAAGCTGGTGCTTGAAGGTCGGTATGACCCGACAACGATCAAAAACCTTACAGCACGAGGGCACGAAGTCACCGTCGGTGGCGATTGGTCTGAGGGTCGGATCTGCGCTGTCAGCAGAGGCCTCGATGGGTTTCTCCGCGGAGCTGCAAATCCAAGAGGAGGAATGGGTTATGCAGTTGGTCGATAAAAAGGTGTTTGGATCTTTATTTAAATCCAATCGATGATTAGCATATCAGAGATGTTTTGGAACGACGAGCAGCATGGCTGCCTAGCTGCCTCGGGCCTCTTTATCTGCCGGCTTGTGCATGAAGCCAGACATCCTCACTCTCTCACCGCACGGCATATTACCTGAGCAACGTGCGCATCTCATAGGAAACTATGTTTCTGCTGTCCGAGGGGATGCTCTGTTACAGAGGGTCGTCGGGTAAATTATGTCTCTAGTCCGCCAATGCAATACCCTCTAACCTACGGCAACTAGACGTTTTTTTGTGTATTCTTAATTGTGCTCGAGCCGATAAATCACGTCTAGAACCACCGGCATAGGCCGGCACTCCCGCAACATATCTATGACCAACCCCCGGTGAGCAGATTTAAATTGGGCGCTTTCCACTGTGATTTCGGGATGGCCTTGCTTATTCAGTGCCTCGACCGCCATCAAAAGGATCTCGCGATCCATCGGGCCGTCTCTGAGACGCGCCTCTTCTGGGAAGTCCCCCCCATCAGACGGAGACCGTTCGGTATCAGACATCGAATATCCTAACATCTGGTCCGTTTACGGACCATTTTGACTTTGCTAGTGTGCTAATACAAACTTTATCTATCCTACCCATTCTGTGCCCGTGACTATTGCAGACTACCGCCTCAGCAGCCACCGTTTGAAGACGTCCTAATCTTAGAGGTAGAGCTGGTCCCCACCAAACACCGCTATTCAGCTGCGAGTACGCCCGCATCAAAATCAGATCCTTCAATTTCTGGAATTTCCGGAATAGGCACTCCATATGGTGCCACGTCTTCTCGAATTTTAGCCAGCGCGGCAACAATGACCCCAACTTCTTCGTCGGGATATGTAGCCCCTAGTCCATGCTTTGCCGCAAGGGCGCGGGCTTTTGCCGAGCGCTGGCGTTCATCCTTGGGTAAATTCACCACCGCATAAACGCCGTTCAGAAGACTACCCCTAAGTTTTTTCGAAAACTTCTCACCTAATAACGTCTTTTCCTCTACCGTGAGAGTATCGAAAAAACGCCGCATCAGAATTCGACCAAACTGGATATGCCGCGCTTCGTCTTTCAGTATCAGCTTGCACGCCTTCTTTATCTGAGGGTATTGCGCATTTTCATACCGGGCTAACAGTAATTCTCCCGATAATTGCTCAAAAAGCGTATTCACCGCCATACCAGCATAAAAGGACATGGCCTTTTCATCTTTCTCGTCGTGAAATTTGGGAATCACGAGTTGAAAATAGTCGCTTTTAGGAGATGCCTGGTACCCACCAAGGGCATCAGCGATCCGGAAAGATGCCTCGTGATGACGAAGCTCTTCCATGATAAAGTTTGCTACATGCTGCTTGATCTCGAATGGTAAATTCTCAAATACAGCTTGTCGGAAACGTTCCGCACCATAAGGGGTGGCACCATGTTCCATCCACCCGCGGAGAGACCACCATTCTGCGCCTGCGGCAAGCGCTTCCTTTGGCAAATGAGCGGTCTCCTCCTTCAACCCTTCCCAATCAATTTCTCGCACCGGGTCCCAAGCATAATCCCTAGCTTGTTGGCATAATTGCCATATGTCATCGTATTCCCCCATTCCAACAATGGGGTACGGGTTGGGGTTCTGTGCAGTTTCCTCGAGCATGGACGCTTCCATTACAGATCTCTCCTTACATAAGGTATCAATGACAAAAGGTTGCACATTACAACGATGAGAGCAATCGATGAGACTGTTAAGCGACGCCTCCAACCCCACGAACCGTGCCCTTTGACCCGACTATCCGATCAATGCCATGCTAGTTTGGGGGTAGGTTTGGGGGTAGAAATCGAAATTGGCCGTTAAAACCCTAGAAAGCATAGGTTTTAGGCGGACACCCTCTCCACAACACCCCGCTGCAGCGCGATCAGGTCTTCAGCGCCTCAAGCACGGTTTCCCCATTCATCGGCATATGGCGAACCCGCTTTCCAGTCATTTGATACAAAGCGTTCGCAATGGCTGGGGCAGTTGTGGGTAGGCCCAGTTCTCCTACCGCAGACGGACGATCACCGAATGGCAGAATTTCTATGAAAATTTCTGGTACATCGACCATCCGCAGCACCTCATAATCGTGGAAGTTTGATTGCTCAACGATTCCTCCAGAATGGCTTACCCTTTCGGTGAGGGCCGCACTAATCCCATATATTACAGCACCTTCGATCTGTGCCTTAATGTTATCCGGTAAAATTGGAAGCCCTGGATCCACGGTGATGTAGTACCGACTAACTGTAATTTTGCCAGTTTTTCTATCCAGGCTAATTTCTGCAACTCCGGCAGAATGAGACCCGTTATAATCAGAATAGGCTATGCCTTTCGACCTGCCGTCTGTCTGAACACCCCAATTCGCCATTTTCATTACTTTTTTAATCACATTTTTGGCCCGTGCGTTATTAGCAAGGCTTAACCGAAATGCCGCCGGGTCTTTGCCAGTGGCAGAGGCAATTTCGTCAATGAAACTCTCTGATGCGAACCTATTCGGTCCATGCCCGATACCCCGCCACGCCGCAAGCCGTGTTCCATTATCCTGAATGACGTGTTCGGCTATCTGGTTAGGAAGCTTGTAGTTCAACTGCTCTGCCCCTGACATCACTAAAATGTCTTCACCATTCTTTCCTAGAAGGCTTTTGGCATAGTATTGGAGGGGGGATTCGGCGACAGTTCGATGCTTCCAGGCGCTAATCTCACCAGTCTTATCGATGGCAGCAGTGAGGTTAATGGCAGAACTTGGCTTAAACGCTCCGGCCGAGAGATCATCCTCTCTAGTCCAAATGACCTTCACGGGCTTCTTTATAATTTTTGAGAGAATTACTGCATCAACCACATAGTCAACTTGAGCCCGGCGGCCGAAACCGCCACCAAGGAATGTAGTGTGAACAGTAATATTCTGCGGACTAGTTTTCAGAATACCGGCAGCGGCAAAAGTACAAATGGAAACAGCTTGAGTTGGTGCCCAGATTTCTGCTTTCTTTCCATCGGAGGAAACCGTGGCTGTCGCGTTCATCGGCTCAATTTGAGCATGATAAGTGTGCTCAGAGGTATAAGTCGCCGAAATGTTTTTGAACTCATCAGAATTAATTTTATTCTCAAAATCAGTTTCATCCCCCTTAACCGCACCACCCCATGGCACTTGGGCTTTGCCTGGCCAAGCTATTCCAGAGACACCTTTATCATTACTGATCTTTGCGAAATCAGCCAAAGATATTGCGCTATCATATTTTTTTGCGCGAGCTGGCAAATCCCATTCAACGTCGATTGCATCACGAGCGGTAAGGACGTCTACTAAGTGCTCGGAAACTATTGCAACACCGTAATCAAGTTTTATTACAGAAATTTTGTTCTTGAGTGCACCCGTATTGCTATCTTTAAAACCTTTTGGCTTCCCTCCATGCATTGGCGCCCGAATTATTGAGGCGTGAACCATTTCGGGAACCCTAACATCAAGGCCAAATTCCGCAGAACCATTCACCTTTCCCGGCACATCCACTCTTGGAATATTTTGACCAATCAGCTTGTATTGGGACGGTTTCTTAAGATCTTTGAGAGATACTTTGGGGAGATCTTGTCCAGATTTGCTTTTCTTTATTATTTCGCCGTAAGAAATCGATCTTGATCCGTGGAATACGCTACTGTTTTTTGTCGACAGCTCGCTGATGGGAACGTTCCATTGCTCTGCAGTTTGCTCTAATAGATATTTGCGAGCCTGAGCACCCGCCAAACGGACATTGTCGAATAGCCCTGCAGTAGTAAGACTCGCAACGGTATGGATTATCCCTCCAAAGATCGGGTTTCCATATTCTTTACTGACCGGTCCAACCTGCTCAACCCTGACATTTGCCCAATCAGCATCCAGCTCTTCAGCCGCCAACAAGGGAATGGCAGTCATCGTCCCCTGCCCCATTTCTGCATTTGGCGAAACGATTACAATATCACCATTTGAATGGATACTTACCCAGGCATTGATAGGCCTATTAGCATCTCGCTTACCGGCGAGTGCGTAAGGCACAATTCCTGGGCAAGAAAAACCAGCAAATAATGCCGATCCCGTAACAATAAAATTCCGTCTATTCAGAAAAAAAGATGTTCTTCTCGGGTCTTTCGATACGATTTCTCTAGAAACATTATCAAATTTAAAATATTTCATATCAAATCTCCGCCGCTGCTTTTTCAATCGCGCTAATAATCCGATTATAAGTTCCGCAACGACAAATATTGCCATTCATATATTTTTTTATCTGATCTCTGGATGGTTTTTTTTGTTTTCGGAGTAATCCAGCCGCCATCATAATTTGCCCAGACTGGCAATAACCGCATTGGGGAACTTGTTCGGCAATCCATGCACTCTGTAAGGGGTGGTTTTCCCCACTACCTGTATAAGTAGCCGCGAGCCCCTCGATAGTAGTAACAGTTTTACCTTCAACGTCAGCCATCGAGGTCTGACAGGAGCGAACTGGTTTCCCATCCACGTGAACCGTACAAGCGCCGCACAAACCCGCACCGCAGCCATATTTTGTGCCTGAAAGTTTGAGATCCTCGCGCAAAAACCATAACAATGTCTCGTCGCCATTAGATTTAATATCACGTGATTTTTTATTAACTATAACGGTGGCCATGACCTATTCCCAACCTAATAGAAATTCAGATTCCTATTAAATCGAAAATGGATACAAAACACAACCGCCGCGGGCGTCATCTCTCGACAACCGACAGGTTCACGCCAAGTGAAAATTGTAAACCGGTAGTTCATATGTTGAATAGGATGCTGTTGTCGCTCGAAATAGTGACAAAAAGAATGACAATTACTGACGACATTAAGGTCACAGAACACTATGAAAGTCTCAAGGACCGCGTAGTAATAATCACCGGCGGCGGTCAGTGGAACGTGATCGAAGGGACCTTTCAGAGGATGGAAGAGGTCAATGCCGGCGTGACCTCAAAGGCGATGTGACGGGTAATCCTGGGGAAATCAGGAACTGACGAACAGTGGATGCCTTGATATCAAAGCCACATCCTCAGGCATTGCCCCAATTTTCTTTGCGAACTTCATCTTAGTTGAGACACCACAACACCAACGATGTTCCCGTTCTCATCGTAGATAGGACCACCACTGTTGTCGGGTTGGACTGCGGCGTCTATCTGAAACTGCCCCGTATCATCTATACCCTTGGTGACTTGGATGGAAGTACTGAAGATTTCTCAATACGGATATCCGGCAACCAGCGCATCCTCGCCAAGGTCAGCATCGTCAGAACGTAATAATCCATCATAGGCAAGAGGTACTATTTTGATGCCCAGTTTCCGAATGAGGAAATTTGTTTCACCTGATAGCATCTTCAATAAGATATCTTCAGGAGTGCCAGGTCGTTTCGTCTATCTATTTCTATGATGTCTGGAGTAACCGGTTTCTGAACATTATCACCGACATACACTCTCTTACAGCCACCAACGTGCTGATTGGTGAGGACGTGACCCAACTTAAAAATAAAGAAACCAGATCCTGATCTTGATGACTTAGGTGGTGGAGATGGTTTGGAGGACACTCTCTTGGCAACCTATTTAGATGGTTTCTGTTTCTTCTCTTTTTCCAGTGGGGCAATCTTTTTCCGAAGTTCTTTCAGTTCTTTGTTAACCTGACTTGAGGGTTCTGGAGTTTTCTTGGCAATTACAGACGATGTGACTGTGGGGGTGGGTTTCTGTGCGGCAATCCGACTTTCTAGTTTGTCCAGAATGAACTGGGTAGAGGCATTCCCCATGGATTTCAGTCGATCGTTTTCGGCGCGGTGGTTGAATACTCCATATATTTTTTCGACTTAGCGCTGTCCATTCCAAGACACCGCGCGCGTAGAAAAATCCAATCCAATTCGCGCCGTCGCACCGTCCGGGATACGATGAACGCCCGTGATTGACGGATCCGCGCGGCGTTTCAGCGCCCACGCACAATCGCAACTCACATCGTCGCCGATTGCTTCTGCGGGTCCATAGCCCTCGTCACCGATCACCGCCACCTTAAAGATCATGAGCGTATAATGTCCGTTGACGTAGACGGTCATACGGCCAAATGCGTCAATCTTACCTAACATCCGACGACCATTATCGGTCGTTTGAATCGTGGCGCAAAGCTCGCCGTTGCGGATAGTCAACACCTCCGGTTCAGCATTACCCCTACGGCACGAAATTCCACCGTAAGAATCCCACAGCCCATTAAAACGGTTGATCTCAGGAGGCTCCCCCGAATGCGCCTTTGTTGCAAAAGCTGCCGGCGTTGCCAGTGCAACTGTCGCGATGAAAATTAGTGCGATGATCGATTTCATTTTCGGCGCCCCCACTCCATTCATGACATTCTTCCCTGAATTTATTGTTTATAGTTAGTACGCTAACGGATGAATCTGAGAGAGAGACAATCATCAATCACATGACAGCCGGCGCGCCGGTCCCGCTGTCTTTGCCAAATTCCGTGTAATCTGGCATGAAAAACCGCATCGCCTGCTCGGAGTCTTCTATGACAATCAATCGCGAACTAATTATCGCCACCGTGAAGGAAAATGTGAGCCTGAGCGTGTTCGATGTGGCGACGGGTGAAATTGTCGCCGCCGTAACGGTCGGCACCAGGGACATCGCCAAACCGCACGAGATCGCCGTCACCGTGGATGGCACCCATGCGTTCGTATCGCTCTATGGCGACAAGGATTACGGCCCCAACACCCCGGATAATCGGCTCGGCGTGGTCGACTTGCGGGATTTCTCATTTGCCGGTCATGTCGATCTTGGCCTCTACAAGGGTCCGCACGCCCTGATGACGGACCGGGACGGCAAAATATGGGTGACCGTCGATCCGAACCGTTGCGTGCTGGTGATCGACCCGGTCAATTGGGAGATCGAGCGGACCATCCATCTTGGCGTACCAGGACATTTTCTTGCAGCGTCGCCCGACGGGAACACCGTGTATTTCTCGGCGAAGGAATATCCCGATGTCGTCGCCGTCGATGTGGCGAGTAAAGCCGTCATCAACCGGATCACCCTGCCCGTCGGTGGCCAGGCGCTTCGCGTATCGCCCGACGGTGCGCATCTCTATCTCGGCGATTTTCACCGCCCGCTACTCCATGTGATTGACTGCGCTAAGGCCGAACGGGTCGACACCGTGCCACTGACGGGGGTTCCCGGCTGGCCGTTCAATTCCCGTGACGGCAAAATCGTCATCGTCACGACCTATGATGAGCCTACCGACCGCGGCTATGTCGAATTACTGGACGCAGCGGATATGAATTCACGCCGGGTGATCGAACTGCCGTCGGAGCCGTTTCATGCCCTGCCCCTGCGTGACGGGCAGCATGCGCTCGTGGCGCTGGCGAATGGCGATATTGCGAAGATCGACCTTATCGAAGGCACGCATGTTGATGGCGGATTCAGTGCTGGGGGCACAATGCCGGAAACCCTGCTCTATCTGGACCAGCGCGCATAGAAAATCCCCACCGTTTCCGGCAGGGTTTTACCAACTTAAGTAATGCCGCTACTCGGCGGCGGTTGCCACCGATTCATCATAATCGCGGATGACCGGATCGCCTTCCGGGAAGATGCCGCGTTCCATGATCCATTTCTGGGTATCGGCGTAAATCTCGTTGCTATAGGGCTCGAATACGATGCGTTCGCCCGGGCCAAACAGCCGTGTATCCATCTGGTCCTGGAACCGGAGCGGAAACTCCTTTTTGTAAAAATGGGTGTATTTATGGGTATGTAGATCGAGGTCCGACTGCGCGCGGCGCAACGCATTGTAGTATTTTTTGACGTCTTCCAGATTTGCCGCCTCGTCAATCATTGCCGCCATCATGAAACTGGTATCTACAATTTTGCGGAAGCCGAGTTGTTCCAGGAAATACATAGGTCCACTGAAAACGTTAACCGCAGGGACCGTGCCATCGATCAGGAGTTCCATGCGGCTAAACAGCAGGCCGTCCGCGAATGACAGTTCTATCTGGTCGGGTTCGAGAAACATGTCGAGTGCTTCGATCGTGGAATAATGGCTACCCGACTGGTAGCCCACCGAAATCGGCACACCCGAGAGGTCTTCCGGCGTTTTGATGCCGGAATCCGCATGGACGTAAATGCCGCACGGGGCAACTGAATAGGCTTCGGCATAGAGCAGTCCGTGGCCTGCACCGGCTGCCATATTAACCGTCCAGTGACATGCGGAACTTACATCGCTGGTCCGTCCACGTTCAAATGTCTGATAGGCACCGACCTTGTCGCCGAGGTTGTTTTCCTTGCCGACCTTTGAATTCAGTTGTTCGCGGAATTCGTAATCCAGTCCTTCGTCGTCGAAATATCCCTTTTCTGCTGCGATCCATTCGTGAAGCCGCATATGCGGGCCGATTGCGAATTTACTCATGTTTCCTCTGGAGAATAATTATCGTTATTCAGTATCATTTGAGATATATAAGATTGTGAATGATTGTCAATATGGGGCCGTACCCATCGTCATGCACAATGCTCTCATGGTATAGCTATCGGCAATAGCTCAACGGAGAGAAAATGGCTAGTAACCCACGAGTTCCCTTCCAGTTATCGTCAACCCGCCCCCCGTTGGGGGGCATTGACGGCAAACCTCTGATCGTCCATCTGGTTGTGAATGTCGAACATTGGCTGTTTGATCAGAACATGCCGCGGAAATATCTGACGGCGCCGCATGGCCTCGAACAGATACCCGATATCCCCAATTTCAGCTGGGCCGAATACGGCATGCGCGCCGGAATGCCCCGCCTGCTCGACTGCTTCGCCCGACGCGGCCTGCCGGCGAGCGTTAGCCTGAATGCAGGGGTGATCGACGCCTATCCGGCCTGCGCTGAAGCGATGCGCGATGCCGGCTGGGAATTTGTTGGTCACGGGGTGCATCAGAAATCGATCCAGGGCGAAACCGACGAACGCGACGTGATTGCGCTCGCGATGAAGATGATCGAGGATTTTACCGGCAAGCGACCACCAGGCTGGCTTGGGCCGGGGTTGAAGGAAACCTTCGATACGCCTGATATTCTCAAGGAACTGGGCGTTGAATACGTCTTTGACTGGGTGCTGGACGACCTGCCGTGCTGGATAACGACTGAAAACGGCCCGTTATTGTCCCTGCCCTACACGCTGGAACTGAATGACAGCCCTATTTATGCCGGGCATCAGCACCGTTCTTCCGAGATGTATGACCGGCTGGTGGATACGTTGACGGTGTTTGACATCGAACTCAAAACCCAGCCCCGGGTCATGACACTGGCTCTGCATCCGCATCTGATCGGCGTGCCGCACAGGTTTGCCTATCTGGAACGAATGCTCGACCTGCTTCAGGCGCGTGACGACGTGGTGTTTGTGGTCGGCCGACAGATTGCTGACTGGTACACGGCCGCCTGCCCACCCCCGGTAGCGTATAACGAATAAACACTAGCACCGGGTTGGGACGCAGATTTGCTATCCCGTAGCCATCGATTAATCTGACTAAAATTTCGGGGAAAAGTTTGTGGCGCGTATTTCAGGCACTAGCAATCAAGATATGAAGATCATCAGCCTCGTGTGCTTTCCGCACATGATGAGCCACATGTACTGGCTGGTGATCCCCCCAATGTTTCCGATCCTCAAACAGGTATTCAGCCTCAACAACACCGAGGCAGGCCTGATTGTATCTGTGTTCGCGGCGGCCACCACGATTGCCCAGACACCAGTCGGATTTTTGGTCGATCGAATTGGCGCCCGCGCCGTTCTGATCTGCGGTCTCGCCATAGAGGGCACCGCGATTGGCGCATTTGGGCTGGTCGGTGAGTATTGGCACATGCTGCCTCTCGCCTTTGTCGCGGGTCTTGGTCACACGGTGTTTCATCCAGCAGATTACGCCATTCTCTCGGCTCGCGTCAGTGAACCCCGCATGGGCAGGGCATTTTCGCTTCATTCAGCGAGTGGATATGTCGGCTTTGCGATTGCGCCGATCTACATGGTCTGGGTCGCCCATGAATGGGGTTGGCGCACGTCTTTCCTGTCGATTGGTGCGGTTGGCGTCGTTGCCGCGCTGATTCTGCTCACCCAGTCCCGGCTTCTGAATGACCTATCAGAGAACCGGGTGGAGGTTACCCCGAATGCGCCTCCCTCAAATGCGGCTGAACCGGAAACTCTTTCGGATGGAATTCGCCTTCTTTTCACCCTCCCGATACTTATGTGTTTCCTCTATTTTGTCCTTCATCAGATGGGCGGCGGCGGCCTGCGCTCATTTCTTGTGGTTGCTCTGGGTGATCTCCACGGCACACCGGCCCTCGATGCCGCGAAAGCACTTAGCGCATTTACCGTAGGATCGGTTGTGGGAATCCTGTCAGGCGGATATGTAGCGGATCGCTTTGGCCCACGTATCATGACGGCATTTGCGACGCTTGTTCCAGCGGCGATTCTGATTGCTCTTCTAGGATCTGTAGACATCCGGGGAACATTACTGATCGCCGCTCTGGCATTATCAGGATTTTTGATCGGTCTGCTGATCCCGTCGCGAGATCTTTTGCTCAGGTCGGTCACCCCGCACGGTTCAATGGGCAAGGTGATGGGATTCGCCTCAACGGGATCAAACCTCGGTGGGGCGCTCATTCCTGTCGTTATTGGGTACGCAATGGATACCGCCGGACCGGAATGGCTGTTCTGGATCAGCGCCTCGTTCATCGCCGCAGCCTTCCTCACCTTTATCACCGCGCGCAGCAAATACGGCGGCTAAACCTCGTTATTGCTTCATCCAATTACTTCGAGAGGCGTAACTCGGACATGTGGTTGGCTACGCCCTGAAAGACCGTCTGCAGCGTGCTCGGTTCCGGCGCATAGTGTTAATACGGCGCAGGCGCTGATGCTGACAACACTCGAAGGCCGGGAACTAGCGCTTAGAGATATTATCGAGAGCGGTTATTACATCGGCTCCGACGCCTCTTACAATATCAAACAACTGCTAGAGGCCGATTACGTCGTCCAAAAACGTTCGGTTCACGATAAGCGACCGGTAAAGGTATCGCTGGCAGAAAAAGGCGAGGAACTCTGCAAGAAACTCGTCATATTCAATGCTGCGCAGCCGGAACGACTGGCGGGTTCAAAACAAACGACCGCGCAGCTGAACGCGACGATGGACGTCCTCCGCAATCTCGAAAACAGTTGGTCCGAATACTTTCGTTACGGCTCGGTCTGACCCTCCGCGATTCCAGGTCAGGCCAGAGCTACGCGCAGGTAAATCGCGCAGAATAGACGGAATTTTGCAGACGAAGTGAGGCTGTTGCATTGACTCACCGCACCCCCTAGCTTCGCCCAGCTTGCGGCGAATAGTCGTTTAATTTGTTTGCAGGGTCCGTTTGCGGTCCCTGAGGGAAGGTTATGGCAGTTTTGAGCGGTCAGCAGCGAAGCGTCGATACGAGTTCACTTGTCTCTTTTATCGATCTTAACCCGTCAACGGAAGATTTCGGAACGGCGGTTGTCGAGGGGCTCTCCAAGCCACAAAAAGAATTGCCCTGTAAGTTCTTTTACAATGAACGCGGGTCGCAGATTTTCGACCAGATTTGCGATTTGAAAGAATATTACCCCACGCGCACTGAAATCGGGATTCTTGAGGAACGACTTGGCGAAATCGCGGCACTTGTCGGCCGCGGCGCGCACCTGGTCGAACTCGGAAGCGGCGCAAGCATCAAAATACGCACCCTGTTGAACGCTCTGCCCGATCTCGCACAATATACGGCAATCGACATTTCCCGGGATTTTCTGCTCCAGAGCGCAGCAACACTTGCGGAAGACTATCCGGATCTGGATGTCGCGGCCATCTGTGCAGATTACACGACGGATTTCGAGGTGCCGGCACCGACTAGACGTATAAGCTCGCGCACCGTCGCGTTCTTTCCCGGCTCGACCATTGGGAATTTCACACCCGACGAAGCGAAACAGTTTCTGAAACGGCTTGCGGCTATACTCGGCAAGGGAAGCGGATTGCTGATTGGCGTTGATCTGAAAAAAGATATACCCGTTCTTGGCGCCGCCTATAACGACGCCAAGGGTGTTACTGCCGCGTTTAACATGAACCTGTTGAGCCGGATCAACGCCGAACTTGGCGGTGATTTCGATCTTGGCTCATTCTACCACGATGCTGTGTATGTGGAGGATCTCGGCAGGATCGAGATGCGCCTGATCAGCCAGAAATCCCAATCCGTCACGATCGGCGACGAAACGTTTGCGTTCGGCGAAAATGAATACATACACACAGAGTCTTCGCACAAATTTTCGCTCGATCAATTCCGAGGCATTTGTGAGATCGCCGGGTTTACGCCGGTTGCATCATGGACAGACAGTAAATCACTGTTTAGCGTCCACTACTTAACCGCCGAATAGACGGAACTTCACCGCCGCGAAGCCGAGCAATAATCCAGGACAGGACACCGGAAGACGACGCATGAAGATCGATATTATCGTCGATACAGTTTGCCCGTGGTGTTACGTCGGCAAGAAGCGCTTTGAAAAAGCTTTATCAATCCGCCCACAGCCAGATATTGAGGTTGGTTGGCGCGCTTTTCAGCTAAATCCACGAATGCCGATGGAGGGCATGGACCGCCGTGACTACGTGGCCGAGAAATTCGGTGGGATGGACCGCGCCCGTGCCATTCACAGAAGTCTTGCCCAAGCAGGTACTGAAGAAGGGATCGAGTTTAATTTCAATAGCATCGAGAGAACCCCCAATACAATCCATTCTCACCGGCTTGTCCGTCACGCAGCCGAACACGGATTACAGACACCGCTCATCAGCGCGATCTTTGACGCCTATTTTCTGGAGGGCAAGGATATCGGGGAACCTGAAATCCTCGCCGACATCGCAGAGATCGCCGGTCTTGATCGCGATCGAACAATTCGGTTCCTCGAGAGCGACATAGATACCGAAACCATTCTTGCCGAAGACGAACTCGCCCGGCGCCTCGGCGTCAACGGGGTGCCCTGCTTTATCATGAACCGGAAATACGCAGTATCGGGCGCGCAATCCGCCGAAGTGCTGGTTCAGGTGTTCGATCTCGCCAATCAGGATGAGACGCCGGCTCTCTCGGAATAGACCCCGACTGTCATAATTTTTTACGGGTTTTGATTTCGACAACGATCCCGTGACCACTACCCCCCCCGATTTCTGCCGAAATCTCATCTGGCACGGCTTTTGCTTTAATACTCGTGTAAACAATTTTCAAATGAGTATGCAATGAGCGTAGTAGCGTACAGGCAGTCGGAAAACCTGACCTCCAGCCCGACCGACCTGACGCCCCATCAAGTACACGCGCCTCGGCATCACGGAGACCCTATGGGTTTTCTCTTTAGTCTAGAGCGTGCAGTAGAGATGTCCGAGAGGTGAATGGCGTCGTTAATGGACGGTCTCGCCCAAGACCTTAATATCCTGGAAAACAAGGTTGCGAACGTCAGTGGACGTTTCGAGACGATTAACCGCGAGCTCGAAAAAGCAGTCATCGCTCTCGCCCATCGCATCAATTCAATGGAAAGCGGCGGAGCCCAGTAACACTCTTGCCGGCTCGTCTGAGGTTTCTCAAACGGGAATTGTCAGATCGATCGCGTTCTTTACAACGTAGATTTTCACCCCTTCGTCACGTCCGCGGACGGCGATTTCGTGTTCGTCATAGGCTTCCACGGCAGCATCCGCTGCGCGGGTGACGTCTTCCGAGAGGATTAGCTGGGCGCCAAATTCTTTCGTCATCGCCTCAAGACGGCTTGCCGTATTGACGCTGTCGCCGATCGCCGTCAGTCCGGTTGCGGTGCCATATCCCATTTCACCGATGATCGCCGGGCCGACATGAATGCCAATGCCGATCCGTAAAGGTTCTTCAAGCTCGTCTTTAAGCTGCTCGTTCAGGTCCGTCAGGTTTTTTGACATTTCCCGTGCCGCCCGCATAGCCTGTCGCGCGCCGGTCCGGATATCAGTCTTTGTTCCGAAGAGGGCCATAACGCCGTCACCAACGAATTTGTCGAGATGGCCGCCCGATGTTTCCACCGCTTCTCCCATATGCGCAAAATAACGGTTGAGAACGAAGACCACATCATAGGGGAGCTTCTTTTCCGAGAACTGCGTAAAGGAACGCAAATCGGCGAACAGAATAGCGATCGCCCTCTCCTGCCCCGCCATATCGGGGCTGCGCCGGCGCGAATCTCGCACCGATGCATTCGGCGGCAACAGCGGTACAACCGATATATCGCCAGAAGGGATTGCCTGGCACGCCAGGCGGACATTCGGCGACGCACCGACGCGTTCCAGGACATGTAATTCCTCTGCACTGGGCGGTGATAAAACGTCTTCACCCGAAACAACTCGGACTCGACATGTCGAACACCTGCCGCGCCCACCACATACAGATGCATGGGGGATATTGTTCAGATTGCTGGCCGCCAGAATGTTTACACCGGTTGCGGTGCGCACAGTCCGGTCGTTGGGATACTCAATGGAGATCATCCCGCGGCGGCGTTCCAGGAGAAGCCGGACCATCCGCCCCGACAGGGCGATGGCGATTAGGCCTCCCACACTGACCCGCATCCAGAAAGCGATGTCATAGATTATCTTGACTTGGTCATTCGTCGGCGGATTGATCTCCCGGAGGGCCTCACGCAACCATTCCCGGTCTTCAGCAAGGGCAAGCACTTCCTTGCCGCCGATATAATATCCAAGCCACGAAGCCGCAGGCAGCAGAATGGCGATCGCAAACAGTGTTGGCGCGAGCTTCTGAAACCAGGGCTTAAGCCTCAGCCAGAAATATAGACCGATGCACCCGTGTATCCAGGCGGCGAAAAGACCCAGTGTCTGCCAGTAAGCACTTGTGTCGGAGAATTTCCACTGGACAAGCAGGATGTAAGCGTAATTATCCTGTGTTTCGAACATCCTGTGGCTGCCGCCCGTTCCCACGAAATGAAGCGCGAGAAATAACGGTATCGAAAAGCCGAAGACGATCTGAAAGGCTTCTCCGCCCGACATTCGGAGCGACCGCCTCGAATAAAGCGCCCAGACGGCCAGAAGCAGATGTGTAACCAGTGAACCGACCAAAGCAAACGAACCGACGGGGTTTCGCCAAATCAGAATGAACCATTCCCTCGCCGCCTCCATTGCGGCCAGGGAATGGAGCCCGAAGGCGTGGTTCAGCAGATGCCCGGTGACAAAGACGAACAGGATCAAACCTGTCGTTAACCTGATACGTCGTGTCATCCGGAACCTTTACTGCGCCAGCTAAAGGTTTAGCCCTGTTTGGCGTTACGGGCTTTGGCGTCTTTAATTGCCTTTCTCAGCGACCGGTACTCTTCGCAATCCACACCGCAGATACGTTCTAGCGATGCAAGCTGAGCCTCGGCGCCGGCAATGTTCCCGAGTTCGACATATGCCTGGCCAAGATATTCATTGGCGCCTTTGTGGTCAGCCTCAAGCGACAGTGCTTTCTTGTAGTACGTTACGCCGCGCGCATAATCGCCAAGCTTGCGGTGGCTGTAGCCCAGATAATTCAATGCATCAGGATGGCGTGGTTTTTCATCAATGACCTTGTTCAGAAGAGCGATTGCGCCTCGATAGTCCTTCGCTTCGACGGCACGGACGGCCTCCCGGTAGTTTTCACTCACGCTCGGTGTGCTAGAGCTAGAGCTAGAGCTAGAGCTAGAGCTAGAGCTAGAGCTAGTGCTACTGCTTTCATCGCCGCTGCCGGCCGCATACGCGAAGTTTGGCGAAACGGCTAGTATCGTTGCCCCAAAAAACACTGCGTAAATTCTTTTCATAGTCATCCTCATCATCCTGTGTTGGGCAGATCGTGCGCTCTGCATGTGGTGTAAACACGCTAAATGTCATTTTACTCCGCTCCCTTAAATTAAAAAGGTGTGATCTCGATCATATTCAGCCTGAACACCACACCTGAAAGGTGCCTATTGAAGCCTTTAAAGATTTTGACGAACACCGTATGGACACGGGCGAAACAGAAAGAGCCTGCTGGACCGCCGGTCCGGGCTCACCGTTGCTGTTGCTCCGTGGATATCCGCAAACCCACGTAATATCGGACAAAATCGTCGCCCGCCTCGCCCGGAGGTACACGATCACCGCCACGGACCTGCGCGGATACGGTGACAGCGGAAAGCCCGCCAGCGGCCCCGAAACATCTCACCTGCCCTATTCCAAAAGGGCAATGGCCGCCGATCAGGTTGCGGTAATGAAGCATCTTGGATTCGAACGATTCGACGTTTGCCGCCACGATCGTGGCGGCCGCGTAGCACGCCGGATGGCTTTGGATCACCCGGAATGCGTTCAACGTCTCGCGGTTCTGGATATTGTGCCGACATATAAAATCTACAACGAGGCCGACCGCAGGATTGCCGAGGATTACTATCACTGGTTCTTTCTGATCCAGACGTTGATTATCCGAAACGGATGATTGGCCATGACGTGCCCTACTATCTGAGCAAAAAGGATGGGGAAATACTCTTTCGGTGACAGACGTCTTTTCGACGACGGCGATGGCTGAATATCTTCGCTGCTTCAGCAACCCCGATACCATACATGCGAGTTGTGAAGACTACAGGGAGGGCGCCACAATCGACCTCGAACACGATGAAGCGGACCTGAGCGTCAAACTGGATGCTCACCTGCTGATACTATGGGGTGAAAAGGCGCTATGGAACGGAATTACGACGTTCTGGAAGCCTGGCGGGAACGTGCCGCAAACCTACAGGCTCGGACTTTACAGAGCGGACATTACCTGACTGAAGAACCGTCAGAGGAAACAGCCGCAGCCCTCGAAAGTTTTTTCTCGTTATAGACCTTTCAGCGCCACAGACGGGTTGTCGAACGACAACATAACGACCATGTTCCGAATATGGTGACATCAGGCAACGACAAAAGCGGACATGACGACGCGCGGAAACACCTCGCGAAACGCCAGAAGGGTCGTTTTCGGCGCTATATCCGCAGCTATTTTCTCGCGGGTGTACTCGTCACGGCCCCTATGGGCATTACGTTCTATATCTCATGGCTGCTGATCCGCTGGGTGGATGCGCAGGTCACGCCCCTGTTGCCGCCGGCTTACAATCCCGAAACCTACCTGCCCTTCGCCATTCCAGGCCTCGGTCTTGTGATCGTCTTCATCGTGTTGACCTTCATTGGCTGGTCGACGGCGGGATTGCTCGGCCGTTTGTGGACACGCATCAGCGAACATTTCCTGCGTCGGATGCCGGTGATCCGCAGTGTCTACGCCGCGGTTAAACAGATCATCGAGACCATCCTGAAACAGCAGTCCAATGCGTTCCGTGAGGTCGTGTTGTTTGAATACCCGCGTCGCGGCAGTTGGGCGATTGGCTTCATTACCGGCCAGACCCAGGGCGAAGTACAGAACCTAACAACCGACGACGTAGTGAACGTCTTCCTGCCAACCACGCCGAACCCGACATCGGGCTATCTGCTGTTTATTCCGAAAAAAGAACTGGTGATCCTCGATATGACGGTCGAGGAAGGGATCAAAATGGTGGTCTCCGGCGGTATTGTGACCCCGCCCGACCGGCGGCCTGCCGCGGAGCGTGAAATCAAGCGTGTAGCCCCCGCAGACGGCGATACAAAAACCGTGCCCCACAATCCGGAGATCGATAAGACTGCCGAATAGAGCGCCAACTGTTCGGTCAGCCGGACAGGGCTGTCTTCACGACCGCGTCGCGCTCGAACAGATACAGCAAAGTCTTCAACGCTTTTCCTCGTTCCGATGTCAGTTCGGGGTCACGTTCCAGGATGACACGGGCGTCATCTCGTGCGACGGCAATTAGCGCGGCGTGGGCCGCAAGGTCCGCTATCCGAAACTGGGGCAGACCGCTTTGCCGTGTTCCCAGAACCTCGCCGGCACCTCGAAGGCGCAGGTCCTCCTCGGCAATGACGAAGCCGTCATCGGTATCGCGCATAACTTTAAGCCGTGCCCGGGCGGTGGCAGTCAATGGTTCTCCATAAAGCAACAAACAAGATGACTTTGCTTCGCCCCGTCCGACACGGCCGCGCAACTGGTGTAATTGGGCAAGCCCGAAGCGTTCAGCCTGTTCGATGACCATGACCGTGGCTTCTGGGACATCGACGCCGACCTCGATAACCGTGGTGGCGACCAGGATATCAAGATCTCCGGCGGCAAATTTTGTCATCACGGCGTCTTTTTCCGCAGCTTTCAGGCGACCGTGCACCAGTCCGACACGGTCACCGAAGCGCTGCGCCAGCGCCGCATGTCGCTCGGTCGCGGCTGCAAGATCCACGACCTCTGAATCATCGACCAGCGGGCACACCCAATAAATCCGGGCGCCGGCTGGAATTGCGCCGCGCAGTCGGTCCACAACGTCTTCCAGGCGCGATAACGGTAAAACGCGTGTCTCGATCGGTTTCCGCCCGGCCGGCTTGTCCGTAAGCCGCGATGTCTCGAGATCGCCATAGGCCGTCATCATCAACGTTCTTGGAATTGGCGTTGCCGTCATCACCAGAATATCGGCGGCGGCGCCCTTCTCGGCGAGCGCAAGGCGTTGATGAACGCCGAAACGGTGCTGTTCATCGACGACGACAAAGGCAAGATCCTTGAACTGCACGTCGTCCTGAAACAACGCATGCGTACCGATGGCAATTGCCGTCTCACCGGAGATCAACCTGTTCACCAGCGCTTCACGCTTCTTGCCCTTGTCACGGCCGGTAATAAGGACGACCGACACACCGATTGCTTCAGCCAACGGCTGAATGGTCGCAAAATGCTGGCGGGCAAGAATTTCCGTCGGCGCCATCAGGGCGGCCTGCGCTCCTTGCTCTGCCGACGTCAGCATCGACATCAGCGCGACAATCGTCTTACCGCTGCCGACATCGCCCTGCAGGAGGCGCAGCATGCGGGTATTGCTCTTCATGTCCGCGCAGATCTCGGCGAGCGCCATTTGCTGGGAGCCCGTCAGTTTGAACGGCAGGTTCTCTTCAAGTCGCCGCCTCAGGCCACCGTCGCCGGTAACGCTCCTGCCCGCCCTTTTACGCTGACGGCCGCGTACAATGAGCAGTGCCAGCTGGTTCGCGAGTAATTCGTCATAGGCGAGCCGCTCGCGGGCCAGCGCGTCCGGTAGCAGGTCGTTTTCGGATTGTGGCGTGTGCGCGATCTGCAACGCTGTATGCCACCCGGTCCACTTCTTTTGCGCCATCCATGGTCCGTCATTCCATTCCGGCAATTCGGGCGCCATATCCACCGCTGCCCGTAACGCACGGTTCAGCGGCTTCGGGGTCAGCCCGGCGGTCATCGGATACACCGGCTCCACCGTCTTGATCGCCTCGATCTCGGCGACGGTGCCGATATGATCGGGATGCGTCACCTGGAACTCGTCACGGTAACGTTCCAGCCGGCCACTAACGACACGGACTTCTCCTTCCGGCAGCTGCTTCCGCAGATATTCCTCACGCCCGTTAAAAAAAACAAGCGTAAGGAAACCCGTCTCGTCACGGCACCGTATTCTGTAGGGAAGCCCGCGCCGGGCGGAGGGGGAATGTTTGTCGACGGTCACGGTCAGTGTCGCAATTGCGCCCTCTGTGGCATCCATGATCTTCGGCGCATATCGCCGGTCGATCAGACCGCTCGGCAGGTGCCATAACAGGTCAACGATGCCCGGCCCGGCAAGCTTCTCGATGAGCTTGCCGATCTTCGGGCCTACGCCAGGGAGGCCGGTAACCGGAGCAAAGATAGAAAAAAGTATGTCTGGGCGCATGTTTTCCGTCGGAATCGGGCTGACATCATCGAGGTGTACACTTATACCAGCGTTTCACGAGGAGCAGTAATGCCAGATAAGCTAGAGAATATCCGCCGAAAATTACGATTTCGCAGTCTGCGCCGCGGCACCAAGGAAAGCGACCTGGTAATCGGCGGATTTGCCGAAGAGCATCTCCGTGACCTGGACGAAGCGCAACTCTCTGATTTCGAGGTACTTCTCGATGAGAACGACCAGGATGTTTTGAGCTGGGTACTTGACATGAAACCGCCACCTGCGGAGTTCGATACCTCCGTCCTGGCAATGCTTAAAAACTTTAAGAAGAAAATTTAACCAATTGAATTTCATCGATAAATCATTCTCCGGCACGGGTCGTTTCCTGCTCTCCGGCGTACCCGAAGGCTGCGATGCCTTACTCGTCGCTGAAAGCCTTGCCGACCAGCCCGCAGGTGCGGTTCACCTCCATATTGCGCGTAATGCTAAGCGCATGGCAGAGATGACCGACGCA
>MEHZ011633459.1_pt1 | contig 31977 bp, 28 predicted proteins | sample 897221 | NCBI WGS metagenome assembly MEHZ01 (sample SAMN05514161, study PRJNA337945) | marine metagenome | isolation source: marine surface water | place: Arctic Ocean | collected 2007-12-13
GTTAAAGGCTCAATGGACTCCAGAATTTGCACAAGATCTTAACGCATATCACTCAATCGATGCTGAAGCTGAATTGACTTCACTACTTAGTGAATACATTTCAATGGAAATCGACCTAGAGATTTTAGATATGTTGATTCTTGATGCAAGAACTACTGAAAAGTGGTCTGCAGAAAACAATAAAGTATGGGATGGATCAGCTTGGTCTACTTCAACTTCTGATTTCTACAATACTCAAGGACAGTGGTTCCAAACATTAGGAACTAAAATCCAAAAAGTATCTAACAAGATTCACCAGAAAACTTTAAGAGGTGGTGCAAACTTCCTAGTAGTTTCTCCTACTGTAGCAACAGTATTAGAATCTATTCCAGGATATGCTGCTGCAACTGATGGCGATCAAATGGACTTTAACATGGGAGTACAAAAAGTAGGAGCTTTAGCTAACCGCTTTAAAGTGTACAAAAACCCATATATGACTGAGAATACAATCCTAATGGGTTACAGAGGTTCACAATTCCTAGAAACAGGAGCTGTATATGCACCTTACGTACCATTAATGATGACTCCTCTAGTATACGATCCAGAAACCTTCACTCCAAGAAAAGGTTTAATGACTCGTTACGCTAAGAAGATGATCAGACCAGAATTCTATGCAAAAATCTTTATCTCTGACTTAAATCAGATCTAAGATTAACTTAGAATAGTAATTAAGAGAGGCCTTCGGGCCTCTTTTTTTTTGTATAAATTTCAGTAAACACCATAATCGTATATTTATAATAACAAACCAAAAGTTATTATTAAATGAGTTCAAACCACCACACGGACGAAGTATTCGTTCAAAAGAAAAGACCTAAGAACCCTATTAAATTTAACGTTCAGCTCAATGACGAACAAAAAGAAGCTAAACAAAAAATTCTTGAATCCCCTATTACAGTATTAAGAGGAATGGCTGGAAGCGGTAAAACGTTAGTAGCCACTCAAGTAGCTTTAGATATGCTATTCACTAAAAGAGTAGAAAAGATTGTAATAACAAGACCAACTGTATCTAAAGAAGATATAGGCTTCCTACCAGGAGATTTACAAGCTAAAATGGACCCTTGGTTAGCCCCTATCTATCACAATCTCTATATGCTATACAGCGAAGAGAAAGTAAAGAAAGAATTTGAATTAGGTAATATTGAAATAGTTCCTTTTGCATTTATGAGAGGAAGAACTTTTGTAAATTCTTTTATTATAGTAGATGAAGCTCAAAATGTAACACATAATCAAATGGAAACTGTCATAGGACGATTAGGTAAAGGTTCTAAGATGACAATTTGCGGGGATATGGCACAAATTGACCTTAAAGATAAAAGGGAAACCGGCTTTTCTTTTCTTTCTAGATTAGAAGAACAAGTTAAAGGGTTTAAAACTATAAATTTAAAACATAACCACCGTCATGAAATAGTAGCTCCAATACTGGAAGTGTATCAGACCTTTAGAGATTAACAACTATTTATTAGAAAACCGTATTAAATGGCTAATGTAACTATATGGGATGGAAGCGCTACTTTTAACGTAGGTGACACTCCCTTCGGATTTTACGATACAGATACAGACTTTCAAACAGACGCTGTTAAAGTAGCAAAATTCTGTGGGACTCGACTTGGGTATCCACTAATGGATGTAGAATTACAAGATCAAAACTTCTTTGCATGTTTTGAAGAAGCTATTTCAACATACGGTAATGAAGTATTCCAATATAAAATACGAGAAAACTATTTATCCCTCGAAGGATCCGATAGTTCTGCAAATATAAACAATAAGTTAATTAACCCTACATTAGATAGAGTAGTTAATATAGGAAAAAACTACGGTACAGAATCAGAAGTAGGAGGATTTGTAACCAGACATACAGGTTCATTAAAAGTAACATCTTCTAAACAAGAATACGACTTAGATGCATGGGCAGTTTCAGAGGGTATAACAAGTAGTATAGAAATCAGAAGAGTCTTTTACGAAGCACCTCCTGCTATACTACGTTATTTTGATCCATACGCTGGAACAGGAACAGGAGTACAGTCTATGATGGATGCCTTTGATTTTGGGTCTTTTAGCCCTGGAGTAAACTTCTTATTAATGCCTGCCTCTTTCGATATACTAAAAGTACAGGCTATAGAGTTTAATGATCAAATTAGAAGATCAGCATACTCCTTTGAAATGGTTAATAATAAATTAAAGATATTTCCTATACCTACTTCCAACTATAACTTAAGATTTGAATACTATAATGTAGATGAAAAGAAAGCTGCAAGTTTTTTAGATGGAACAGACCTAATTACTAACGTTGGAGAAGTGCCATACAATAATCCTTCCTATCAAGGTATAAACAGTGTAGGAAGACAGTGGATTTTTAGGTATACTCTAACTCTAGCTAAAGAATTACTAGCTTATGTAAGAGGAAAATACCAGACAGTACCTGTTCCTGGTTCAGAAGCAACTTTAAATCAAGCAGACCTCTTAACTGATGCAAGAACTGAAAAAACAGAGCTTCTATCCAACTTAAGAGAGATGTTAGAGCAGACATCACGTCAATCACAATTAGAACGTAAGGCAAATGAGTCTGAAAATATAAATAAAACGTTAAAAGAGGTTCCAATGACAATATACGTAGGATAATGAAACTAAGAGATATAATATTAGAGTCTAACTACACACCTTTCCGTGCAATGGTACAGGTTATTAGTAGAGATGCTTCACCTTCGGTGTTAGCAGACTTAATTAGAGCATTACCTGGTGTTACTACGTGTACTATAGCAGGTTCAGACGATGCCACCAGTAAATATACATTTAAGGTAAAGATAATCACACAAAAACCAGGAAATGAAGCATTTTCCTTGTTAAAAAAGAATGCTATAGGGAGATATCAAGAAATTAACGCGTTTAGTGTAGCAGAAAAGTCTATCGAACGTATGAAAACACCAGGAGAATACTAATATGCTGTTTGGATCAGGTAGAGATTTCGATTTACTCGTTAATATTAACAGAGAGTTACTACAAGATATTGTAGAACAGGAGATCCTGTACCATAAACTCAGTCTAGAAGATACAGAGGTTAATTTATATGGAGAAGCATTACAGAAGTCATTTTGGAATGCAGTTAAACTCAATTGCCTTATAACTAGAGGTGATCAAGTAATAGATATACAGGAATTCGGACCAGATCTAGGTCGAGATGCTTCATTTGCTTTCTTAAGACCCGATTTAGAAGATGTTAACACCGTTCCTGAGGTAGGAGATATAGTACAATGGCAAAATGATTTTTATGAAGTCGATACAGTAAGAGAAAATCAATTATTTTTAGGTAGAGATAAGAGCTACAACCTCACCTCCAGAACATCCGGGTTTGGCTCCTCTCTATCTATCATAGTAGACTGTCATTTAACAAGAGCCGATAAGGTTGGAATAGCAGAAGTAAGATAATATGGCAGAAAACAAACCAATACCGAAGTCTCAAGAGCAGTTATCACAGGAAAGCCTGGGATTTACTGGAGTACCTGTATCTGCCGGTGTAAATAGAGCATTACAAGTAAGTAGAGCTGATGATACCTTTGAAACACTTACCGTAGGTATTAAAGATATAGATGAATCTATACATTACTACTTTAATAACGTACTTCAACCTTCTGTAACGCAGAATGGTAAGAAAATCAACGTACCTTTAGTGTATGGATCACCAGAAAGATGGGCTTCTATGCAAAAAGACGGGTACTACAGGGATAAAAACGGTAAAATGCAAGCTCCTCTTATAGTATTTAGGAGAGATACATTAGAAAAGAACAGACAGTTAGGTAATAAGCTAGATGCTAACAATCCTAACAACTTTGGAGTGTTTTCTACGTCATTTTCAAAGAAAAACGTATATGATACCTTCGGTGTATTAAATAATAGAAAACCAGTAAAGGAATACTACGCTGTTGCTATACCTGATTATGTTAATATTACATATACCTGTATTATTTTTACTGATTATGTAGAACAGAACAATAAAATAATAGAAGGCATTAACTTTGCATCAGATTCATACTGGGGGGACCCAAGTAGGTTTAGATTTAGAGCTATGATTGATAATTACACAACATCTTCAGAAATAGTACAAGGAAATGATCGTATTATTAAAACAGAGTTTCAAATTAATTTATTAGGTCATATTATTACAGATACAGTAAATGCACAGGCTTATAACAGTAAAAAGTATTATTCTAAAGCTTCTGTTAAAGTTACAGGAGAGGTAGTGGGTAACATTAATGATATTTAATATAGATGAGTAGAATAGACAGTATATTATCCGGTTCGTTAATCTTTAGAGATAAAGGTACCTACCTATCTGAAATTAGACCAGGAACAGATAAGGTAACTGTTACAGGATCACTGCAGATAACAGGTAGTAACTTACTTCTAAACGGAAAAGACTTAGGAAACGCTATTGGAGTGCTTGAAGCAGGTCAAGGAGCAGATCAAGTTAAGTTTGGCGCTATATTATTGTATACTGCATCAATAAGTGAATGGACTTCTTCTATAAAAGAGTATACAAGTTCATTAGCAACAACAGCTTCTAATACATTTATCGGGACTCAAACAATTTCCGGTAGTATTATACCTGAAGCAACTGCAGAAGGAAACGGTATTTACAACCTAGGTAGTCAGACTGCACCATTTAGAGATTTATATCTCAGTACATCGTCTTTACACTTCATAAAGGACGGTCAGGTAGTAGTAGACTTAACAGGTCAAGATAATGCTCTTAGAATAGGTAACTTATTACTAGGAACAGCATCTATTTCCATAGTAAACGCAGCTGGAGCCATTGTAGATACTATATATAGTGTTGATTTAGACGGTGAAGGTGAAGTAGTAAAGGTAGATCAACAATCTCTACCACTTGGCATAGTAAGTAGCTCAGCACAGATATCAGATTTAGGGTTTCTATCAGGAAGTATTTCAGGAATCGTATCTAGATCTGCACAAATATCTGATTTAGGATTCATAACCGGGTCTAAATTTAGTCAACTAGACGATATACCTCAGGGTATAGTATCATCTTCAGTACAAATTGACGAATTATTTAATTTAGATGGTATTATTTCTTCCTCTACACAGTTAGAAGCTGAAATCTCAGGAGCTTTTGCAGCACCATCATCATCATTTAGTACTAGAGTAACAGATTTAGAGTATTTTAGCTCTTCCCTAGATAGTACATACGCTACTGATGCTCAACTTACCTCTTTGTCTCAATCTATCGCCGATAGTGTAGGTACAGACTTAAATGCACTATCTAGTAGTGTAAGCGATCAAATTACAGTATTAACATCCAGCTTAACTAACCTATCTTCAAGTATAACTCAAGATGTAGTTATATTATCATCCAGTATAGGGACAAGAGTTACAGGTCTAGAAGCTTTTAGTTCATCTCTTGATGCAACTTACGCTACTGACGTACAACTATCTTCTGTTTCTGGAGCTTTAGCTACTAGTATTGACTCTACTACAGCAACTGCAGCAAGTAACTTATCATCTACTTCAGCTTCTTTAGCAGGTAGTATTACATCTAATGCTTCAACAGCAGCCAGTAACTTATCAAACGTATCAGCAAGTTTAGCCGTTAGCTATGTAACCGCTAGTTCTAATCCTTTAACAGAAATAAAAGTTAACGACTTTGATGATGCAGTAGCAGTAGATTATACAGGAGGAAGACTAACTTTAACGTTTGGAACTCCAACACCCCCTTCAGGTATTAATGCTACCTTATCAGGATTTAACACAAATAGATTTAACCAGGTAATAGACACGTATAATGTTAACGGAAGCTGGAGTAGCGGAGGGTATTTAATACTAACTGCATCACTTTATGAAGGAACTACTCTCTTAACAGAGGTTAATAGCGGTGGATCCTTAAGTTTTACTACTTCTAGTATTGGAAATCATACATATAAGTTAATATATACTGCAAGTTCACCTTTAGACGGTACTATTTTTACAGGTACAGATACAGTAACTGGGAATTTAAGTAAATCTAATCCTTCTACACCTTCATTAACTACTACTCCTACAGTTCAGTTAGGATATAGTTCAAATCAAATTGAGCAAGGCGCAATAGGTAGTATTACAATCACATCATCATCATCTAATCCTTCTAACAACTGGGAATTAGATAGAACTGAAACTAATTTTCTATCTCCTTATGCAATAACCGGTTCAGCAGTAGGATCTTCTACAATATATATTACAGCAACGGCTTATTACGATTCACCAGCAGGTGATAACTCACCAAATTTAAGTACAACCAGTCAAAGGACTAATTCTTACTCTAAAATTAGAAGTGTAAGATATGGAGCTTCTTCTGCTACTACATTTACTGCGAATGAACTAGCAGACCTCTCATTATGGGACAGTACTCTAGGAGGAAATATTGGTACAATTAATAAAGGGAATACTAACCCTAGCGGAGATGCAGTAACTATTTCCTTTTCAGGGGATAAATACCATTATATAGTGTACGATAGTTCAAGAAGTAATTTATCGAACATTACTACAAGTGGTTTTGGAGTTTTAGGACAGTTTACTGTATCAACAGTTGGTCAGTATAAGATTTATAGAACAACAACACTACAAGCCGGAGGAGTCGGAAGTAGTATAACGTACAATTTAACATAGACCATGGCAATAATTCTTCCAGGCGGGTTTAATATAACAAACAACGAACCATCAGATTCAAGGTTCAGTGTTGCCAATGCTTCTGCACGTTACGGCCTCTCAGCTGCAAACATATACGAAGGTTTAACAGTTTATGAACAAGATACTGACAGGTATTACGTTCTGTTCGATACATCTAACGTAGGAAACGCTTCTGGATGGAAGGAAATCTCTACCGGTAATAGCTTTTCAGGCTCATCAGTAATTGGAAGCGACTTATTAAACTTTCATAGCATAACCGGTTCAGTAAATATAACCGGTTCTTTAGCAGTAAACAATTCTAATGTAGAAATAACAGGTTCATTAGATTTAAATTTTGAAGGAGTAGGAAAATATTTTGCTATTAGTGTTAATGGTGAAGAAAAAGTAAAAGTTAACAATGAAGGAGTTTTTCAACTCTTTTCTCAAAGCATTGCACCGACAGCAGTTGAAGGTGGTATATACTTTGGAAATGATTACAATTTATATCTGGGAGTAAACCAGTAAATTAACATATTTATATAAAAACATAGAATAACATGGCACAGTGGAAACAAATAGTAGTATCGGGCAGTAATATATCTCAACTTTCAAACGATGCTGGTTATGTTCTTAACCAAGGTTCCTCAGGAATAGAATTAAATGGGTCCTTTACAGGATCATTTACAGGATCAGCATTTTTACCACCCTTATCACAAGGTGTAGGTATTGCTCCGTTTAGCTACAACGGGTCTACTCCTACAACCCTTACCTTAACTAATGGATTTACAGATGGAGGCGGTATAGCAGGACAATTTGGCTCCTCAACACAGGTACCAGTCCTTACTATTGATGCACAAGGACGTATAACTACAGCATCTCTCTCTACTATTAGTACCACGTTAAGTATTTCGGGTGACTCAGGGACAGATTCAGTATCATTAATAGACGGTACACTAAACATCAATGGATCAACTGGTATAGCAACAGCAGTAACAGACGATGCAGTAACTATTACATTAGGAGCCGGGATAGTATCAGGTTCTAGTGTTTCTTCCCCAGGACAAGGTCAGGTTCAATTAACCACTAATGGTGTAATAGCGTCAGCTATAGACTTAGGTTTAGAGACTACTGATGATGTAACGTTTAACAGTGTAAACGTAACCGGTGATGCTACAGTTGATGGTAATTTAACGATTAATGGAGATTTAGTCTCTATAAGAACAACTAACCTTGAAGTAGAGGATAAGTACATACTACTTAACTCTGGATCATCTAATCCTGACACAGCTGGTATAGTAGTAGATCAAGGATCAGGTGCAGGAGATGCATTTATTTTTGATGCCACAGATTTAAGATGGGGTGTAAATAAAAACATAGCAGCTACTACTGGATCTGCAAATTCTGAAGCTCACGTTTCATTAGTAATTGATGAAAGTGATGGAAATCATGTAGATGAAGCATACTATCAGAAACCAGGAAACATTAAAGTAGACACTTCAGGAAATATATTTATGTATACCTAAAATTAACCAATAAGTTATGCCAGTAATACCAAAAGGTAAAGTAATACAAGGAGAAGAAGCACGAGCTAAAGTAACAGAGGAAATACTTACTAAAAGTAGTTTAAATAAAAATGAACTTAACTTTATACTCACTAAGTTAAAAGATGCTACATATAAAGGACATGAATTTGAAACTTTTTATGCGGTATGGGTAAAAGTTTCAACCTTATTAAAAAAAATTGAAATAGACAGTAAAGGGCTTTAGGCCCTTTCGCTATTTATAAGTATATTATAGGCCCGAAAGGGAAGTGGACAGGCATATCCTGTAACCAACCGTGATAAAGTAGACATGCCGAATTGGAAAAAACTCGTTGTTAGTGGCTCTGACGCCTCTCTCAATTCACTTAATGTAAATAATGCTGTAACTGCATCAGCATTCCGTTCAACTAACGGAGTCGGTACCCCTACTTTAACATCTGCAAATAATATAATTCTTAGTGCTTCTAATGCAATCATAATAAAAGATGCTTCATTAAGATTAGAAGGCTTTACCAACGCACAGACAAGTTCACTCTCTCCATTCGATGGAGAAATTATATATAATACGAGTAGAGAAAGAATACTCTTATATACTGGATCACAGTGGCAACAGGTACTCTTAGCAGGTGATGCTACAGATGTAATACTAAGTAACGGGATAGTATCTTCATCAGCACAGATAAACGAATTAGGATTCTTAACTGCATCTATAGAAGGAATAATATCTTCTTCTAAACAAATTACAGATTACGGATTTATATCTCAATCGGCAGATGGGTTTCCATATACTGGCTCAGCAGTCATAACAGGATCTTTAAATGTTATTGGACCAATTACCGGTTCTTCTTTCTCTGGAGACGGCTCTGGCTTAACAGGTTTATCATTTGCTCAAACATCTACAGTTAAAGCTACATTTACTAGCTCATTAAACGAGACTGTATATCACGGGTTTAGTTCTCGTAATGTATTAATATCAGTTTACGATTTTAATTACGATCAAGTAATACCTGCAAGAATAAGGTTAACAAATGATGATAACGTAAATGTACAATTTGCAGAAGTTACATCCGGACATATAGTTATTGCTAAAGGTGGTCATATTGTCTCAGGTACACAAGAAGTATCTGAAATAGCAACCTTTGTAGATTCTTTTACTAATTCAACTTCGTATACAGCAACCCATAATTTTGGAAGTACTAACGTAATTGTTTCAGTCTACGATGAAAATAATTACCAAATAATTCCACAAAGCATTCAATTAGTAGATGCTAATTCTGCTACCATTACCTTTAGTTCACCTAAGAATGGTTCTATAGTAGTAGCTAAAGGTGGACATATAGTTTCAAGCTCAGTTGATAATGCAGCTAATTTAGCAAATTTACCTGGTACTCATTATTTAGATTATAATAATTTTTCTAACGTACCAAGCAACATTGTATCATCTTCAGCTCAAATTACAGGATTAGGTACTTTAACTATCAGTGGGTCCCTACTGCCTTCTACAACAGAAGTATTCGACTTAGGTTCAAATAGTAATCGTTGGAGAGATCTTTATTTAAGCGGATCTACGATATATTTAGATACTACTAAAATTAGTAGAACATTGGCAGGTGACTTAGAATTAAAAGACCACACCAATCAGAGAAAGAATTTAGTTGTAAATGAATTACATATAGGACAAGTTGGACATACAAGTCTTGTATTAGCTCAACATTCAGGAAGCCTATTTGTACACCAATCAGGTTCAAGTGAGGCTATAGTCTTAGCAAATACTGCTTCTTATGCTACAACAGCATCTTATGCTTTAAATGCAGGAGCAGGAGCAGGCTTTCCATTTACTGGATCTGCTGGAATTCAAGGGAGTTTAAATGTAACAGGTAATGTGATAGGGAATACGTTTATAGGAGACGGTTCTCAACTTACTGGGATTGCAGCTGGAGGTGGTGTAGTACAGTCAGCCACTGTCTTAGATTCTTTTTCCAATGTGACTTCACATACAGCGGCACATAACTTCAATACTAAAAATGTATTAGTACAGGTATTCAACAATAACGATTCAGTTATCATACCTTCTTCTATTACTACAATAAACAATAACAACGTAACAATTACATTCCCAGAACCAGTTTCAGGACGTGTAATCGTAGCCAAAGGTGGACATTTGATATCAGGCTCAGGAGGTGGAGGAAGCGGGACTTCATCTGGAATGTTAATGCATTCACAGACATTGTCAACAGATTTCACTATACCCGATAACAACAACGCACACTTAATAGGACCAGTAGGATTAAATATGACTTTAGACATAGGAACCAACTCAGTCTTAAGTATATTACAGAATTAACCATATTTATATAAAATGAGTATATTAAAAGTAAATACCATACAGCCTTTCTCCGGTACATCTGTAAAGATAACTGGACAATCTGTTATATCTGGATCTTTTTCTGGATCATTTGAAGGTAACTTTGATGGTACAGTAGAGTACGCAGACATTACAGACAAGCCTACACTTATATCAGGATCAAATCAATTAGCTGGTACTAGTGTAAACGGCGGATTAACAGTCAATGCAGCTTTAGGTATACTCTCAGCTTCATTAGAGTATAATCAAAACATAGATGTAGATTCAGGAACAGAAGTTATTGCAGCAGTTGCTACAGGTTCTGCTCAATCAGCATTTTTTGATTATGTAATAGCTGAAAGCGGAAACGTAAGGGCAGGTACATTAATGGCAGCTTGGACAGGAATAAGCATAACTTATGCTGAAACCTCTACTCAAGATATAGGAGATACATCAGATGTAGATCTTTCAGCTCATATAAATGCAGGAAACGTAGAATTAAAAGCAACTACAACTTCAAATAATTGGTCAATTAAGACAGTTAGCAAGTTAATTTAATATTTATAAACATGGCAAACGAATTAGTAGTAAGAACACCGGTGAGAGCTTTAGATGGAGCATTCATAACAGGTTCAGTAGACGTTTCAGAAACTGTAACAGCAAACATAGTTAATGGGCGACAGGCATTAGAACAAGGAGGAGCAGGGCAAACTTTCGTAACAGATGGTTTAGCAGCCGCACTCGCAGTAGCATTAGGATAATTTATACATAGAATAAGATGGCAAAAAGTCTAGTTAATCACTACAAAATAAATAGAGCAGCAAATACTATCTCAGTAGAGGATAGAATCAAGCCGCATCGTCTACTTCTTATTACAGAGGTAGATACAAATAATATTGTATATAACTTTGCAGTATCGGGGTCTGGAATCACATCCCACTCTTTTGATAACAGTTCGGAGTATACTGTATTTAATATGCAAAAGAACCTCACTACTATGGGGATAGATTCTGGTTCTAACTTACAGATTTTTATTGAAAAAGATTATACAGAAATTACTTTTGACGAGACGTTTGTAGATCCAGTAAGTAAAATAAGAGTTTCACAACCTGAAAACCTTATTGATACGGATTTTGAGTACGGACTTCAAGGTACTAAATGGGAGACAGTAGAGCTATCAAATAATGTACCATCTTACTATATATCTGATGCTGACTCAGGAGTCTCTGATATTGTACAAATTACATCTAAAGAAGGGTCTGACGTTATTACGGTACAGACAGTAGATGCACACAGACTTGTTCAAGGTACTCCGATTGATGTTAGAGGGCTATCCTCTCAAACCGCAGAAGGAAAATATATTATTCAATCAGTAGTAAATGAAACAGCGTTTACATACAAATCAAGAGCAACTCAAGGCTCTACAGGAAGATTAGACGGTACATATACGATAATCACACCAGGGCAATTTTATGCCGGTTCTCAGATTCCTTATAAAGCAACAGACGGAATTACGACAGATGAAGCAGTCGCTTCTACAATTACGGTAACTACTCCTTCTGAACATGGATTTGTATCTCAATCTAACTTTTATTTAGTAAACACTACTTCACCTAAGATACTTCAAGTTAATCAAGGATCAGGTGTTGCAGCAGATGGCGAACCAACAGTAGATCCTACAAATACTATTTCAAAAGTACTTAGTGCGGATATGTCTAATGCAGAGACTAAGCAAATGAAAGGTACTTACTCCTTTAAGTTTAAAGCTTCAGGTGTTTCTGTAGGTAGTAATAAGATATTATGGCGTAACAGTAACTTTAGAATTAATGACTGTGTACTTTACTGCCCACCGCAAGAAGATGCACCAATTGGAGGTTTAAACAGATTCGATCAATACTATGTATCATCAGTAGATGATTCAGGTATTACACTTTCTGCTACTTACAACGGTTCAACAATACCTTTAACATCGGCAGGTACTTACAATCATGGAAATGGTTCACTGCATATGGTGTATGAAATATACAGAGTTGGTAGATTCTATAACAACTACTGGCAGTATTCTTACGTTAGAAACCATATGACCGGTGTAGGCTCAGGATGGGATTTACGTAATACAGCAGGTACACCTTACGGATTAGGAGCAACATTACCTTCACATATGGTTTACTTTTCACCTATCGGGTACGCTCCACCAACAATTGCTTTAGATGTACAGCTATACTCAGCAGGTAGAAGCTCTCAATGTCAAATGCCTGAAGGTACTCATGCCAACCAGGCAAACTTCATGGAAGATTTTACCATGTATAGAGGATACAGTAGACAGAGATATTCTTCCTATAGTCACACAGATGGTAGAACTCAAATTAGCTGGAGTTGGAGTAGCAGATGGGGTAACTACGATTACAACGGACTACAATCTAGAAATTTATTTCTTATCTTCCTTAACGATGATAATGAAGCAGATACATTCTATAATGAAGATCACGGATTAAGAGACGGATCAACAGTATATCTAGAAACAACAGGATCAGCTATATTTAAAAGTAATCACAGTACTAGCTGGATATCTTTTGCACAGTCTTCTTCTGTAGCAGACGGTAACTACTCAATAGAGGTACCTTCTAAAGACAGGTTTAGACTTATAGACCCTGACACAGGAGATAACTTCCGTATAATGAACGCTACAGGTGAATATACTCTTATAGCAGATGTAGATAAACCTACTGCAAATAGTTTTTATTCTGCAGATCATGGATTAGCAGATGGAGAGTCAGTAGTATATTCAACACTTGCAGGAGGAACAACACCAACTGCAGATACAGGTAGATTAGATATTAACTCTGCAATTAATGCAGGTAACACAGCAGTAGCTTGGACAGTATTAAGTAACTCACTAACCACTTGGTTAGAAGGAAACCTTCCCGGGCATAGGGATATCTTAATGGACGGACCTGATGCTCGTAACCCGATTAGAAGTGGAGTTGCTACAGGAACAACAAGTTGGTTAAACAATTACTTCTACGATGGAATATACATTAATACTCCTGTAAACGGTGCAACAAATACTGCCAACGCTGCAGCATCCTATCAATGGGGTGACTCAGTAATAGACTTAGGTAAGGATACAAACAATGCTAATCAAGGATTCTCAGCAAGAGGAGCCAAGTACGACGGTAACCAGACATTAGGATTCTTCGGATTTGCTGCTATGGCTTCAAGAGTTCAACCTTGGAGTGATACAAGAATATATACTAGACCTTACTCAGACAGTAGTGGTGAAGCTTGGGGTACATGGAATAGAAGAAGTCATGCTGACAACTTCTACACCTCTGGATGGTATACTATTGAAACATCAGCAGGTAGAGTAGGACACGTTGCATTTGAACTTATACTTCATAATGAACAATGGCAAGGTACTACTACCGCTAACTTTAACGGATCATGGAATAATAGCACATCAGGACAAGGGTATACATATACTAATAATACAGAAGGTAAGTATGTCAAGTACCACTCAATTTTCTTAATAGAAAACGGTACTTCATTTACTACCACTACTCTGTATGAAATGATAGATCAATTAATAACTGACTGGAAAACTAATTTTGCTAATCCAGCACTTACCTCAGGAGGTACATATAGAACTTCAGTAGTAAATAATAATAGATTTAAATTAGTAGATTCAGATTCAAACATCCCAGTTGACTTAACAAGCTTTGGTATTCCATCCTTCCAATTTACTGTTGGAAGAAATGGAGCAGCAGATGGAGCCTATACAGTAAGTAGTGTTCCTTCCGATACTACCTTTACAATGCAGCTTCCTTTTAAGATACAGAAAAGAGCAATAGAATTTAATGCTGCTCTTGTTACTGCTTCCTCAGATTTAATTGGAGTTAGTAACCATAAACTTATCTCAGGATTACCAATGGTATATAACCCTGGTGGTAATGTACCAATCCCAGGTTTAATTTCAGGTTCAACATACTATACGGTAGTTAGAGATGAAACACTTTTAGGATTTGGTTCATCTTCTTTAGACGGACAAATTGGAACACTGGTTACATTAGGTAACTCCGGTTCAGGTACGCATACATTGGAAATAGATGCTATGAACGGCCAATTCCCAGGAGAAGGCGATGTGACGATACTTAGTGGGTCTACGAGAATATCTGGATCAGATGATACTTTATTTAAAAGGTATTTTAAAATAGGAGATACATTTAGATTAAAAGATACTTCAGAAACTCCAGCACGTTTATCTGACTTTACTATCGCAGCAATAGCTGATGATAATAATATGACACTCAGTTCAGTTTCACCATTTAATCAAAACCAAACTAAGTATTTCATACAAACTAAAATGTATGCTAGACCAGATGGTACATTCTTACACAGACCATTCGATGGTGGTGTAGAAATTACAGCAGGATCAGCTCCATTTTCACAAATAGTAAGACAGACTCGTAAGTATTTCCGTTACCAATCTGGTAAAGGTATACAGACTTCACTAGCAATTAACTTTAACCCACCGGTATTGTTTGAAAGATTAACATCAAGCGGTTCAGTGGCAAACGGATCAACCAAGTACCCACACAGGCTTAATGTAGGAGATGCTATTCAAATTTCTGGAACAGACGATGGAGCTTACAACGGAAACGTATCTGTAACAAACGTAATAGATGAATTTACCTTTAACTACGATTTAAGCGGAAGTGCACCTCAAACATCTATACCAGGAGGTTTAGCTCAATTTAATGTTGGAAGTTGGGAGCATAGTGTAATTAGAGCAGGAATGTTTGATTTCCAAAATGGATTCTTCTATGAGTTTGACGGAGTAGATTTATATGCAGTAAGACGTTCTTCTACAGCACAAACCTCAGGTACAGCAACAGTCACTTATAACTCTAACCTAGTACAGGGTCTCAATACTAACTTCTCTGGTCAATTAACAGAAGGTGAGTACATTGTAATAAGAGGCCAATCTTATAAAGTAGTAAAGATTAAGAGTGCTGGAGAAATGGTAATACAGCCTCAATATAAAGGAGTATCAGCCGCAGGAGTAATACTCACTAAAACTGAAGATCTGAGAGTAAAACAATCAGATTGGAATAATGATACTGCAGACGGAAACGGACCTTCTGGGTTTGAATTAGACAAAACTAAAATACAGATGGCATACATGGATTATTCATGGTATGGTGCAGGTAAGGTTAGATTTGGATTTAAGGACAGAAAAGGTAAAGTTATTTATGTACATTCATTCTTACACAATAACAGGTTAACAGAAGCTTATATGAGATCTGGTAACTTACCTGCTAGATACGAAATATTTAACACAGGAACTCCATCATATGTACCATCACTATTTCACTGGGGTACATCTGTAATAATGGACGGTAGGTTTGATAAGGATGATTCTTATTTATTTACTGCATCATCTAAACCGTTATCGTTTACAAACGGACAGACGTTAACAGCTACCACCAATAGTAACTCAAGTATATTTTACGTATATGATAGAAATGCAAGGGTTTACAACTTCTATGTAAGAGTACCATTTGCAGCAGCAGATGCAAGTAAATTCTCTGCTGGTACTAAACTATTTGCACCGGGAACACAGCTTCAAGGTCAAGAGGTAACATATGCAGAATTTAGCGGCAGTAACTATTTTGTAAATATATTCTTTGGAACAAGTACTAGATACTGGAGAACACCATCAGGAGGCTTCTCAGTACCTAGCGGAACTGCAGTACAAGTTGGTGAAGGAAACACAGGAGGAGGAGTAAATTTAGGTACACAGACTATACCTCTTGTTACTATCCGATTGGCACCTTCAGTAGACAGTGGATTACCAGGAGCACTTGGAGAAAGAGAAATTATCAACCGAATGCAGTTAATCTTGAATGAGATTGGTATGATTATCACCCATGACTGTGAAGTACAGCTACTTCTTAACGCAGATTTATCATCAGCGGCATACGAAAATTCAAATGCACCTTCATTATCTGAGTTAATTAAACACGATCAAGGAGATACAGCATTAGGAGGAGCACAGATATTCCAGTATAGAGCATCTGGTGGACAAGTAGACACAGACGGTGTAAGAGGATCAAATACATCCAACCAATCATTAGGAGCGATTATCGATTTAGGTAACTCAATCTTAGGAGGAGACAATGCTTTCCCGAATGGACCTGATACTTTAACAGTAGCAGTAAAAGTAGTAGATACATCAGCTATCTCTGCAACATCACCATTCCAGATTTCATCTCGTATTACATGGTCAGAATCTCAAGCATAATAGAGCTTTAAATAAAAGAAGATAGAGAGTAGTATATAACGTACTACTCCATTCTTTTTGTCTATTTATATTTAAACCAATATTTCTAGATGAAAATATACGATGCATCAGGCTTTAATTCCTCACTCACCGGATCATTCTCAGGTTCATTTATAGGTACAGTAGGAGGCCACCTATTGCCCGAGAGCAATATAGCATATGACTTAGGAAGTGAAGCTTCTAGATGGAGAGACCTTTACCTTAGCGGTTCCACTATATACTTAGGTGATAGTGTTATTAGTTCGGTACAAGGAGGCGGTATAACCATTAGAGACAGAAATACTCTACAACTTAAGAATTTACAATCTACCGCTTCTTTTGCTATTCAAGCAATATCTTCTTCACATTCAGAGTATAGTAAAACAGCCGGAACAGCAGTCACCGCAGTTACCGCATCCTACTCTTTAAATGCAGGAGAAAATCAAGGCTTCCCATTTAGTGGTTCAGCAGATGTAACAGGATCATTATTTGTATCAGGAGGAAGTATATCAGGATCTTTTGCTGGAGACTTTACAGGGAATGGATCAGGGTTAACTAATCTACAACTTTCACAGGCTACAGCTGTAACAGATAACTTCTTTAATGCTGTAACTAAAAATGTACTTCATAATTTTGGTAGTAAAAACGTAATTGTAGCAGTCTTTGATGATAACGATGAAGTTATATTCCCAGCTAAAATTAAAACCACAGACGATAATAACGTAGATGTAACTTTTCATACCCCAAGATCAGGTAGGGTAGTAGTTACAAGAGGAGGGCATATCGTATCCGGTTCAGCGTATATTACTGAAAACACAACATTTGAAGATACTTTTACAGCTGCTTTAGGAAAAACAGTAACTCATAACTTTAATACTAAGAACGTATCAGTATCTACATATCTAGATAACGACACCCTATTCTTCCCACAGCAAATTACTACTACTACAGAAAATGTAGTAAATTTAACTTTTGTAGAACCCACAACAGGTAGAGTGGTAATACAAAAAGGAGGGCATATAATATCAGGATCATTAGTTACCGAAACTACTACTGTAACTGATACATTTACTAACACTACTTCTACTGTAATAACACACAATTTTAATTCTAAGAATGTAATAGTAAGTGTATACTTAGACGATGATACAGTCTATATACCGCAATCTATTACAACAACAGACTTTAATACTGTTTCCGTTATTCTAGGACCAACTAATAGATCAGGTAGAGTTGTAGTAGCAAAAGGAGGTCATTTAATATCCGGTTCAATTAACGTAGTAGAATCTACTTTAGTATCAGATACATTTACAAGCCAAACACAAATAACACCAGTACATAGTTTTGGTACTAAAAACGTAGCAGTATCTATATACAGAGACGATGACGTATTAATACAACCACAAAGAGTTACTACTTTAGATTTAGATAGAGTGCAAGTAGATTTTACTTCATCACTATCCGGTAGAGTTGTGATTACAAAAGGAGGTCACTTAGTATCAGGTTCTTACAAAGTAGACTACAAAAACATAGTTAACAAACCAAATCTAGTCTCAGGTTCGTTAGATTTTACAGGAATTTTAAATAAACCAAGTCTTGTTTCTGGATCTGGAGACATGGCAGATTTAGGTATATACGGATTAGTAGGATTAGAATACGAATTCTTTGCTCAAATGGCACCAAACAAAGCAACAACATAATATTTATAAATAAAAACAAATGGCAACAGTATCATCATTAACCACCGATGTAATAGTTTATCTAACAGGTAAAATATCTGGCAGTACAGCTACATCACAAGATATAGTACTACAAACTAAAGCATTAGAGCAGTTAGGTAATGCACAAAACTTACTAAACGCAGTATCTTTTGAAATACCCCAAAATGATTTAGATTGGACTCAAGGACAGGTGTTCACTAAATCACTTGCTGAGGATACTACATTAACTTTTAGTAACTTTAGTATTGGACAAACAATAGACTTAGTAGTAACAGGTAACAATTTCGATTTAACATTACCGGCAACTCTATCAATAACATACGGTAGCTACTTACCAAGCCAAACCAACTTAATACAGATACTCTGTACTTCATCATCCCCAGCTAAATTCTGGTCATCAATAGCACAATAATATGGCTTACAATAAAAGATTACTATTTGCCCCGAATGGACACAACATAGACTATCTTGTTGTAGGTGGTGGCGGTGGAGCAGGAGCAGATATGGGAGCAGGTGGAGGAGCAGGAGGATTTCAATCTACACCAACTGGTTCATCTGGTGTTATTGCAACTTCTACTTCTGTATATAGAAATATTTCATTTACCTCTTCTTCTATTAGTTACGGTGTTCAGTACCTTATTGAAGTTGGAGCAGGAGGAGTAGGCTCTATAGCAGGTGATGTTTCTCCTACTGGAGATAACGGTGGAGTATCCTCTATCTCTAGCTCAAACGCTTATCTCCCATTCTTCGTTGAAGCTATAGGAGGAGGAGCAGGAGCAAGTGACTACGGAACTGGAAATAGTATAAACTATAATGCACGAACAGGATCTTCTGGCGGTGGAGCAACAGGTACAGGTAGCCCGCAGAAAGCTGGAACAGATGGTCAGGGTTTTTACGGAGGAAGTTACGGAGGTAACTACTATCCAGGTTCCGGCGGTGGTGCCGGAGGTCCAGGAAGGTCTAATCCTGGAGATGGCGGTATAGGTAGAAGATGGGATATATTAGGACAAGAATACTGGTGGGCCGGAGGAGGATCAGGAGCTGGATATAGCCAAAGAGCCGGTAACGGCGGTAAAGGCGGCGGCGGTGGAGGCGCTCCTAGATCATCTGGTGGAGGAAATGGTGATACTTCTGGGTTGAATAATGGTACAAATGGACAAGATGGTAGTTTAAATTCTCAGACAAACAAATTAGGAGGTTTTGGAGGAGCTAACACCGGAGGAGGCGGAGGTGGAGGATCCCACTATAGTTCTAACAATGCAGGAGGAAATGGCGGATCAGGAGTGGTAGTTCTAGTTTTCCCCAAACTAGCATATTCAGGAGTAACTACAGGAGATCCAATAATTAGATCAGGTAGTGTAGTAGGAGGTTCAGATTTGGACCATGTAGCATTAATATTTACACAATCAGGAACATATACAACACCTTTAACCGGATCTCTTAACTATTAATATAGATGGAAAAAGAGTATAACGTCATATTAAACAAAGAAGTAGGGTACAACCAGTTCGGTAAGGATATGGTTGAGATTACTACTAAAGACGGTATACCTAATAGGGAAATAACTGTAGCTGATGAACGTTTAGGTAGCTATAGACAAACTCATTACTATTTAACAGACGAAGAAGCAGAAACAGTTAGATTACATCCTGATGTATTAGCAGTGGAGATACCACCTGCAGATAGAGACGATATAATTATAGGTCACAACGGCAGACAGAGTAACTCTTTTACTAAATCCCCAGGAACCACACAGTCTCATGCAAACTATGCATTACTGAGATCTAAATATCAAAATAACGTTTATGGAGCAGGTACAGAACTATCTGAAGATTATCTTTATAATTTAGACGGCACCGGAGTAGATGTAGTGATACAAGATTCAGGTATTCAGGCAGACCACCCAGAATGGGAAGATCAAAACGGTGTATCAAGATTAAAACAAATTAACTGGGGTACTGAATCAGGCTTAGGCTTTCAATTTAACTCAACTAACCATTATAGAGATTTTCACGGCCACGGAACACATGTTGCTTCCACTATTGCCGGTAAAACTTTTGGTTGGGCAAAAAATGCAAACATATATGCATTAAAGGTTGCTGGTTTAGAAGGAGATGGAGATACAGGAACATTTGGAAATCCTTCCACGGTTCCAACACAGTATGCTTTTGATGCTATAAAATTATGGCATAGAAATAAACCTATAGACCCTAAAACAGGCCATAAAAGACCTACTATAGTTAATATGTCTTGGGGATATTTATCCACTTACAATACAGTAAGTTCTGTTAATTATAGAGGAACTTCAACAGATGTTAGTGCATTATCAAGAAATCAAATACAGTCTAATTACGGTTTAGTTAATTTTTACTCAGGACAGTTTAGCGCATATGTAACTAATGTTAGGATTACTTCTATCGATACAGATGTAGAAGAAATGATTGACGAAGGTATTTTAGTATGTATAGCCGCAGGAAATAGAAGTCATAAAGTAGATACACCAACAGGAGACGACTATAATAATACAGCTACAACTAATAACGGGACTAAGACTTATCATAGAGGTTCATCACCTGCTCATGAAAGAGCAATACTAGTAGGTTCATTAGATAGTAACTCTTATAGTTCAACCCAAGATCAAAAAGCTACCTATTCAGAAACTGGACCAGGTGTAGATATCTGGGCTCACGGCACAAGTATTATGGCAGCATCATCTAACACGAATGCTATAGGTGGATATACTTATCAATTAGATGGTAATTATAAACAAGTTGCAATATCAGGAACTTCAATGGCTGCACCACAAGTAGCTGGAGTAGCAGCTTTACTATATCAAGCAAACCCTGGAGCAACAGTAGATCAGATAAAACAATTTTTAATTGATCAAGGAGGAGATGCTCTTTACTCTACAGGTAATACAGTAGATTATAATAACACCAGGAGTTTACTAGGAGCAGTTAATAAAGTACTTTATAACAAATTTGGTAAAAAAGAGAATTGTTTAGAAATAAGCGGTACCTTTGACATACCTTTAAGCATAACATTCTAAGATGATATATGAAAATCCACTACTGTCAGGCTCAGTACAAATTAGCGGTTCACTCTATGTGCAAGGATTAAGATTAATATCTAGTTCTAATCAAATTGCTTCTGAAATATCAGGATCACAAACTTTATTAGATAAAAGAATAGAGGAATTAGAAATAGTAAGTGCCTCTCAAGCACCTCTCTTTCTTCCTGCATATGATTATCTTCCTAACACAGGCTCTGCTACTATACAAACTTCAACAGCAGGAAAACTTCTAGGGACTACAACTTACCAGTATATGTTATCTGCATTAGGGTTGCATTGGGGTGCATCAGGATATGGAGCAGGAACCACAACTAACGATACTTCGTTGGTAGTAGGAGATTTAGGAGGTAGTAATAAAGTTAATGAATTCTTAGATACTGAACCTATAACTGGAAATTCTCTACCTGGTCAAAGTAGGCTCATACCTCGAAATACTATGACCACTTTAATGGTAAATAAGATAGAGGAAGTCGGCTATTTAAATTCTTCTTTCTATTTCTTATCAGAATCTCAAGTACATATATTTAAACAAGGTGCTGTACCGAGAAAATACTATCCAAACGGGTTAACAGAATTAAGAACTACACAAACAGCATCATTAGCGTATACGGCATCTTTTGTATTTAACGCACAGACTGCTGAAACAGCAACAAGTTTAGCACCTTCCGCTAAGAGGAGTATTGTGGAGTATATAACTTTAGAGTCTACAGCTTCTCTATATGCTACTTGTATAATAACAGGAAGTGTTACTATGTCTGTTCCAACAGTGGTACAAGAAGGAGATTGGATTAAAGTAGTAAATGGACTTAAAGGTTTGACTTCTCATATTAATCCAAATGGTAACAAAATTATGGGTTCAACAGATACTCTAGAGTTAGATGTAGAGAGTGCAGGATTCGAATTAGTTTATACTAACGACACCCACGGATGGGTAATAATAGGACAATAACATGAGCAAACTATCAGACTTTAAAGCTTCGGGTAATAACGTACTAGAAGAAATTTGCCTACCTGCAGATGGAAGCTCTATGCAAGGGATAAAAGCATTATATACATCAGAAAATGCTGGTACAGGTCAACAGACATCAAGTACGTCAATACAAAAACTTACAGGCTCAGGTATTTCTTACATACCTCCTACCGGTACTAACATGGTTGTATATGAATACCATTTCCAAATTGGTTGGAGATCATCTCATGCAATAATGCACTTTAGATTTTACATGGACGGTAATGAATGTACACGGTATAGAGCAACTTATAGTGCTCAATACTATGAAGATAAGGTAATTTATAGAATTCCCATAGAGGTAGGACCTGCCACCAACTACCCAGATGCTAAAGTAAATACTTGGCCTACTGCTAGAGTATTAGAAGTAAGAGGTAGACGTTACGGTAATAGTAACTACTCCGATTATAATATAACACAATACTGGGATGGTGGCGGAACAGATGTCTTTTCAAGACCGGTTTTATCAATTAAAGCTTTAAAATAGTATTTTATGATTTTTCAACAACCTACCATATCTGGATCAGTAATAATATCAGGACCAGTAACTGCTTCGTACTTTAAAGGAGATGGTTCTGCTTTAACTAACTTACAGGCTGAAATAAGCGGTAGTGTAAGCTTTAATGTTGTGTCTGATAAACCTACATTAATCTCTAGTTCTGCTCAAATTAATGTTAACAGTACAGTAGGAACACCTAATACTGCATCTCATGCATTAACAGCTTTAAGTGCATCATATCTAAACTCAGATTCAGTTAATTACGAAACAGTAGGACCTGAATTTAAAGTTGCTTCTGCACTTACCCCTTCAGCTGGGATAGATGTAGATTGTTCAACTGCACAGGTATTTACATTAATACCCGACCAAAATACCATACTTAATATAACTAACCCTAGAATAGGTCAAACTAAAATTATAGTAATTACAGGATCAGGTTTAGGTGCAGGAATATCTTGGACTGTATCCGGAGGAGCAGGAACTTTTAATTTAGTAGCAGGTGCATATGACGATACTACTTCTACTAAAAACTTTATACAAATGAGTTGTGTTACATCTACTGAGTTTTGGTACACCATCTCACAAATAGCTACGTAATATGATTGGACAGAGCATACTTTTTGGAACTCTATGGGGATTGCCTACTGTTTCGACAGAAAATACCACTAATTTAGATACTCAAACTCTTACTGCAAATGGAAACGTTACAAATTTAGGACCAGGAGAAACAACAGTTACAAGAGGTTTTTATATAGGTACAAATTCGACATATACTAGCAATACAAAGCACACCTTAGCAGGTACACAAGGAACTGGTACGTTTTCTTACAACGCAACTGGTTTAGCAGACGATACGACTCACTACATAACAGCTTTTGCTATAGGAGATAAAGGAGAATCAGTAGGAATCACAGTAAGTGTAGTTACTGTTGCACTACCAACTACTGTTACTGTCTATACAGCAGGACAATCAACAGGGTTTACGTATGATCAATGCTTCTGTGGTACAGCAAATGGAAATGGAACATTAGGTGCTTCTTATATGGAAATATATGCTCCATACTGGGGCGGTGGAGGTTGGACGTCTACTACTAGTTTTGATTTAACTTTTGCTTCATACGTAGAGGTAGATTATACAGTCACTGCAGGTATCCCTTCTTATATGAATTTTAATATAACTACAGGACATAATGGCTCTAACCCTACTAGTACTACTTTAATAACTGGAGGAGGAAGCCCTACACAGGCTTACAGTTCAGGAGCTCAAATACCTGTTAACTTTCCACAAGCATCTACAGTCGCTCTATCCTTAGGAAATGCTTCTTCAAGTAGAGTACGAATAACAAGAATAGAATACGTTTAAATAAAATAATATGCCAAGTATAGAAAAACCTTACCCAAGCTGGATACTAAACGAAGAAACAGACCAATGGATGGCTCCAGTAGATCTACCAGACACTAATTTCCTGTATACTTGGGATGAAAGTAATTTAAGATGGATCAACTCAGGACACCCAGTTAACGGTCCTTTTAACTAATAGTTGTATATTCGATAATTTTTTACTATATTGTAAGTCTAATAATATAGTATGTTCAAGTTCAAAAAAAGAAAAAAGCAAGAATTAGTCTGGGATTTCATTCCTACACGGCCTTCTAATGTTACGTTCGAGGCAAAGGGTGGTAAAAGTTTAGATGATTACTTAGTACCTTTAGTCACTACTATGCCGCCTTGGTTTAAAAGTCTTAAACAAACTAAAGACTACCTTAAACAATTCCCTAACGTTAGAACCTGCCCATCTTTTGTAGAGTTATTTAAAAACTCCTATGCTTTTACCGCTCCTTGTGATTTACAGTTAAAGGTATCTAAACAATCTATGGATATCATACAACCTGAAGACGGATGGGTTAGTATAACATCTCATACTGCACTACCTCCCGAACTTGGAGGAACCCAAATGGGAGATATGTGGGATAAATCTTTACAGAATATTAAAATAATGTCAGGATTACAGATAGGAGTAAACACTGGGGAATGTAATATAATGCACATACCTGCATATTACCATAACCCAAGAGCAGTTTATTTTGCACCTCCTGGTATATCTACCTTAACTGCTGATAACCCTTTAGACTTAAATCTTAATTTATTTATTGATATGAATAGGGTAGATATGGAGAGAGGAGAGACTATTCACATTAAACATGGTACTGTACTTGCCTATATTTATATGCCTTCTGGTATATTACCACATACAAAAGTATCTCTTGATAAAAAGATGAGAAAAAGCTTTCTTGGAGATTACCAAAGACAATTAGAAGACTTCAGAAATAAAGAATCTAAAGGTAAATGCCCTTTTTCATTTTTACATTAATTTAAAAGAGTGTTAAGATATTTATATAAAACACTTAATCAATGATCTTAGCTAATCCTACATTCTCGGGTTCAATTAATATAAGCGGTTCGTTAAATTTAAACGGTACCGGTATTGGAGCTACAGCTACTTCAGCTTCTTTAGCAACTACTGCAGAAAGAGTAAGAGCTGGATCATCTGGATCTAGACCAACCACTGCTGAATCTGGTAGTCTTTGGTATAATACCAATACCTCAAATTTAGAAATTTATAACGGAGCATCTGGAAGCGGATGGTCTTCTGTTGGTTCAACAACATCTACTATACCTTATGAAGTAGATTTTCTAGCTGTAGCCGGTGGAGGTGGTGGAAACATATACAACGGTGGAGGTGCTGGAGCTGGAGGATTGAGAACGTCTTATGGTTCAACTTCCGGTGGAGGTACTTCTGCAGAAACTAACCTTACGTTTATACCTAATACAACATACACCATTACAGTTGGAGCCGGAGGAGCAGGTAGTAATACTATGACTGTGTATAACGGTGACACTTCAACGATTTCAGGAACCGGCATTACTACAGTAACATCAGCAGGAGGCGGAGCAGGAGGAGCACGTAATACCAGCCCCACAGGTCAAGATGGCGGATCTGGAGGAGGTGGTGGTTCTACTGGATCCGGAGGACAAGTTGCCGGATCTGGTACAACTGGACAAGGATACAGTGGCGGTACAGGAGCTGATGGAGGAGCCTACCAAGGTGGTGGAGGTGGTGGTGCTGGTGCAGTAGGAACACGACCTAATGGAGGAGCTGGTTTAGAAGTAAATATTGGTGGAGGAACAGGAAACTATTATGCTGGAGGAGGCGGGGCAGGTGCAAACTCTGGTCCTGGTTCAGGAGGAACAGGAGGTGGAGGAGCTGGAACATCTTCTTACACTATGAACAATGGGACTGTAAATTCAGGAGGTGGAGGAGGTGCTGGAGCAATGAGCGGTACTTTTAGCGGAGGTAATGGAGGTTCAGGAGTAGTTATACTTCGCATGGCAACCAGCGACTATACCGGAACAACCTCAGGTACACCAACAGTTACAACAGACGGAACAGATAAAGTATTAACATTTACAACCTCAGGAACCTATACAGCATAGATATTTATAATAATACCAAAACAAACTAATAATAAAAAATGGGACATTACGCAAAAGTAGTAAACGGAAAAGTAACCAAAGTAATAGTAGCACAGGCTACATTCTTTGACAACTTTGTAGATGATTCTCCAGGTCAGTGGTTAAAGACTTCTTATAACACTAGACAGGGAGTACACTACCAACCAAACACACATACCCCCTCAGAAGATCAATCAAAAGCTTTAAGAGGAAACTATGCAGGAGTAGGTTATAGTTATAACAGCACTTTAGATGCATTTATTACTCCTAAACCCTTTGATAGCTTTGTATTAAATACAGGATCTTTTACTTATGAGGCACCAGTTGCTCATCCTACAGGAGACGCTACAGGATCATGGACAGGATCATATGTATGGGATGAATCTAAAACAAACTGGGTAACAGGATCTATCTAACTAAGAAAGTATCTATTTATATGAAAGTATACTTTCTAAATGAGAATAGATAATCCATTATTATTTGGTTCACTAAGAACTTCTGGTTCATTTTTCTGGCAAGCATCAGGTTCGTTTACAGGTTCATTTCAAGGAGATGGTTCTGGACTTACTGGACTTACCGCAGAAGGAACTATTTCCTCTTCAAATCAAATAGCTAGCGAAATATCAGGTGCTTTAGGGCCGAACGCTACCTTAATCAGGTCTTTAACTGAGTCAGGAATAACAGGCTCTTTCACAGAGCTCTCTTCATCTGTAGTATCTAGATTAGATGCTTTAGAGGTAGGAGGAGAAGCAGTAGGAGGTAGTGGTTCATTTACCGGCTCTTTTACTGGTGATTACACAGGCTCTTTTGGAGGGATATTTACAGGAGACGGATCCGCACTTACAGGAATTGTACCTGATGGATTCCAATTAATAACAGCTGTAATATCAGAAAATAAATTTAGATTTGACGGTGCACTTGCCCCTACTCTAACTTTATCTAGAGGGTTAAAATATAGATTCGATACTTCTGACGTATCATGTGAATATAACCAGGTAGGTTTTCGAACTAGAAATAATACAGCATATACAGACGGAGTAACAGTAGTAGGAACAGCAGGACAAGCAGGTTCATATACTGAAATTTTTGTTAGATTCGATACTCCAGCTCAATTAAAATATTACAGTATACTTAACGGTAACTCATTTGGTAATTTAGTTGCTATAAATGATCAATTCGGAGGTATATTTGAAGACACTGTAACAATTAGCGGTTCTGCTTATATTACAAATAGAATCGGTATAAACACTGACATACCAGCTGCACAGTTACACATTACTTCTAACACTGAAGATGTATCTATTCTTTTAGAATCAGATACTGATGATAATAATGAGAATGATAATCCTAAAATAGTTTTCCGACAAGACGGAGGTACTATTGAAAGTGAAATAGGGTTAAATGGACTAGGTACTCAATATGATGCCGGTCTACATAATGCAGCTTTTTTCGGTTCTACAAAACATGCCCCTCTTCAGTTAATAACTGACGATATTGCTAGATTAACAATTATAGGTAGCGGTAGTATAGGAATCGGAACAATTGCACCAGTAACACCGTTACAGGTAGTAGGAGCTATATCAGCTTCAGTTTATTATGGAGATGGTTCACAACTTACCGGAGTAGTAGGATCTGGTGGTGGTGGAGCTTCCGGAGGAATAATAGGAGCAGTAACTGGTTCTTTTACTAATGTAACCTCTAAAAGTGTAAGACACAATTTAGACTCTAGACAAATTATAGTATCAGTATACGATACAAATTTTAACGAAATTATACCGCAAACAGTTACATTAACTGATTTAAATAATGTAAACATTAATTTTGGAATAGCTTCCTCAGGTAATGTAGTAATAACTAGAGTAGGAGAACCTGTAACTAGTTATACAGAGATTGTAACAGGGGCAAGTGCCTACACAGTCACTCATAACCTACAGGAAGAGTTTCCTATAGTGCAAGTATATGAAAGCGGAAGTAACTTACAAGTTCTTCCTCAGAACATACAAAGCATAAATACCAACTCAGTGAAGGTAGATTTCAACTTCGACTTTAACGGTCGAATAACTATTAAAAAGTAGAAAATATTTATACAAGATGAAGATTTTTAATCCCATAGTAACCGGTTCCCTAACATTAAGTGGTAGCTTTCTAGCAGATAGAACTTTACCTATCACAGTGAGTAATGCAACATCTGCTTCTTATGCGGTAACAGCTTCTTATGCTGCTAACTCAGGAGGTTCAGCAACTTTTAGTTCATTATCCGGTAAACCAACATTAATATCAAGTTCAGCACAAATTACTTATGGGGATGTTAGCAGTATTCCAGGGGGTATTGTATCCTCCTCCTTACAGCTTACTTACCCTAACTTAGTTGATAAACCGTCAGGTATTATTTCTTCTTCTGCACAAATTAATAATTTAAATTTAGATTATTCAGGTTCATTTGAAACACTTATAGTTAAGGTAGTAAACGATGGAGGGAACAAATATCAAATAGATGGAGTAACAGCTCCTAAATTAACTCTACAGAAAGGACTTACATATCGATTTGATATGTCAGATAGTTCAAACTCAAACCATCCATTGGCTTTTAGATTAAGAGATGGTGCTACTGCATACGAAACTAGTGTTGTAACAGAAGGAACAGCTGGACAATCAGGTGCTTATGTTAACATACATGTTAAACAGAGTATACCCACTCAGTTAATATATTACTGTACAGTTCACGGTAATGGAATGGGTAATAGTGTTGGAGTAGCAAGTAATTTTAATACAATCTTAGAAGATAATTTAATTGTATCTGGTACTTTAAATGTAACAGGTGATATTACCGCCTATTCCACTTCCGATGAACGTTTAAAGACAAACGTAACACCTATATTAGATAGTCTAAATAAAATAGGAGAGATACAGGGATATGAATATGATTGGGTAGAAAATGATTCACATACTAACACCGGACATGATATAGGAGTACTAGCTCAAGAAATTGAAAAAATAGCTCCTGAAGCAGTAACAACAAGAGATAACGGATATAAAGCAGTACGATATGAAAAACTAATTCCTATACTTATTCAAGCAATTAAAGAATTACACGATAAAGTAATACATCTCGAGAATGTACATAGATAGTCCCAACATATCAGGATCCTTAACCATAAGTGGTTCTTTATTTTTAAATGGAACAGCAGTAACCGCATCTGGTGGTGGAGGAGGCTCTGGAGCAGGTTTTCCTTATTCCGGATCAGCAGTTATTACAGGATCTCTATATGTATCAGGAGGTAATCTATCAGGTAGCTTTGTAGGAGATGGTTCTGGCATAACAGGGGTAATTACTGCACTATCTGCATCTTACTCCCCACCGGTAACCATAGATCAGTTTGCTACAGTAGAAGATACATTTACAAATGCCACTTCTCACTCAGTAGTTCATAACTTTGGTACTAAAAACGTATTTGTTCAAGTATTTGAATCAGATGATACGTTACTAATGCCCTACTCCATTACTACTACGGATATAAACACAGTAGATATAGTACTAGGAGATACTTTATCTGGAAGAGTAGTTATTGGAAAAGCAGGACATATATTACAAGACACAGGTAACTTTGTTTCTTCTTCGACAGTAGTTCAAACATTTACAAATGTAACTACCGCTTCAATAAATCATTATTTAGACTCACTCAATGTTATTACTCAAGTATTTGATAGTAATAATAACGTAATAGTACCGTCTAATATAAAAGTAGCTACAAAAGATAGAGTAAATTTAACATTTGCTTCACAGAGATCAGGTAAAGTAGTTATTGCTAAAGCAGGACATATAGTTTCTGGAACATCAGCAGTTAGTGCATCTTTTGCAACTAGTGCATCTTTTGCAACTACAGCAGAAAAAGTAAGAGCTGGAACATCTGGTTCTAGACCTACAGTAACTGAATCTGGTAGTCTTTGGTATAATACTAATACCTCCAATTTAGAAGTCTATACAGCCGTATCAGGTTCACAATGGGAAGTAGTAGGTGCACAAACAGGACCTGCAGCAGCTCCTTTAGCAGTTGATTATTTAGTAGTCGCTGGTGGTGGATCTGGTGGTAGTAATGAAGGCGGAGGTGGTGGAGCCGGTGGATTAAGAACATCTTATGGTTCTACTACTGGAGGTGGTGGTAGTTCTGAAACTCAATTTACTTTAGTAGCAGCAACAAACTATACGGTAACTATAGGAGCAGGTGGAACCGTTTCTACACCAGCACCATACTACATAGGTGGAGATGGAAGTAATTCTGTTTTTAATACTATTACCTCTACAGGAGGTGGAGGAGGCGGAACTGGTTTAAGTGCTCAATCTCCTGAAATGGAACCAGGTAGAGATGGAGGTTCTGGTGGTGGCGGCTCTAGATATGGAAATAATGCAGCACCTGGTGGTACAGCATCATCTTCACCTATACAAGGTTTTGGTGGTGGGACTTCTGGATTAAATCAAGGCGATAGCACTGGAGGCGGTGGTGGTGCTGGAGCAGTGGGTGAATCAGCATCTGCTACTGGTGGGTTTGATGGTGGAATTGGAATTACTAACGCTATAACTGTTGCATCAGGAACTGGGCCTTATTATGCTGGAGGTGGTGGTGGTGGTTCTTATTCAAATATTCGTGTAGGTGCTGGGGGTCAAGGCGGCGGCGGGACTGGTGTAAATACTGGTCCATCTAGTACATCAAACAATGGAACCGCTAACACTGGTGGTGGAGCCGGTGGCGGTGGTGGAAGTGGTAGTGACAGTATTAGAGGTGGTGCTGTTGGAGGTTCTGGAGTAGTTATTTTACGTTACCCAAACTCATACACAATAACAAACCCAGGATCTGGTTTAACATTTACTACAGCAACAGTAGGTACGGATAAAGTTACTACATTTACAGCGGGAACAGGTAATATACAATTTAACTAATAATATGGCACATTACGCATTTTTAGACATGGTTAATGTAGTAACCGAAGTAATAGTAGGTAAAGACGAAGGCGATACAAATACAAACTGGGAATTGCAGTACCAAGATGTAAGAAAACAAGTTTGTAAAAGAACTTCTTACAATACAAATGGTGGTGTTCACTTAGGTGGTGGTACTCCATATAGAAAGAATTATGCAGGTATAGGATATACTTATGACTATGCTCGTGATGCATTTATTCCACCTAATCCTTATAATAGCTGGATTCTAGATGAAACAACATGTTTATGGAAAGCACCAGTTGAGTATCCAGATGATGGAGAA
>MEHZ011495583.1_pt1 | contig 31670 bp, 30 predicted proteins | sample 897221 | NCBI WGS metagenome assembly MEHZ01 (sample SAMN05514161, study PRJNA337945) | marine metagenome | isolation source: marine surface water | place: Arctic Ocean | collected 2007-12-13
CCCTCATAGTTCGCCGCGAGCGTGTTTCCCAGACGTTCGTATTCCCGGTAGACACTTTTCCAGGCATCTTCTCTGACCCTCCGGTCTGTTGAACTCATGAAGGCGGCGTAACGTGCTTTTGTGAGTTCCACAGTGTTGCCTTCCGCATCGACTATCTCTCCGTACTTGATGTCGGCGTTATTGAAAGCACCGTATACGCTGCTGAATTTTCCAAGTGCGTCACTTGCACTGGCCAGGATTTTTTCTTCAGCCTCGTTGAGCGTGTAATCCCTCATGCGAAGTTGCTCGTCAAAAAAATGGCGGTAGATGCCTAGTCCCTTCGTTGAGTCGATCATTTCTTCCAGCTTGCGCGGTGGAATCGCAAGGAGTTCAGGCCTCATATATGAGGTGGCCTCGTTGTATTTTGCTGAAAGTGTTCGGGCGCGAGAAAAGTTCGCGCTGTTTTCTCCAACCCGCATGTCTTCATAGGACCTGAGTCCGGCGTACACAAAAATGTTCGAGATGAGTATCTCGACTTCTTCCATTTTCTGGACAGCTGCAAGTAGTGTTTCACCATCATCACCAAGGCGTCCATTGTAGGATTCGATCTCTGGTAAGAGCGCCGTGTACTTTTGGATGTCTGCTTCCCACTTTTTAGTGGAGGCATACATAGCAGTTAAATCCCATTTATATTGAGCTTCGATCTCGCTGCGCTCTTTTGGTTCTTCAGCGCGAAGAGATGAGGCGCATATCAGCAGGACTAAAGGGATCAATTGGGTGATGTATTTCATGTCGTTTTGACAGCCTTTTTCTTTTTTCGGTGAGCTAAATAGTTGGTTTGCGGGATGGCAACTGGTGTGTGATGCTAACTGAAAGTGGCGGGCGAAGAAATCGCCTTGCGTTGAGTAGCGGGCTATGTGATATGGAAATAGGCGATATTGATACAGGCACAAATGAACTTCTCTGTCGTATCGAAGACAGGGTCGCAGTGGTTACGCTAAATAAACCGAAAAAAAAGAATGCCCTTGGCGATGTCTTGACCCCTGCGTTGCGGTCGGTATTGCTGACTCTTGAGGATGACGAACGTGTAGGCTGCATCATGATCACCGGGGCGGGGGATGCGTTCTGTTCAGGGGGTGATGTTAGCGGGATGGGGCTGGGCGGAGCGCCTAAACTCAGAGATGAACGCGTAGCAGAATTGCTCCAAAAGCAGGAAACTTTGACACTGCGTATTCATGAACTAGGGAAAGTCACTGTTGCCGCGTTGCCTGGCGCTGCTGCGGGCGCTGGATTGTCGATTGCACTCGCCTGTGATCTTAGAGTCGCCTCTAGCAATGCCTTCATTACTACAGCTTTTAGGAATGTTGGCCTTTCTGGTGATTATGGTGCTAGTTGGTTTCTTCCACGATTGATTGGATTGTCGAAAGCCAAAGAATTGTTCTATACAGCAAAGCGGGTTAGTGCTGTAGAGGGTGAAAAGCTGGGTCTTTTTAACCAGGTTTTTCCTAAAGAAACCTTTCGGGACGATGCATTCACTTACGCGCGGGAGATTGCTAATGGACCATCTGTTACTCTTTCGCGTATGAAGACGAACCTCAATCAGGGAGTTAATCAGGATTTGAAGGCAAGCTTGTTGCTTGAGGCGCAGCAATTGATAGATAGTGTTGGATCCGTTGAGGCAAAAGAAGCAATTAGTGCGTTTTTTGAAAAACGGACGCCGAAATTTCACCCGTAGTTGGAGTTAAGTTATGAAGTATTTTCTCGTCCTGTGTCTCTCTCTGGTTGGCCTTCAGGGTTGTGCAGAAGCAAAAATAGAAGCAGAAGTAGAAGTAGAAGTAGAAGTAGATGAAGTAAAACAGATTGAGGAACTTTACGAGCAATGGCGTGAAGCGGTCGCAACTGCAGATATCCCCTCTTATGTCGCTGTTTTGGATCCGGATGTTAGGTTAATCCCGCCAGGCGCCGACGTTATTGAGGGTGCGGCCTATTATGAGCAATTTTTAACGCCGGTGTTTGAGGCGGCGACTTATAAAATAGAAGTCATTACCCCTCCTAGGGTAGAAGTTTTGGATGATATTGCTGTAGCCGAATATGAATATGTAATACACCTTAAGCTTAAAAACCCCGCTCAAGGTGTCACAGAGCCAGGGGCACTCACGGCTTCTCGTACGGAAGCAAGATACTTCGATGTGTTGAGAAAAAGCGAATCGGGTAAGTTTCGCGTTTGGCGTCATACCTGGCAGTAGTTTAAAAAGGGCGAAGGGGATTAAACTCCTCCGTCTCCGTTAAAATGCCTTAGAGCTTTCAGAGGCGATTCAGTGACCAGCTTTCTGTGTGTATTATTTTCTCGTCTTTTTTCAATGCGACGAGGGGGCTAAGGCTTTCCAGTTCGAGCATCGTTCCGTCAGTAAATATTTCTAGGTTGCAGTTGCCATCCGGGTAGGTTGCATCTTGGCGGTAGTCGATTGTTTTTGAAAACCTGTAGCCGTCTACTTCGTAGTGTGCCGTTTTCATTTGGTGAAGGAAACCGAGTTTTGTAGAAGCCGTATTGGCATGTTGGTTGATTTCGAGTCGATCTTTATGCCATTTAAAACGGGGATCGCTTAGGTCGGTGTATGCCCACAAAGAGATGCTTCGATTTGGCAGTAAGTTCAGGGCGGCGTCATTGCCTGACTTTTTTTCGGTTATAGAGAGATCGTTTGGGTGCAGGTTTTTGGGTGGCATTGGTATAACGGCTTTGCCGCCGGGTTTGAATGCAGTAAGACCCCAGAGCGCGATATCAGAGATGCTGGGTCTGGCGGCCGTCATGCTGTGATTGATCGTAACCCTGGACGTTTTTTCATCGAGAAAGATTTCGAGTTCTTTCTCGATCCCGCTTTGAGCTTCCGTCGGAGTGCGCAGACGGACATGGTTTTCACCAATGAGTGAAAATGAAACTGGGTGGTTGTCTGGGAAGTAAGATGAAGTTGTCTCCGGTGCTATCCAAAGGCGATGGCCTCCCCTAATCTGCCAGTCTGGTTCACCAGACTTTCCCAGTTGATCATCGAATGTTTTAAATAAGTTCAGTCCACTCTGGTGGCGATAGGAGATAATTCGTGGCCCTACATCGAGCGTAATCAGAAGCTCGACTTCATTGTTTGCTAGCACCAATACCTGCTTCCAGCCCATGGCTGGCCTAATTTGTACACTCATCGGTTTACTGTCTTCCCATAAAGATTAATGAGCAGCGGTGATTTTGCTCGCCCCGTGTTGTTCAAAAGATGGTCTTCAGTATGGTGTCTGTGATTGTGATCAGCAACGCTGGGATGAACGTTATTTTTATGTTTTCAATCTCAAAATCTTCTAATAACTTGTAGTTAACCCATATCAAAAAGGTATTGATGATGATCAGAAAGGCCCCCAGAGTGGTGATGATAAATGGCAGTCAGAACAGTTTAAGAATAAATCCAACCGTTACGTTGATCAGCCCCTAAACGATAGCGACCATGACGGTTGTTCCTCAGGGCTATGCTACAGGGCTATTGCCCAACCTGATCCCCAAGGGGCAAACTAGAGTTTTCGTAACAAATTGAAGGTAACCAACATGCTGGACCTACACTACTGGCCCACACCAAATGGTAAAAAAGTCACTATTCAACTAGAAGAGTGTGGCATCGAGTACAACCTTGTTGAATGCAATATAGGTAAGGGCGACCAGTTCACTGACCAGTTCCTTTCGATTAACCCGAATAACAGAATGCCTACCCTGGTGGATCAGGATCCCGCAGATGGGCAGGGACCGCTTTCGGTGTTTGAGTCTGGAGCGATCATGCTCTATATCGCTGAAAAGACAGGACAGTTCATGCCTAGTGATGCTCGTGGAAAATATAATGTTATGCAGTGGGTCATGTGGCAGATGGCAAACCAGGGTCCTAAAACCGGTGAGTGTGGCCACTTTCGTCGTCTCGTTGACGATCAGGGGGACCAGTCCTACGCGGTGACTCGATTTACTGATGAGGTCAATCGTTTTTATGGCGTATTAAACAATCAGCTCTACAACCAGCGCTACCTTTGTGGTGAGGAGTACACGATCGCTGACATGATCTGCTATCCATGGGCCATTAACTGGGAAGGTCAGGGGCAGGACATCAACGAGTTCAAGTATTTTAAACGATGGTTCGAAGAGCTGGGTGATCGACCTGCGGTACAAAGAGGGATGGCCGCAGGATCAGAACTGCAAAACGATTTTTCCAAAATGACAAAGGAAGAAGGCGTAAAACTTCGCGCGCTACTCTACAACCAGCGTGCCAGGCAGGCGCCTGAAACGGGCGGGATCGAAGTGTGATCAATGTTGTGAGTGAATGGATCTACTTTGCTAGGGGTTTGGAACGGCCGGGTTTTACAACTTTGTGCATTAGCCTGAGGGCTCTGGTGTGCCTGGTATTTCTGCGCCCTAGAGCCCTGGGCGCGATTTAGATAATACAAAGTGTTGCACCATTTTCGGTCTCGGTTGGCTGCCTCCAGGGCAATGACATCAAAGTGTGCTATTGATGTTATTAAAGGTGGTCGCTACTTGTCGGTAACTGCGCCTTCAGAGGCTGAGCTGACCAGCTTCGCATATTTGGCGAGCGTGCCCCTGGTTGCATAGGGTGCAGGCTGTGTCCAGGCCGACCGGCGTTGCTCCAGTTCTGTAGCTTCGATGTGAACATCTATACTTTTGGCTTCTGCATCGATAGTAATGCTATCACCGTCTTTTATGAGCGCGATGGTACCGCCATCAAAGGCTTCCGGAGTAACGTGCCCAATGACGAAACCGTGGGAGCCGCCGGAGAATCTGCCGTCTGTGATCAGGGCAACGCTGTCAGATAGCCCGCGACCATTTATCGCACTGGTTGGGGAAAGCATTTCACGCATGCCTGGTCCACCCCTTGGACCTTCGTAACGAATCACGACGACATCGCCTGCGACGATGGAACCTGCAAGAATAGCTTTGAGAGCCGCTTCTTCGCCATGGAAGCACCTCGCGGTGCCTTTAAACTGAAGACCTTCATGGCCTGTGATTTTGGCTACGGCGCCGCCGGTGGCGATATTGCCTCGTAGGACGACTAAGTGTGAGTCCTTCTTTATCGGGTTATCCATTGGCCGGATAACTTTTTGATCCGCTGGATAGGGTTTTACGTCCTTGAGGTTTTCTGCCAGTGTTTTACCGGTAACCGTCAGGCAGTCGCCGTGCAACAAACCTTCAGCGAGCAATATTTTCATCAGTGGTTGAATGCCACCGATTTGGATGAGCTCGCTCATTGAGTATTGCCCTGCTGGTCGCATATCAGCTAGCACAGGGACTCGTGCGCCAATCCTGCTGAAATCATCGATGGTCAGTGGGATTTCTGCCGCATGGGCTATCGCGAGAAGGTGCAGAACTGCATTGGTTGACCCTTCCAGAGCAATGACCACGGTGATCGCGTTTTCAAAGGATTTCATCGAAAGAATATCGGAAGGCTTGATGTCCTGTTGGATCAGCCGCACGACAGCTTCACCCGCGGCGTAGCTGTCTGCTCGTTTGTTCTCTGAAATGGCTTCCTGTGCAGATGAATTGGGCAGAGACAGTCCAAGTGCTTCTATTGCTGAGGCCATAGTATTAGCGGTGTACATACCTCCGCAGGAGCCTGCTCCAGGTATTGATGTCGATTCAACGTCCTTTAACTCGATATCGGATATTTTACCTGCAGCGTGCTGACCAACCGCCTCGAACACGGAGACGATGTCACGGCGATTTTTTCCAAGCTGGATAGTGCCACCGTAGACGAATACACTTGGCCGGTTGATCCTGGCCATTGCCATTGCGCAGCCTGGCATATTCTTGTCACAACCACCGATAGCAACGAAACCGTCGAAGCCTTCAGCGCAGACTACGGTTTCGATGGAGTCCGCAATGACTTCACGGGACACGAGTGAATACCTCATGCCCGGAGAGCCCATCGAAATACCATCAGAAACAGTGATGGTATTGAAGGTCACTGCTTTCCCGCCTGACTCGTCAGCACCCATGCCTGCCGCGTCCGCCAGCTCGTCGATGTGCATGTTACACGGTGTCAGGTTGCTCCAGGTTGAAGCAATGCCCACCTGTGATTTTCCGAAGTCTTCCTCTGTAAATCCAACGGCATACAGCATTGATCTGGCTGCAGCTTTCTCATTGCCATCCACTACCAGTGATGAATAGGGACGTTTGTTCTTATCGTTCGCCATTGGGCACTCTCGTATACTGTTTGGATCAGCAAACTACACGATTGCTCAACGCTATGCTATCGACAAGTTTGCAAGATAGAATGTCAAAAAGTGGAATGGAGAGAATTCGGTGGCGCAAGACTGGAAAGGCAGGGCATATAACCAGGTGCCGCACTCTAAGAATGAAATTCATGGCGACAAGGTTGCGAAAGATTTTGGGTTTAAAGGCGGTCTTGTCCCCGGAGTCACTGTCTCAGCTTATCTGCTGCACCCGGCTGCCGTTAGTTATGGTTTGGGTTTTCTTGAACGGGGTTTTGCGCATGTAAGGGTCAATTCCCCGCTCTATGATGGACAGGCCTTCGAAATTCATATTGAGAACCAAATCGGGGGGCAAACCCAAACCCAGCCCCAGTATCTAGAGCAGGACGATCAAGGATACAGCGCTGTGTTGGTACCTGATGGCGAGGCTTCTTGTGCAACAGCCGAAATTCAAGTCGTCGGCACGAAAAATGATCCACCCGTGAGACGGGGAGATGAGATCGGAGACCTTAATGCCGCGTCGGTGCTGGCAACCCTAGAAAATATGGAGGTGCTGCGTGAGTCCGGTTGTAAAGCATTTACGTATCGTTGGAACGCTGATCATGAGATGAGCACCTACCTCCGTGAAAGATCTGGAATGGCTGAGCCTTATAGTAGGGATGAGTACGCGAACCCGTCTTTTGTCCTTGGAATCTCCAACTGGGTTTTGGCAGCTAACGCCGATATGAATCCCTGGGTGCATATGGAAACAAAGTCCCAGAACTATGCGCCGATTCCGCTGGGTACAAAAGTGGTTGGCGAGATGGAAGTTAAAGACCTGTTTGAAAAGAAAGGCCATGAGTTTGTTGATGTGCTAGTTAACATTTTTGATTTTGAATCAAACAGGTGCTACTCCAGTATCGAACTTCGCGCGATATATAAACTGCGCGGATTATGATGCTGCAGTAGTCTATCAATGGGCGTTAACAGACTGTCGGGTTTCTTGGTAACGTTGTGTGACCGCTAATTCAGGCAGCCTTTTGATTCTGCTGTGCTTTTGCAATAGCCAGCATTTTCTCGCGTTTGGGTCCTGGTTGAAATCGTGAACGATTGTTCTTTGCACGGCCCCTCAACATGTAGCGTAGTATCGTCCATCGAATCTTGTTGTCTTTCAGGAAGTCTCCTGGTTTTTCCATTAGGTTAAAGGTTCGCATGGCCCCGCGTAAGACGTGAAGCTGTTCACTAGCGGCGCTGTTGATGGCATCGCCAAAAGCTGCCCCTAACCATTTTTTTAAACTGCCCGTGTCTTCTAGGTCTTTGCCTTCAAGGACCGCGGCTGCTCGTTTTATACCCCGCTTGTCTTCGCTGAGACTCGCAGAAAATATAGGACGTAGTTCTTTTTCTGTTTCTTCATCAAACTGAAGGGCTCGTTCAACAGGGTCAGTGAACGCATCTAGAATGCGTGCCAATAGGTGTGCATGAATGGTGCCGGTTGAGCACCCTCTGCCATAGAGCGGATTTGTCCTGACTGCTGAATCGCCAACCGCAAAGAAGTTGAGCGCGACTGGTATGCCGTCGTTAACAAAGTGACGCCACGTGGCATGGATGTCGCCGAACCCGAACGGAGCGGTCGTAGGTGTTGATTTAGATGAATTCACCCAGGGCATCAGTCCGGGGATGGCGTTGCAGATATCATCGAACTGACTTGAATCCTTGATGGCTTCTCGTAGTACTGTCTCATGGTTTGGCAGACAAATAATGACTGCGAAGTGACCGTTGTCGCCGGGGAACACGCCATATTTCATATAGCCAAGGTCGCCTGCAGAACGTTCCTCACTATGCCGTGAGGGTTCCTGTTCTCCCGACTTAAGCTTGTAATGTCTGGTGTAGTAGACAATGTCCGCATCATCGTCTTCCATTATGACGTTAGAACCTAGGACATCCAGCCATGCCGGAAATTTTGTCCCTCTGCCGCTGGCATCGACAACGACGTCATGACTAACCTGTTCGATGTCTCCGCGTTCAATCTGGACCTCCAGTCCGGTAACCTCGACGCCTTCGGTTTTACTGATGGTCGTCATGCCGACCACATTGCTTGTGTTATTGATGGTCACATTATGTTTATTTTCAACGTACCGTCGGAGAACTGTTTCCATAGTTGCCCTGCGGCACATCAGCATCCACATATCTTCGTCAGTGGGTTCTGGTTCATACTGAAGAAGTAACTCTGGCGGCAACATGTCACTGAAGGACATCTTTCGGGCACCAGCTTCCCAGAATTGCTCTATCAGGTCCGGGTAGTTCTTTTCGAGCAGATTGCACATGACGGCTAGAAAGGCATGTGGATGCCTAAACTGGGCGGCTCCCCGGCGATTCCATTCAAAAAAAGCCTGGTCTGCACCACCTTCCGGAGGCTCTATGTCGCGCTCGTAGATAGTAACGGTGTTACCTTTCGCTGCCAGCGCAAGGCCGGTGCAAAGACCGCTGATACCTGCGCCAACGACTGCAATGTTCTGTTTCATGTCGGTCACTTCACTGAATTAAGAAAATCAATCATTAATGAATTTACTTCATCAGGCGCTTCCTGTTGTGTCCAGTGGCCGATGCCAGGAATCAGTTGATTCACTTTTAGGTTGGTCACGTAGCTGGGCATGTTTTTCAGTGCATCCGCTGCGAGCATAATCACACCATCCTTTCCACCTGCGACAAACAGCGCGGGCTGGTTTATTTTTTTGGGACTACCTTCGGTTAAGGACCAGGTCAGGTTGTGGTTTCGGTAGTAGTTCAATGGGCCTCTAAACCCGCTGTGTTCAAACTCGCCAGTATAAAAGTCGAGATCGCTTTCTGTACACCAGTCCCCGAGTGTTTTTGGGTCTTTTATATCAGATAGCAAGTCCGCGTCGGGTGATCTTGGTGCGATAAAGTTGCCTGCGTCAAAAGCACCAGAGCCTATGTGGTAAAACTTCCGGAGGTTCACCCTGACGTTCGTCTCCCATTCTGCTTCTGCAACACCCGGTTCCTGGAAGTAAAGCTGATAGAAGAACATGTTTTTAAAAATTTCTTTCATCATGTCGAGCGGCGGCGTTGCTGCCCTAGGGCTAAATGGCACGGAGAGTGCACCGACCGCTGTGACTTTATCAGGGTGATGCAACGCGCAGGACCAAGCAGTTGGCGCCCCCCAGTCATGGCCAAAGACAATCGCCGTTTCGTACCCAAGCGAAGAAATCAGCCCGACAATATCCCTAGTCACCTCGACCTGATTGTAGGTAGTAATGTCACCGGGTTTATCACTCTTTCCGTAACCGCGCATGTCCGGCGCGACAGCGTGGAATCCAGCGCCGGCCACCGCGGGAATTTGGTGACGCCATGAATACCAGGATTCGGGAAAGCCGTGAAGCATCAGCACGAGGGGACCTTCCCCCTGTTCTGCAATATTAAGTTCAATTCCGTTTGTGCTGACCCGGCGTTGATTTATGTCAGACAATTTCGCTTCAGCCACATTATGCTCCGGGAATAATTGAGCCGATAGCTGACTTTGTGTATTCACCTTGTCTGTAGGCGATCTCACCGCCAATAATGACCGTATCGATTCCTACACTGTCCCTGACATAGCGGCTGCCGCCACCTGGAACGTCCTGAACATAATACTCCTCACCGCGATCAATCTGTTCGGCATCGAATATCGTGACATCAGCTGCGTAGCCCGGATGTAGAAGACCTCGATTGTTCATACCCCAGATGTTGGCAGTGTCTAGGGTGATTTTCTTTACTGCTTCCTCGACCGTGAGTGCTTTGCAGTTACGCACAAACTGGCTGAACAGGTAACCCGTATCGCCATAAGTTGAAAAGGAAAGAATATGAGCGCCACCATCGCTGGCGCCAAGGTGAACTCTGGGGTTGGCTAGTAGGTTGCCGACGGCATCGTTGTCCGTATGGCCCATATTCAAGGAGAGAAAGTGTGCCTGGAGGTCTTCTTCTATTGAAAGGTCGATCATCGTGTCAATAGTGCTGGTATTTCGGGTAGCTGCAATTTCAGCTAAAGTTTTTCCAACAAAATGTTGATTGGCATCTGAATCGACCTGTCGTAAAACCAGGCCGTCCCATATCGGTGACATGGTTTTCGCCTCTGCGACCAGTTGCTTGCGCTTGCCTTCATCTTTGAACGCGGCTTTGATATCGTCATGGCTGCCGAATCTCATAATTTGGTACCAACTCGGTAACCTTATAAACAGGAGGCTGGGCACTTCAAAACAAAAGCTGATGTCAATTGGCCTTGTCTGGACTTGTGGCCATACGCGTGCGCCACGCTTGAATTGCTCATCGACTCTGGCCATTACTCGATTGACGCTATCATTGGCTGTCACGTTGACAAACAGCGGCGAGAAGGTGGTCGTGATTTTGTACTTAAGGCTAATCTCTGCCAACTGGTCAATCCGAGCGAGGGTAATGTCGGCGTCATAAAACTCGTGCACAATTTGCAGAACCCGGTTGAATTCTCCGAGGACCTCGCAAAGGGCGTGCAGTTCTTGCTGGTCTGCATATCGGCTGGGTACTGGCTGCAGCGTCTCATCCATGTCGACAAAACTAGTGGACATTCCGATTGCGCCATTACGCAGGCATTCCCGCAGTAGATCTTGCATCCTACCAAGCTCTTCTTCGTTGGCGGTGCGCTGCATTGAATCATCACCCATTACCCACAGCCGGAGAACACTGTGCCCAACCAAGGGTGCAACATTAATGGTGAGATCTTTTTTGATCCGGGTTAGAAACTCTTCAAAGGTTTCCCAGTCCCACTCAACGCCCTCCTCGAAAGCCTTAATGGGCATTTCCTCTATCTGATTAAACATGCCCACCAACTTCATGCGGTGTTTCGCCCTTAAAGGTGCAAGTGACAGCGAACAGTTACCGGGCACGATGGTCGTGATGCCATGCTCGATAGCGGGCTTGGCTCGGCCGTCCCAAAGTAGCTGTGCATCGAAATGCGTGTGTGGATCGATGAACCCCGGGGATACTGTTTTCCCTCCGGCATCTATTTCCTGGGATGCGGTCTCAGAGATGCTTCCGCTGGCGACGATTTTTCCGTCTTTGATGCCAACATCGCCGAGGTATCCTGGCATGCCGGTACCGTCTACGATTGTGCCGTTACGAATGATAAGGTCCAGCATGATTCTTGCTCCGGAATTTTATTGATATCGATTGTATGAAACTTGAAGTGCGTCGCGCACTTTGTCCCACGGTTGTCCTTTAACATCTTCTATCGAACTGGCGTTGCACGAATCCATGAGAGCTGAAGTCGCCAGCTGATCCAGCGCAACTTCTGTAGTGCCACCATTTTCGTATTCTATGGAGACTATGAGTTCGGCAATGCCCTCATGGGCCGCAGCCACCCTTACATCTATAATAGTTGCGGCTCCCATCTAGGCTTGGGGTGGTGCCACAAAAATAACGTCACTCGGCAGTATTGGGTTACCTGCCCGAGTTGAATCCTTTGCTGCTGCGGGACGCATAAAGACGTGTAGGTTCCAGCTTTGTAGTATGGATATAGCCTCTTTACTGGCCATGTCTGGAAGCTCTCTCAAGGCGATAGATTCCCAGGTGTCCCCTCCCTTGGGAAAGATGGATGTACGTGTTGCCTTGATGGTTGCCATGCGTTTTTTTCGTCGAATTATCCGAAGTATCCCAAGATAACTGAGATAAGTTTCAATGTCATCGTCCATCACTTGAACCGATATGGTCCATCCCCTATGGTTACTGCTAAAGAAGAGGTGGCGCATGTGGCTAAGAATGAGGCAAATAGCGGGGATCGCGGAAAAGCTGCAGCCGGTGGAAGACGATTTAAAAGAGATACTGGGCATTGAAGTTTGCTACAGGGATCCTGGTGTTGGTTACTTTGGGCTGGAAAACGCTCTATTCCCTATCGGAGACCAGTTGCTTGAGGTCGTTGCGCCAATCCGGGAAAAAACGGCTGGCGGACGGTATATCGAACGAAGAGGTGGAGATAGCGGCTACATGGTGATTACGCAGTGTGACGATCACCCGCCGCGCCGCGCACATGTCGATGATCTGGGTATCCGTATTGTTCTTGACAACCAGTCCAGTGAGTTTATCAACCTTCAATTGCACCCGCGGGATACTGGTGGCACGTTTTTCGAGATTGACCAACAGTTAGGAGAAGGTGCGTTGAATGAGGATGGCCCGTGGCATCCCGCCGGACCGGACTGGCAGCGAGCGAAGCAGTTAGGGCGGGTGAAGGGTATAGCCGGTGCAGAAATTCAGTGCGACGATCCCATGTCGGTGTCACAGCGCTGGGCTGAAATTGCGCAACTCGCACTTGATAAGTCAGACGGAGTCTCCCAAATATTTTTTGAAAATGCAGTGGTCAGATTTGTATCCTGCACCGATGGCCGTCCTGAAGGTCTTGGGGGTATCGATATAGAAACCACAAACAAACCTGCGATTCTTGAGGCGGCGGCTGCTCGCGGAAAAGTCAGCGGCGATGATCAGATCTACCTTTGCGGAATGAGGATGAATCTCGTATGAGCTACACAGATATTGAATATGAAGTTATAGGCAGTGCTGCCTTGCTTAAACTTAATCGTCCGGAAAAGTTGAACGCGTTCACCTACCATACATTGAGGGAAATTCGTGAAGCAGTAGATGCTAGTGTGCAGAACCCTGAGGTTGTCGGAATTGTAATCACGGGCAATGGCCGTGGTTTTTCTTCAGGTCTAGACTCTGCTGTTCTTGCTAGTGTTACCAGTGGAGAGACACCGACAACCTCGAACACAGCGAGCGATGAGCTTCCGGGGATATTCTCTTACCTCCTGGAAGTGCCTAAACCGGTGATTTCGGCGATCAATGGCGTCGCGGCGGGCGGCGGGTTAATTCTGGCTTTAATGAGCGATATTCGGATTGCAGCTAGGGATGCGTCCATGACAACCGTGTTTCTGAAGCGTGGGTTAATTGCTGAACATGGTTCCAGCTGGATACTGCCTAGGCTTGTTGGAACAGGCCGTGCCCTCGACCTTCTTTGGGCTAGTGATAAAGTTACTGCCGAAGAGGCGCGAAATCTTGGGCTGGTCGACAGGTTATCCGAGCCGGAAAGTTTGTTGTCGGATGCGCTTGAATATATTGAGAAGCTGGCTGTTACTTCCTCTCCTGCAGCCATTGCTGAGACGAAACGGCTGGTATATTCGCATTTGGGCAAAGGCTATCGCGAAGCGCTGATTGAAGCCAATGTGTCACAGAACGCTTTTGTTGCGAAGCCTGATGCCAAAGAAGGGGCGCAGGCGCTGATCGAAAAACGCGCGCCTAAGTTTGAACGGCTTGGGGAAAATGACGTTTCTTAGTTTCCCATTGTAGAGCTCTAACAAATACCGAAAACCCCATGAAGTCTTTTCATACAATTTTAAGGCCGCGCCCGAGGGTAGGGTGGCAAGAACCCGTGTGAAAAGTGGGTTTGTTAGGCCTCCGGAATCTCTCTGGTCGCGGCGCGCATAGAACTTTAACGCGGTCTAAGCTTTTACAGTTCAAAAAAGTTTCAAATAACTCTTGGGTTATAAGCCTAGCCAGTTATTCAAATTTTCGTTCTTCCCACCAAGGGAAGAACTCTGGCATGTCGGTACTGACTTTCCCGGGGAACTTAGCTGGTCGCTTTTCTAAGAAGGATTGTACTCCTTCACGAGCGTCTTCTGATTTGCCCGTAAAGTAAACACCACGGGAATCGAGCTTGTGAGCCTCCATCGGGTGATCCTCGCCAAGCATCTTCCACATCATGTGACGAATCATGGTGACCGAGATCGAAGATGTTTGTTCAGCGAATTCGTGCGCGAGATCGCGGGCTGCAGGCATTAGGTCATTTTCCTTATGAACACTGCGGACGAATCGTTTTTCCAAAGCCTCTTGGGCATCAAATATTCTGCCTGAATATGCCCATTCCAACGCTGTGTTAATGCCTACACAGCGCGGTAAAAACCAGCTTGAGCATGCCTCAGGTACTATCCCACGTTTTGAAAAGACAAAGCCGTAACGTGCTTTGTCCGAAGCCATTCTAATGTCCATAGCGCATTGCATGGTTGCGCCGACGCCGACGGCTGCACCGTTGCAGGCCGAAATAACCGGTTTCAAGCATTCGAAAAGCCTGAGTGTTAATACACCTCCACCGTCAGGGTGGATGCCGCGGCCGTCTGATTCATAGTCAAATGTTTCATTGCCACTCGAAAGGTCTGCGCCCGCGCAAAAACCTCGGCCAGCTCCAGTAAAAATGATCGCTTTAACATCGTCATCAGCGTCAGCGCGATCCAGAGCGTTGTGGATCTCAGATGACATTTGACCATTAAATGCGTTCAGACGTTCAGGCCGATTAAGAGTGATGGTCAGAATGTTGTCTTCCACCTCGTAGATAATCGCTTCGTAATCCATGGTGTTTCCTTTATTTTGGATTTTTTTAGTTAGCTGTAAGTGTTAAGTGATCTGTCAAAAAAGAGTGTGCTTGTTATTGAGGCCACCGATATTTTAAATTTCGTTTTTCATACTTCTGCCGGGTTTTAGCCGGTAGGCCTAACCCGAAAGACGGTGATGGCTTCAAAATTATCGAGCGTTTATTCCGCATGTGCCATCAGCTCTTCCTCTGATAGCTCGAGGTATTTTGAAAGGTAGTGCACACCCATATAAAAAGGGAGGGTGTCCGCCAATGCGACACACAGCTTAAATAGATAGTTGCTGGCCATAAGTACTAACATTGCGCCGGCACTCATTACGCCCGCGAGAAATTGGGCGCCAAATGTCACGGCAATCACCATAAACGAATCAACACCCTGACTGACCATCGTGCTGCCATTGTTTCTGAGCCATAGGTGCTTACCTTTTGTGAGGCGCTTTAAGAAATGAAAGATGTAAACGTCACAGTATTGTGCTGCAATATAGGCCACCATTGAAGCCATGACAGCGCCTGTTGTAGTGGCGTAAAGTAAAGTGAACAGCTCTACTGAGCCTGCAACCGAACTGCCATTAGGCAAAGCGACATCTTCCGCTAGTTGAATAAGCTGCCAGGGAGGTTGGCTTTCAGCGGAAGGCATGGCGTTAGCTAGCCACATCGTGCCGAGAATAAAAAAGTTCAGACCCAACCCGACCGTGACCATAAAGTTCGCTCGTGCACGGCCGTATAACTCGCTGATCAGATCAGTACAGAGAAAGGTCAAGGGGTAAGGCAATACACCTACAGCGAGTGCCATTGGCCCAAGTTGGATAAAGCGGGTGATGCCGATGATGTTCAACATGGTCATGGCGCATAGAAAGAAACCTGCCAGAACCAGGAACACTCTCTCTCGTCTTTCCCGGATTTCGTCGGAAATTTCTCTGGGCTGGCCTTGCATACTAGTTCTCCAATTGTCCAAGGTTGGCGTGAATGATGGCGCCGTTTATAACGGGGTTGTCTGCCGCAAAGCAGATTGTCCGGGCGATCTCTTCGGGCTCGATTAGTCGCCCAAAGGTTGACCCAGCCGCTATACTATTCAGTACCTCCTGCGAGTCACCGACGTGTGCCCTTAACATTTCGGTGTTTGTGAATCCGGGACAGACGCATGCGGTATGTATGCCGGAGCCAGCTAGATCCTGGCAGGTGGCCCGCATCATGCCGATCATTGCGTGCTTCGTAACAACATAACTATAAGAATTGGGAACCGCTTTTTCTGACAGCGTGGACCCCACATAAACGATTGATGAACCAGCGTTCATTTTCGGCAACAGTGCCGCGTTCAAAATTTGTGGTGCAATGACATTGATGTTGATAACGGAACGAAAGTTCTCAATGTCATCACTTCGTACGGTCTCGCTGGTCAGTCTTGCTGCATTGTGGACCAGATGAAGTATCCCGGGTTTTAGGCTATCCGCGAAGGCTTCGACTTCCTGCGCTGAGTTTGGTCCTGCAAGATCAATCTGGACATTTTGTATTCCAGGTAAGTCTGCAGGGGTCCGCGACAGGTTGAATACTAGGTGTCCTGCTTTAATAAAGTCCGCTGCCGCGGCCTTACCGATACCTTTGCTAGCTCCTGAAATTACAACGGTACTCATGGTTTTATCTCTGAATTTGTTTTAAACCAGCTTGCAGACCCATTTTGCCCTGGGCTGGATGAAACTTTTACGGTCATCTCTCTGATATCCTCGGCCTTGATATCCTGATGATCAAGCATTCTTTCCAGCAGGTAATGGCAGAGCTCTTCGACACTGGCATTTGATATCGGCAGGGTTATGACGTCCCTTGGTAAAAACGGTATGCGCTCATCGCCGTAGACTGCCACAATGTAATCTCCATCGCGCTCCAGCTGAAGGTAGGGTGACTTTTCTGGCAGGATTGTTTTTTCGTCTAATTCATCACATAGCTCTTTGACCACTCGTTTGATCAGTGAGTAGTCAAAAATTAGCCCATTGGAGTCAACCGGAGAAGTAAGTTCGCATTCCACTTGGAAGTTATGACCGTGCAGGTCCTCCCTTACAGTCTGAGAGAAAATAGTGAAATGTGCGGCCGAAAAATTCAGGGCCTGCTTGGCTATTTCTATTCTGCTTAGTTTTATTGGTGTCACGCTGTAAGCCAAGAAAATTAAACAAGCATCTTAACAGAAGCCGCGAAATCCAGCAGTGCAATAGGTCTCATGTATTACCGTGGTGCTTTCAGTGAGTCATTTGCCAGGGCCTTTGCACTTGAGGCACACTCTCTCACTGATTTTTTAAATGGAGAACTACGATGACCCTTTCTACCTTGAGCCGTTCCATTAAAGGTGAAGTCGCGATTGTTACTGGTGCCGCATCAGGTATGGGCAGGGCAACTGCGCATTTGTTCGGTGATGAAGGAGCGCGAGTCGCGTTGATTGACGTTAAAGCTGCGCCTTTAAAGGCCGTGGTCAAAGAAATGACCGATGCGGGGTACGATGCGAAAGGCTGGGTTTTGGACCTTATGGACGAGACCGCTATTGGGAGGGTGTTTTTGGAGATTGGAGAGCATTTTGGCGAGATTGATATTCTGGTGAACAATGCAGGAATATCTATGTTCGCGCCGATAGATTCTGAAGACTACGGTATTGCGTGGAGTAAAAGCATGGCTGTTCTCCTCACAGCGCACACTTTAACGATTCGAGCAGCGTTACCCTATCTGCGTAAGTCTGCGCACGCTCGTATTGTAAATATTGCTTCGACGGAGGGGTTGGGTGCCACTAAATATGGGAGTCCGTATACGGCAGCAAAGACAGGAGTGATCGGCCTGACCCGTTCCTTAGCGATTGAGCTTGGTCCAGAGAATATTACCGTTAATTGTGTTTGTCCTGGTCCTATCAATACAGGCATGACGTCAGCTATTGCAGACGGGGACAAGGTGGTCTTTGCCAAGCGCCGCACTGCGCTTAGGCGCTATGGGGCACCGGAAGAAGTCGCGCACGGAACGCTCGGTCTGGTTCTACCGGCATCACAATACATAACTGGGGTAACCCTTCCTGTGGATGGTGGCCTGACGATCCGAAATGCCTGACGCGATGAAAGAGAAAATCTCAAAGAAATCTTTTGATCGAGAAAAAATACATGCGGGGAATATAGGTCGGAATGTTGACCACACTGCTGTCCAGATCGAGGTTGAACGCCTTTTGGCCAGTATGAGTTTGCAGCAAAAGATTCATGAAATACGTGGCTGGCAAGCAGCGCCTATTGATGGACTTTTCTATGCTGGTGGTGACGAAGTGCTCAATATTCCTTCCTACAGGATGGTCGACGGACCAAGAGGAGCGAGAATCGGAATGGCGACCGCATTTCCGGTGGCCATTGCGCGGGGAGCAACCTTTGACGTTGAGCTTGAACGCAAGGTTGGTTTGGCTGCTGGTCTGGAGGTTGCCGCAAAAAATGGGAATGTAATCCTAGCACCCACAATTAACCTGCTGCGTCACCCAGGTTGGGGGCGCGCGCAGGAAACCTATTCGGAAGACTCCTTTCACCTGGGCGCTATGGGTGTGTCGTTTGTGTCTGGTGCTCAAAACCATGTGCTTACAAGCCCGAAACACTTCGCACTTAATAATATTGAAATGACCCGCTTCGAGATGAGTGCCAATGTCGATGAGCGGTCACTACATGAGGTTTACCTGCCGCATTTCAAACGATGCGTCGTTGAGGGTGCTGCAGCGTCTGTGATGAGTGCTTACAACAAAATGAACGGTGTTTACTGCGGTGAAAACTTCGTTTTGCTTAATGATATTCTTAGGGATGACTGGGGGTTTAAGGGTTTTGTGGAATCAGACTGGTTCCTTGGGACCCGGTCTACTGCTGCTGCGATCAACGCGGGCATGGATATCGAGATGCCGGTGGGTTACCGATTTGACGATGCAAAAATCACGGATGCGATCGCGATAGGTGAACTGACCGAGAAAACAATTACGCGAAATGCTGGCAGGGCGCTATATCAAAAAATTGCGTTCGATCTTGCGAACAGAGAGGTACCCGACGCGTCTGTGGTGGAATGTATTGAACATATTGAACTGGCCCAAGAGGTGGCTGAGAAGTCATTCGTATTATTAAAGAATGAGGGCGTGCTGCCTTTATCCACCACTCAAAGTATAGCTATTATTGGTGACCTTGCAGATATTCCAAACCTCGGTGATCGTGGCAGCAGTATGGTGACGTCTTCAGAGGTCACCACTCCTTTGACTGGGCTAAGGGCCTATAGCGACCAGGTAGCCATCAGCTACTACTCCAGTGATGCGGATCTATGCGACATTAATAAGGCTGACGTCGCCGTGGTTGTCGTCGGGCTGACATATAAGGAAGAAGGTGAGTTCATTCCGACGCAGCAACTGGAATCAGAAGGTTCGGACCTTGCTAGGGGTGGGGACCGCGCTCATCTTAGGTTGCCCGAAAGCCAGGAACAGCTGATTCAAGAGGTTGCGTCGAAAGCGAAGAAAACCATCGTTTTGCTTGAGGGTGGCAGTGCGATTGAGGTGTCGAGCTGGGTAAACGAGGTTGATGCTTTGATGATGGTCTGGTACCCGGGCAGGGAGGGGGGGCATGCCATTGCCCGTGTGCTCTTTGGCGCGGTCAGTCCATCCGGAAAGCTACCGGTTAGTTTTCCTCGCTCAATCAGGCAATTGATGGATTGGGATATTACGGCGCTCGATATCACCCACGACCTGTTCCATGGCTATCGCTACCTTGACAAAAAAGAAGAACGGCCAGAGTTCCCTTTTGGGTTTGGACTCAGTTATACAGAGTTCACCCTGGAAGATTTGCAGGTCGAACGCGTGGAGCACCGGTTCTTTTTGGTTGTCAGCGTGAGGAACGCGGGCGATACAGTCGCCGCTGCAGTTCCCCAGCTATATGTGTCGTATCGCAATTCAGCTGTTGAGCGGCCGGTTAAGGAGCTCAAGGGCTTTGGGCGTGTTGAGCTGACGCCGGGTGAAACAGCAGACATGGAAATTGAACTGAGTGACGAAGAGCTACGCTACTACGACCCACATTATGGCTGGGTGCTTGAAGCCTGCACCTATGACTTTAGGGTAGGGCAGACGTCAGATAACTTGCCGCTCGAATCGACTTGGAGCTTCGATGGCGAAGACTGGTTGCCCGAGGGCATATAGTAAATTACCCCGGTCCGGTTTATTCATCACCCATAGGTGCTGGCATATAGAGTCTTCTTGGGCTGGCTAGGCACACTACCTAGGCAGGTAACAATTAAGTAAGTTACAGAAAACCCGCGTCTGCCGACGCCTTATTTGATGTGAATCATAAGCCCTGCGCGTAAGCTTGCCCCTACGAGTAACGCCAGTCAGGCAGTACCTCGTTGCCTTGAAGTGCGCATGTTGGCTGGTCCATAAAGGATCGAAAATTATTGAAAGCCACGATGGTGTTCGTGAAGCTAACAGCTCGGATAAGAGTCAATCAGCCCGAATCATAGCAGTTCGCAGGGTTTCGCAGCTGTGGCACAATAGCGCACGTTTTTAAATCACCTCCGGAAATCAAAATGGAAGATGTCGTAATTGTTGATGCCGCACGTTCTGCGGTGGGTAGAAAAAATGGGTCGCTTGGTCTGGTGCATCCCACCGACACATTGGGTCACACGATCATGAAAATGCTGGAACGAAGTAACGTTTCGTCAGACAACGTTGACCAGGTGATTGGCGGTTGTATCAACAAACTTGGCGCGCAGGGAATGAATGTTGCAAGAACTGCCTGGTTATCGCATGGAGGGGCTCAAGAAACGGCCTGTATCACTATTGACTCCCAATGTGGTTCTTCTCAAGAAGCCGTTCACCTTGCCACCAGTATCCTTCGTTCGGGCATGGCCGAATGTGTTATCGCCTGCGGTGTCGAGAACATGTCGCGACTGCCGATTGGAACAGATTCAGTAGGTCTTAAACCTGAGCTTGGTAAACCTGTTTCTCGCTCGTACTTCGAGCAATACGAATTCACCAGTCAGTTTGAAGGTGCGGAACGGATGGCAGAAAAATATCAAATCACGCGACAAGACACTGACGCTTTTGGTTTGCAGTCCCAGGAACGCGCGAAAAAAGCAGTAGAGAGTGGTCATTTCGATAGCCAAATTATTCCTATGGAAGTGCCTGTGTTTGGCGATGATGGTAAGAGAACAGATGAGTCTTTTGTTTTTAAAAAAGATGAAGTTCTTCGTGACACCAGCCTTGAAGCGCTCGCGGGTCTAAAACCAGTTGCTCGGAAAGATGGTATTCATACTGCGGGAACTTCCTCGCAGATTGCAGATGGAGCGGCAGCCGTCTTGCTCATGACGGCATCGAAGGCGGCTGAGCTTGGCGTGAAGGCTATCGCGCGCGTAATTGATGCCCAGCTGGTTGGTTGTGACCCTGTGCTAATGCTCGAAGGTCCAATTCCGGCCACTGAAAAAATGCTCAAAAAAACTGGGCTAGAGATTTCTGACATTGATGTATTCGAGGTCAATGAAGCGTTTGCTTCAGTGGTACTAGGCTGGGCCAAAACAGTGGGAGCCGACATGGATAAGGTAAACCCTAATGGTGGTGCTATTGCGCTAGGCCATCCTCTTGGTGCAACAGGATGTTTTCTGACGACAAAGGCAGTGCATGAGCTGCAGCGCACCGATGGGGAATACGGGTTAATCGCGATGTGTTGTGGCGGTGGGCTTGGTACAGGAACCATTATTCAGAAAATTTGATGTCTCAAAAACGTCATGCTGAACGAAATTGAAGGGTCTCCTGTTTGGTAGACCCGGTTCTCGCTCGGACCTTGCCATCATCACCGATTTCTGAAGATCCTCGGGTGGGTATACCTCTCTCGATAGTAAATGCTGATTTTTTAGATTGTGGTTTCGGGCTTTGGGCTGTGGGAACAAAGTCGCAATGGTGGCGAGGAGGTGATCTTATGAGCTATCCTTTTGCCCTCATTATTATTAATAATTAAGATTAGGGGTTAGATGTGAGTGATTTAAAAGGGCAAGTTGCTGTTGTCACGGGTTCAAGCAGAGGGATTGGCAAGGGGATTGCCCTAGCACTAGCGGAACAGGGCTGTACGGTATACGCAACGGGCAGAACTATCGGTGAGGGTGAACGAACGATCAATACAACAGCACGTCAGGTCACTGAAGCTGGCGGCGAAGGTCACGCCATCCAGTGTGATCATGGTGATGACGATGACATTGCACGCTTGTTTGAGCAAATTGGCAAAGAAGCTGGACGAATCGATATCCTTGTTAACAATGTCTACAAGATTCCAACTCCGCCAGCCTGGGGTGGTGGTTACTGGGACCACCCCATTTCGATTTGGGATGATCAGGTTGGTATTGGTCTGCGGGCGCATTATGTCGCGAGCTGGCACGCTGCTCAGTTGATGTTCAAAAGTGAAAATGCGCGAATGTTAAATGTATCGTCGCCGGGTGGTCAGAGTTATCACTTTTCTTCATCTTACGGAACGGGTAAGGCAGGCCTTGATCGTTTAACGGCAGACATGGCCGTTGAGCTTGAGCCGAAAGGTATTCCCGCATGTGTCCTATATCCCGGAGCTGTGTCGACAGAGTTTATTCAGGATGCTGCAGAGGAACAGGGTATGGATCTGTCTCAATCACAAACGCCATTGCTCGTTGGGCGGGCCGCCACTTCACTGCTGATGTCAGGCGACATGATGCCACGCACGGGAACCATCCAGTGGGTGGAAGATCTCATTGCCGAATTTGATCTCTACGATGAAAACGGTTCTCGTCCAACAGAGAAATACGCCCAAAGGAATGGCTAGTGGAATTTGCCGTCGCCGTCGCTTCTGACACCGACTCTTGGAAGCATGTAAAGCGAGCTGAGGAACTTGGTTTTCACTCAAGCTGGTTTTATGACACACAGCTTTTGAATCCGGATGTATTTATTTGCATGGCTCTTGCTGCTGCAAATACATCATCCATTCGGTTGGGCACCGGCGTACTAATTCCATCCAATAGAATCGAGCCGGTAGCCGCGAATGCGTTCGCAACGCTGAACAAGCTAGCGCCGGGTCGTATCGACTTTGGCGTTGGTACAGGCTTCACGGGTCGTCGAACCATGGGTCTCAAGCCAATTCCACTCGCGCGAATGAAGCGCTACATAGAGCGGGTTCAGTCGATGTTACTTGGCGAGACAATAGAGTGGGATTTCGAAGGTCAGGAGCGGAAAATTCGTTTCCTGAATCCTGACCTCGGGCTAATAAATATTGACGACCAAGTTGATTTACATATCTCTGCGATGGGTCCAAAGGCGCGTCTCCTTGCGGCGGAAATGAAAGCCGGGTGGTTGAATTTCGGGAATGATCCTGTCTCCCTGATCAGGGAGCTTAGAGACATGCAACAAGCTTGGCAGGGGGCTAGTGTCGATGACGCAGCGCAGCACAGTACGGTGTTTGCGCTCGGCGCGGTACTCAGCGGCACGGATGCTGAAAATAGAGCAAAATTAATGGCTCAGGCGGCCCCATGGACTGCGGTGATGTTCCACAACATGCTCGATGGGATTATGCCAGTACCTCTGAACCTGCCAGAAGGCATTTCAGCGATTGTAGATCAGTACCGGGGTTTGTTAGAAAACTACCAGCCAGAGGATGCTAAGTACCTGACGGTGCATAGGGGACACTTGATGTTTCTCCGAGAAGAAGAAAAGCGATTGATAACCCCTGAATTTGCCCAGGCAACATCATTCAGCGGTTCGCGTGATGAACTTGTGGACAGAATCAGGCGGTTGGCAGAGGCTGGATATAGTCAGATCGCTATCCAGTTGGTTCAGGGGCAGGAATCTGCTCTTGAAGATTGGGCAGAGGTCTTCGAAAGAGTTTAGTCCGTTTATTTATGGCCGGCGGGTATCTTTATTACGCCTGCGAAATGGCCAGAGCCTGGTCAATATCCCACAGAATGTCATCGATCGACTCAAGCCCGACTGAAATTCTGATCATGTCTGGCGAAACGCCCGCCGCGATCTGTTCGTCTTCATTTAACTGGCGGTGGGTGGTTGATGCAGGGTGGATAATGAGGGTCTTTGCATCCCCAACATTAGCCAGGTGACTCATGAACTCTGCATTCTCAATAAATTTCACTCCCGCTGGTTGACCACCTTTGATTCCAAAAGTGAGGATGGAACCTGCGCCTTTTGGTAGATATTTCTTTGCCAGCTTTGCGTATGTATTATCCGGCAGACCGGCATATTTCACCCAGTTAACTGCTCTGTGCTCGTTTAGGAACGTGGCTACTTTTTCCGCATTTTCCACATGCCTTTCCATTCGTAGGTGCAGTGTTTCCAATCCTTGTAGGAACAGGAAGGCATTGAATGGCGAGAGGCTTGGGCCGAGTGTTCTTAACGTCTCTAGCCGGCATTTAGTAATGTAGCTGAAGTCTCCGAAGGTCTCATAAAATCGGATTCCGTGATAACCCTTTGAGGGCTCGATCATTTCTGGAAATTTCCCGTTATCCCAAGGAAATTTCCCTGATTCGATGATTACGCCGCCTATTGACGTGCCATGTCCGCAGATAAATTTAGTGGCAGAGTGCACCACAATGTCTGCTCCATGTTTGAAAGGCTTGCATAAGTACGGCGATGCGAATGTATTGTCGACCATCAATGGAATACCGAATTCATGTGCGATGTCGGCCACAGCTTGAATATCAACTAGGTTGTTAGAAGGATTGCCTATAGTCTCGATGAACACGCACCGTGTCTTGTCGTTTATAGCGGCGCGAAAATTCTCCGGATCATCCGGGTCGACAAATGTTGTGTTGATTCCCATACGCCGGAAGTTCACGTCAAACTGGGAGTAGGTGCCGCCATACAATGTGCTGGCTGAGACAATTTCATCACCATTGGAGAGCAACGTGAGGAGGGCAGTCATTTGTGCCGCCATGCCTGAAGCAACAGCCAGCGCTGCAGTTCCTCCCTCTAGTGCCGCCATGCGTTCTTCGAACATCGCAGTTGTGGGATTAGATAACCGGGTATAGATGTTCCCGAATGTCTGCGCATTGAACAGACTGGCGGCGTGGTCGGTATCGTCGAAGACATACGCCGCGGTCTGGTATATGGGTGCCGCTCTTGAACCGGTAGCGGGGTCAGGAATCTGTCCTGCATGAAGGCAGAGTGTTTCGAAATCGTATTCGTGGTCTGGCATTGGTAATCCTATTTTTACACCCTAACCAGGGTCGCTTGAGATAATTAGCTGAAGCTGATTAGATAACACGCCGTGGCCGCTTGCTGGAAATAACGCCCGTATTGACGCCGGACCAGTTAAGGCCTCCAAAGAGCCGGGCATATTCGATTTTCATACATCGGTCCATGACCACTGTCATGCCTTTGTCTCTCGCCTCGGTGGCGGCTTCTTCGTTAGCGATTCCAAGCTGCATCCAGAAAACTTTTGCATCTAGCTTTTCTGCGCCTTCAATAAAGCCAGCCACATTCTCTGTTCGTTGAAAAAGATCAACGACGTCTACGGGTCCCCCGATGGATGCGAGATCGGGTACACAAGGCTGCCCCAGAATTTCATCATAGTTGGGATTGACTGGAATGACATTGTAGCCGCGAGCCAACAAATACTTTGCAGCAAAATAACTTGGTCGGAACCAGTTACCCGATAGCCCGACTATTGCGATCGTGGATGCCTCTTCAAGAATGTCTCTAATTTGGCTATTTGAAAGGTTGTCCGCGGTCATAACTGCTCTCCAAGAAGAAGTGCAATTGTACATCAGGCCCCTTCGGTTTTATCAAATCTAATTAAGGAGTGTGGTGTTCTTCAATATAGAATTTGTTGATTGGAATTAACTCCAAAAACGCACGTAAAATCTCTGCCAGGAAAGTGGCTTTTACTTCTGTCGGGGCTGGTGAAATAAGCGTTGAGGCAAACCGGTGGTTTCCCTGACGTTGCTAGCGAAGCAGAGTATTCAATCCAGATCAAATATTATTGACGAGCCTGCGAAGTGTTTAAGCCTGGTTCCTCATTGTGCAGGAGGAATTGGTCGACACAGATTAGATAAAAGTCCCTGATATCTAGACCCAAGAAAGGCTGCTCGCCTAAGCCTCTCTACAGGAAAGAGAGGCTTAGAATTTCAAATATCTTTTCCGTCAGAGCGGGTGGCGATGTGTGCTGTTAGATCAAACTTGAAGACTGGGCCCCTTGCTACCATAGCTTCGGCGTGGGCGGTGACAAGATAATCCCATCCTGAATGCGGAAATATGTAGAACTGGTCTTTTTCGACAGCCTCAAATACATGTGTCGCCAAATCTTCCGGCGATTTACTGCCAGCAAGTAGCTCATTAATACCAAGGCCGGAGTTTTCCGGGTTGGCATCACTTTTGAGATCCCCTGGTCTGTTTCGCTCTGCGTCCCCAATCTTTGTGTTCACCCATCCAGGACAGACAACCGACGCTCCAATTGTTCCGCCGGAAGTTTCAAGGTCATTGGCGAGGGCTTCACTCAGGATGATCACCCCGTACTTACTGATGCCGTATGGAACGCTCCCGGGGATAAAAGAAGCAATAGAAGCAGTGTTTACAATATGACCCTCCTCTCCATGGGCAACCATGTGAGGTGCGAAGGTTTGTAGACCTCCCAATATGCCATAGAAGTTCACCCCCATCACCCAGTCCCAGTCGGTATCAGGCATATCCCAGACGGGCTTCGCCGTGCCACCATTGACGACTCCGGCGTTATTAAATAAAAGATGGATGTTCCCAAATTTGGCGGTGGTTTCGTCTCGCAGATTCTCAAGCGCAGGTTTTTGGCTGACGTCCGTGAGGATACCTAACACCGGAGTCTGTCTTTTCTCTAAATGTTCTACAGCAGCTTGGAGTGCGTTTTCTTCAATGTCCGCTAATACGACATTCATCTGTCGGTCGGCGGCAGCGTTTGCCAGTGCTAACCCGATCCCACTTGCGCCGCCTGTAATGACTGCAGTTTTGCCTGAAAAACCCTTCATAGATACCCTTCGTCAACATCTCAAAAGTAACAGGGTTGAAGGAGTTGCATCAAGGTTCATCTGCAAATAAAAACCACGCCTCACCCGAGGCTTGATTCCAATTCAAAGTTTCAGGTCCAGTTCTTAGGTCTAGGTTTTAGACCGTAAGGATCAATGCAATAGCGCCCCGGTTCGGATATGCGCTCTATTTTTCCATCTGTGGAACACCTTCGTCTAAATTTACCCAGTTCTGTTTGGTGCTGCACCAAACATGAAATCCGGGTGTGAATGCAGAAGTATCGTCAAGCGTGCCGGTCTTAAGGAAGAGCAAGTCGGGCTGGCTTGGAACGGCTGAATAAATCGGTGAGCCACAAGTACCACAAAAAAAACGTTCTACAGTACTTCCACTATCAGTATCGCTGTCCTGATAGAGTTTTGGTGCTCCGGACATCTTGAATTCTGCCTTGGGGACGCCGGCAAGCGTTGAAAAAGCAGAGCCGGCCTGGCGTTGGCAGTTTTTGCAATGGCAGACACCGGACATCGCTGGGTCATTGGGGAATTCGTAAGCGATCTCGCCACAAAGGCATTGGCCTGTATGTGCCATATTATTGTCCTTAGTTTGTCTTCAAAGAGGTATAACCAGTATAGCTGCGTCGGATCACACAGTTCCACATGTGAATTAATATCAGGTACTCTTTCGAGTCTGGCAGACAACAATACAGAGAAAAAAATGATAAAGCTCGTAATGCCAATGAAAAGGCGCCCTGGCATGAGTGTTTCGGAGTTCCGGGAATACTATGAAACTAAACATCGTTTGATCGGTGAAAAATATTTGACCGGTTATGCAACTCGTTACCTCCGGCGGTTTACGAATCCAAACATGGATCGTGACGGGCAGCTTCGTGATCCCGAATACGATGTCTTTCTTGAAATCTGGTATCCAGACCAGGCGACCTATGAAGCTTGCGGCAAGGCTCTGAGTGCGCCGGAAGTTGCAAAAGAAATTAAAGAAGACGAAGAGAAAGTCTTCGACATGCGTTTTATGCGATCGTACTTGGTAGAAGAGGTTGAATCAGATTTAAACTGACAGGCGAAGTTCTGTGAGTAATAACCCTTGGCAAGATACCGAACGGCTAGGGTGTTTGATTTGTGTATAGCTACTCAGGTAGCTTCTTCGAAGCCTGACCGCTGCGTCGTAAAAGTGGGTCTTTCCGTGACAGTCACCAATTGCTATTGGTTGGTATTATCCTGCGTGGCTCGGTTACTCCGTTAGCATGCGCCACCATTTTTGTGTTTGCGCTGTGTTTGTCGAGCGCAGGGTGATCCAGTCAATATGCGCATCATTCGGTTTTTTGCTGTCTAAGTCGATTGCCCAGAGTGCCCCGATTTCGTTGGGGACTACGGAGTAACGAACATCAATTACCCGGTCAGGTTTTGTCGGATCGATGGCCAGATAACCGTTGGAAAACCACCGAAATCTTTCCAAATCCTTGGCCTGCTGATCGTTGGCGCTAAGCCAGGTGAAATGTTTGTCTAAATTAAGTTTTTCAGCACTATCGCCTGGGAAAAACTTATTTTCTAGTCCGACACGAACACCATCAACAAAGAATCTGTCTTGTGTTTCATACACCACTTTCCACAGAATGAGATTCGCAAACCCAGGTTTAGCTTCCAGTCGAATTGGCTCGTGTCCTCTTTTAGCCGCCAGTTCATGGCCTGCGGCAATTGCCCTGTCGCGCTGCAAGACTCCAACAATCAGATAGCAAATAGCCCATGCAAAAGCTGCGCGTCCCAACCAGGGTTGTTTTCGATATACACCGAAAATAATGAGTCCAAGGATCGGCAAAGTAAACATCGGGTCGATAATGGAAACGTTGTTCCATGAGAAACGCTCCGAAGTAAAAGGCCATAGCAGTTGGGTGCCGTAAGTCGTGCAGGTATCCAGCAAGCCGTGAGTTGCGTAACCTAGCAGACAGAAAAGGTAACTTTCCCTGAACCGTAGGCCCTTTCCTAGGAATCGATGCATAGCCATCGCGACTATTAACGCGCCGATTGGGATAAATATGAGCGAGTGGCTGAATTGGCGGTGAAATTCGAGGAAAAGTAGGGGATCGGTCGGTGAAAAGATAAAGATATCCAAGTCCGGGGCAAGTCCCCCAAAACAACCGAGCAGCGTAGCTGCCTTTATTTTCTCCGGATTACTCCCGCCTTGCGCTAGTGCCGCGCCCAGCGACCCTTGGCTTATTGGATCCATTAGCTAAACCTTAAACGACAGCATTTTAAATGCTAGAGGCTAAAATACAAAGCCTGCCTTCAACAACATGGGGCGTGGAGTACCGGGGCATTGAAGAGTGCAAAAATCCCGTCGCTGGATTGTTCGTATTTGACGAGTACCTTGTGAAGCGCTAGCGTACCTTGTGACTATATTCGGGGCTAACTCATGAGGAAACTAGAAGGCAGGGTAGCACTGGTTACAGGCGCAAGTAGGGGTATTGGTCAAGCTATTGCGGAATTATTCGCGGCGGAAGGAGCCGACGTTGTGTGTGCCGCCAGAACAATCAACGAAGGCGACCATATGCTGGAAGGTTCGCTCAGCAATACCGTTCAACGAATTATTGGGGCCGGTGGAAGCGCCACTGCGGTGGCTGCAAATATTTCGGAAGAGCAAGACTGTCGAGCGCTCTTTGACGCCGCTATCGATATTTACGGAAAAGTCGACATACTAGTTAATAATGCCGCGCTCAATTATTACGTCCCTATCGTCAACTATGACGTCGGTAAATGGATGCGGGCGTTTGCCGTGAATGTTCACGGTCCCTTCATGTTATCTAGATTCGTTTTGCCAGGAATGATTGAGCGCAAAAGCGGCGCAATCGTCAATATTTCGTCCGGCTCAGCGATCGGTCCGGGTCGCGGGCCATATGAAACAGAAGGTCGTGGAGGCACTATGTATGGAGCAAGTAAGGCGGCGCTTGAAAGGATGACTCAGGGCCTTGCGCAGGAAGTTCAGCACCACAATATTGCGATTACTTGTTACTCACCCTCACAGGTCGTGCCAACCCCCGGCACGATTTATCACAAGTTGGTCGAAGGAATGAATGATCCCAAGAGTGAACCGCTGGAAATTATGGCAAAAACGGCATTATTACTTGCGTCTGAGCCTGCCGAAAAGGTCAATGGACGGGTGACCTATAGCCAGCAGATCCTGAAAGAGTTTGGTTGGATAGACAAGGGCAAGGGAATTGGTTTTGATCGAACTGGTTCCGGGTATTCGCAGATATGACTCTAAGGCTTGAGGTTTATATCGACTTTAAAAGCCCGTATGCCTTTATAGCAAAAGATGCGACCTACCAGCTTGAGCAAGAATTTGGGCTGGAGATTGACTGGTATCCACTGACCCTCAACATCGGCAGCTACTTGGGGACTGCGAAGAAAGATAACAGTGGCAAAGTGACAGAGAGTAGCCGTTCACCCAGGCAATGGCTTGCGGTGAAGTATGCCTACAAGGATGCACGCCGATACGCGGAGCTTCGTGGGCTGACCCTTAAAGGTACCCAGAAAATTTGGGACAGCTCGCTTTCTGCGATCGGGTTGTTATGGGCGAAGCGCGAAGGAAGGGTTTGTCTGAAAGCATATATCGATGACACCTATGACAGGTTTTGGAAGCGTGAGCTTGATATTGAAGACCCCCACGTGATTGTTGAGCAGTTGCATGCATCAGGCTGTGATGTAAAAGGGTTTGAGGAATTTTTGAATGGGGAAGGCCGTGATTCTCATGATCGCCTTCAGGGTGAGATTCTCGACAGAGGATATTATGGCGTCCCCACGTATGTGATTGATGGAGAGTCCTATTTTGGCAGGCAACACCTGCCGAGGGTGCGCTGGCACTTAGAAGGTAAAGTTGGCGCCCTGCCTGACATAGCATATGACGTGATTCTTTCTGAAAGTACGCCCGCATCGTGATGACTATTTACGTCAATTTTTCCGAATTACCCTCGTGGCTAATGCTCGCGTCGCTAAAAAGGCTGTGCAGCGAAGTCAGGGTTGAGTTGGCTTGGAAGCCAATGCTCAGTTCTCTCGGTAATGTTGCCGGGTCAAATCTTAAGCCGGGTGTGGACGATCCACTGGAAATCTATAAAGCAAGGAGAGCCGATGCTCGTCATAAAGCCGCTAAGCGCGAAAACGAAAGGATGTGTGAAAGGCTTGGGATCGACCCAGCGCAAGGGGAAAAGAAAATAAATCCCTTTTATTTATCGTTAGGGATGGCCTGGCTGACGAATCAGGGGGCCGAGTTGCAGCAGTATTTCAACTATGTTGAGGCTGCCTTTTCAAAAGCCTTCCGTGATGGCGCTGATGTTGAGTCAGTCTTTGGTCTAAAAGTCGTTTTGAAAGAATCAGAGTTTCGGACCGCAGGTCTGGATTATTTTTTAGCAAATGAGGCCCCCGATCTTGATGCGGCGCAGGAAAAAATAATGGAAAGTGGCGTGTTTAATTCGCCGGCATTCGTCATCGCCGACGAGATTTTCCATGGCCGTGAACACCTTCCACTGATCCAATGGATGCTGAAGAGAAACCGGGGGATACCGCCAGTTTAAAGTGCTAGCTGAGTTCTTCGAGAATTGATGCTATTTTCACTACCCGGGTTTATCTAAAGGAATAAAAAGATGGCTGATCGGCCACTCACGTTGGGTGCTGTGCTTTACGAAGGGTTCGAGTTGTTGGATATGTTCGGGCCCCTTGAGATGTTTACCGCCCTAGCGCCGGAAATGTTGCAGGTTGTCATGATTGCTGAGGCAAAAGGTGCAGTGAAAGCCGGTTCGATGGCAAATAGCCCAATGCCAACGTTCATTGCAGACTATGGGTTCGATGAGGCGCCGGATCTAGACCTGATCTTAGTCCCGGGTGGTATCGGTACTTTTTCTCAGCTCGAAAACGCGAAAATACTGAGTTTCTTGCGAGAACGCTCGAAAAAAGCCCAGATTACATCCTCCGTGTGCTCCGGTTCAGCGTTGCTCGCGAAAGCAGGTCTTCTTGACGGACATAGGGCAACATCAAACAAAATGTTCTT
>MEHZ011520339.1_pt1 | contig 31382 bp, 24 predicted proteins | sample 897221 | NCBI WGS metagenome assembly MEHZ01 (sample SAMN05514161, study PRJNA337945) | marine metagenome | isolation source: marine surface water | place: Arctic Ocean | collected 2007-12-13
GTCGAGCTGCGCGAAGGCAACACCTGGGCGACCCGTTTCACCTGGTATCCCATGTTTTTTATCGCCTTAGCGGCCTATGCCGTGGCCTGGACCATGGCCCGCAGCGAGAGCGGCCGGGTGATGTCCACTTCGTGACGAAGTGGCCGTTTGAAATCTGCGACGGTGTGCTCGCTGAGCGGGTTGAACGTCGATAATTTGCAGTCAAGGTGTTGATCGCTGGTCCGCTACGGCAGTCAGATGTCGCAGCAAGTTTGAAATCTGCGACGGTGTGCTCGCTGAGCGGGTTGAACGTCGATAATTTGCGCTTCAGACTTCGATCGAGAGGGTGACGGGGCCGTCATTGATGAGCTCGACCTTCATGTCGGTTCGGAAGCGGCCAGTCTCGACAGGCACGTCGAGCGCTCGTAGCGCTTCGACCACTGCGTCGCAGAGTGGCTCGGCAACCTCGGGCCCGGCGGCGGCGATATAGCTAGGACGTCGGCCTTTGCGGGTATCGCCATAGAGCGTGAACTGGCTGATCGCCAGGACCGAACCGCCGACGTCGAGCACGCTCAGATTCATCTTGTCGTCGTCATCGGTGAAGATTCGCAGGTTGGCGACCTTTTCGGCCAGCCGTGTGGCCTGCTCTGGGGTGTCATCGTGGGCGATCCCAATCAGCGCCAGCACGCCATGCTCGATCTCACCGATGATCTCACCATCGACCCGAACTCGGGCCTCGGATACTCGTTGCACCAACGCACGCATCGCTCGAGCCTATCGACCCTCGTCCCCTGCAAATCTACGACGTTGTCCTGGAACAACGAGTACCCGGTCGCAGATTTGGAACAACGGGACTTGGACTGCGGGTAGTTGATCGGGTGTCTTCGTGGAACTGCACCGTCGGGTTGTCACGCCGTCGTGGAACTGCACCGTCGTGTTGTCACGCCGTCGTGGAACTGCACCGTCGGGTTGTCACGCCGTGGGGTTGTCACGCCGTCGGGTTGTCACACCGCAGCGCGACACTTGGTTCGTAGCTGCTTCCCCATTGCATATCTGCGACGTCCAACCTGCTTACCGGGCAGCCCGTCGCAGATTCCAGATGGGAAGCAACAGATGTCGATCGAAGCGGTGAACCGGCGACTGCGCACCCAGCATGGTCTGATTACAAGGGCGCAGGCGCTCTCGGCTGATCTGTCGAGGGGGCAGATCGAGCGGAGGGTCGGCTCAGGCGAATGGAGGATTGAGCGGCGAGGCGTTTATCGCTCAACCGCAGTGCCGCCAAGCTTTGAAAGCCAATGTCTGGCGCTTGTGTTGGCCCGAACCGCGGTGATTTCTCATCGGGCCGCTGCGGCGCTTACGAATCTAGATCCGTTTCAAAGCCCACGGCCTCACGTGACCATTCCGTATGGAGCGCGTGAAAAAGGCCGCAACATCCACGTTAGCTCGCAATGGCATCATCGTGATCAGATACTGCGTCGGGGCATTCCATGCACGGGAGTCGAGCGCACGATCATGGACTGTGCGGGTACTGAACCACTTCACGTTGTCGAACAGATGGCCGAATCGGCGATCCGACAGAACCTCACCTCGTGGGGACGATTCGGTGAGTATGTGATCTGCCATGCCAAACGAGGTCGGGATGGGTCAGCTGGCGCTCGCGAACTGCTCACGCTTCGAGCCGGCACACCCACCGTCACGCGGTCGATGTTCAGTCTTCGAGTTCTTCGGCTTCTCGTCGATGCTGGGATCCCGAAGCCGGTCGTTGAGTTTCCCGTCAGGGACAGAGCCGGAGGCCACATCCTTGCCGTCGATCTTGCATGGCCGGAACAGAAGAAGGCCTGGGAGCTCGATGGGCTCGAATGGCACTTTGGGCGCAGCGACGTCTTCCGTGACAAGACGAAGCGCAACGACGTCAAGGCGCAGGGATGGGCGATTCAGGAGATCTTGTGGGACATGTATCTGCGCAACCCCGATCAGCTCATCACCTGGGCCCGAGACTTCCTGGCAGCGTGACTCGGATATCTGCGACACCCGACTCGCCCATCGTGTTCAACGCCGCAGATTTGGCGTGACTCGGGGATGGGATGGGGTGGGGATGGGGAGAGGCGCTCGACGGGGTGGGGCCAGGCAGAGGAGCGCGCCGGGGCACTAGGGGGCGAGGGTGAGGAGGGCGATGGCGCCGGTCTTGTCGAGTGGCTCGTTGCCGTTGCCGCATTTGGGCGAGACGACGCACGACGGACAGCCGTCCTTGCATCCGCAAGCCCGTAGCAGGTCGAGGGTTGCTTGTAGATGGCGGCTGGCGACGCTATATCCGAGTTCGGCGATACCAGTACCGCCCGGGTAGCCGTCGTAGATGAAGATCGTCGGATGCAGCGTGTCCTGATGCATTGCCGTGGAGACACCGCCGACATCCCACCGATCACAGATGGTGAACAACGGAAGCATGCCGATCATGGCGTGCTCGGCGGCGTGCAGGGCGCCGGGGAGCTGGCTGGCCACAACGCCGACGTCTTCGCAAAGCTGATGTTCGATCGTGTACCAGAACGCCCGGGTCACGAGCCGCTGGGGTTCAAGTTCGAGTTCCTCGTGCGACAGAATTTTGCGGCTGCGCCGGTCGCGCCGCTGATAACCAGTGACCTGGGTCGTGACTTCGACCTGACCCAGCATAAGTTCGAGCGGCCCCACTGCCTGCTTGTCGTCGACTGCCAACACTGATATGTCGGTCGAGGTGCGGGGTTGGGTGTACTCGTCGTCGTCGGCCACGCGGACCAAGGCGGCCAGACCGTCGGGGTCGAAGTGTTCGACCTTGTAGGTCTGCCCTCGGTGTAAGTAGACGGCCCCGGTGTGGACCAAGCTCGGTGCTCGTGATTCATCGACCGTACCGATCAAGGTGCCGTCAGTATCGATGATCTTGACCTCGTTCGCCGAACCGGATCGCAGGCCGATCCCGCGACTCGGGCTGCCAGAGCCAGCCCACATGGCAACGGGCTCATCATCGTGCAGCCGAGCGACGATGAGGTCGCGCATGACCAGGCGGCGGACCGTGTCGTCGAGGATGTCGGGCCAGTACTTGCTGTCATCGTGGCCCAACGGCAGCTCAAAGGCGGCACACGCTAGATGTGGGTCGGCAATGAAGGAGTTTGTGATATTGATTACCGCCGGTTCGGGGGGTCGGGAGAAGACCTGGTCGGGATGCGCCATAAGCCACTGATCCAGCTGGTCTTGACCGGCGACCAGGATCGTGAGCGATGCCTGGCCAGTGCGCCCGGCCCGACCAGCCTGTTGCCACATGGACGCGATCGTGCCGGGGAAGCCCGACAAGACACAGGCATCGAGGCCACCGATATCGATGCCTAGTTCGAGGGCGTTCGTTGCGATAACGGCTGAGACGGCGCCACTTGCTAACTCGTCTTCGATCTCGCGACGTTCGCTTGCCAGATAGCCGCCGCGGTAAGACCGCACAACTCGGTCGTCGAGAGCGTTGACACGCCGTCGAACATCGCCAGCAATTAGCTCGGTGCCCTTGCGGCTTTGGGCAAAGGCAATCGTGCGGTGGCCAGCATCGACCAGTGCCGCAACTGCTGAAGCGGTCTCAGAGTTCGTCGAGCTACGTGCGCCGGACACCTGGTCGAGTAGCGGTGGATTAAGCAGGGCAAACGTGCGGGGACCGTGGGGTGACCCGTCGTTGTCGATCTGGCATACGGGTAGACCGCAGAGCTCAGACGCAAGAGCTCCGGGCTCGCCGATCGTTGCCGAAGTGAAGCAGAATGTGGGCTCGCTTCCGTAGTGGCGAGCGACCCGCAGCAGCCGGCGCAGTATGTGGCTGACATGGCTACCAAAGACCCCCCGCAGCACGTGTAACTCGTCGATGACCACGAACTCCAGCCGTCGGAAGAAGCGAGCCCATCGGCTGTGATTCGGCAGGATCGAACCGTGAATCATCTCGGGGTTTGTCAGGATTGTGTTGCAGCGGTTACGGATCCATGTGCGTTGTTCATACGGGGTGTCACCGTCGTACGTTGCGGGCTTGACCTGGCCGACACCCAACGAGCCAAAGGATCGAAGCTGATCCTGCGCCAGCGCCTTGGTCGGGAACAGCAGCAGCGAGGTGGACCGACCGTGGCTCTCGGCCACAGCCTCGGCGATGGGGACCTGATAACAGAGCGACTTGCCCGACGCCGTGCCGGTCGCCACCGCAACTGACTGGCCATCGCGCAAATGGTTGATGGCTTCGGCCTGATGGGTAAAGAACTGATCAAAGGGCAGCGCTTCGACAACATCGTCGGGCAGAGGGCGATCCAATGTGCCAAAGCGCGCAGAGCGCGGGGCGAAGCGTTCAACGTGCACAATCCGGCCGTCTTCTTCGAGCCGTGCCAACAGCTCATCAAGGCCGTTAGGGCTCACCGTCTCCACCTCTACAACAGTAGAGATGGAGTGGGACAGTCTCGGGTTCTTCCGCCCGAGATGAGGAATCGACACCCCTGCTGCGGGGAAAGTCCGCAAGAACAGAGCTATGCGCCGCTCGCTGCGCTCGGATTCGAACTATCCTTACTTCTTGTGATCGAGCCCACCTTTGAGGTTGCCGAGTATGGGCGATGGGCCGTTATGCGAGTCGCCGGTGAGATAGATATGGCGACTGCGCCTCGGCTGCGACAACATGTGCAGACCGTTACAGCGCGTAATCTTGCGGGTCTCGTGCTTGACCTCGATCGAGTCGACTTCATCGACAGCACCGGTCTGGGCGTCATGGTTGGCGCCGCCAAGCGCATGCGAATGATCGACGGTGGCTTCCGCATCGTGTGTTCACAGAAGCATCTCAACGACTTGTTTAGGCTCACTCGCCTTAACGAGGTGTTCGATCTGTACGAGTCGCTCGAAGAGGCGCTGACCTCGGTCGAGGGTGTGACTGTTGATGGTGCGGGCAAACCTGAGGAAGGCTCGACGTGAGCACTGACTTCGAGATCGAGATCCCGCCAACGTTCGAGCATCTTGCCATGGTCCGATCGGTGCTTTCGACGGCACTCGAAGCCGAGCCGGTCCTCAAAGAAGAACGATTGCAAGATCTGCGGCTCGCAGTCAGCGAAGCCACGACGAATGCAATCGAGGCTCACAACCGCAATGGCACGCAGGCGGCCGTCAGTATCCGCATCACCGTTGCCGACACCAAGGTCACTGTCCGCGTAACCGATCAGGGTGGCGGCTTTGACCCGTCAAAGCTCAAGAAGCATCCGCCGGTTACCGATCCTGAGCGCTTGGAATATGAGCGAGGTCTCGGTGTCACACTCATGCGCCGTCTGACCGATAGCTGCACGATCACGCCGACCAAAAATGGCACGACCGTCACGTTGGTTGTTCAGCGTTAACCAAGCGAAACCGTGAACAATCAGCGAACTGGGTCACAGCGTGCCATGAACAATTCGTACCTCGGCTAACCTCGTGATCCGGTATGCAAGAGACGAATTTTGGCGACCTCACCTTCCTCGGTGGCAAAAGTGTCTTTGCCCGATTCTTCGCCAGGCCCGTTAAACGTTTCTTGGCGGTCGAGGCAGCCGGTGGCGTCATGTTGCTCATCGCTACTGCCGTTGCGCTGATCTGGGTCAACTCTCCATGGGGCGACAGCTACGACTCATTCTGGAGTTCTCCGGTCAATCTGTCTGTGAACGGCATCGAGATCTTCGAAGACCATTCGCTGACCGATTTCGTCAACGACGCGCTCATGGCACTGTTCTTCTTTGTCGTCGGACTGGAGATCAAACGCGAGCTCGTCGATGGCCAACTGCAAAACATGAAGGACGCCGCGTTACCTGCCGTCGCTGCACTTGGCGGCATGGTTGTTCCGGCCGCACTGTTCTTTGCGATCAATCGCGGTGGCGCTGGCGAGGACGGCTGGGGAATTCCGATGGCGACCGACATTGCGTTCGCCGTTGGCATCGTGTCGCTGCTCGGCGACCGTATTCCACGGCGGCTCAAGGTCTTCTTGCTCTCGCTTGCCATCGTCGACGACATCGGCGCGATCATCGTGATCGCGTTGTTTTACTCCTCGGGAATCAGTGCTCAATGGCTGTTGGCTAGTGGGCTGCTGCTCGGCTTTATCTATGGGTTGCGCCGTCTGCGGGTGTGGTGGATCCCTATGTATGTGGTGCTGGGCGCGATCGTGTGGTGGACGACGTTCCGCTCCGGCGTTCATGCGACGATCGCTGGCGTTGCACTCGGGCTGCTGACGCCGGCGCGGCCGCTGCAGAATCAAGACGAAACCCGCTCAATCGCCCGCTGGCTGAGAGACAAACCCGAGGTCTTTCCTGTCGATGTTCGTTACGCCAGCTTCCACATCCGTGAGTCAATTTCTGTAGCTGAGCGGTTAGAAACCGTGCTACACCCGATCACTAGCTACATGATCATTCCGATCTTCGCGCTGGCGAATGCAGGTGTGCGCATCGATGGCGGGATCATCGCCGACGCGCTGCAGTCCCGGGTCACGTGGGGCATCATCGTCGGTCTCGTCGTTGGCAAGACGGTCGGCATCACCGTCTTCAGCCTGGTTGCCACCAAGCTCGGTATCGCCAAGCGGCCAGCCTCTCTGACGCTGCGTACCCTTGTTGGGCTGGCGATGATTGCCGGTATTGGTTTCACCGTGTCACTTTTTGTGAATAATCTTGCGTTTGGTGAAGCCGAGCATCATGACGAAGTAGCGCTCGTCGCCGAAGCCCCTGGCGAACTTGTGCACACCGCAGCCGACGAATTAGACAGCGATGGTTCTCACGCAGACGACGATCATTCCGAGATCGAGAGCGGCCCAGTCGAAGGCGCAAGCATCGAGGATAATGCCAAGATCGGCATCCTTTTTGCTTCCGTAATCGCTTCGATCGGCGGCCTGCTCATTCTGTCCGGCGGCCGTATACCCGAGGACGAGTAGTCAGGCTTTCGGCTCGTGGCTCCCTGAACCCTACGCGAGCTAGTGCCGTGTCTGGCAACGTTCGGGTGTCGGCAACGAAGGGAGCGGTGACCCGGTTCGGCGGAATGACGCAGAGGTTGTTTGACGCGGCACGAGAGCCCGTGCGGTCTCGTAGCGCTTTCGAGCCCGGGCTAGGTCATTGGTGGCGGTGAAATTGCCGTTGGTGACAGCAGAGGGCAGGAAGCCGCCCAAGTCGGCAATCTTGTTTGGCGCTATGTCGTGCACCTTTTTAGGCCTGGCCTCGTGGAGGTTGAAACCGGAGATGTCGTCGGGTTCGTCTTAACTGAGATGCGCCAACGTTGCCTGCTCCGTCTTGTTCAGGCCGTGGGCAAAGGTGTCGACCTTGTTCAGGAGCACTTCGATTTCGCCACTCACGGGGCTCTATCAAGGTGCTGAAAAACATGTCACACGTCGCGACGATCGTTCATCACCGCTCGCAGCGTTCTCAAAACCGCTATTCCAGGGTAAGGAGTACCGGGTTCTGTGGCATTGGGGCCGTCCGCCTTCGGCCGTCTTCCAGCTTTGGCATCTACGATCTGGACAAGCCCGAGGTCACGCAGCTGACCGCCAATACGCAACGCCGGCCTTCTTCAGCAGCCTGCTAGTTGGCGGCACCTGGATATCGGTACAAATGTGCATTTTGGGTCTGCCCCTTGCCGCTCGTTTGGGTGCCGCTCGAGAAGAAAAACAGCACTTGTGACAAGGGGCGCGTGCGAAATTGGTCGCGGAGCTGCTTACCCTTGCGCTGAATGGGACACGCACTCGTCATTGTTGAGAGCCCGGCAAAGGCTCGAAAAATCGGTGAATACCTTGGCGACGGCTATGTCGTCGAGTCATCGATCGGCCACATCCGCGATCTGCCGCGCGGCGCTGCAGATGTACCCAAGGCGTACAAAGGTGAGAAGTGGGCCCGCCTTGGGATCGATGTCGACAACGACTTCAAGCCGCTATATGTGGTTTCGAGCGACAAGAAGGAACAGATCAAAAAGCTGAAGGCAGCGATGAAGGACGCCGACACGCTTTATCTCGCAACTGATAAGGATCGCGAAGGCGAAGCTATTGCTTGGCACCTGCTCGAGGTCCTATCGCCGCCGACCAATGTCGAAGTCCATCGCATGGTCTTCACCGAGATCACCGAAAAGGCGATCCACGAAGCATTGAATGATCCCCGTGAGCTTGACCGCAAGATGGTCGACGCCCAGGAAGCTCGACGCATCCTCGACCGCCTGTATGGCTACGAGGTCTCGCCGGTCCTGTGGAAGAAAGTTATGCCCCGACTGTCGGCCGGCCGAGTGCAGTCGGTTGCGACTCGCATCGTGGTCCAACGTGAACGTGAGCGCATGGCGTTCGTCGCCGCCTCTTACTGGGATCTCGAAGGCAAGTTCTCGCTCACTCGCGACGCTGCTGACGGCGAACCATCGAACTTCACCGCCAAGCTGCTCGAGGTCGACGGCAACCGTATTGCGCAGGGTCGAGACTTTGCCCAAGACGGTCAGCTGACCGGCGATGTCGTAGTGATCGACCAGGCCCGTGCCGAAGCGCTCGTGACCGAGCTGCAGGACCGGCCAAGCGAGGTCAAGTCGGTCGAATCCAAGCCGTATCGCCGCCGTCCGTCTGCACCGTTCATCACCTCGACGCTGCAGCAAGAAGCCAGCAGCAAGCTCAAGCTGTCTTCAGCTATGGCCATGCGCGCCGCACAGGGCCTGTACGAAAAGGGCCTGATCACCTATATGCGTACCGACAGCACCACGCTGTCAGCCGATGCTCTCGAAGCTGCCCGCAAGGTCATCACCGAGAAGTACGGCAAAGAGTTCTGCCCACCCGAGGTGCGCACCTATAACAAAAAGACCAAGGGTGCCCAAGAAGCGCACGAAGCCATCCGGCCGGCCGGTGCCGAGTTCCGTACACCCGAGAGTGTGTACGAGGAGTGCGTGAAGAGCGAAGCCTCGCTCTATGAACTGATCTGGCAACGCACGATCGCATCACAGATGACCGACGCGACCGGTGACACCGTGCAGGTCCGTGTTGGCGTGATCTCGACCACTGGTACTGACGCCACGTTCTCAGCCAGCGGCACCGTCATCACCCATCAGGGTTTCCGCAAGGTCTATATCGCCGGCGATGCCGATGACGACGACACCGGTACTGCCGCACTGCCACAGGTCGCGCAGGGCGATGCCCTCAAGGCCAGTGACCTCGAAGCCAGCGGCCACGAGACTCAGCCGCCGTCTCGTTACACCGAAGCATCACTGGTCAAGAAGCTCGAAGAGCTGGGTGTTGGTCGGCCATCGACGTACGCCGCGATCATGGGCACCATCGAAGACCGTGGTTATGTGTGGAAGAAGGGTTCGGCATTGGTGCCGAGCTTCACCGCATTCAGTGTGACCAATCTTCTCGAAACCCACTTCCCGAACCTGGTCGACTACGACTTCACGGCGCAGATGGAAGTTGACCTCGATGGTATTGCCGAAGGTATCGGCGAGGCCATTCCGTGGCTGCGCAAGTTCTACTTCGGCGACGACGAGGACACCGGCCTGAAGGAAAAGGTCGATAATCGCTTGGGCGAAATCGACGCTCGCTCCATCAATAGCATCCCGCTCGGCGTCGATGCCAACGGCCAAATGGTAGTTGGCCGAGTCGGTCGTTATGGCCCGTACGTGCAACGTGGCGACGATGAACGAGCATCGATTCCCGACGACATTCCTCTCGACGAACTCACGATCGAAAAGGCTATCGAGTTCATCGAAGCGCCAAGTGGCGATCGCGAGCTGGGCGATGACCCGGTCAGCGGAATGGCCGTGTTGGTTAAGAACGGTCGCTTCGGTCCTTATGTGCAGCTGGGTGAGATCGACGATGATCCCGATGGCAAGCCCAAGCGAGCCTCGATCTTCAAGACCATGGAGCCCGCAGAAGTCGATCTTGAGACGGCACTTCTGCTGCTTCAGCTGCCCCGCACTATTGGTCAGCATCCCGAAGATGGCACCACGATCATCGTGCACAACGGCAAATTCGGCCCCTACCTGACCAAGGATTCTGCCGAAGAGGGCAAGAAGCCCGAGACTCGGAATGTGCCCACCGAAGAAGCACTGCTCACCATCACCATGGACGAGTGCCTGGCGCTGCTCAAAGAGCCAAAGCGGCGTGGTCGAGCCGAGCCCAAGCCACCGCTGAAGGAAATGGGCATCGATCCGTTCAGTGGCATGGCGATGGCTATCAAGGACGGCCGCTTCGGCCCGTACATCACCGACGGTGCGGCCAACGCGTCGCTGCAAAAAGCCGACACGATCGAAGAGATAAGCGACGAGCGGGCCAGCGAGCTGCTTATGGCTCGTCGTCAACGCGCCGGAACCCTGTACATGGAAGACGGCGTCGAGAAATGGGATCCGCCAGCCAAGAAGTCTGCGAAGAAAAAGGCACCAGCCAAGAAGAAGGCTGTCGCCAAGAAAAAGGCACCAGCCAAGAAGAAGGCTGTCGCCAAGAAAAAGGCTCCGGCCAAGACGGCGGCTGTCGACTAACCAGCGTCGACTAACCAGCGTCGGCTAACCCAGCGTGACTAACCCCGCGTGACTGGCCCCGCGTCGACTAACCCAGCGTCGGCTAACCCCGCGTGACTGGCCCCGACGAGCCGCCCATCAGCACGCGCATGCTTGCTGGGCGGATCACCGGCGGACAGTGAGCCATCAACTTCCTGTTACTCATTAGCGAGACGTTGACCTTTGACGGGCAAAGCCAAAGCAGGCAGGGTCTCGCAATCGCTGCCGTCGCGCTGCTGTTCAAGCGCTAGCGCCCGTTCAGCGGCGTCCAATTGTGCGACGTTGTGCGTGCGTGACGGGGCGAGTGTCGAAGATTTGGTCGGCGTGGGTGCACTGCCCGAACGGTGACCAGTAGCAGCCCAGCCAGGGTCAGGGGTCGCTGTTTGGTCCCGGTTCGTGGTCCCACGAGAGATTCCCTGGTCCGGTCGGTCCGATGGTCGTCTCGCCCTGCGTTCCCGAGCCGCGTGTGTCTTTACTGTCGCGAAATGAGGTGACAGGCACGAGGGTGTTGCCGTGTGTGTCTGTGGTGGTGCAGACACCCCTGATCACCGGCGCTGGGCCAAGTAGTGCGGTTGCAGTTAGCGTTGATGTTATGGAGGCGGCACAACCACCTGAAGAGCCGGCGGGCGAACTGCCAACAGTTACTGATCGCTATTCGGCGAGCCAGACTACGTTCGGTGGCTGGGAAGCACTACGCAACCTGATCTGGGGCACGCCGCAGTTCATGCGTCTTTGGCTAGCCCAGTTGGTTACTTCGACCGGTGAGTGGGTGTTCTTCCTGGCGGTTGCCATCAAGGCCGCCGAGGTTGGTCCCGGTACTCCCGAAGGCGCTGTGGCCCTGGTGCTGCTTGCTCGTCTCGGCCCCGGCTTCTTCTTCGGCCAGCTAGCTGGCGTGTTGGCCGATCGGTGGGATCGGCGCAAACTCATGGCGCTGTGTGATGTTGCGCGCGCCGGTGTGGTGTGTGCGTTCCCGTTCGTGAGCCATGTCTGGCAGTTGGTCCTGTTGTCGTTAGTGCTCGAGGCGTTCACCCTGTTGTGGATACCTGCCAAGGAAGCGCTTGTGCCGAACCTGCTGCCGGCGAAACACCTGCCGACGGCGAACACGCTGTCGGTGCTGGCTACCTATGGAACGTTCCCGCTGGCCATCTTCTTGATGTGGGTGTTCGAGACACAAAGTAATGACGGCACAGTCGCCGGCTTCTTCTTCGACTCAGGCACTTTTGTCGTATCGGCGATCTTGATTTGGTCGATCGTGGTGCCCAAGAGGGCAGAGCGTGACGCTGAACCCACGTCGATTAGCGCAAACAAGCTTGAACTTAAAAGTATTTTCACCGAGATAAGGCAGGGCTGGAAGCTGATCTTTGGCGACCCAACGCTGCGGGCGGTCAACTTTGGCCTTGCCGTTGGCCTGGTCGGCGGTGCCATGTTGGCAACGCTGGGTCGGGTCTATCTAGACGAGGTTCTACTTGAAGTCGACAGCAGCTTTGCTCTGCTTTGGGGGTTCGGGGTTGGGGTGGTCGTCGGCGTGCTCACATTGTTGGTCGTGTCACAGCGCATTGATCGGCCCTGGGTATTTGGGCGAGCATTGTTGCTGGCTGGTCTCGCCTTGCTTCTGGCGACGTCGATTGACGTAACGGGCATCGTGGTTGTGCTGCTTGGGCTGACGGGCGCTGCCGTCGGAGTCGTGTACATCTTGGGCTTCACAATCATTCAAGAGACAACAGATGACGAGATGCGTGGCCGCGTCTTCGCTGCCTTCTACAGCGTGGCTCGTGTCGGTGTGCTGCTGATCGTCGTCGCAGCACCAGCCCTGACAGTCCTGTTCGACCGCATCACCGAACTGACGGCCGACGGCACCGTCAACGTCTTCGGCCACCGGCTACTGATCCCAGGTGTGCGCATCACATTCTGGCTTGCTGCATTGATCATCGTGGGTGCTGGCACGTTCGCCATACGCACACTTCGAGGCGTAACCACGGGCGACCCTGACCCTGGTTTGCGGGCCGTCAACTAGCCAGCAGGAAGCTCGACCAAACCCGACCCACCCGCCTCCAGCAGCGTCGATAGGCCGGTCCAAAAAGTTCACCGACGAAGTCGACAAGGTGCGGGAATAATCGGCCGAAAGGTGGCTGCGATTTCCCTATCTGTTGGACCGCTGGGTCATCGTCGAGTGGAACTCTGCTGGTTTTCAACCAGCCTCGCTGTTGAAGATTTGCGGCAATAGCTACTGATGGTCAGCTTCGTTGCGTACGCTGCGGAGGTGGCCAGCGGTGATGCACGAGCGATGATATGACAGGTCGTTTCATCGCCTTTGAAGGCGGCGAGGGTTCGGGCAAGTCAACACAAGCCCGTCGTATCGCCGCAGCGCGCAATGCATTGTTGACGCGTCAGCCAGGTGGCACCGAGATCGGCGCGTCGATACGTCATCTGTTACTCAGCCCCGATACTGCTGGGTTGTCGGATCGGGCCGAGGCGCTACTGATGGCGGCGGACCGTGCCCAGCATGTCGACGAGATAATCCGGCCGGCGCTTCAGGCTGGTCAAGACGTGATCTGTGATCGTTATGTCAGCTCATCTCTGGCCTATCAAGGTGCTGGTCGAGCGCTCGGCATTGCCGCAGTCCTGGGCCTCTCTGAGTTCGCCGTTGGCGATACTTGGCCGGACCTCAATGTGCTGCTCGACGTTCCAGTCGAGGTTGGCCTGGGTCGTATCAATGGCCCACCTGACCGGCTCGAGCAGCAAGGCGATGGTTTCCACGCACGGGTCCGTGAGACATTCCTGATGCTTGCGGCTGCGACCCCTGATCAATGGCTCGTCATCGACGGTACTCAGCCGGTCGACACGGTTACTGCTGAGCTCGACGCGGCCTTAAACGAGCGATTTTTATGGATGCTGTGATGGCCGATGTGGAATCAGCGTGGGCCACTGTTGTGGGCCAAAACAAGGCTGTGGCCGCGTTGCGGTCCTGGTCGATGGACCCGATGCACGCCTATCTCTTTGTTGGCCCATCGGGCACCGGGAAACGACAAGTTGCTCGCGCATTCTCGGCAACGGTCCAAGCTCAACACTTCATCGGAGACGATGCTGGCCGTGAACGCCAGCTGCGGCTTGCGCTGCAAGACAAGCACCCTGACGTCGAAATTTACGAGCCCGAGGGCCCACAACTCTTGGTGAAGGCGGTAACGGAGGCCATCATTCCGTCAGTGTTTCGCAAACCCGCCGATGGTCCTCGTCGCATCATCGTGATCGATCGTTTCCATGATGCGAACCCAGGTGCAGCGGCTGCGATGCTGAAGACGGTCGAAGAACCACCACCGAATGCAATTATCATCTTGCTGGCCGAATCTGTACCGCTGGAACACGTGGCGATCGCCAGCCGATGTTCCACGATCGAGTTTCCTCCGCTGAGTCGAGACGACCTCGCTGGATGGATCGCTGACCATGGGGTAGGGCCTGATAACGCCGATGTGCTGATCGAGGCATCGGGCGGGGATCTGCGGCGGCTTGAGCTGCTCACCTATGATTCGGGGTTTGCCGAGCGGTCGGCGCTTTGGCAAGGGCTACCAACCACCATCGACGGCACGGGCGCAACCGCGGGTCACCTGGTACGAGAGTTGGTCGCCATGATGGCGGCAGCCTCTGAGCCACTGACCGTTCGCCATGCGCGTGAGCTCGAAGAACTGGATGCCCGCGAAGAGATGCTGGGTACTCGTGGGTCCGGCCGCAGCGGGGTCGACGCACGACATAAACGCGAGCTACGCAAGTTGCGCACCGATGAAGTCCGATTTGGGCTTCGGGTGCTGGCCCGCCGGTACAGCCGGGCATTGGCGGATGGTGGCGGCCGCGAGATCGTTGACGCCGTGTCACGACTGCGTCAGGCCAACGATGCACTTATCCGTAACCCGAACGAGACGTTATTGCTCCACAACCTGTTTTGGAACCTGCCTCCGCTGCGCAGTTGACCCGTTCGCCTCGCCGACGCCATGTGCCCCAATAGTGGGGCTAGCGTTGCCATGTCCTATGAAAGCCGTGCCCCGAATGGCGACGCCTGTGCCGAAGCCACTCCTTGCATTGGTGGCGATCATTGTTGTGGTTGGCGTTTTTGCCTCGAACGCCAGTGCCCAAGAGGTCGAGTGTGAGCAGGTGCCCTACAACGAGCGCATCATCGTCGTGTGCACGTCCACCGGCTCAAATGACAAAGAGATGCCTGGCCCTGCCGGCGACCTGTCAGAACCGGCGCCGCCACGAACACAAGCCGGTGAGTCTGATCTCATCGGCGGTTCACCTGGCCCTGAGTCCGATGAACCGAGAGAACAAGATAGCGATGACAATGAGGCCGGCGAGGGCGTCGACACGGTCGTAGGTGGCGCTGATCGCGATCTGAACGAGGACGAGCGCCCCGATCGAGGAGACCGTGGCAGCCGCCGCGGTGGCGCAGACGTTGGGTCGGGTGATGGCGAAGCCGATGAGGGCGGCGATGTGTCCGGCTCTGTCGATCTGGGTTCTGACATGGCTGATGACTCAGACAGTGATGACTCAGACAGTGATGACTCAGACAGTGATGACTCAGACAGTGATGACGGGGCTGGTCAAGGAAGCCTGCTTCTGGCGACAGAGCCTGAGCCAGACAACCTGCTGATCATCGTTGGGGTTGGGGCGTTGACCGCTGCAGGCGCGGTGTTGTTCATCGCTGCTCGCCCCAAGAAACGCGACAGCTAGGAGACAGCTGAGCAATACACAGCGCACGCCTCAACGACCATTTATTATTGCTCGCTTCGTTACCGAGTCTCAACAGGGGACCCACACTGGCTTCGACCTAGCGCCTAACGGCCGAAGATCCTGCCTCGGCGTCGACACCCCAAACGTTGTCAGACAGGGCGCTAGCGAGCTACTTCAGGTGGCGGTCGAAGAACTCAAGGATGATCTCGGCTCGCTGCTTGCGATGCAGCGGTGATCCTGCACGTGACAGTTCGTGATTCTCGCCAGGGAAAAGCCAGTATTCGACATCGGGCTTCTCCAACAGCTGACATGCCACGAAGAGTTGTGTAGCTTGGTCCACCGGACAGCGCAGGTCATCTTCGGAGTGCACGATCAACAACGGCGTGTTCAGGTCCTTCACATAGGTGATGGGGGACATGCGTCGGAATTCTTCGGCGTCGTCGACAAAGCTCACGCCGACCTCGCTGCTGAACATGCCGGCAACATCGGAGCTGTGCTCCAGGCTGACCATGTTGTTCACGGCCCGCTCGCTACAGGCTGCTGCGAACCGGTCGGTGTGGGTCACGATCCAGCTGGTCATGTAGCCGCCGTAGGATCCGCCGATCACGCCGAGCCGGTCGGGGTCGATGAAGTCGAACTGGGCGAGTGCGGCATCAACGACGGCGATGCAGTCGTCGTAGTCAGCGCCGCCCCAGCCGGTGCCTGGCACCTTGTGCTTTGGGCCCAGGATGGACGATGCCCACGCGTTGTCGCGACCGCTGCCGCCGCGAGGGTTCGAGCACAGCACGACGAAGCCTGCTTCGGCCTGCATCTGGAACTCGTCGAAGTGATAGTTGCCGTACTGCGTGAACGGGCCGCCGTGAATGTTGAGCACCGTGGGGTACTTCTTCGCCGGATCGAAGTCGCGGGGCCGGAAGATCCATGCATCAACTTCATGATCACCAGATGGGGCCAGGAAGTGTTCACCAGGATCAGGCTGGGTCTTGGCCAGGAAGGATGCGCTGACGGTCGTGAGCTGGGTGGTCTGGCCATCGACATAGACATACAACTCGGCTGGCTGATCCCGCTTCGCCGCGGTGTAGGCGATCACGTTGGAGCCGTGCAGGTCACCCGCCGAGTAGCCGGTGATGTTCAGATCACCGGTCAGCACCTTTTGAGGCGTCGACCCTTCGTCGAGCGACATGCGATACAGATGGGTGTTGCCGCGGTCTTCGACGGCGGCGACGATGCTTCGGTCTGGTGCCCATACTGGCGCTTGGCCGGCGATGAACGGCATCCAGTTGCGGTCGACGGACTTGGTGATCCAGTCAGGTGAAGCAACGTGGCCGGGATGCAGCAGGCCTAGATGGCAGTTCTGCGGGTACCACTGCGGATCGTCGTATCCGCCAACAACGACGTGAGCGCCGTCAGCGGTGACCATTGGATTGTCATAGCTGCCTGTGCCATTGGTGAGCAGTTCATAGGGCAGCTCGCCTTCGGCTGGGCTGGCTGTGATGTCGGCTATTGCGACGTCGCTAGCAAAGTCAGTGCGGCGTCGGTTTAGCCCAAAGGCCAATCGCTCGCTGTCGGGGAACCACGCAGGCGAACCACATTCATGCGGACCCGGTGTGATATTGCGCGGGCCGGCTGAACCGTCGGTGGGCACCACATAGATGTGCTTGGGGCGGTCGGTGATGAAACCCTCACCATTGAGCGTGAAGAACAGATGCTCGATCTTGCGAGCTGGGCGGCGGCCGATCTCGTCAGAGTCGTAGTGGTCGCCGCGGGTGCGGTGCGCGATGGCGAGCCATTTACCGTCTGGCGAGAACGCGAGCTGGCCGAACGACTCGTTGCCTTCGGCGAGCGTGATGGTCTCACCCGGTACGCCGAACGGAAGTAGGTGCAGCGTTGAGCGAGTCTTGCCCTTGGCATCCTTCGCCCGGCTTGAGCTGAATGCGAGCTGTCGGCCATCGGGGCTCCAGCGTGGATTGGCATCGTTATAGGTGCCAGCAGTGAGAGCGCGCGGTGGTGCTGTCTGGTCGGTCGGCACTACCCAGATCTGACTGCGGTAGGTGTTGGCTTCTTCGTCGACCCGGCCGACTACATAGGCAATGTGATGGCCGTCGGGGGAGAGCTGTGGATCAGAGACATTCGTCATTGCCGCGATATCAGAAGGTTTCATAACGCCACGCTAGTCCTGCACCGAAGCGCACGTCGTGGCGGCATTTGGCCGATTCGGAGAAGTCGTGGATTCGGGTCGGACGCGGCGCGTGGGCCGCTACTCTTTTGCCCACGCCCGGGTAGCTCAGTCGGTAGAGCAATTCACTCGTAATGAATAGGTCAGGAGTTCAATTCTCCTCTCGGGCTCCAACGTTGCAATAGCAACGATCTTGGGTGGATCGCTATATCACTCGCTGAGCCCTTGAGTCAGCACCGCAGCCGTTGAGCAATTCACTGCCCAAGATGCGTGTCACATCAGCGGGCCACCATGTTCGGTATGAAGGTCAAGTCGCCCAGAGAAGCTCTTGTCGAGCTGAGCGGAGCAGGACAGCTCGATATGACAGATGAAGATATCGCAGCGATCCGCGAAGTCACGTCAGGCTCACGACTTGCCGAAGAGCTGTACGAGCTGGTTCTCGCTGACGGCTAATCCATGAAGGTCGTCGACGAGTAAATCGTACTTCGGTTGCTTGACCCGCAATGGGAAAGCGACTTGTTCGATGAGCGACTGTTGTCAGCGCTTGGTGTGCCATCTCGAACACAAGTTCAACTCACTCGGCATCTGCAGGCACTAAGCGCAGATGCGATCGGCTTCATCTGATGACCGCATCCCTATGTCTTGCATGTGCCAGACCCGCGGGATCATGCCTTGCGCGTGGCAGACCTGCTTCAGACGACGGGAGCGAGCAGCCTGATGTTCGCCGAGACCTTGGCAGCGTGTGTCGCCTAGGAGTCGAACTTCTACTGGGGCGCACCCCGCAACGCCATTGGACAATTGGCCGAACGAGCTGCGTTTATCAACGTCGCGCTCACGATTGAATTCTGATGAGCGGACGGGTCGAAGGCGAAGCCGTCGTCACGGTCGGTCATCCTCATGGTGACGTCAAGGTCACCTGGTCTAAGTGGATGATATTGGCCCTGGGCCGCGGTCTCATGTGACGTCGTGTCGGCTCGATCGGTCTCGGGCGCTTCGCTACCTCTGTCCGCAGCTCCGCTGAAGTGTCGAAACAATCGTCGAGCCTGGTTGCTTCGCCTCATCGGGCTACTGCAAGATCGGTGGACTGGCGCGGTTCCAGAGGGAAATGAACCCAGGCGTTACGATTTGTATGGCTGCGGACCCGACTCACTCGACGAGATAGGCCAACTGATCGAGTCAGGTCTGGGCCCGGTCCTGAAGGAACATGACAGTAGCTATATGGGTGGTACCTACCTGCGAGCCGCTGGCCCGCCCGAAGAGACCCAGGTCGTGCCCCACGAGCCCGATGACGAGGGTTATTACCACGAGGACGACGTCACCGAGTGGCTGTTCATGGTCCAGGCGAGTGTGTCTCACCGTTGGCCCGAGCCCGAGGAGTTGCGTGAGGCGATGCCATCGCTTGTGCATCTCAGGACCCAGGTGATTGAGGGCTAGCGCCTCGGCTGCAGCTGGACGCTAGTGGGCTCATGGCTGCGGCCACCACAGCGACTACATAGCGACCAAAGCACAGCTCGCGCGTTATTTGTGCCAGCAGGAAGGTCTGCGCCGGCCCAGCCTGTTGGGGGCAAGGGAGTGCTCGCCAGCCAACAAAGGTCGGCGCACCGTGGGGTGCAGCCGCATCAGCCACGACATGGCGATCATGCCAATTGAACAGCGCATGCTGTGGGCGACTGTCTTACTATCCGGCTTGTGTCTCCAGGCAACGTTGCGTAGAGCGTATTTCGATGAGCTTGTGTAGAGCAAAGGTCTGTTGCGCCATTCATAAGGGCACGGACGAGAATTCTTGACTAGTTATTACCTTGTTCTGCTGTGCGTCTTAGTTGCCGTGGTGACTCTGTAGCCATGGAAGAACGCAACGGCCTGGCTTGGCTTGGTCGCAAGATTGGCTGGGGGTTGGCTGATGGGCAGCTCGACGAATGGACACGACTCGGCACCAAAGCAGTGATCGACCGGCTTGTGGATCCTGACGGGTTCAAGATCCCGGCGCGACCCGACCCATTCAGCGACATCGATCGCGACAACGACAAGCAAGCACAGATGCTTGCGCTCGGGACAATGAGCTGGATCGACGACGCCGTCGTATCGCCCCGACCTCTTGAGACATTCATGGAGTTCTTCTGGAGTGACTACTTCGCCGTGTCGGCCAGAGTGGTGCGACCGCGTCACTGGTTGTTTGACCATATGAACCTGCTGGCGGTGCACTGCACTGGCAACTTTGCCGAACTGCTACGCGCTGTGACGATCGACCCATCGATGCTCTTCTTCTTAGACGGCGGGCGAAACACCGCAGACAACCCAAACGAGAACTACGGGCGTGAGCTTCTTGAGCTGTACTCCGTCGGTGTAGGCAACTTCACCGAGGACGATGTGAAGGCGGCCGCTCGGGCGTTAACTGGATGGCGAGCTCGACGCCGAGATGCAAACGTGACCATTCGCTCGCATAGCCATGACGACAGTCCACAAACGCTGCTGGGCGTTGACGGTGTCCATGACCTCGACACGACAATGGCCGCCGTTCTGGCTCACCCGGCAACGGCACCCCGGGTCGTGAACAAGATGGCCACTGCGGTGCTGGGCGCGGGGTATGACATGGACCTGGTCACCGACCTGGCGGCCAGCTTCGCCCAAGATTGGGAACTCAAGCCGGTGCTAAGGCATCTGCTCGAGCTGGGGGTCGCCGGGCGCTCTGTGCCGTCGATCCTCGAACCGGTTGCGTGGTATGTCACCGCTCGAAAATTGCCGTTGGCCCAAGCCCGACGCCCACAGCTGCGCGAGTTCTTTGCGCTGAGTGGACAGTTGCTGCTGCACCCGCCGAACGTGGGTGGGTTCCCGCCACCCGACGCTTATCTGTCCACGTCGGCGACTGTCGCTCGATTCAATCTGGCGTCGCACCTGGCCGAACAGTCCATGTCGAACGCGTCACGGATCGATCCGGTCGACATGACCAGGGACATCGGCGCACTGGCCGAGCGTCTCGGTTTTCCCGACGGCTTTCGCCCGGAAACCCGCGATGCACTCTCTACGTTGCAACCGGGCATCGACCGCCTGGCTGCATCGCTCGCCTCCGCAGATCTGGTGGTGGTCTGATGACGAACATGAACCGCCGCACGTTCCTGAGCATGGGTGGCGGTGTCGCTGCAGCTGGCCTGCTCGGCGGCCTCACCCTGCCACGAGCCGCCGCCGCAGTCCAGATCACCGCACAACGAACGCTCATAGTTGTTGATCTGCAGGGTGGCAACGACGCGCTGAACACGCTCGTTCCCCAATCGGGTCTGTACCGAGATCTTCGCCCGACCATTGCTGTGCCCGAAGCGGACCTGCTGACATTTGCCGGTCTTGACTATGGCGTGCACCCCGGTCTGGGGGCACTCGAACCAATGTGGAACCAGGGCTCTGTCACGGCGTTGTACGGAACTGGTTTGCAGGGCCAAGCAAGATCACACTTCGTAGCCCAAGACGCATGGCGCACCGCCCGACCTGGCGAGCCAGCTCGCTCTGGATGGTTAGGCCGGTGGCTCGAAGCCACAGAGCCCCAAGAGCCGACAGCGCTGCGGGCAATTGCACTCGGCCAAAGCACCTTGGCTGCCCAAGGAGAGCAAGGTCGCCCGGTTGCGATCCAGTCAGTCGAAGGCTTTCGTCTGCAGCCCCCTGCCGGCAACAGCGATGTTACGGCTGCTCTCCTGGCAATGACTGATCCAAAGGCTGACGGTTTACTGGCTCAGGCTCAAGCCGCGTTTCCTGCGACCGTCGATGCGGTCGAGCAGTTGCAGGAACTCGTCGCTGGGGTTGAGATCAACGAGGACGGCGCCATCGATGTCGATGGCGATCGGGCGTTGTTCCAGGCAACCCAAGCAATCATTCAGGGAGACGTGGGGGCACAGGTTCTCTACGTCACCATCAACGGCTTCGATACCCATTCTCTGCAAGGCCCGAAGCAAGACGCTCTGCTGCAGCTCGTGGCCAATGGCCTGGCCGATCTCTTCACTGCTCTGGAAGAGTCGGGTCACGCCGCCAACACGCTTGCGTTGGTCGTCAGCGAGTTTGGTCGAAGAGCCGCAGAGAATGGTTCGCTCGGAACCGACCATGGCCGAGGCGGACTGTCGTTCATGATGGGCCCGCCGGTGGCGCAAAGCACACTCATCGGCGAACCTGACTTAGGCGACCTGGTCGACGGCGACCTTCAAATCACGATCGATGCCCGGTCCATGTATGACCAGGCCCTTCGGTGGCTCGGTGCGTCCGACGAGACGGTTGTTGATGTCCTGGGTGGCGAGTGGAATGATCTCCGAATACTGACGTAGGCCATGTCGGCACGCGACCGGCACTGCTCCCCGCTATGGGACCCAGACCTGCGTACTACCTCCGGTACAACACGCAGCTGCCAGGCTGCGTACGGTCTGCCGCGTACTACCTCCGGTACAACACGCAGGTTTGTAATGTCGACCGGATCACCTGTTGGCGAACAGCAGGAGTTAGACCGGCTCGGAGTTGACGATCTTGGTAGTGCGCAGATGGCGGATGGCGTCGGGGTCGTGGCCAAGCTCGGTCAGGATGGCATCGGTGTGTTCACCAGCCAGTGGAGCGGACCTGTAGTCAGGGTTCGGGCCACCCACGGTGACGACTGGTCCCCATCGGCGAAGGCGACCGAAGCGTGCATGATCAGCGAACGGGGCCCAGTTGTTTTCGAGCATGTGCGGGTCACTCGTGATGAAGCGGTCGACGTCGATCCCGTCGGCGCGGACGCAGCCGACGCTGGCGGCAGTTAATTCTGCTTCCCATTGGGATGCGGGCTTGGCGCTGAACACGGCGGTGAGCTCATCAGCGAGCGCTGCAGCGTTTTCGCGGCGAGCATCTCCCTCGGCGAACCGATTGTCGGTGAACAAATGGTCACATCGGGCAGCGCTGCAGAAGCGCTGGAATTCGGCGGTGGTAACTGCAGCCAAGAACACCCATCCATCAGCGGTCGGGTAGAGGCGGTACAAGGCGCCAAGCCCATAGTGATCGGGATCAACCGCCACGCGATCGGGCTTGCCGTCGTATGCAAGGAAGTCGTCGCCATTTGCCCAGGCGTTGGCGACCTGCATATTGATGTTCACCTGCTGGCCGCCATGATCACGCCGAGCAAGCAACGCGAGTACCACTGCCGAGGCAGCAGCCACGCTGGTATTCGGGTCAGGGTTTGCTTCGTTTGCCGCCATGATCTGGCGCGATGCTTCGCGGACGTCTTCAAGCGTTGGACAGTCGCGGGTCAATGCATCGCCGGCCTGCAGCGCCACGCCGCCGGTGCACGCTCCCATGACCGGATGTGTTGCCGGTCGTGGAGCACCCGGCCCGTGTGGGCCGTAGCCATTCACCACAGCCGATACCAGCTGCGGGTTCAGACCATGGAGCGTTTCGTAGTCGATGCCCAGCTTGGCAGGCACGTTGCCGCGAAAGTTATGGATCAGCACGTCGGCGTCGACAACGAGTTGGTGAAGCACCGCTTGGCCCTCGGACGTCTTCAGATTGATGCAGATCGATTCTTTGCCGACGTTGGTCTTAACGGCCATTCGTCCCTCGATCAACATGGCGCGGAATGGGTCGCCGCTGAAAGGTTCCACCTTGATGACTCGGGCGCCTAGGTCGGCGAGCATGGCCATGCCGAGCGGCGCAGCGATGATCGTGGATAGGTCCAAGATGGTGACACCCTCGAGTGGTCGCCCCGCAACAGCGGTGCCGGTTCCTGGTTCCGCCTCGCCGGGTGCAAAGGCATCGACGCGGCGGGCTTCACCCTCGGCCCTGACCTGGTCGCTGTGTTCGCCGACCGTTGGTGCCGCACGCTCGGCACGGGCCGGTGTTGCGGTCAGCTCCGCGATCGGAGCGATCTGTGTGGTCGACCCAACCATGGGGTCAGAGATATGAACGAGTCCGCGACCGTCAACCAAGTCAATGTGCTGGATCGCCTCGGCACTTGTGATGATTGGTTCAGCGGCCACGTTGCCGTTTGCTTCGAAGGCCTGCATCCACTCGGCGGCAGTGCGTTCCTGCATGCGCACCAGCATGCGATCGCGTGCTTCTTCGGTCGCTTCGTTGGTCCACACCGCAGGGCTGCCCTGGAATTTCTCGTCGGTGAGAAACTCGCCGAGCAGATCGGTTGCGTCGAGGAACGAATAGAACAGGTGCTCCAACAAGTTGCCACACTGGATCCAGGCGCCGTCCTTGGTCCGCAACGGGTGATAGTTGAGTGTCGGCATTGGGCTGACTTGGCGCAGCGGTGTAAATGACCGGTCGTCGCGCTCGGCGATCTGGCGAGACAAGGTGTCGACGAGATCAAACGGCATGAGCGCTTGCAACAAGCTGGCTTCGACCGAGGCACCTAGGCCCGTCTGCTGTCGCTGATACAGCGCCGCGACGATGCCTTGGACTGCGGCTTGGCTGGCGACATGGGAAGCAACCTGCACCGCTGCATAGACGGGCCGGCCCTGGCGTAGCTGCACATCGAACGCGGCCATACGGCCGAACTTGGCGGCGACCAAACCTTCGTAGCCCGGCAGCTCGGCATAGGGCCCGCTGGTGCCCCATCCGGACAGCACGCAGTGCACAAGATGCGGCGCTTCATCACGCAGCGTTGCATCGAGTCCCCATTTGTGCAGCCGGCTCGGTGGCCCAGACACCACCACAACATCGGCACCTATGGCTAATGCTCGGGCCTCGGCGACACCAGCGCTGGTGGCCAGGTCTAGCGTGATGCTTCGTTTCCCGCGCAGCCAGAACGGGCTAGACGGCAGCGCCCGAAAGCGGTCGCCGTCGGGTGGCTCTACTTTGATGACATCGGCCCCGAAGTCGGATAGGACGGTGGTGGCTTGTCCGCCGGCTGGGCCCGATGTGAAATCGACTACTTGTAACTTGCTGAGAACTGACGTCGACATGGTTCGAACTTAGTGCCGTTTGGTTGAGGGATTAGCAACGAGCCAGACCGGGTCCATGAAGCTTGGATTGTCTCTTGGATAGCCGGGCGCGAAGTTGCGCATACCTCTTGACCTGGTGAAGTTGGCGGAGAGGTTCGGTTTTGACTTGGTCTGGACTGCTGAGGCGGACGGATCCGATGCGATTACTCCGCTGGCATGAATCGCTGCTCGTGCTGACCGGACCCGATTTTGGAGTGGAATTATGTAGTTGGTGGGCTCGGCAGACCTTGGCCCAAAGCGCAACGCTGGCGTGTGTGGGCTGACTCGGGTACCACGGGATTCAAGCTCGCCAACCCCAACCGAAGAGTCGCGGTAACTCATGGCCGACTTAGTGCGAGCATGCCAAAGGCGATTGGAGCTTCAGCGGTGAGCCTGAATTCCGGCTTTGAAGGTGCGGGTACCTCGAGTGTCTTCGTCAGGTTACGTCTGCTTGTTCTTGGCGTCGCGCTAGCGACTTTCGGTGTGCTGATCTCAGGGTGTAGCGACGCCTTACCTGATGAACCAGTGTCTGCTGAGCGGATGCGCGAGCAAACAGCGATCGATGTTGCTGAGCGACTTAGCGAATTCATTGAGCCACGTGAGGGCATGTCTCCCGATGAGTTCTTGGGGAGCTCGCTCGACGGGCTCGACGAGTTTCAGGACGAAATTGCAAATCTCATGACGCGTGATCGGGCACAGGTCCGTGGGGCATGAGCTGCTGACGATCTCGAAGTCGCGCTTTACTAGGCGCTCGATGTTCTGAGCGGCAGAGGTTTGCTTGCAGATTTCCTACTGGACTCGATCAGAACTGGTGGCGAGCTTGTCGTGGTCGTCATTGATGATGCGCCGTGTCAGCTCTTTGCGAACACGATGACGGGTCAGACCATTGCCGTCTAAACAGGTGGGAGCGCTGCGCCGGTCATCAAGAGCAATGACATCGTCGCTACAGCTGATGTGGCTGTCAACATCGGCGAGGACAGTGCCGCCGTCGTTGTGGGAAACAACATTCGCGATCCAGGCGCCATCGGCATCCAAGTCAGTGGATCGGCGCCCGTCGTATGGGCGTCGAGGACACGTATCGGCCGACCGAGGTCGGGGTGTTCTTCAGCGATGCAGGCGTCACGACGCCCGACCCCTACTTCGGCCGGACCTGACCGGACCGGATGTATTCGTTCCGGAGCTTGCAAGGTCGGCTGCCGTCACAACGCCAAGAACACCCTCGACCGGAACTATCTTTATCTCGCTGAGCAGACCGGTGCGCAGGTCTTCGCCGAGCGCCAGGTCGTCGACGTCACCGCGTCGGATGTGGGCCGCTATAGCGATGCCGCATCTCGACCCGGGTTACGTCGCGGCAAGAACCCACTCCGGATCCACGCCCAGCATGTGGTGTTTTCGGCCGGCGTGCTCGGGACCGTTGGACTGCTCGCCGCTCTTAAGGAGACCGGGTCGCTTCCCAATCTCTCCGATCGACTAGGCGAACTCGTGCGCACGAATTCAGAGTCGATCCCTGGCGCGGCCGCCCCGGGATCATCGGACACCGACTACTCGACGGGCATCGCTATCAGCTCTTCGATCTATCCCGACGCCCAGACCCACATCGGGCGGGTGGGTTATCCGAAAGGCTCCAACGCGATGGCGCTGCTCGCGACCCATATGGTGCTGGGCGGCGGGCGTTTGCCGCGACAGGTCCGCTTCCTTATCGAAATCGTGCACCATCGGATCCGCTTCCTGCGGAGTTTGTCGGTGCGCTGGTGGTCGGTACGCTCAGTCATCCTCTTCGTGAAGCGGAGTCGCGATAACAGCATCAACCTGCGTTGGCGTCGTAGAGGAAATGGCGTCCGACTCCGGTCCGAACAAGGGCCGGGCGAATCCAACCCGACCTACATTCCCGAGGCCCAGACTGCGGCTCACCATGCCGCCGACCACATGGGTGGAGCAGCCTTCGGTAGCGGAAACGAGGCTCTTCTCAACGTGCCGGTAACGGCGCACATCTTGGGTGGGTATGTCATCGGCGCGACCACCGATGAGGGTGTCACTCACGGATACGAGCGCGTGTTCGGTCACTCAGGCCTCCACGTCGCCGACGGCTCCGCGATCTCGGCAAATCTCGGGGTGAATCCGTCGCTCACGATCGCGGCGCAAACCGAGCGAGCGATGGCCATGTGGCCGAACCGCGGTGAGCCCGATGAGCGGCCGCCACTAGCTGATCCGTATCGAGCGATCCCTCCGACGCCACCGAATGATCCCACCGAATGATCCCACCGTTCCGACCGGAGCTCCTGCTGCCCTGTCATGGTAATCCGGCATTCGGCTCGTCCCTGAGTCATATTCGCTCGATCCTTGACGCGCCCCGTGCTCCAAGCGAGCGGAGATACATGGGCTCTAGGCGGCGATTACCCCACGAAAACCTCGTGATTATCGAGTGGGCTCACTCTCGCCGACCGCGGACAGATACGCCGGAAGTGCGGCGCGGCCGATGACTCTTGCAGCCGCTATTATCGGGTGCCCTTGAAGGCTTTGTGGGACGGCTGTTGAGTCGTTCGATGACGGTGTTGCGTTGCCTCAAAGACAGCAACGCCGCTCGGGCTTGCTCGGCGTGATTGTGCGACAGCCCCGTGAGCGGTGCGTGCATTGTTCTGGAATGGGCCTTGAGTGGATTGCGGTGATCACGATGAACCCTCTGCAGTCCGACTGATCGAAAGCGGCCGCCGTCGGGTGGCTCTAGTTTGGCGACACCGGCCCTGAAGTCAGATAGGACGGTGGTGGCTTGTTCGCCAGCTGGGTCCGATGTGAGATCGACCGCTTGCAATTTGCAGGGAGCTGACGCCGAGCTGGTTCGGACTTAGTGCCGTTTGGTTGAGGGATTAGTAACGGGCCAGACTCGATCCATGAAGCTTGGATTGTCTCTCGGATACTCGGGCGCGAAGTTGCGCATACCACTTGACCTGGTGAAGCTGGCTGAACGGCTGGGTTTCGACTCGGTGTGGACCGCTGAGGCGTACGGTTCCGATGCCATCACCCCGTTGGCGTGGATTGCTGCGCACACCGACCGCATCCGGCTCGGCACCGGAATCATGCAGCTGGCGGGCCGGGCGCCGGCCATGGCGGCCATGCAAGCCCAAACGGTCGATGCGCTTGCCGGAGGGAATCGGATGATCGCTGGGCTCGGCGTGTCGGGCCCCCAGATTGTCGAGGGCTGGTACGGCGAGCCGTGGGGTAAGCCGTATTGGCGACTTCGTGATTACATCCAGATCATGCGCAAGATAAGCATGCGAGAAGATCCCGTAAGCCATGATGGCCGCGAGTACCAGTTGCCCTATACGGGCGAGGGAGCGCTGGGTGTGGGCAAGCCGCTCATGTCCATCATGCACACCAACCGCACCTTGCCTATCTGGCTCGGGTCCGGTTCTGAAGCGACCGTCAAGCTCACGGCAGAACTCTGCGACGGCTGGCTTCCTATGCATTTCGTGCCTGGCCGCATGGAGCATTTCCGCCCGTGGATCGAAGAAGGCTTCCGCCGTGCTGGCAACGGGAAGTCATGGAAAGACTTCGAGATCATGGGTAGTGGGCCCGTGACGATCACCGACGACATCGGCGCAGCGCTCGCTGCCGTCAAGCCGAGTATTGCGCTCTATGCCGGCGGCATGGGCCACAAGGATTTGAACTTCCACAATCAGCACATGGTGCAACGCGGCTACGGCGACGTGGCCGAGCGGGTGCAGGAGCTGTATCTGGCTGGGCGCAAACAGGAAGCGATCGATGCCATCCCAGACGAGTACGTCGACGAGGCTGGGCTGTACGGGTCGATCAAACGTATTGAGGAGCGTTGGCCTGCCTGGGCGGACTCGGGTATTACGGGCTTCAAGATCGCCAACCCAACCGAAGAGTCGGTGCAGCTCATGGCCGATTTAGTCGGAACACGCCGATCCTGAGGAACAGAAACTAGAGCCAAACCGCACCCTTGTCCTCTATTCAGAACGGTCCATGGTGGCGGGGCTGTTACCTAACTCGTGTTGTAGGTGCAAAAATTGGCGACCTGTGCTGGTTTCGAGGGGCCTCTGTTTCGCAGGCTCCGCACTCCTTTGTGGTTAAATTGCTTGTGTCTATGGTCGCCAAGAAGTCCCGTGCTCGCCGACCAGCCAAAGAGACGCGTCACGTATTGGTTGCTGAGGGCTTGGGTCAACTCGAACTTGCAGGCATGGACTTTGGTGTCGAATACCTGGCCCTTGAAGCCGCATGCGCGGTGACTGATGTTTCGCGGTCTTCGAGTCGTGGGTCGTGGGGGATCGACGAGCACTACACACCCCGGGCGCCATTTCAGCGCACCGTGCAGCGTGAATGGGTCACGATGCGCGAATTGGTGCTGCCCGAGGTTGATGTTACCCGTGGCCCAATCTGCCCGACTGGGGCAACTGGCTTCCCGCGACCCTGTTTTGGCTCTGCGCCGAGGGGCTTGTCGACAAGTTTGTTGTGCCGCAGCAGACGCCGGTCGACAACCAATCGTTATAAAGAAATGTGATGAAATCCGTGCGTAGGCGGTGTTGGTTTGCTACAACTACTGGGCGGGCGGGACTCCGTGTAGGTCTGGAGACCATGCCGCTTTCGCGCCCCCAACCAAAAATAGCTGTAGTGGTCGCTGTAGTGGTGGCAGTAGTTTTGGCGTTGTTGCTGCCAAGTGCAGCGTTGGCACAACCCGTCGCTAGCAGCACGATCACCGCCGACGGTGTCGGCGACGCCATGCTTGGATCGAGCCCGCAAGAGCTCGCTGATGCACTGGGTGCCGACTACGACATTGGCGACGAAATCCGTATCACCGTGGACTTTGACGGCCGAGTGATCAGCCGTGATGGTGTCGTGCAGTTTCGTGCTGCCATGACTAACAACACCGATGATCTCACCCTGTTCATCGTGAGCAACCCTGAGTACACGACGGCCCCAGGAGTGGGTCCTACCACCACGATTGCCGAAGCCGAAGCGATCTATGGTGATGCCACCCTGGCTTGGAACAACGACAACAAAGGCCGCGAGTTCGTGTCGTTTGCCGATGGCCCTGAAGGGCGGATTGCGTTCCGCACACCGGGTATTGGTGGAACCAATGTTGGGATCTACGCCGATGGCGAGTTTGAAACGTCGAACTACGCCGATGGCGCTGCTATCGCATCTGTTTGGGTGAGTTGCGTATCGGGCACTGATTGCCCTGCTGACCGCACCGTAGAAACAACGCCTGAGCCAGCACCGGCTCCTGTCGCTGGTGACGGATCAGGCGCCTCAGACAGCGAGTTGCCCCGCACGGGCACAACCGAGCTGGTGCTGATGTCGTTGGTCGCAACATTGTTCGTGGTGGGTGGCGCTCTGGTACTCGTGGAACGCCGGTACCTGTGTCCAGCATGGCTGAAGCTGAACTCTCGCCGATAGCTGTTCAACGTTTGGCTAAGCTAAAGATGTGATGATCTTCTGATTTGAAAATCTGCCATTCTTTCGGCCCTCGGCAGAAATAGAAGGTATCTTTTAGGAGAAGTCGCTGGTTTGTCCTTCTAAAAGGCCAAATAATGATACTTGTTCAGCCCACAACGGCGTGGGCCTTCGTCAAGGAGTCATCAGTATGAATGCAGAACTCGACATCAACGAACCAATGCAGTGGATCGACGACCTCGGTGGTCTTGGTCTTGATGAACTCCGAGACCTGCCCTATGCGGTGCAGGCAGGCATGGACATCGCTGTATTCGAATAGGCCCGTATCGCCGAAGAACTTGCGGCGATCGGGATAGGACCTGCCCTAGGGCGCCGTGCGATCGTCTGCGTGTCACGCGTAACGACGATGGGTGCCGTTTATGCCGGTTCGGTCACTGGGTGTGTTCTGGCTCATCCAAGCCGTGACGTCACTCGTGTAGACGTCGACCAAACCAGAATCGCTCAGCGAGTCGCCGAGATCGCGCCGATTCACGAAGAGGGTCTCAAGGCACGTGAGATGAATATGGTCTGGTTGGACCGGGTTGGCCATAGGGCCAGTACCGCTCTTTGCAGCCTGGCCAGCAGTCGATGAGAACCTATGTCGTTGTGGGTGGCGCCGGCTTCTTAGGAAGCCATATGTGCGATCTGCTCATCGCCCGAGGCGACGCTGTGGTGTGCGTAGATAACCTGATCACGGGTGCCCGCTGGAATATCGAGCAGCTAGCTGGTCATGAGCGGTTCAGCTTCATCGCAACCGACGTGTCTCAGTCACTTGAGGTTGAAGAACCAATCGACGTCGTGAAGAATCTGGCGAGCCCGGCATCACTTAAGGACTATTTCCGCTGGCCGATCGAAACGCTCGACGTCGCCGGCCTGGGCACCCGGAACTGCATCGAGCTGGCCTTGCACAACGATGCTCACATGTTCATGGCGTCGACGAGCGCGGTCTACGGCGACCCGAAGGTGCATCCACAGACCGAGGACTATTGGGGCAACGTAAACCCCATCGGCGTGCGCAGCGTCTACGACGAAGCCAAACGGTTTAGCGAAGCGTTGGTCATGGCCTTTGTGCGTGAACATGGGCTCAAGGGTCCGAGCGCCCGGATTTTCAATACGTATGGCCCGCGGATGGCGCCTGACGATGGCCGCGTCGTTTCGAACTTCGTGGTGCAGGTGCTTCGGGGCGAACCAATCACCGTGTACGGCGATGGATCGCAGACCCGTTCGTTCTGTTACGTCGCTGACGCGGGCGATGGCTTGTTGCGGCTCGACGATTCACAGGTCGCTGGTCCCATCAATATTGGTAATCCAAACGAGTTCACCATCAGCGAACGTGCTGACCACGTGCTGGCAATCACCGAGAGCGCTTCGTCGCTGGTGTTTGAGCCGTTGCCGAGTGACGATCCGCTGCAACGCCAGCCCGACATCACGCGTGCGCGTACCGAACTCGGTTGGGAACCAACAGTGCAACTCGCCGAGGGGCTTGCCCACACGATCGACTACTTCCGGTCGATCGGCATCGGCAGCTAAACCTGCGTACTACTTCCGGTACAGCACGCTCTGCGAACCTGCGTACTACCTCCGGTACAGCACGCACTGCGAAGTTGCGTGTCTTATGGCTAACCGCTGATGTTGATGTGCCCTGT
>MEHZ011647429.1_pt1 | contig 31239 bp, 25 predicted proteins | sample 897221 | NCBI WGS metagenome assembly MEHZ01 (sample SAMN05514161, study PRJNA337945) | marine metagenome | isolation source: marine surface water | place: Arctic Ocean | collected 2007-12-13
TAACCATGCTCGGCTTCTCGCTGCCGGTCTACTTCACTGGATTGCTGGCCATCGTTGTCTTCAGTGTGAAACTCGATTGGTTCCCATCGTTTTACGACACGACCCATGATGTGCAGCTCACCAGTTGGTCGTCAATCTGGATACAGATCAAACAGCTCATCATGCCAGTCACCATCCTGACCTTGTTCCAAGCGAGTTCGTTGGCAAGATTCACACGGGCGTCTGCACTCGACAATTTGAACCAGGAATACGTGCGAACCGCCCGCTCCAAAGGCCTGAGCGAGTCCAAGGTCATCAATGTCCATGTGATGCGCAACAGCCTGATCCCAGTGGTAACCCTGCTCGCACTCACCATCCCTGGCATCATCGGCGGCGCCATCCTGACCGAGACCGTGTTCCGCATCAACGGCATCGGCCAGTTGCTGATCACCTCCATCCGCAATGGCGACGTACCGATGGTCCAGACCATCACTTTCTTCTCGGCCTTCCTGGTGGTCGTGTTCAACCTCATTGCCGATGCGTTGTACGGCCTGCTCGATCCAAGGATTCGTTATGACTGATCTTGCCAATCCGCCCGAGGCAGTTGACGCCCCCGACGAGCTGCCTGAGTACCGCTCGCTGCGCAGCGATGTTTGGCGTCAGTTCCGTCGTCACCGTGGTGCCATCATTGGCCTCGTGCTGCTGACCATCATCTTTCTTGCTGTCTTTCTCGGCCCTATTTTGCTGCCCTATGACCCCTTCGAGAATAATGTCCCTGAGCGCAACCTGGGTCCGACCTGGAAGCACCTAATGGGCACCGACAACCTGGGTCGCGATGTGCTCTCTCGGGTGTTGGTCGGCGGACGAGTGTCCATCGCTGTGGGCATCGCAGCCATGTTGTTCCAAGTTATTCTGGGCACAACCATCGGTGTAGTCGCCGGTTTCTTCAAACGACTCGACGGGCCGCTTATGCGCCTGACTGATGTATTCCTGTCGATCCCTCAGCTGCCGCTACTGCTGCTAGTCGTTGTGCTCTTCCGTGACCCGATTACTGACCGGTTCGGCGAGAACCTTGGCATCTTCTTGCTAGTGGTCTTCATTATTGGCATCACCAACTGGATGCAGACAGCCCGCATCGTGCGTGGCGACGTTCTTGCAATCAAGGAAGAAGAGTTCGTACTCGCGGCCCGGAGTATCGGCACCAGCGGTTTCAAGATTGTCACCCGACACATCCTGCCTAATGTCTTGAGCCCCGTCACGGTGGCGGCTTCGCTTGGTGTGGCCTCAGCCATCATCACTGAGTCTGCGCTGTCATTCCTCGGTCTCGGCTTCCCGGCCGACTTCCCTACGTGGGGCCGCCTGTTGTTCGATGCCAAGGATCTGATCACTTCACAACCAGCGCGAGTTATTTGGCCCGGCGCAATGATCTCGGTCTGCGTGCTGTGTGTCACCTTCATCGGCGACGGTTTGCGTGACGCCCTCGACCCTAAGCTCCGCTCTAAGGGCTAAGACCCAGTTGGTCGCCGGCGCATTCAGTGCCGGCGCCTTGACGCCTGGGTGACCAGAACCATGCGGATTGCGCTGCTGCACGAACACCCCACATGGTCACGTGATCTGATCGAACGTGCTCGACAACGCGACATGCACCTCACGGCGTTCGATGTCAGCGACTTCGCCTTCTCGACCCTGACGGTTGGCGATGGCTTTGACCTATGGATAAACCGAGTGAATGCCATGCCGTCGACGGGTCGCCCTCCCAGCATCGTGGCGGCAACAGGCCACATACTGACGGCGCTAGAGCTGCGGGGACACCATGTAGTTAACGGCTCGACCACCCACCGCATCGGAGGGTCCAAGGCTGCCCAGGCAGCGCTCTTTGCGCAACTCGGCTTGGGGACGCCAGCCACGATCGGGATCTTCCGGGCCGACGACGCTGTCGCTGCGGCCAATCAGATCGGTTTCCCCGTGCTTACCAAGCCGAACGTTGGCGGGTCCGGCAACGGCATTATGCGCCACGACACCAGCGATGATCTGCAGGCTGCACTCGCGGCCGGAGCCATCGACCTAGGCATCGACGGCACTGGCGTCGTGCAACGCATCATCGGGAGTGCCGACAACATGATCTACCGGGTCGAGATGCTCGGCCAGACGTTCTTTTACGGCACGAAGCAGCGGCTGGCGCCCAACGCATTCAATTACTGCGCGGCCGACGGCTGTACCGCCGAACTCGGCGGCGCAGCGATCGAGATCTTCACTCCCTCAGCGGCCACCATTGGCGCAGCAGCCCGGGTTATGGCTGCAGCCAGTACTCAGGTTGGCGGTGTCGAGTACATCATCGATGCGACGACCGGCGAACCATCGTTCTACGACTTCAACCCGTATTCGAACTTTGTAACGGGCTTCGACGCCACTCTCGGCTTCAACCCCATCGACCGGTACCTGGACTTCTTGCTCACCTTCTGACATCTGTGGTCCCCGCACGCACCGTCCCGGCAAGCGGTGAAACATAGGTAGTGTCGGGCGATGGTGATGGTTATTTCTCCCAGCAGTGCAGACACGCTTGAGAAGCGGTTTCGGAACGCTCTTCCGCCCGGCATCGACGAGGCCACACTTCGCGTTATCGACGAAGAGTCCGAGTGGCTTGCTGTCACTCGTGGAACGGTCCAGCCTGTGCATTCGTCGTTTGACTCGGGTGCGATGGTCACCGTGTGGTCCAACGGCGGAACAGGTATTGCCGCTACGTCTGATCTCAGCGAAGGTGGGTTGCGATCTGCACTGGCCCAAGCGGCACAGTGGGCTCGGGCAACCGCAGCACGAGCCATTGCTGTTGCCCCTCCCGCCTTGACACATAGCGGTTCGTACGCAAGCCCACTCGAGCGGTCCTGGGCCGAACTCGACCTCGGCGATCGGATCGACTTGCTGCGTACCGTCGAAGCTCAGCTCGTGGTCGACGACCGAATCGTCGATACCCGCGCTTCATTGGGTCGTCGCGATGTTCGCTCGCTTCTGATCTCCAGTGCCGGAGGCCAGATCGAGCAGACGTTCAACTTCGTGTATCCAATGCTCGTTGCAACTGCGGCCAACGGGGCTGATGCCCAGACTCGCACCTACGGCCGCGGCTCCTATTGCGGTCAGGGCGGTATCGAGGTGCTCGACCGGCACGGCTTCGGTGACGCTGCGCCCCAGCTCGGCGCCGAAGCAGTCGCTCTACTCGAAGCTCCGAATTGTCCGACCGCCACGATGGACATCGTCGTAGCGCCCGATCAGATGATTCTGCAGATCCACGAGTCGATCGGCCATCCGTTGGAACTCGATCGAATCCTTGGTGACGAACGCAACTACGCTGGCACATCGTTTGTGACCTCCGACATGTTCGGCACCTTTCGATACGGATCTGACCTCCTCAATGTCACATTCGATCCAACCGTGTCGGGTCAGCTTGCGTCATACGCCTTTGACGACGACGGCACCCCCGCCACCCGCCACCATCTGATCAAGGACGGCATCTTGGTGCGTCCGCTGGGTAGCGCTACGTCCCAGGCTCGGTCCGGGATGGAAGGTGTCGCAAACTCACGAGCGTCTTCGTGGAACCGCCCACCAATCGATCGCATGGCAAACCTGAACATCGAACCGGGCACATCACCTGTCGACGAACTGGTCCGCGGCATCGAAAACGGTGTGTTCATGCATACGAACAACTCATGGTCCATCGATGACTCTCGCAACAAGTTCCAGTTCGGTTGCGAACTAGGGCAAGTAATCCGCAATGGCGAACTCGCTGAGACCGTGCGCAATCCTGGCTATCGAGGCATTTCGCGCAACTTCTGGCGCAACCTGAGTGGCGTCGGGGACCAGGACAGCTTCGCAGTGATGGGAACACCAAATTGCGGTAAGGGTGAGCTCAATCAGGTCATTGGCACCGGTCATGCATCGCCGGCCTGTCGCTTTAGCAGCGTCGAAGTATTCGGAGCCGAAGCATGATCGACCAGCAGTATTTCGACGATCTGATAACGGCAGCTACAGCGCAACTCACCGGTAACGAAGTCGTGTTGGTATCGGCACATAGCGAGTCCACCGACTTTGCACGGTTCAACAATGCACGTGTGCGTCAAGCCGGATCGATTGAACAAACAACGATCGACATCGATCTCATCGAAGGTCAACGCCACACCGAGGCCGCGCTGCAACTCTCTGGTGATGCCTCTTCAGATAACGCTCGGGTGAGCCTGGTACTTGAGCGGTTGCGAGAGCAACGTGGCGTCGTGCCCGAGGATCCGTATCTGATCATCAACACTGACCCGACGTCGACATATCACGTCGGTGACAACCACCTGCCCGATCGCGATACTGCGCTGTCAGCTATTGCTCAGGGGGCTGGTGACAAAGACCTGGTGGGTGTCTACACCGCTGGTGCCATGGCCAGCGCGTTCGCTAATTCACTTGGGCAACGCAACTGGTTCGAAACGTCGACGTTCAACTTCGACTGGACCTTTTATCTCCAAGCCGACAAGGCCGTGAAGAACTCATACGCCGGGTTCTCGTGGGACGACGCGGTATTCGCTAGCAAGCTCGACGATGCCGCAGCCAAGCTCCAAGCCATGGCTCGAGAACCCATCGATCTAGCCCCTGGAGACTACGCCGCCTATCTGACCCCCGCAGCACTCGAAGAGGTCGTCAACCTGCTGACCTGGGGCTCATTCGGCGCCCGAGCCCAGCAGACGAGCCAGTCCGCCTTGCTGCGACTGCTGAGCGGCCAGGGAGAGTTGAACCCATCGATTCGGATGAGTGAGGACACCGCCAATGGGGTTGCCCCCAACTTCCAGGAGCAAGGCTTCATACGTCCAGACGAGGTCGTGATGATCGACCAGGGAAAGGCGGGCGACCCGCTCGTGTCACCCCGGTCAGCTGTCGAGTTTGATCTCACACCAAATGGTGCAGCTGGTGATGAATCCCCGCGATCCTTCGCTATCGCCGGCGGCGACTTGCAGGCCGACTCGGCGCTTGCCGAACTCGGCACCGGCCTCTACGTGGGCAACCTTTGGTACACCAACTTCTCGGACCGACCTGCGTGCCGGGCAACTGGCATGACGCGCTTTGCGACGTTCTGGGTCGAAGACGGCGAGATAGTTGCACCAGTCAACGTCCTGCGTTTCGACGACACGGTGTACAACATGCTCGGCTCACACCTGCGGGGCTTGACGTCAGAGTCCGAGTTCGTCTTCGACAACTCGACCTACGGCCAGCGCAGCAGCAACAGCGTGCGCCTCCCTGGCGCCCTGCTGGACTCCATGCGCTTCACCCTCTGATATTTTGACGAAAATTGGGAGCGTGATGCATGCATTGCGTGCATCACGTTCCTAAATCACACCACTGCGACCACTACGTTGCGTTGTGGGGGAAGCGGTAGGTGATGAGCTTGGTAGCGACCTGAAAACCCAGGCCGGCCGAAACCTTGATTGAGCCGACGTTCTCTTCATCGCATCGGTAGAGCGGCTCAAGACCTTCGTTCCTTAGGCGTTCACAGAGTGCGGCCACCGCAAGCGATCCAAGTCCTTGGCCTTGGCACTCGGGACGCGTCAAGATGCCGATGTCGCCATAACCAACCGCCATGTCGAACGGGCATGCCGAGGAGTAAGTGACGATCTCACCACTCGTATCGAGAATCACATCGATGATTTCATCCAGATTGCCGAGCTGAATCTCGGCCTCGTTCAGGTCATCTTGGTCGCTACGCTCGACCAGGTCTTCGACCAGCTTCATATCGTCAGCATTCGTTGTGGCAAGCCGGCGAAACCTCAAACCGTCAGGAAGTTCCGGAACCTGCGGTAACCCTGCCCTGAGTATCTGGATACGGCTGCTGCCCAGAAACTCGCCGCCAGCCGAGGCCGCAACCTGGCGCCACGCGTCAAACGTTGGTTCCATGCGCTGGGTCGCTTCGACGAGCATTGCCTCAACAGCTGGGTCACACATAACCACCAGGTGCTCGCCCATGACGTAACCCGCAGTGACATGATTTTCGGCCCGGCGCGGATGCCCTCTAACCGACACGCCCGGTTGCCAGAGCAGGCTCTCGTCGAGACTCATCGATCGCATCAGTACATGCAGTAGTTCTGGGTACACAGACCGACGTTAGTTGCCAAGAAACCCGTAGGGGGCGAGTACCGACTGGCTCGCGGCTCACACATCAAAGTCGTCCCAACGTCGGCTAGGCAACTATCAACTCAGCCTTCTGACCCCGCCTCGCGTCGGGTGTTTCCAACCCAGGCTTGGTGAAGCCGGCCATAGATGCCGCCAGCGTCGACGAGCTCATGGTGGCGGCCGACCTCGACGATCTCGCCTTTGTCGAAGACGACAATCAGGTCAGCGGCCTCGGCGGTCGCAAGGCGGTGCGCAATAGACACCACGGTGCGTCCGCTGGACAGTCGAGCGATGGTGTCGGTAAGTGCCCGGTCGGTTTCGGGGTCAACCGAGGACGTAGCTTCGTCCAGGATCAACAAGCCGGGGTTCGCAAGTGCCGCACGGATGAGAGCCACAAGCTGGCGTTCGCCAACGCTGAGATAGCCACCACGGGCGCCGACCTCGGTGTCGAGCCCATCGGGCAAACCAGCCACCCAGCGGTCCAGCGCAAGGGTCGACACAGCTGCTCCAATATCGGCATCGGACGCGCCGAGCCGTCCCAGGCGCAGGTTCTCGCGCAGCGTGGTGTTGAACAGGAAGCCGTCCTGGGGAACCATACGAACTGACCCAAGTCGAGACTCGGGCGACACTTGGTCAAGCCGAACCCCGCCGAGCTCGATATGACCCGAGATCGGGTCAGCCAATCGACACAACAACTTGGCAAAAGTGGTCTTGCCCGAACCGGTCTCGCCAACCACCGCAACGTTCGTTCCCGCAGGGATCTGCAGGGAAACATCACGCAGTACCAAGGGGCCGGTGCGATAGCGAAAGTTAACATTGACTGCCGTTATTGATAGCGCTTCTCGAGGTAGTTCGTGTCCCGCGTCGGGTTCGGTAATATCAACGCGCGTATCGAGCAGTTCAAGGATCTTGCGCCAACCCGCAATGGCTTCTTGGGTACGGTCGGTTGTTTCACCAAGCTCGCCAATGGGCTCATTGAGCAGCGTGATCAGGAACAGGACCGCCACGAGCGTGCCGCCGCTGATGCCCCAGTTATCTCGCTGCCACACGCCAACAGCAAACGCGCCGGCCAATGCAAGTGAACCGAAGAAATCGCCAGTGGAGAACACCATGGCCATGTACTTGTTGCGGCGAATGCCTGCCATGTAACGCTGATCGGTGGCCTCTCGCACTCGGCTCTCAGCCCGTTCACCCACGCCATAGGCCCGCACTGTTCCAGCACCGATGATGGCCTCGTTTGCGCGGCCGACCATGAACGAAACTGAGCTACGCAGGCGGTCGTATGCCACCAGTTGTTTGCCCTGCACCCACTTCATGAACGGCAGGGTGGGCAGGAACGTGATGAAGACGAGAAGCGCTAGTTGCCAGCTGTACAAGGCCATCACGAAGAACACGCCCAAGAGCACCATGGGGCCGACCGTCCAGGTCAGCAGGCCAAACTCACAAAAGCGGCTGATGGCTTGCACATCGGACGTCACCCGGGTCAAAAAGGCGCCACTGCTGCTCTCGACATGGTCAGCCAGGCTGAGCTTGTGCACATGGGCAAACGCCCGGGTTCGCAAGCCGTAGATCGCCGCTTCGGCATTCACGATCATGCGGCGGCGCGCTAAGACGGCGATCACTGCCGAGGCGAGAACGATGACCAGGGCAATGAGAGCAAAGGTCACGACCTTGTCCATATCGACCGCAGTCGACCCATCTGGCGATGTCGAAATGGCCTGGTCAATCGTGCGTTGGATAACGATCGGGATGACGAGTCGGCCAGCAGCGACCGCCAAACCCATGACGATTGTCGCAGCCAGACCGGTACGCAGCTCGGGGCTTTCTTCGATGCCGCGTCGGAAGAGCTTCCAAGCACCCAAGGTGACCGGAGGCTGCTCTCGCTTCGTCTCTTCGGAATTAGACATTCTCGGCCTCGGCATCTTCGTAGGCAGTGGCCAACGCGAGATAGTCCGGATCAGCGAGCAGCTCCTCGTGTGTGCCGCGCCCTGCAATACGACCTTGTTTAACAAAGACGATGCGGTCGGCCAAGCGAATTGTCGATAGCCGGTGCGCCACGATGAGCATGGAGGGAGCGTGATCGCCCGCCCGCAGTGCGTCCAAAATTTGACGTTCGATCGCCGCGTCGACCGCACTGGTTGCGTCATCGAGCACAACCAGGCGGGGCTGGCCTGCCAGGGCCCGAGCGAGGGCGACTCGCTGTCGCTGGCCACCGGACAGTGTCATACCGCGTTCGCCGACAATCGTTGAGGTTGCTGCTGGTAATGCACCCACAAAGCCATCTGCGCCAGCAGTGACGAGCGCAACGTCTATCTGCTGGCGGTCAATCCCGGAACGTTCCAGGCCGACATTGGCATCGATGGTGTCGCCGAATAGGAACGCTTCCTGAAACGCAATACGGATTGAATCAGCGCGCATTGCCGGATCCAGATCGTCGATCGGAATGCCGCCAAAGGTAATAGTTCCGGCCTGTGGCTCAAGCAGCCCCGCGAGCGCAGACACGAGCGTGGATTTGCCACTACCGGTCGCGCCGACCAGCGCTACGGTCTCGCCAGCGCGAACCTCGAGATCTACCCCCGACACAATGACCTGGTCACCAAAACCAAGCGTGACGTTCTCGAACCGCAGATCAGCAGGTGTATCGGCCAGTGAGTTACCCGCTCCGGGTGCAGCGAACGGCTCGTCAAGCACGGTGTGCAGCCGGGCGCTAGCAGCTCGGGCAATTGGCACGTTTTGCAAGAAGTAGCCAAGGATGCGCAGCGGCAAGCTCAGCGTGGCAAAGAGTGCCGCTATTTGTATAAGACCGCCCACGGTGGCATCACCGCTCTCAACACGCCATGCGCCGATCAGAACCACAAGCACGATGCCCAAGTTCGGGACCGCTCCGAGTGTCGACTCAAAGACCGCACGCAAGGTACCGACCCGCACTCGGTGTTGGCGGAGCTCCTCGGCTTCGTCGTTGAATCGCTTGATCTCTGCCTGTTCACGACCAAGCAGCTTTACGACTAAGGCCCCATCAAAGCTCTCGTGAGCCACAGCTGCAACCTTGCCGACCGAAGCCTGCTGCTCTGTGGCGGGCCCCTCGACTCGGTCGGTGTAGACCCGATTCATCACGATGGAGATAGGGAAGATAGCGAACGCCAGCAGCGCCAGAAGCGGGTCGACCAGGAACATGGCGATCGCCGCAAAGGCGGCCATAAACATCGCAGCAAAAGCAAACGGAAGCGGATGCAGCACTTCGGTCACCGTGTCGGAGTCGGTGTCGACATGGGCCAACAGATCGCCCGCCGAGCGACGCTGGTAGAACGACATCGGGGGCCGGACGTAAGCATGGGCCAGGTCGCGGCGGAAACCTCGAGAGACACGTTCGGCTGTCATCCCTGCGAAGTAGCGCCGCCCGACCACGCCGATGATCCGAATCATCACGATGCCAAGCAAGAGCGCACCCCAGCCAAGCACCGTTGACATCGCGATGTCATCGCCCTGATCGAACACGGGAAGGATGACGTCGTCGACCAGCCGGCCAAGGAGCACGGCACTCAGAACGGCACCCGCAGCAAAGACCGCTCCCCCGGTTACCGCCACCGTGAAGGGAACCCAGTGGGGACGAACCATGCGGCCGATGAACCAGATTGACTCACCTACGCTTGACTTCGCCATCTAGTGACGGTAACGACTTCTTGTGTCGCCCGAGCGTGAATTCGAACACAGTGTTGTTCCTCGCCGCGTTGAACTGCTCCGCTCAGGCCGACGGCCTCGACCATCAAATGGCCGAAATGTTGCGGTCGAGAGACACGAAAATCTCGTCGATGCATGCCGGATTCAGGCCAAGTGACGACTCTCCAACCGCAGCGCTGGAGGATCATTTCAGTTGCGGGTATAACCGGAGTACGCCCGAATTCCGGTCGACCCCGGACCAGATGCTCTGGCTCTTCGTTGGCAATGAGGAAAATGGTAATGGCATGGCGATGGCTCCGGGGAAAGTCAGTGTCTCTCGGCATCGCCGTCGAGTTGTCTCAGCTGCATGTCTGTTGACTTTCTAGTCTTTGTCAACAACGAGGGTGAGCTGGACTGTCCAGGTCGACGGTTCTTTAGACGGCGGTTTGCGGACTCGGGCACACAGGGCTCTCCGTCTCCTTGGTGCCAAAGATGAAGACACCGATGACTGCAGCGGCGACGATCGACATCGTCACGATCTGGATGTCGACCATTGCACGGGTGGATGAAGCAAACATCAGGATCGCCGTTTGCGCGAACGCTCCGGTTAGCACCACCGCAGCGGTTCGACCGCGCCCTGATGCCAGCTCAAGGGTCGCAATCACGTTTGCAACGGCGAACATCGAGGTGGCGATGGCGTATCGCCCAAACTCACCTGAGGCTGACGAGTACTCGGTACCGAAGACGATGGCTGTTGCGTGTGGCATCACGACCGCCACAACCGTGGTCGCCACGGCGCTGACTCCAGCAACGCCAACAACGGCTTGTCGAACCACCTGTCGGCCACCGTCGCGAGCTGCCATTGGAAAGGCGGCCATGACGATCGACCAAGAGAGGAAGAACACTCCTCGTCCGACCAGGGCGACAACGGCGTAGATGCCTGCCGCCTCAGCATCGAAGAGGACTTTTGCCAGCACGACATCGCCGTTGTTGATGATGATCTGAGCCACCAACAGGATCGACGTGGCGGTCGCTGCTCGGCGGGCAGCTCCGTCTTCGGCGGCTCGGGTCACGGTTGCGGACGTGCCAGCTCGGGCGGCTCGACTGGGACGAGCGGCGAGCCAAGAAGCGACGAACGATACGCTCAGACCCGTCGTCGCTCCAACAACACCGAACCCCAGCGTGACCGCACCGAGGGTCGCTCCTAGCCGGGTCGCTGCCTCGACCATAAAGGTCAACGCGAGCCGTTTGAAGCGTAACTCGCCTTGGAGAACCCCACGTTCGACTGCCTGCGTCAGGTAGAAGGGAATGCCGATCCCCAGGATCACGAAGGGAAGAGCGGACGCTGACGACGTTACGTCGCGGAGCGCCGGCGCGCCGGAGATAGCAAGGAATCCAATACCTCCGCCGATCATCCATGCTCGCCGCAGGCTAATGCGGCGAGTCGCTTTGGCTGTCTCGGCATCTGCTGTGCTGATGCGGCGAGCGGTGAGCAGTTGGAGCGCAGCGGCGACGGCGCTCGTGGCGAGCATCAGCGTCACCATCAAATTTGCGTCGCCGAATTCGTCGGGTAACAGCCACCGGGCCAGGAACACATTGAGCAGATAGTTCGCAGCGCTGGCCACCAGCATCGCGCTGGCAAGCGTCGCTGATGCCTTGCTCATCGAGGGTGGTGGCGCGGTTGGTTCGCCAGCCGCACTAGCGAGGGCATCGCTCCGGGGGCTATCGCCTGATCGCATTGTCGACCCATTGTCGAGTGGCGTCGCAGTTCGAGCGGGCCTGGTCGCGGAGGGCCGTGCTTCGTTCCAGGAGATGGTTCGTCCACCGCGACTGATTGACGATCAATTTTGCGAGGCCATCAGAGATCGCGTGTGAGGAGAAGCATTGGTTGATGTCGACGGAGAAATCACCGATGTCGAGCATGGATGCCAATTCGCTTACCTTGACGTCGTAGGCCAGTGCATAGGTAGGGACCCCAAGGATCGACGCCATGATGATGGCATGCAGCCGTTCACTCAAAAGGACATCGCACTCTGCGATTAGGTGGGCCGCCTCTACAAAGGTGGTTGGACGATGAGCGTGCATGACGATCGACGGCACCCTCGCTGCAAAGTCGTCCAAGACCGAGACATCGTCGTGCTCCTTGAAGCCAGCCTGCATTGGGACGGCGTGGAGCTCAATGGGGTGGCGTTCGTTCAGGTCGAGTAGAGCGGCTGCCAGCTGTTCGAGGAAATACTCCCAGTTGTCTCGATTCTCGATGTCGTAGTTGAGGTTGAACGCGACCTTGGTGGGACCACTGTTGCTTCGGTGGTGCGCCATAGCGTCGGCTCCGCCGAGGAGCCAGCTCGCATCAGCAGAAAATACCGCATCGGTCGCGAGGAGTACGTCAGATTCGTCGAGACCAATCCTGGAGCAGGTCGAATGTGAGAGCTGATCACGCACCGTCAGCAGATCTGTCTGGCGGAGAATCAATCGCGCGAGAAAGCTACCGGTTCGCGAGGTGATAGGCCCCACGCCGATGTTGAGCATGGCGATCGGCTTACGACCAATGATGTTGGCGAACGTGACGGTGGCCAGGATCATCAGCAACGTGGCGTAGCGGTTCCGTCCGGTCGACTTATACAGCTCTTTGATGATCGAACCGCCACCGAAACACAGAAGGTCGCAGCTGAGCAGATGGCGAAGAAGTAGCCGGCGATCCCCGGCGGTGTCGATCAGCTCGACGTTGCAACGCTCGCCAAGTTGGTTCCTCGTAAAGGCCTTGTCGTACGTGTTGACGACGTAGCGATGCGAAGGCCCAAGCTGGTGCAGAAACGTCTCAAGGAGTAACTCGTCGCCGATGTTGCGCTGACCGTGCGTACCCAGGAAGACGATCTTGAGCGGAACTTTCCCCTTATCGTCCATGGTTCTGTTGGTCGGCAGCCCGGTCCAGATCGTGAGGAGTAGAAGAGAAATATGTCATCCATTATCAGATTCTTCTCGGGGTCGGGAACGCCAGCGCACCACAAGACCACTGAGCGCAAACAGGAGTGCAGTCGTCGCGAGGCTGTACCAGTTGCTCCCTAACGTGCCAGTTGGGCTCGGGACGAGATCGTCAACGCCAGCGGCTGCGAGGATCACGAGCTCTTCATCACTTACCTCAGGATGCACATCGTTCTCAACAGGGTCGAGGTGCTCTCGAGCTTCGGTTCGCTCCGAACAGTCGAGGTCGTTCGGATCAGTCACGACAGAGACGTCGCTAGGAAGAGCGAGCTCGCCGAAGTCGTCCTCGGGAACAAGCATCAACCCTTCAAACAACATGGGGTTGCTGTCGGCTTTGTCGATGGCGAAGTTGTGGACGCCAGCAGTTGCGTCTACCACGCCAAGCTCGTGGTAGGAGAAACTGCGATTCACCGGGACGAGCTCATCGCCGATGAGTCCCTCGAGCTCCTCCACCGACATTGGCGACGTGTCGACGACAACTCGATTCGTCAGATAGATCGAATCGATGGTGACCAGCGCGAGGTCAGTCGCTGGTGATCGGACTTCAAGGCTGGACTCGAAGCCGAGCGAATTGGACCGGATTGCAAGTTGATTGGCCGTCGACGCGGACCGCATAAGCACGCGATATCGGCCAGGTTCGGTGATGGTGACAGGTACGTCGAACCGGGTGGCACGCGGTACGCCGATGAAAGAACCTCGCAGCGATCCAAACACGCCCGGCGTGATGAGCTCAGTTCGATTCCATTTCGTGTTCGAGAAGAACAGGAACGACCGAAACATTGGCGACAGGTAGTAGCTCGAGGCAACGATGTCAGGGTTGAACCCAAAGATCTTCGTGGATGGCGCAAAGATCAGTTCTTCGTGCTCGAGCAAGTAGAAGTTGATGGCGGCAGCGTTCGTGTTTTCGGTGACGAGATGCGTCGTCACACCCTCTTCTACGGCTGTTCTGTCGTAGTACGGCAGATACTCAAAATCATAACAACGACTCAAATCGAGACGCGTGAAGACGAGGTCCAGATAGCTCTGCCAACTGGTATCGACGACGATTGTCTCGCGCTCCGGATTCGGTGTATCTATCAACTCGTAAAGGACAAAGGAGTCGTTCTCGAACTGCAGGGAATAGTCCTCATCGAGTCGATCAATACCTTCGCGAATGTAGTCCTCAACGTTCGGGAGGTACTCACCTCCGATCCCGCGATTATCGCGTAGCGTCTTGTTGATCACGAGGTAGCGCAGGTCGAGGTCTCGCGCAACATTCACCCACCAGTCCTGCTCGTAATACAGGCCTCGCAGCAGCAAGAAGAACTCGAACTTGTTCACCCTGTCGCCGGTCAACCCGAAGTAATAACTGGGTCGATCCAGATAGTAGATGAAGAACTTGTCGTTGAACTTGTGGTCGACACCGGTGGTGTCGGTCACGAGCTTTCCTGCCTCGGTCGGGGGAAGCACCACCGTCTTGGCCGGCGGAAGCTTGAGGATCTCAGCTTTCAGTTCATTCAAATCACCGAGCGGGTATGGGGCCATGAAGTCTCCAAAGGTCCCATTGCTGTAGACCGTTCGGTAGGGCTCGTTGGACCAGAAGGGAGTGAAGAACACTGAGGCAACCCACAGAGTTGCCGTTAGTTGAATCATCTTCTGGCTCTTAGTCGTATTGGCCTTGCGACCTTTGCGGCCACGGAACTCTCGAGCCGCCAGCCGCCCGCTCAACTGGTCGATGCCGTAGGCCAGGGGCAAGGACATGACCATTGGGGCGAGCATAAAGAGGATGAGTTGGAAGCGATGCGGGAACCTCAGCACTTGCATGATGGTGCTGGTGATGGACAGTGTGAGGTCTCCAGCTGCGCTGTCGGTTGCGTACATCGCTTGCGTAACACCAGCGAGCATTCGGTGGAACGTGGGGAACCAGATCGGCTCCGCGTAGCCGATTGTGGCCCAGGCAGCGAAGGCGATCGAGACGTACGTCACACCAAGCAACTGGCGGTGCGGGCGATTCACGAAGAGTCGCTTGCGCACCGACGGGACGACGAGCGGCGCAATCAAGAGGAACGTGTACGCAATGTTCGGATACCTCGGAACCTTTGCGAGGTAGTCGCCGAACAGGATCTTGTCGGTGATGCCAGCAAGATCCCACGAGAGGATGTGCATCCACGGGATCGAGGCATCGCGAATAAAGTAGTAGTCGCCGGGGACTGTCTCAGAAAGGTTTTCCACGCCGCGCAACGCGATGAACTTCACGAACATCGCGTACGGGATGACAGTCACGACGACAAAAATCATGCCAGCCCAAAAGCAGCGGCCCATCGTCGACGAGATCCACTTCTTTCGAAGATACCGAGCCTTTCTTCGCCGTGCCGGTTTCGTCGCGAAGCGCAACAGGTTGCGAGGGGCGTGGCGCGCCCGCCGTGGGCCACCCTTGCGTATCCATCGGGCGAGCTCCCCCAACGTGAGGGTGAAAACCGTCAGAGCAAAGAAGAGTATGAAGAGGATGAGGTAGTGAATTGCTGGGTTGAACAGCGCCACCACAGATGCGCCGACGGCCCACTTCCGCCACCGCTCTTCGAATAGCAGCGCTTGGAGTAACCACAGCGACGACATGGTCATCATCGCCAGACCCAGGATCAAGGTGTAGAAGTGCGTCACCTTTGAGTACACCATGATCATGTAGATCAGTGCGGTTGGCAACGCGGTGGCGAGGTAGATCGACGATGACGACAGTGTGGTAAAGACGCGATCGATGAATCGTGCGGTCGTGAGATACACAGCGTAGAAGATCGTTGGCAGCACCAAGAGAATCGCGAAGGGAAGCACCTTGTAGTAACGAAGCCATGTGGTGAGGAAGGAGTAACGAACCCGAAACTCGTAGCCGTGTGTCAGCTGATTGAAGTCACCCTTGGCCTGTTCGAAGAGCTGACTCGATGGATTGAAGAACGGAACAAGCTCGTCGCCGACAATGAGCGACTCGCCTCGTAAGATCGAGGGGATAGCCGTGACGACACCGCGGAAGATCGTGAACGAAGCGACGTAATAGACGAGTCCGACCGTGAGAGCGATGCGCCGAACCGAAAGACCGGTCGTTGGTTCCTCTGACGCCAGCGCCTCGTCGTCGCTATTGGGTTTCTGACCTTCGTTCTCCTGCCACCAGAGGAGCGGCCTAGCTCGCATGGGCCCGCTCCTGCGTCGCATAACCCGGAAGGTCAGAAACCCGATGGCGGCGACGACGAGAGCTGCTTTCGTGAACCTCATCTTGGATACCATTTCCTGGTAACGGTGGACATCGACGTGGCGTGAGAGTTTCGTGGAACGGCTGGGATCTGGCCCGACACATTTCCCGGTGAGCTCAAACAATCAGTGCAAACACTCGGTCTCACCGTAGATCACTTCGCCGCGAGCAAGTGCAGCAAAGGCTTCGTCGAGTCGTTGCCAGTACCGCTCTTGCCCAGCCGTCGGTGCGGCGGTAGGCGGTGGTTCCGGTAGTGACGATGACGAGGTTGAGATAGTCATCGCCGAGCTTGTCCTTGAGCCAGTGAAGGTTTTTCACGTCACCGTCGTCGATGGTGGCTGACAGTTTCAGCTCCACACCGACGATGCCTTCGTCGCCTTCTGCGACGAAATCAATCTCGTGGGCCCCACCATGGAGGCGGAGGTGGGAAACGTCGGCGTGAGCGGTTTGTGCTGGGACCCGAACCGTGAGTGCTGTGAGCGACTCGAAGAGATTGCCGAGAATGGCCCCATGTCGCGGCGTTGCGATCTTTGGCTGTTTGCCTGTGATCACGCGCCGGCGAATCAATCGGAGCAACCGGGCAGCGAGTTATGGGTCAGCGAGATGGTGCTTCTCTGACCCGGCGTGTCGTTTGGCGTGACTGTTGGTAGGTGGTAGCGGAGGATTTCTTGGTCGAGTTCAGGGCGCAAGGCCGTCTGTTCCGGCCGACGATCGGTGCGTCAAGTTCGCTGCTTGTCTACCTGCGCTGGATCGGGGTCGGCGCTGCTGATGTGGCGCTGGTTCCGTCGACGAGTAGCGAGATAGCTGTGGTGGCGTTTGGCCGCTATCTGGAAAGCGAACGCGGTCGGTGCCAGCCAGCATCATCTCGCATGTGTGGGGAGTCACATTGTTGTTGTCCGCCCAGGGGTGCCTACCCCTAGTCGTCTTTGAGAGCGACGGCGTTGGGAGTGACGTTCATCTTGGGTTCGTACGCTGCGGCTGTATCGCCGGTTGCCTCGCTCTGCTGGGTGGCCTTGAGCTCGGCCACACAGTTCTGGCACGGGCCATATAAGTCCGCGGCCATCGTCTTTTCGCAGCGCGGGCACGGATACGACGTGAGATCGAACTGTATGGGCTCAGCAAACACCGTCTTTGCTGGCTTCTCTGGCACTGCGGCTGCATCAGCGGATGCGGGTTTAGCGGATGACGCTTTAGATGTGCTCATGTGCGGGCCAAGTCCTCGGTGAATGCAGCAACGTGCTCGGGCGTCAACGTTAGCTCGGACTCTAGACCTTCAAAGTCGGTCCCGATGGCGACCGGTACACGCCCGTCGACCGGGAACCAGAGATAGTGAACAGCACTGATCCGATCCTTCCCAACCTGGGCTGGATCGAAGCGAGCAAACACCCGAGAGCCGTCGTTGAGAACGACATACAGCCGTTCCTGCAGGCCTACCCATTTGGTTAAGAATCGACGGCGCTGTGTCTCGTCGGTGATCCCGATAAGCAGCACACTCCCCAAGTCACCCGGCGAGCCCAAAATGGCGTTGTACGTCGCGATCTCGTGCAGGATGTCGGCTTCGCAAACCATCCGTTCAGCACGCATGATTTCGTGAATCTGGTAGCGCAGCGTGTCGCTGTTTTCGAACAGCATTGTCAGGTTTTCATGCAGGTGTAAGCGTCTGGCCTTCTTGGCTGCGAGAGCCGAGGGGCGCGTCGTGGACCGACTGTCCTCGTATGTGGCGAGATCGACAATATCGGAGCGTTCGACCAAACGCTTCGCGGCGCTAACCAAGGCTGTCGAGCATCTGCTCGAAGCGCCCGGCGTGAGACTTCTCGGCCTTAGCCAAGATCTCAAACCAGTCGGCGATGTCGTCGAGGCCCTCGTCGCGCGCCGTCTTGGCGAACGCCGGATACATCTCGGTGTACTCGTGTGTCTCAGCGGTAATCGATGCCTGCAGGTTCTGTGCCGTCGTGCCGATTGGTTCGCCCGTGATCGGGTCGCCTACTGCCTGCAGATAGTCCAAGTGCCCGTGTGCATGCCCGGTCTCACCATCGGCGGTCGAGCGGAAGTTTGCAGCGACGTCTTCGAGCCCTTCGGCCTCGGCAACCTTGGCGAAGTACAGGTAGCGACGGTTCGCCTGCGACTCGCCCGCAAACGCCGCTTTCAAGTTCTCGTGGGTCTGCGATCCAGCAAGTTCAGCCATACCCCCAAGGTATCGGTGTCGGCCATCGGCAACCACAGATGCGCAAGCCTTTGCGTACGCGCCTCAAGCACGCCCCTCCGTCCCACCCAGACCTGCGTACTTCCTCCGGTACAACACGCAGGTCTGCGTTGGCAGATCAAGCCAAAGGCGCGCTGCCCGCGAAGAAGCCCCGCCGGTACCTTGCGGTTCCAACGGGGCTTCAACAAATTGTTTGCTACCTGGTAGCGAAGCGGTCCGGGACCGCCACGGTTGAGGTAAGAAAACAGCCATTCGGCGCCTCAGCGCCGCATGACGTACTACCCAAGGTCGAAACGATCTGCGTCCATGACCTTGGCCCATGCTGCAGCGAAGTCGTTAACAAACTTGGCTCCACCATCGCTTGATGCGTACACATCGGAGATGGCCCGCAGGATCGAGTTCGAACCGAACACGAGGTCGTTACGGGTACCGGTCCACTTGACGTCGCCAGAGGCGCGATCGCGGCCCTCGAAGACATCTTCGGCACCAGAAGCTGCTGACCATACAGTGTCCATGTCGAGCAGGTTGACAAAGAAGTCATTGCTCAACGTACCGACATTGTCGGTCAGCACACCGTGGTTATCGTCCGACACACCAATGACACGCAGACCAGCAACGAGCACAGCCATCTCGGGGGCACCGAGGTTGAGCTGCTGCGCCTTGTCGACGAGCAGGTGCTCAGCAACATGGCTGCTTCCCTTGCCAAGATGGTTACGGAAACCGTCGTCGTGAGGCTCGAGCCATGCAAACGACTCTTCGTCGGTCTGTTCTTGCGTGGCGTCGCCGCGCCCGGTGCTGACGTTGACGGTCACGTTGTTGCCGCCCGCCGCAGCCGCTGCTTCGACAGCTGCACAGCCGCCAAGCACGATCAGGTCAGCCATCGAGACCGAGATGGCTGCACTTGACTGGACACCCTCGAGTGCGGTGAGCACCCGACGCAGGTCAGCTGGCTTGTTGGCTTCCCACGCGTTCTGAGGAGACAACCGAATGCGGCCACCGTTAGCGCCGCCTCGCTTGTCAGCTTGGCGATAGGTCGAAGCCGAAGCCCAAGCAACAGCCACAAGATCAGTGACGCTGACGCCGGACGCCAAGATTGCGGCCTTGAGCGTTGCCACGTCGCCGTCACTCAAAGCGGTGCCGGCCGGGATTGGATCCTGCCAGGCTTGTTCCTCGGCAACTTCAGCACCGAGAAGGAGCACATGAGGGCCCATGTCGCGGTGAAGCAACTTGTACCAGGCGCGAGCGAAGGCGTCGTCGAGCTGCTCAGGGTTGTCGCGGAAGCGCTGCGAGATCGGCCCATAGATTGGGTCCATCTTCATCGCCATGTCGGCAGTGGTCATCATGGGAGCGTGCGTGATCGACGGGTCGTGTGCGTCTGGCACGGTGCCAGCAAGCGCCGGAGCCGTCCATTGCTTGTGACCTGACGGGCTCTCAGTGAGCTCCCAGTCGTTGTCCATCAGTGTCTCGAGGTAGTTGTTGTCCCACACCGTTGGTGTGGAGTTCCACGCACCCTCGAAACCACTGCTCGTGGTGTGGACGCCTACGCCAGACCCGAAATCGTTCTTCCAACCAATGAGCTGCTGCTCCATCGGCGCGCCTTCAGGCTCGGCGTTTACCGAGTCTTCGGGTCCAGCGCCGTGCATCTTGCCAAAGGCGTGACCGCCGACGACGAGTGCAACAGTTTCTTCGTCGTTCATTGCCATGCGGTTGAACGTCTCGCGAATATCGCGACCAGAACCGAGGGGATCTGGGTTGGCGTTCGGGCCCTCGGGATTGACGTAGATCAGACCCATCTGCACAGCGCCCAGGGGCGTCTGCAGTTCACGGTCGCCGCTGTAGCGCTCGTCATCGAGCCATACGTTCTCGGGTCCCCAGTAGATGTCTTCCTCGGGAGCCCATACGTCGGGGCGGCCGCCAGCGAAGCCGAACGTGGTGAAGCCCATCGACTCGAGCGCAACGTTGCCGGTAAGAAGCAGGAGGTCGGCCCAAGAAATCTTGTTGCCATACTTGCGCTTGACTGGCTCGAGCAAGGCACGGGCCTTGTCGAGGTTTACGTTGTCTGGCCAGCTGTTCAGCGGAGCGAACCGCTGCGTGCCAGTCGCACCGCCGCCGCGACCATCATGGGTGCGGTAGGTTCCGGCTGAGTGCCATGCCATACGGATGAAGAACGGACCGTAGTGGCCATAGTCAGCTGGCCACCATTCCTTGGAATCGGTCATCACTGCGGTGAGATCAGCCTTGAGTGCTGATAGGTCCAGGCTCGTGAAGGCCGCCGCGTAGTCGAAGTCCGGATCCATTGGATTCGAGTTCGGGTTGCCCTGGCTCAGGATGTTGAGGTTCAGCTGTCCTGGCCACCAGTGCTGGTTAGCCGAGCTACCTCGAGCGGAATGGTCGTTTTGTAGTACCGGACACTTGGCGTCGTCGGTCATATTTCTCCTTGGCTACTTACTGAAGGGTGTGGGTTCATTAATTCGGAAGGGTGTGAGGTGTCTGACGTGGGTATGGGCGTCAACTCATGCGGCACGAGGGACAACGTCCCCAGTACACAACCTCGGCTTCGTCGATCTCGAAGCCATGATCATCATCGGCCACAAGACACGGTGTATCACCCACCGCACAGTCGATGTCAAACATCAGAGTGCAGTCACGACAGACAAGGTGGTGATGGTTATCGCCAACTCGATCTTCGTATCGGGCAACAGACCCCGCTGGTTGTATGCGACGAATCAGGCTCTTCTCGACGAAGACGCTCAGTGTGTCGTACACGGCTTGACGAGAGATCGAACCAATACGAGACCGCACGGCCTCGACCAGTTCGTCGGTTGTTGCATGAGGATGTGCTGAGACAGCTTCGGCTATCGCCAATCGTTGCGCGGTGACGTGCACGCCACGGTCGCGCATCTGTTGCTCAGCAGTTCTCATCACACACCCCACTCAACCAGATTTTCTGTACTCAGTCAAGACTTTGATTCAGTCCGAAACTCGCCGGGCGACTCGCTACCCATGCATCCGGGTCTTCATCTGTGTCTGACACAGATGAAGACGCACAAAGAGTGTGTATCCAGATAGAGAAGTTCGCCTAGCAAGCCAGAGCTGGCGGTGGGTTAGGGCTCGGCCTTTGCGTCGAATAGGGCGTCAAGAACCAGGGCGACGGGTTCAGGACTCTGGCGATCTCTTCGGACGCTATGTGATCATTGCTGCCCGGGTAGGCGCCATGGCGAACGGCGGCGAAATCCTGGTGTCGTCGATCTTTTGCGAGATTGCATCAGCCCGAGGCGACCTGCACTTCGGCGACAGCCGGGTCATGTACCTCACGGGTGTCGGCGACCAAATCGTGTACCCCGTGCTTTGTGGCGCCGAACTCCCCACTGCCTAAGGACGGCGGCGATAGGCCTCGACTAGCGCCGCTGATCCAATCACTACGGAGATCGCAACACCGGCCTGCGGGCCACAAGCGCCCCCTCGGCCTGCTCCGTTACAGGTAGGCAGTCGTCCCAACAATGGCGCCTCCAAGGGCGCCCTTCGTCTCGGCAATTGTCAGAACCTGAGCCATGCCCAAGCCTGTGACCTTCAGTGGCAAAGGCTGGGGGGAGGCTCCTTGATCGCCACACGACGGTCAGGTGCCCGATGTTGACCCAGGTACGCCACACCCTTGGCACCACATCGCAGCTCTTGGCTTATCTCATACTCAGGCTGGGCTGCCCATAGCGCGTTTGTTCCCACCATGCGCGCCTTGCTCGAATCCCTTGCTGGCCCAGCCAGCTACTCAGTAAGCTCGATGGCGTACTCAGGACAATTGTCGACGCACAGCTGTGCTTTGTCGTGTAATTCAGCAGGGACCTCGCCCTCGATCTTCAGGACTGCGTAGCCCTCGTCGTCGACATCGAAGATCTCCGGGGCCAACATATAGCAGCGGTTATGCCCTTGGCAGAGTTCACGGTTGTAGTTGATCTTCATAAAAACCCTCTCGTACGCAGGCGAAACCAGCCCGCTGACCTGATCGAGTATCGCACGAAAGTGTGCGACGCTATGTGTTCGGATTTACAGAAACAGCCAGTTCGCGAGGACCACGAATTTGGCCGGTCGAGAATCGCACCGTCGCAGGGTCAACCAGCGAGAAGTCACGGGCCCGTTCGACAAAAACGTCGAGCGCAACGGACAACTCCATACGCGCCAGGTTCGACCCCAGGCAACGATGGATACCTAGGCCAAATGCGCCGTGACGGTTCTTCTGTCGGTCAATGATGAACTGATCAGCGTCTTCAAAGGCCTCGGGGTCTCGGTTCCCTGCAGGGAATGGCAGCAGCACCCAGTCGTCCTTCTTCATTGGACAGCCGTGTAACTCGTGATCTTGGGCCACCATACGAGCCATCGTTACAGGCGCATAGGCCCGCAGAAATTCTTCGATGGCGAAGGAACGCACGTCGGGATCGTCGCGGTAGCGAGCGAGATCGTCTGGGTTCTGCGCAAGATGCCAAATGGCGGACCCAATGGACGACCAGGTCGTGTCGATGCCAGCAACCAGCAGCAAGATAACGGTGCCCCGCACATGTTCCTGCGCAAGTGGTTCACCGAAAATTTCGACGCTCAGCAGATGGTCGATCAAGTCGCCCTCACCCGGCGGTTTAGGGTTGGCTCGGCGCTGAGCTATCTGCTGATCGAAGTACCAATCAACTGTGTCTTGTTCTGGAATGTCGCGCTGGACAGGGTTCTCGATGATGTTGTGGATGAAGCGCCGGAACTTGTCACCGTCTTCGGGCGGCAACCCGAGCATGTGGGCAATGACCTGTACAGGGATATTCTGCGCATAGTCGATAGCAGCATCGAACCAACCCTGCTCGCTGGACTTGGCCAGCGCAGCGTCCATCAGGGTGTGGCAGTACTCGCGGGTGAACGGTTCCAGAGCCTGGATCTGACGAGGCGCGAACGGTTCGAGCAAGAGCTTGCGGGCTGGCGCATGGAACGGTGCGTCGCTGGTGATCGGCGGCGCGTAGCCAATAGGGGCAGGGACGTCGGGCGGGATCTCGCTAACCACCACACCACGACTGGTGTACAGGCCGTCCTCATTTTTTGCGATCGCAGCAATATCTTCGTGGCGGGTTGGCAACCACATGCCTCCGAACCGATCGCTGTGAGCTACGGGGCACTCGTCCCGAAGGTCATCCCAAATCTGATGCGCATTGGCCGCGTAGTCAGGATGGGTGTGGTCAAAGTCTGTCTTCCAGTCCACTACTGGTGCCTTTTCTGCGTCCACGAGATCCCCTTGTGCTGCCATATGTGACAATAATCAGCGTTATTGCGCTGTGGGCGAGCCTACTATCGACTTCTCCTCGCCCGGCTTAGCCCTCTTTAAGAGGCACTGTTGGTTCGAGCGATTGGATGGCCGGTCGACGAGGATGCGTCGTCGGCGTTCAGTGTCCTCGCCATTTCACCGGTCGGCGTTCTCTGGCTACCGGTTCCCGCGGGATCTGACCTGTTGGCGGTGCGCGGGTATCTGCGCTCCGGCCTGTCCTGTCGCGATGTTGACGAGCTGCTCACTGAACGTGGCATCGAAGCCAACCACGTCATGATTTATCGGTGGGTGCAGTATTTCACGCCGTTGTTGATTGACGCGGCTCGGCCGTGTCGACAAGCGGTTTGTGGCCGCCGGTTTGTTGATGAGACCTCTGTGAAAGTCGCAGGCACTTGGTGTTACGTGCACCGAGCAGTGGACCAGCACGGCCCGATCATTGATGTCTTTCTTTCACCCAGGCATAACGAGGCTCCAGCCCGACGCTATTTCGCCAGTGCATTACTTGCTCATGCTGAACCGAACGAGGTGGTCACTGATTTGGCTCAGGCCCTAGAGACGGTTATCGAGGAGCTGGTCCCAGACGCGTTCCACAACACCGAGCAGTAAGCCAACAGCCGAGTCGAATGCGATCACGGCCGACTCAAAGCTCGGCTCCAACCCATGCGAGTGCTCAAACGGGACCGAACCGCCTCGACCGTCATCCGCGACCACGCTCTGATCCTGAACATCAGACGGGGCCACTACGAACTCAGACCCGAAGCCGAGCCACATCTCTGGATTGTCGACGCGTTCGACCAACTCGCCGAAATCATCTGACCAAGGATCGGTGCGAGGCCTCGCAGCCAAACGTCGGGCACACCAACTCGTGTTCGATCAACACAACAGCGCCTTCTGAGTTCCTGTCAAGCCATCTTCTGACCCGCACACACGGCCTGTTACATCTTCTATGTCAGACACAGATGGTTAGGCGGCAACGGCGGTGTCGCCTTGGGTCACGGTGAAGGTAGCGCCCTCTTCTTCGGGATCGCCAGATGCATCAATATCGACAAGCACCGTCGACCCTTCGGGAAAGGTGCCCTGGAGCACCGCCAGTGCGATTCGATCGCCTAGCTCACGCTGGATGACTCGCTTCAGTGGGCGAGCACCGAACGCTGGGTCATTGCCGAGCTCAGCGATTCGAGCTCGCGCTGGTTGGGTGACGTCGAGTACCAATCGGCGTTCAGCCAACCGGCGGGTTAGCCCAGCGAGCTGAATGTCTACGATCCGTTCCAAGTCCTGTAGCTCGAGAGTGCTGAATCGCACGATGTCATCGATGCGGTTCACGAACTCGGGCTTGAAGTAGTCCTTGGGCTCAATCGGGAGATTGCTCGTCATGATCAGCACGACATTGGTGAAGTCGACGGTGCGCCCCTGACCATCGGTTAGACGGCCGTCATCGAGCAACTGCAGCAACACGTTGAACACGTCGGCGTGAGCTTTTTCGATTTCGTCGAGCAGCACGACCGAGTACGGCCGCCGGCGGACGGCTTCGGTGAGCTGGCCTCCTTCGTCGTAGCCGACATACCCCGGAGGGGCTCCGATCAAGCGGCTGACCGAATGCTTCTCCATGTACTCGCTCATGTCGATACGAACCATGGCTCGTTCGTCGTCGAACAAAAAATCAGCAAGCGACCGAGCCAGCTCGGTCTTACCAACACCGGTTGGGCCGAGAAACATGAAGGATCCAATCGGGCGGTTCGGGTCACTAAGACCAGCTCGGCTGCGTCGGATGGCATTGGCCACAACATTGACGGCATCGTCTTGGCCGATGACTCGCTCGTGCAAGACCTCTTCGAGGCGAATAAGTTTCTGGACCTCACCCTGCATCAACCGAGACACCGGGACGCCGGTGATGCGGCTGACGACCTCCGCGATATCTTCCTCGTCGACCTCTTCCTTGAGCATTTTACGATCACGTTGGAGATCGTCGAGCAACACCGTGGCAACCTGAATATCGCGCTCGATGTCAGGGCCCCGGCCGTAACGCAGCTCAGCTGCGCCCGCGAGATCACCGGTGCGTTCAAGGTTCTCGGTCTCGATGCGAGTCGCTTCAAGTTCTTCCTTCAGATCACGAATGCTCGTGATGGCATCCTTCTCGCCTTGCCAGTGCGCCCGCATGGCAATGAGGTCTTCGTTCAAGTTCGCGAGCTCTTCATCGAGAGACTCAAGTCGCTCGCCAGAGGCCCTGTCGGTCTCTTTTGCCAATGCGACTCGCTCGATCTCGAGTTGGCGGACACGACGGTCGACCTGATCAATCTCGTCGGGCATGGAGTCGATTTCGATGCGCAGCTTGGATCCAGCCTCGTCCATCAAGTCGATCGCCTTGTCGGGCATGAAGCGTCCGGTGATGTACCGGTCACTCAAGATCCCAGCGGCCACCAGAGCTGCATCCTGAATGCGGATGCCGTGGTGGACCTCGTACTTCTCTTTGAGACCACGCAAAATGGCGATCGTGTCCTCGACGTTAGGTTCTTCGACAAGAACCTGCTGGAAGCGCCGCGCAAGCGCTGGATCCTTCTCGACATACTTGCGGTATTCGTCGAGTGTGGTGGCGCCGATCATTCGGAGCTCACCGCGAGCCAGCATTGGCTTGAGCATGTTGCCAGCATCCATGGCTCCCTCGGCGGCGCCTGCGCCCACGACGGTGTGCATCTCATCGATGAAGGTAATGACTTCGCCTTCAGATTCGGCGATCTCTTTGAGCACGGCCTGCAGTCGTTCTTCGAACTCACCGCGGTACTTGGCCCCAGCCAGCATGGAGGCCAGGTCAAGCGAGATGAGCCGCTTGTTTTTAAGGCCCTCGGGCACGTCACCCTCGACGATGCGGCGCGCCAGCCCTTCGACAATGGCCGTCTTGCCGACGCCAGGTTCGCCGATCAGTACCGGGTTGTTCTTGGTGCGTCGGCTCAGCACCTGGATGGTGCGACGAATCTCGTCGTCTCGACCAATCACCGGGTCCAGCTTGCCTTCGGCAGCAATCTTCGTCAGGTCGGTGCCATATTTCTCGAGCGACTGATAGGTGTCCTCGGGGTTCTGGCTCGTGACACGCTGACTGCCGCGGACCTCGGACAGCGCTTGTAGCAGCACCTTGGTTGCGACGTCGAGCCGCTCGTTCATGGCAAGCAGCAGATGCTCAGTCGATAAGTACTCGTCGGTCAGGTCCTTACGAGCAATATCGGCGTTGGCAAAGACCCGCGACATCTCCTTGTTCATCTGCGGGGCGTCGCCGCCATATGCGCTCGGAAGCTGGCCGAGTCGGTCTTCGACCTTGTTGCGCAACGACAAGGGCGACACGCCCACTCGCTGCAGCAGCGGTAGTACCAGGCCATCGGCTTGGCCGAGCAGCGCGAGAAGTAGATGGTCAGGCGTCAGGTTTGGGTGACTGCGAGTCGTGGCGATTTCCATCGCTGTTTGGACAGCTTCGCTAGTCTTGTGAGTCCACTTGCTGGGATCGAGCGCCATGGGGAATTCTCCATCTCCTTGTTACTGACTCAAGTATCACGCACAACAAGCGATTTTCGCCTGCCCACCAGGGGCCGATATACACGTTGCGCTGCGACCCAACCAGGTAACACTCAAAACCTGAGGGTATTCCACTCAACTTTGAAAATTCGACGAAAGACGCCATCTCATTTGTACGCGCCGCACCGCTCACAGCGCTGCTGCACACTCGCAGATGTTAGGAGCCCGGACGGGTTGGCCTCGTGGGCTTGGTAAGCCTCGATGGCTTCGGATTGGTGATGTCGATGATGTCGGGGTCGTTAGCGACATTAGCGTTAGCGACATTCGCAGCGGCCCCGTTGCTACTGCCCGTTGGCGACGTTGGTCGGTGCTGACGAGAGGCGAGCTTGGTCGGCATGGTTGGCACGATCTGGCTCGGTGCCGTTGGACGGGTCGCCGACTCTTCGACCGCTGCTGTCTTGGAGCCTGCATATGTGTGCACGTAGTCCTGTCCAGACAACGCAGCTATCTCGAACATCACCGCATCGGTGAACTTACGCTTCACTCGCGGGTCACTAGGATCACCAAAGTCTTGGGCCCAAATCGGTGCCCCAAAGCGCACCGTCACGTCTTTGCGGGGTTTCATGGTGAACTCTCCCGGCGGCTGCACATCGAGGGTGCCCGTGTGCCCTACCGGAATAATTGGAGCGTTACACCGGGCTGCTAAACGAGCCGCTCCGGTCCGCCCCTTGTGAAGATTGCCGCTGCGCGACCTGGTCCCCTCGGGGTAGATCAAGAACAGGTGGCCGCCGTCGAGCACCTTGGCCGCCGTGTCGAGGGCATCCATGGCCGCCTTACCGCCGGTGCGGTCGATCGGAATCATGCCAAACGCCGGGAAAATATGCTTGGTCTTCCAGTCGTCCATGTACTCGCCCTTGCCAATGGCCCAGGCTCGGCGCGGCAACGCGTACGGCACAAAGACCGAGTCACAAAAGGAGAGGTGGTTTGGCGTGATCAGCGCCGGCCCGTCAACGGGGACGTTCTCGACACCTTCGACGGTGACATTCCATAAGTGCGAGACCATTGTTCGGATGATGGCCAGGCCATAACGACTGACACGTTCATTTCCAGGAAGTTCGGGGGCTGATTCAAAATGAAACTGTGCCCCACGGCTCATTTGCGCAGCTCGCGACGCAGAAACTTGCCCGCAGCGGTGTGAGGCAACTCGTCAACTATCTGGTATTCGGTTGGCCGCTTATAGCCACTCAGGTGTGTCAGGGCGAATTCCTTGAGCTCAGCGACGGACACGTCGCCAGAAACGTGAGCGATCACCGTCTCACCAGTGCCACCGTGGGCGCCGCCGACGACAACTGCACCCCGCACATCGGGGTGCTGCATAAGTACATCTTCGACCTCGGCCGGGTACACATTGAAGCCGGAGACGATGATGATGTCCTTGACCCGGTCGACGAGGTACAGATAGCCGTCGTCGTCGAACAAACCGACATCGCCGGTCCACAACCAGCCATCGTCGGTCAGGACCGATGCGGTTGCTTCGGGATCGTCTAGGTAACCCTTGAAAACCGATGGCGCTCGCACAACAACCTCGCCGATATCGCCGATATCGACTGGTTCGCCGTCGTCGTCGACCAGCACCATTTCGACACCCGGCAGCGGTTTGCCAACGGAGGTAACTCGCACGTCAAGTCCACGTCCGGTCGCTAGGGCCGCTGATGACTCGGTTAGGCCGTAGCCCTGGCGCACTTCGACACCACAATGTGTCTTGATTCGCTCGTGTACATCGGCAGGAAGTGACGCCGCTCCGGATCGGGCGAATCGCACCGAGGCCATCGCATCAGCAGGTGCATCGGCAGCAGCCCATCGTTGCCACATCGGCGGGGCTCCAACGAGCATGGTGACTTGGTGCTCGCGAACCAGACGCAAGCTTTCATCGACGTCGAAACGATGCTGAAGAACAACAGCGCCGCCAGCCCGAAGCGTGCTGAGAATTACCAGATTCAGGCCCAGGATGTGCGCCGGTGGGAGCACAGCCAACGACACATCGTCGGAACAGAGTTGTTGCGGGCCATCTCCAACGATCGCCTGCTGAACCCAGGCCAGATTGTTGTGACTGAGCATGGCAATCTTGGGTGCACCAGACACGCCGCTGGTGGATAGCAAGAATGCTAGGTCATCCGGGTCAACGTCGAGGACTGGTGGCGGCGAAGCGACGGACTCGGTGACGAGCTCCATATCGATGAGAGGTGCGCCGAACTCGTCGGGATGGTCCAGCATCTCGCGAGCGATGGTTCCGACAACGATGCAGGAGGGCTGCAACGGAGCAAGCTTGCGCTTCAATTCATTCATCGGCGCATAGGGATTAATGGGTGCAACAACACAACCAGCGCCCAGAGCGCCGAGTGTTGCCACGATGAAATGGACGTCGTTACTGCAAGCAACAGCTACGCGGTCGCCCCTGCCGATTCCCATGTCCCTGAGATAGGACCGCATCGCGTCGACCCGAGCGCGGAGCATGTCATAGGGCAGCTGTCGGTCGCCTTCGATAAGCGCTATCGAGGCGCCGGTATGGCCCTTGATGATGTTTGCAAGATTCACGAACGACTGTCCACCCCTGCGTGCAATCGTGTTGCCGCCTCGATACGAGACTATCCGAGACTATGGCGCACGTCACTTGCGCCCCTAAACATTCGCGAATCAGCGACGACCAACACCGTGCATGAGCTCAGGCCAGTTCCGAAAGAGTTGCGATCGATTCGAGCGCCACAGCGTTGAGCGTCATGAAGTCCGACGTGCCGCCGCTGACCGTCCACTGCCGCATGGCAATTCGTACTGCCGACATAGCAGCGCCAGCAACGATCTCCGGACGTGGGTCGTCGAGCGGGTCAACGTCAAGCCGCTCAGCAACAGCGGCGATGATCTCGCGTTCCCAACTGAGCTGCACCACGGCACGGCTATAGGCGGACACTGCAGGCGATGTCGCTGCGAGACGAGCCTGAAGAAGCCGACGGTCACGATTGACATCGAAGTCTTCGGCAAGCGAAAGCATGGCTTCGCGGACAGAATCCAGGATCGACTCATCAGCTGGGCGCGCCGCCAGCGACTCGCGGAGCTGGAGCCGGGCGTCGTCAAGGTCGCCGTACAGCAATGACTCTTTGGTCGGGAAGTGGCGGAACAGCGTTCGCTGCGAGACATCGGCTCGGTCGGCGATGTCGGTTGTGGTGGTGGCGTCAAAACCTTGGGTCGCAAACAGGTAGTCGCCAGCAGCGATGAGGTCGTCGCGAGTGCGCTGCTTCTTACGGGATCGGCGGCCAGCTTCAGGATCTTGGACCCGAGGCGCCGGGTCAACAAACATCAGTGTTGCCTCGCCGGGGCCCGACTGGTCGCGTATGGGTTCCTCGGGGGCCATACACCGAGCGTACCGGAAAACTAGATTTATGTCAGCAATTGACTAATGTCAGTCGCTGACATAATATGGGTAATATGTCCCACGCCGCAGCATTCTTTGATCTGGATCGCACCCTGATCCGTAGTTCCTCCGCACCCGTTTTTGCTCGCTACATCGCCGATGCCGGAATCACTGAGCACCGCGACATCCCGCTGGCGAACCTGTTCCTGAAGTTTTACGAAGAAGTCGGCGAAAGCCGTCTAGCGATGGTGCCGGCCAAACTGTCGGTGCGCACGTCCAAAGGCTGGAACGTCGCTGCCGTCGAGAAGGCCGCGACCGCTGCTTCCCAAGAACTGCTCGGCGACATCCAACCGTTTGCGAGCGGCCTTTTCGACAAGCACCGCGCGGCTGGACTCAAACTCGTTATGGCAACAACCTCGCCCGAAGCCTTCGTGCGGCCCCTTGCCGAGGCTCTCGGATTCGACGATGTCATCTGCACCAAGTGGAAGAGCGTCAACGGTGAGTACACGGGCCAGATCGACGGGGCATTCGTGTGGGGAACCGAAAAGGCCGATGCCGTCGCGGCCTGGGCACAAGCCAACGACGTCCGCCTCGATCGCAGCTATGCCTACAGCGACAGTTACTACGACTCCCCCATGCTCGACTCGGTCGGCCATCCCGTGGCCGTCAATCCCGACCCAAATCTGACCATAACCGCCACCATCAAGAGCTGGCCCATTCGCCACCTGGATAAGAACGAAGGCGTGGTCAAGATCGCCGGACGTGAGATCCAAGAGTGGAGCCGCCCCTTTATGCGGCCCGAGATCGTGGCCCCCTACGCCAATATCACCTTCGAAGGTCTCGACAAGATCCCCACGACC
>MEHZ011551854.1_pt1 | contig 31004 bp, 26 predicted proteins | sample 897221 | NCBI WGS metagenome assembly MEHZ01 (sample SAMN05514161, study PRJNA337945) | marine metagenome | isolation source: marine surface water | place: Arctic Ocean | collected 2007-12-13
TCCAACCCAGCTATATCAAGTTCCATGCCCTTACTCCCTATGGCTTCGCTCACTGAGCAAAGCCCGAGAAGCGTCGGGCTTATGTCGACACACAGGCTTACGGCATGCGTGAAGTCCAGTCCGAATAGAGGATCAATTAGAGATTAAGCTGCTGTTGCCGAAATGGGGGTGTCGCGGTGCACCGCTAGTGTGCACAGAAAAAAGTTATCGACAAATTTTTATTTTTGAAATAGAATTTCAAAAGTAGCGTAGATTCTGAGGTATAGAAAACCGCTAGATCTAGCGTAAGAGCGCCTAGATTAAATTGGACAAGTAAAATCACAATTGGGAGTAAAAAAAATGAAAATACTTACAGCATTCGCCCTGGGGATGTCGGTGGCCGTCGGATCGATGACCGGCGTGTCCGCAGCAGAGCCCGTTGTCATCAAAGTGGCATGGAGCGCGGAAGGTGATATGCGCTTCCCCGGTTCGGGACAGACGGCATGCATTTCTGCAATGAAAAACTACGTTGAGGTTGCGTCAGAGGGCAAATTTAAGTTTGATTTGTATCCGAGTGGGGCCCTTGGGAACCCGCGCACGATGATCGAAACGGCCCAGAATGGTGCGATCCAGATGGTGGGTGCCTATACCGCGATCATGGTGCCTTTTGCGCCCGAGATCAGTATTACTCAGATCCCGTATATCTTTCGTGACAACATGACCGCGTGGAAAGTAATGGCAGGACCTGTCGGGGATGAGCTTGCCGATATCTTTCTCAAAAAGACTGGTCTGCGGGTTCTGGCTTGGCCCGATGGGGCAGGATTTCGCAACATCTATACGGAGAAGCCTGTTCAAAGCGTGGCTGACCTGAAGGGCATGAAAATGCGAGTTCCGGAAAACCCAGGACTGCTTGCCATGTTCCGCGGCTGGGGAGCAAATACAGTGACTATCTCCTGGAGCGAGCTTTACACTTCGCTGCAGGCAGGAATGGCCGAGGGACACGACACTGAGCTTTACTCGATGTTTTCCAAAAAACTCTATGAAGTGAATCCGCATGTGACCGTAACGCGGCACAGCTTTAACCTGCACCCAGTCATGATCAACGAAGAGTTCTTCCAATCTCTTTCTCCGAATAATCAGAACATAATCCTGCAGGCTGGTGACCTGTGCAGCCGAGTTGGAAACTCAACGTCGTATCTGAGTGGCTTAGTCGTGAAATCGGCAATGGAGGCTGAAGGAGCGACCTTCTATTATCCGACAGATGCCGAAATCGAAGAATTCCGTTCGCTTGGTCAGCAGCCCTATATCGATATGATTAGTAGCAAGATCGGTGATGATAGCCAGAAATGGATTGACAAGATCATGGCTGCGGCAAAAATCGCTGAACAGGAGTAAGACCGCGGCTTCGGGGTCGGACAGACGGTTGCTGCTTGGGGTGTGCTATTTTATGGACGCGCATCCCAGGTGGTATCCTTCAGGTCATAGTCCGCGGACCCGATATCATGGATTTATATGTAGAGATGGCCTTTCCCCAAATATCAGCAGACATAATCTGCGAGATTAGATCTAGCCCAAAGCTAGAGCTAGGGAGCTGGGAGCATTTTGTGTTAAGTCACGATTGGTAAGGAGTACGTTGAATGAAAAAGCTTATTTCTGGGTATCAGACCTTTCTAGATTGGCTTGAAAAAGCTGCAATGGCGCTGGCGATGATCATGGCTGCTCTCATGTTTCTCAACACGTCAACTGGTATCATCGTTGATCAGGTTGTTGGGAACTCACTGGTTTGGATCGAAGAGGTCAACATCCTATTGTTTGCTTGGGTGGTCTTTGTTGGCGCGGGTGTTGTTGCGCGGCACGGGGGGCATATCGGCGTCGATATTATATATTCCGTGTTGGGCCCTGCACTCCAGTTGGTCCTGCGCGTTGGGTATCTTGTCCTGACGCTGATCGTGGTCTGGGTCATGGTTTATTATGGGGTCAAGATGGCCCTATTTGTCGGTCAGTATCAGACCTCCCTCTATCTTAATATCAACTTGTTCTACTTCTATCTTTCAGTTCCTGTCGGCGGCGTGCTGATGGGACTGTTCAGTATTGGTGCGATGCTTGCTGACCCTCGGACGCGTAATGTCTCCAACCGAGATGAAATGCCTACCGCCGGGGGTGGCCAATGATCGTATTTCTTTTTGGAAGCTTTGTCCCAATGCTCCTTTTGGGGGTACCGATTGCGCTCTGCCTCGTATTAATGACAATTTTTGTCTTTGTCGACATCGGTGACCCGCGCCTGTTTATGCTGATCCCACAACGCATGTTCACCGGCACTGAGAACCTACTCCTGCTTGCGATTCCATTTTTCATCATGGCCGGGGAGATTATGAATCGGGCCGGTATCACCGATAAGCTCATGACGCTGTCAAAGTCGCTTGTTGGCTGGATCCGAGGCGGGCTGGCGCACACCAATATCATGGCTAGCATGTTCTTTGCTGGGATTACTGGGTCGGCAGTGTCTGATACGGTGGCCGTAGGTGGGATTATGATCCCGGCGATGAAAGAGAACGGCTATAGTGAGGAGTTTAGTGCTGCGGTGACGGCGTCTAGTTCGGTCATTGGGCCGATCATTCCGCCCAGTATTCCGATGCTCCTCTATGCCTCGGTGATGAATGTTTCGATTGCGGGTCTTTTTTTAGGCGGGATGCTCCCTGGCATTCTCGTGGCGCTGGCGCTAATGCTCACAGCCTATATTATTGCAGTGCGCAAGGGTTTTGGGGAGAGTACGCCGTTCGTAGGCGTTGTCCGCCTGCTGCTGGCAATCCTGCACGGAATCCCTGCGCTGATGCTGCCGGCCTTGATCTTAGGCGGTATCCTTGGTGGCTTCTTTAGCCCGACGCAGGCTTCGGCTGTTGCGGTAATGTATGGGCTTGTAATCGGCTTCCTCTTTTACCGCAGTCTGAAGCTCTCGGATATCGTGCCGATCCTAGCGCATACGGTAAAGACCACGGCGATGATCATGTTCCTTCTGGCGTGTGCCAAGAGCTTTAGCTGGCTGGTAAGCTACTTTAACCTTGTTGATTACCTTGCGGTTGTGTTTGTGACCATTACCGAGAACAAGTATGTCTTCCTGATGTTAGTCAACGTGCTGTTCCTGATTATCGGCATGTTCCTTGACATGGGATTTGCGATCATCGTTCTGGGGCCCCTACTGGCACCAATTGCATATAAGTATGGGGTCGATCCAATACACTTCGGGCTGATTACCTGTATGAACTTAACAATCGGTTTGGCAACGCCGCCTCTTGGGCTAGTGTTATTCGCGGCTTGTGGCATTTCGAATGTCAGCCTTGCGCGGATCAGTTGGGCAATCCTACCCTTTATTGCAGCCGAGATCGTGGTTCTGTTGTTGATAACATATGTGCCGTTTTTCACGATGTATTTCCCAAGGCTCTTTGGCTACGCCTGAGCTGGGTGAGTGTATCTGAAAAGAAAACGGCCACCATGATACTATGGCTGTTGGTTTTTGATTAGGGCGGTTCGAACTGGGTCTTAGCCACCCGCCTTGTCTGCCATTTCTAGCAGCAAGGCCGAGGGTTTCCAATGCTGGCCGATCTCTGCGTGATACTGGCGCACATCTGCGGCGATACGGGCCAGCCCTGTCTGCTCGGCAAAGAACATCGGTCCACCACGCGTCTTAGGAAAGCCATAACCGTTAATGAAGATCACATCGAGATCGCTGAGGCGCTGTGCGATTCCTTCTTCGACGATCTGATAGCCTGTATTGACCAGTTGCCAGAGGCACCTTTGGAGGATCTCTTCGTTGGAGATCTGGCGCCGAGTGATTCCTTTCTCATGCGCTACCGCCTTGATCAATTTCTCGACCTCTGGGTCAGGCTGGCCCCGCCGGGTCCCTTCGGGGTAAAGATACCAGCCGCGTCCCGTCTTCTGGCCAAGATACCCGGCTTCGGCCAGGCGGTCGGCTATGGTGAACGGGTAGGGGCTTTGTGGGCCACGGGCCTTACGGATGCGATAGCCCACGTCGAGGCCAGCAAGATCCATCACGGCCAGCGGCCCCATAGCGAGGCCCCAATCTGTGAGCACGGCGTCAATCTGCCAGGGGAGGGCGCCTTCCTCGACAAGGATCTGGGCCTCACGGTTGAAATTGATGAACATCCTGTTTCCAGCAAAGCCATTGCAGACGCCTACCAGAACTGGGACCTTGCCGAGACGTGGACCCAAAGCCATCGCTGTGGCAATCACATCGGGCGCGGTATAATTGGCGCGAACCACCTCCAGTAGCTTCATGATATGCGCTGGACTAAAGAAATGCAGGCCGATCACATCCTCTGGACGAGAGGTAGCAGCGGCGATCTCATTGACGTCAAGCGTGGAGGTGTTTGTGGCGAGGATCGCACCCGGTTTGCAAATCTTGTCGAGCGTAGCGAAGACGCTACACTTAATGTCCATCGCTTCGTGCACCGCTTCGACCACCATGTCGACTTTGGCCAGCGAATACATCGAGACGCTGCCGGTGATGCGCGCGAGGCGTTCATCGGCCTCGGCCTTGGAGATGCGGCCTTTGCGCAGGGCTTCATCGTAGATTGCACGGATACGCGCCAACCCTTGGTCGAGGCGGCCCTGCTGTTGTTCTATCACCGTTACCCGAAGCCCAGCGTCGGCAAAACAGGTTGCTATGCCCGCGCCCATTATGCCGACTCCAATCACCCCAGCACTTGCCAAACTGCGCTGCGGTGTCTGAGGTGGCGCATCTGCGATCTTGCGGGATTTCCGTTCAGCAAAGAAGATGTGGCGCAGGGCCTTTGCTTCGGGGGAGGTATTTAGCGCGTGAAAGGTCTCGTTTTCCCATGCAAGGCCTAAGCCGATTGGGGTGTCATAGGCCATGCGCACCGCTTCAACCACCTTGGTGGCGGCCGGTGCACCGCGCGCCCGACGCAGAAATGGCGCGGCGACTTCGGCGAGATCATTGGGGCTTCCCTTAACCGCTAGATCGCGAGGAAGGCGCTGTGATAATGCGTTGGACCACTCACCTTCAATCCGAGTAATTGCTTCGGCCTGAGTGGCGTCGATCGCGCGCGCAACGCCAAGTTTCACCGCGCGCGCGGCAGAAATGGGTTTGCCGCTCAGGATGATTTCGAGCGCGGCGGGGCCGCCAATCAGCCGAGGAAGTTTTTGCGTGCCGCCAGCGCCAGGAATGTTCCCAAGGTTGATCTCTGGGAAAGCAAACTTGGCTTCCGGCAGAATGGCTAGGCCATGACAGCCCAATGCAAGTTCGAACCCGCCACCATAGGCAATACCGTTCACCAGTGCGAAGACTGGTTTTTTGCTCGCCTCGATCTGTGCAATGAGATCGGTCAACAACGGCGCGCGGCGTGCGGTGTCGAACTCAGTGATGTCTGCTCCAGCAGAAAAGAACCGACCTTGGCCGGTTAGGACAATCGTGGCGATCGTGGGGTTGCTCTCAAAGGTGTGATGCGCCTTCGAGATAGCCTCGCGTAGCCCGTGCCCGAGCGCGTTGACTGGCTTGCGTGTCATTCGAATCACGCCAATTGTGCTGTGGATTTGAGTGGAAATCAGGTTTGTCATTCGCTTTGACCCCCTATGTTACAATGTGTTTTCATTTCCGAAGATGGCGGTGGCCTGGTGCGAAAGCGTGATGCCGTTGCCATGGCAGAGCACGGTTTCGGCCTTTTCGACCTGACGAATGTCGGCCGTGCCGCGCAGTTGGCGGGTGGCTTCGATCAGGGTAAAAACGCCGTACATGCCTGGGTGGCAGAACGATAGACCTCCCCCATTCGTATTTACTGGTAGCGATCCATTGGGCGCGATACGACCGTTCTCGACGAATGCACCGCCTTCGCCCTTAGCGCAGAAACCCAGATCCTCGAGGAAAAGAATCACGTTGATGGTAAAGGCGTCGTAGAGTTGCAGAATGTCGATATCGCCCTGTGAGAGCCCAGCCATGGCAAAGGCGCGCTTACCGGAATCCTTGGCTGCGGTGCTGGTAAGATCTGGCATTTCTGAGATTGCTCGATTGTAGGACGCTACTCCACCACCAAGGAAATAGGTTGGTTTTTGTGCCAGATCGCGGGCGCGTTCGGCGCGGGTCATCACCACGGCACCGGCCCCATCGGTCAGCAGGCAGCAGTCTCGCAGGCTTAGGGGTTCCATCACCATGCGCGAGGCCAGAACGTCCTCGATAGTCAGCGGGTCTCTTTCAAAAGCATCGGGGTTAAGTTGCGCCCAATCGCGCGCTGCCACGGCGACTGTGGCCAGTTGTTTGCGGGTAGTACCGAATTGGGCCATATGACGGGTGGCGGCAAGGGCGTAGGCTGTCATTGGATAGCGCGGGCGATGGGGAAGTTCATAGATTGGCTGTTCTGCTGCGGGGACCATGCGACCCGAGCCTGAACGCATCGTGGCCCCATAGCAGATGAGTGCCACATCGCAGAGTCCTGCCTCGAGGGCCATCGTTGCCGAGAGTGCATAGGCGACAAAGCTTGAGCCGCCAGTGTTGGTGCCGTCGATCCAGCGTGGGTTGAGACCTAGATATTCTATTGTAGAGATCGCCGGGAAAGTATGGCTCATATTGGTGCAAAACAGGCCGTCGACATCTTTGAGGGAAAGGCCTGCCTCGTCGAGTGCTGCGCGTACAGCAAGGGCCTGAATGTCCATTGCGTTGAAGCCTGGGGCTTCACCCAGGCCAGCCGTGCCAACACCGACGATAGCCGATTTGCCGCGAAGTGATGACGTGGTGGTCATGACTTGCTCTCCTCGGGTCGAAAGGTGATGAGATGTTTGCTTAGAGTTCCTTCAATGTGCGCCCGCACGCGCATTCCGATATGGATATCCTCTGGTGCAACGCTAGGAAGGTGGCTCATCATGCGCGGCCCTTCATCGAGATCGACGAGTACAATAGAATGCGGTGGTTGCGGTTGTTCTCCAGGTTTGGCCCTAGGGCGTAGCGTCGCCTGCGAATAGATGGTGCCAAGGCCGGAGGCCGGGTGCCATTCGAGCGCAAAGGAGCCACAGGTAGGGCAGATCACGCGTGGCATGAAAATCGCTATTTCGCAGTCTTCGCAGCGTTGCAACTGGAACTTTCCATCGAAGACATGTGTTTGGAATTCGTGGTCTGGCCCCGAGGCTGGGTTGGTCTCATGTCCGGTGTGACTCATGCTGTCCTCCCTATTACGAAGAGTTTGGTCACTAGTATTCTTGTGCAATATAAATCCGCATTGCAAACATTAATTTTAAAAATTTAATTATTTTAGGATAAAAAAAGCGCAGCATCAGGGTGAGACGGTTGCGTAGGTGGATGGGTCACCGTATGAATTAGGATCATATTTGGGGGAGGGTAGTGAATAGTGGGCGACGCATTCATGAGCAAAGCTGAAGGCGGACCGGACCGACAGTTCGTGGCGTCGCTGGAAAAGGGGCTTGCTATCCTGACGGCTTTTCGTCCAGATGATCGCGAGCTGACCAATCAGGAATTGGCCGACCGCACTGGTATGCCGCGCTCGACAGTAGCACGGTTCACCCATACGCTGCGTAAGCTGCGCTATCTTGCCTATCATCCGCGCATGGCGCGCTACAGCCTGACTGCGCGGGTGATTGAGCTTAGTCAGACCGGATTTGTTATCACCGGTTTGCGCGATATAATCCACCCTGCTATGGAGGCTCTTTCCGAGTTGGGGCATTTTTCGGTAGCTTTGGGGATCCCTGTGGAAAAGGGTGTGCGTTATTTGGAATTAGTGCGCCGGCCTGAAGCGATCGTTCTCAATCTTGAGGTTGGAGCGTTGCTGCCGTTCCTGCCCACGGCGATTGGTCGGGCCTATTTGGCAGAGATGACTGAGGCACGTAGGCAGGAGACGCTTGTGCGCCTGCAGGTAGATCAGGAAAAGCAAAAGCCTGGGATGCTCGAAACCATGGAGGCCGAGGTCGAGCGATTTGCCACTAATGGTTACACTACTTCTTTTGGAGCGTGGTGGCCCGAGATTAACGCCGTAGCTACTACGATTCGCGTGGTTGAAGATGGCGATCCTCTTTTATTATCTCTTTCAGGCCTGTCGTCGACGATAACTCCTGATCGAGTGGCGGAGAAATATGCAGCAGCCCTCCTTTCAACAGCCCAGATGATCCAGACGCGACTGCGGCGGCTTTATTCAAACTAAAGCTGTGGATCAAAGGTTTATCTATATGTTCGCATTGCAGACATAAATTTCAAAAAATTATTGACGTGCTATCTTGCATCGTAGATAACTTCTTCCAAGAAAACGTGTGACGAGAGCAATGGCACCAGATGCATCAATCGTGACATCTGCGGCATTGGAGGGGGTGGGGATGGCAGAGATATTTGAACAGATTTCCGGATTGCTGAATCCGCGCAGCGTTGCTGTAATTGGGGCGAGCGCCAATACCGAAGGATGGGGCGGCGCGGCACTGCCTGTATTGCGGCAACTTGGCTTTTCTGGTGATGTCTATCCCGTCAATCCAAAATATGATGAACTTTACGGGATCCCTTGTTATCCGTCGGTCGAAGCAATCCCTGGGGAGGTCGACGTTGCGCTGATGTTTGTGCCACAGCGGGCATTGCCACAAATTCTTGAGGAATGTGGTAGAAAGGGTGTGCAAGGAGCGGTTATTCTTGCCTCAGGGTTTTCTGAGACGGGGGAGGAGGGTAAGGCGCTCGAAGAGCAACTGCGAGAAGTGGCTAACCAAAACCGGATCGCTATTTGTGGGCCTAACTGCCTTGGACTGGCTAATCTCGAGAGCGGTTTCATGGGCCTGACTTCCGCAACGTTCCCGGCGGATCTTTCGCCTGGGCGGACGGCGTTGATCTCGCAGAGTGGTCAGTTGCTGATGATATTGTTGGCAAGGGCCCATGATCAGGGTGTGCACATGCGCTATCTGGTCTCAACGGGCAACGAACTGAACGTGGAAGCCGCCGACTATGCGCTTTGGGTACTCCAGGATCCTCAAATAGCATCGGTGTGCCTGGTGTTGGAAGGGCTCCGCTCGCCGTCGCGCTTCCTTGATCTGGCCGCGCGGGCACAAGAGGCGGAAAAGCCGTTAATTGTGATGAAGCTAGGCCGCAGCCAGCGCGCCGCGCGCACAGCGCTGGCTCATACTGGAAAGTTAGCTGGTGCTTTCCGTACCTACGAGGCCGTGTTTCGGCAAGAAAATATTGTTTCGGTGGATGATCCGCTGGAAATGGCCGACGTGGCTGGGTTATTTGAAAAATGCAATGCGCCAAGCGGTAAACAAATTTCGGTGGTAACATTCTCGGGTGGTTGGTGTGGGGTGACTGCGGATCAAGCCGATGTGTTGGGGCTTGTGCTAGCGGATTTCAGCGAAAAGACAGTTGCGCGTCTTAATCCCCTCCTGGATTTCACGCCGCCAGCGAACCCGCTCGATCTTTCAGGCAATGTGATGACTCATCCTGAGCGCTGGGGTGCTGCCCTAGAGGTAGTTCTGGAGGACGAGAATACCGATATCATAGTGGTCTTCATCCACCAAGTTCGCGAGGCTTGGCGAGATCGCCTTACTGGACCTTTGCTTGAGTTGGCAAAGACCACAAGTAAGCCGGTGATCGCGGTCTATGATGGTGGTAAAGTCGTCGAATTGGGCTACACTAAACTTGTTGAAGACGGATCGGTGCCAGTGTTCCGGAGTAGTCAGCCGATGTTGCGGGCGTTGAAACGTTTCATCGACTATCATGAGCGCAGAGAGCGAGGCCGTGAGGCGCCGGTTGAGGCCGATGTTGGCACGACTTTACGTCGTTATCTGACAGGGCACGGAAAAAACATCTTGGAACATGCTGCCAAAGTTGCGCTGGCGGCTTTTGGTATACCGATGGTTGAAGAGGCGTTGGTGACGAGCGAGGCCTCTGCCCTGAAGGTGGCCGAGAGGATTGGCTATCCGGTGGTAATGAAGGGACTGGCTGATGATTTTGAGCACAAGACCGAAGCCGGGCTGGTGCGTCTGGGTCTCTCTGCTCCCGAGGAAGTGTGCGAAGCCTTTGCGTTCCTGAGTGCGCAACTCAGCAGTCAGACCCTGAACGGTGCTCCAGCGCATTTTCTGGTGCAGAAGATGGTCAAGGGTGGAGTTGAGGTGATCCTTGGCATTCAGAACGATCATGTTTTTGGACCCATGGTTGTCTTGGGTGTGGGCGGTATCATGACCGAACTGATGAACGATGTAGCGCTGCGACGTGCTCCTCTGTCGCGCCGCGATGTCGTGGAGATGATCAACGAAACCCGATTGGGGGACCTGCTGGCCGGCTTCCGCGGTAGTCCGGTGGCGGATAGGGGTGCGCTGGAAGAGGCTGTCTTGCGTTTGTCACAGCTTGCCGTTGCCAATGTGGATGAGATCGATAGCATCGATATCAACCCACTGCTTGTCTTGCCGGAGGGCGAAGGTTGCGTTATGGTTGATGCCCTCATTGTTAAAAAAGAGGATACGGAATGAGTGACCTTCTGAACAATGCAGAGGACGAATGTTTTCGAGCCGAGCTCCGAGATTTTGTCGCGAACGAACTACATTCTGAGACGCGCAACAAAGTTTCGCAGGGAGCGCCTTTAGAGCGCGAGGATTTTGTCCGTTGGCATCGCAGCCTCTATGAAAAAGGGTGGGTGGCCCCAGCTTGGCCGGTCGAGTTTGGGGGTCCGGGGTGGTCGGCACGCAAACGGCTGATAGCAGATGAGGAAATGTTTCGCTTGCATACGCCGCCTCTACCGGGTTTTGGCCTCAAGATGATCGGGCCAATTCTAATGCGATTTGGCAGCGAAGCACAACGGGCGCGGTTCTTGCCGCGGATATTGTCGGGGGAGGATTGGTGGTGCCAAGGCTTTAGTGAACCGGGGGCTGGGTCAGATCTCGCCTCTCTGCGGATGCGGGCCGACCGCTGTGACGGAGGCTGGAAGCTATCTGGCTCCAAGATCTGGACGACCTATGCGCAATTCGCCAACTGGATCTTCTGCTTGGTTAGAACTGATCCTGAGGTGAAAAAACAGGGAGGAATTTCGATGGTGTTGGTCGATATGTCGTCAGATGGTGTATCGTGCCGACCAATCCGACTTATGGATGGCACCGAAGAGGTGAACGAGATTTTCCTCGAAGACGTGTTTGTCAGCGATGATATGGTCGTGGGGGAGGTCAACATGGGATGGAACTATGCTAAGACACTGCTAGAACACGAACGGCTTGGGATAGGTGGAATTGGCCGGTCGAAGCACCTGTTGCAGCGCGTGCGGGATGTGGCTGACGCTACTGGACGGACTAATGATCCAGCGATTATTGCAGAATTGGCAGTCTTCGAGATTGACGTGATCGCGATTGAGGCGTTTACTTTGCGGCTCTTGGCAGCAGCTGAAGCAGGCGAGCGGATTGGGGCTGAGGCATCGCTGCTAAAGGTACGGGGTACGGAAATTCAGCAGGGCCTTACTGAATTAATGCTGGACGTGGCTGGGCCTGCCATGTTGCCTGAGCGAGAAAGCCCCTGCGCTGAAGAACCGTTTGAAAACATAGCTTATCAGTTTCTCAATTGGCGCAAGCTGTCAATCTATGGTGGCAGCAATGAAATTCAGCGGGGCATCCTCGCTAGTCAAGTGCTTGGGCTTTGAGGAGGACGACAAGATGATCAGATTTGATATTCCGTCGGAAGAGGCTAGGCTCTTGCGAGAAACGGCAGAGCGTTTCATAGTCGACAGATACACCCTGGAGCAACGTGGAAAGATTTTGGTGGATCAGTCTCTGATGGCCAAGAATTGGTTGGCTATGGCTGAACTCGGCTGGCTAGCTGCACCACTTCCTGAATCTCTGGGAGGCCTTGGGATTCAGCCGATGCAGATCACTGGCTTGCTAGAGGTGCTGGGTGCTGGATTAGTTCTAGAGCCTCTAAGCGCTGTAATGCAATGCGCTGTCACGCTGGCGCGGGCCTTGCCTGAGGAGAAAGCGATAGACAGGCTCAACCCTATCCTATCTGGCGCACGGATCGAAGTGATGGCGGAGGGCGCGTCAGGCAATCCGATCACTGCGCGGGGTGATGGCGAGACGCTAGACCTTGCTGGGATGTCGCCTCTTGTCATGGGCGGGAGTGTCGCCTCGACCTTTTGGGTAGTGGTGGAGAATGATGGGGTGCAGGCTCTGTGTCCGGTGCCCGCCACTGCGGCAAAGGTGGAGCACTATCGGCTGCTTGATGGTCAGCCGGTGGCGCGGGTGGTGTTTGATGGTGTGACGGTGCGTAATGCTGATACCATCACCAGTGCAGGTGCGGCGCTGCGGTTTGGGGCTGATTTGGGGTGTGTCGCCATTCTTGCCGAAAGCGCAGGCGTGATCGATGCGCTTTATTGCGCGACGCTAGACTATGTGAAGTTGCGAGAACAGTTTGGCCGCCCGATCGGACGGTTCCAAGTTGTACAGCATCGGATGGCTGACATGTTTATAGCGCGGGAAGAGGCACGTTCGATGATGCAGCTGGCCGCTGAGGCACAGGATAGCGAGGATGAATCCTTCAGAATACGGCTGATTTCGGCAGCACGGGTGAAGATCGCTGATAATGCCCGCAAGGTGCAGCGCGATGCGGTGCAGTTGCATGGTGGCATGGGGGTGACCGATGAATTGCCCGTGGGCCACATGGTCAAGCGGCTCCTAGTCTTGGCGCAGCTTGGCGGCAATCGACAGCAGCATCTGGAGCGGTTTAACGCGGCCGCCTGACGTCACGCTTTGACAGGAGAGGATGCCCACGCGAAGAGGGATCCCGAGTATAGTAAAAGGCGTGCCAATCGGTTGCTATCCAGCTTTAGCAGTAGTGGGCACCTGACCTGGTCGCTGATTGAGGCCAAATCGAACCTGACTAGCTTCGTGCATGGGGCCTCGGGTGCGTGTTGCGGGATAGGAAACTCGACTGCCTGCGTTCTCTGGAGCTTGGCACGTGCTTGCGGCAAATGAGCTATGTGATTGAACTTGGGAACAAGACCTATCGTTTCAAAGACCGGATGGAGGATGCCCTCATGGGCAATTGCATGACAGTAGGCGAGATCATTTACGATCGTACTCGAAACGACAGCTACTGGGCAGTGCCGTTGCCATCAGAACTTGCGATCGCTGGACGATAAGTAATAGATCAGAGAATATTACGAGCAAACTGTTCGATTTGCCGTGCGCATTTGACCAGCCGCGGGCCAAGATCTTTTTCGAGACGTTCGGTTGAGACGATGGACTTGAGCCCACCGATGTTGATTCCGTAAACAGGATAGCCATCGGCGCGGCAAATTACTGCGCCGGCAGAATTGGCCTCTGCTATCCAGTCCCCGCCGCTTAGGGAAAAGCCGTGGGTGTTTTTATAATCAATGGCGCGGTGCAGATCGGCCTCAACCTTGGGCCAGCCCCCGCCATAGTCGGGCGAGATCTTAGCGATCAGGGCTTCACGCTCTTTTGCTGGGATCGTTGCCATGAAGGCGCGCCCCATGCCGGTGGAAAAAAGCGGGATGCGTGACCCTACGCCTAAACGAATAGCCATCGAGGCAGGAGTGCGGCAGGCCTCAATATAGATAAGCTCGGAGCCACTCAACGTACCAAGATAGACTGATGCGTCGGCGTAATTGGCCAGTTCCTGCATGTAAGGACGAGCGATGTCACGGATTTCCATCTGTGACATGATATCATAGCCCAGCGTCAGGACTGCAGGCCCTAGCGAATACCATCCAGTTTCTTCGTCATGATTGAGGTAACCCAACTCGGTCAGGGTGAAGGTCAACCGCGAAATCGTGGCCTTGGGCAGATTCAAACGGGCAGAGATTTCGGAATTGCCGATCGGGCGGTTGCCTGGACCGAAGGCTCTGAGCACGGATAACCCGCGGGCGAGGCCAAAGTTGATCCTATAATCCTTCTTGCCGGTGTCTGCTGGCGGAGGGTCTTTTCTTTTCACTTATGCCGTCCTGTGATGGGTGCCCGCTCCGCGAGGCGCGCGGGCCTTCGGTGGACAGATTTGTAATCTAGTTGAATCCTAATAGCTAATGGTACTGAAAAAAGCAAACATCCAAAAACGCAGCAATTGTCGTTAGAAAGTCGCTAACTCGAGTATGCGTCCTGGCGTCAACGTCAAAGTCAGCGGGCTGCGATCTTGCGATAAAGAGCTACAGTTTTGTGGACGCCCTCTCGGAGAGAGTTCTCCTCAATGTGGCCAATCAGTTGGCGCAGGACGGAGGTCTCGAATCCGTCACTGGGTGAAATCCGCGGCGTTTTGGCACACGTGACCGCAGCATATGGCACTTCGGCGTGGATTGCGGCGAGTACCTCGTCGGTGCTGTGGGTTGTTTCTGATATGTCTGAAAGCAGTGCGCCGTTCCACGAAGCTGAGGAGGCCTTCACGAAGACATCGGCCACATCACCGGCGTACTGAAAGCAACTTTTTGTGGAGAAGGGAATTTCGAAGGTGAGCCCCAAGGCGGCGGCCTCGATGGCGCGGGTAATAGCTGAGGTTTCTCCATCGTCGCGTCCGACGCCATAAACGACATAGGGGCGCAGCCCAAGGCTCGACACCTGGAAGTCATTCCAATAAATGCGTGCAATTTCTTCATCTGCCTTTTTGAAGACACCGTAGAGGTTTGAGGGGGCGTTGGCATGGCCGCGCGGTTTGGCGGCGATGGAACTGGTGTATATTATCTTCTCGACTCCGACCTTGCGAGCTGCTTCAAACACGTTGATATGGCCCCCAATATTCACCGAGACCGCCAAACTTGGCATTTCGCGGCATTGGGGGATCTGCAGGGCTGCCAGATGGATGATGCAGGTTGGGCGTGTTTCGGCAATCAGGCTTTCGATCTGGGCTGCGTCTGTGATATCGCAGTGCCGGAAATCGACCAGCGCCGGCTTTCGATCTGGGCTCAGATCGAGACGCAGCGCAGTCAGGCGTGCGTAGCTGTTGCGGACATCGGTGGCGACGACCTCAATTCCGCTTTTGACCATCTGAGCGATGATCCATGAACCGAGAAATCCTGTGGCGCCGGTGATGAAAACCCTCTCCTTTGCCGTCACTGGCTTTCCTTTCTTGACTTTGATTTAGACCTTCAACGGTCGCGATGTGGTTGCGTGGGGTCAGACCCGTGAATGTCTGTTTGCAAATTTGTCTAATCTTTTTATTTTTGTAGCTTCGTAAAGCGTATTCTAAAATTAAAACACAATTTCAAAAGTAGTTGCAAGCTAATTTTGAAACCGTTAGCTTGGTTTTTGAAAAGAAATGTTGGCTCAGTGAATATGGCAGGCCGACGGCAACGGGAGAGGACTGGCATATGCCAACGACTAATGAAATGGTGGTGCGAACGTTGATTGAAAGTGGTGTGAAGCGGGCATTCACGCTGCCTGGACTCGGGGTGACCTGGTCCTTGCCAGCCTTCTATGATGCAAAAGACGATTTCGATGTCGTGCTGTGTCGCAACGAATGGATCGCCTCGATCATGGCGCAGGCTGCTGGGAGGATCGAGGGCAAGCCATCGGTTCTTATGGGGCAGGGGCCTTGGATTACCACGATGGGTGGGATCGGCATTCTTGAGGCACATTTTGCGGGATCGCCGATGGTGGTGTTGACTGAAACTTCTGACTACGACGGCTACGGGCAGATGGGGTGTTATCAAACGATGACCGGCGACTATGGCGGTGCAAATGCGCTGGCTTCGCTCAAGCCGATTACAAAATATGCAACCTATGCTACGAGCCCGGAAGAAGCGGTCTTTGGCACGCAGATGGCGGTCAAGCATGCTTCACTGCCGCGGATGGGCCCAGCAGCGGTAGTCATGAAGACTTCGATTATTCGGCAAGACTTTCCGGAAGATGCCAAACCGTTGGTTTATCCAAGCCCTGGGTATCTTTCCTACACACCTTCGCGGCCCGATCCCGCAGCGGTTGCGCAACTGGCCGAGTTGCTGGACAACGCCAAGCGACCCGTCATCGTGGCTGGTAACGGCGTCGTGGCAGCCAAGGCAGGTGGGGCGCTTCAGGCCTTGGCTGAGAAGGCGGGCATCATGGTTGTCACCAGTTATAATGCCAAGGGCGTCATCCCTGAGACCTCACTCATTTGTGCAGGGATGATGGGGACCTGGGGCCACCGCACCGCTAATCGGGTGGTGGCACAGGCTGATCTTTTGTTGATGTTGGGGGCATCAATGGCACCGGATTACACACGGTTCAGGGATCCCGAAATGATCCGGCCTGGCGATCAGACATTGGTACAGGTTGATATTGATCCGCGCAATGCTGGCTGGGTCTATCCTGTCGATCAGGCAATCACGGGTGATGTGGCTGACGTGCTTAAAATTCTGGAGGAAATTGGCCTTTCAGAAGAACGGGCCAATGCGCGGACCGAGGCGGGTATGGATATCAAAACTCGCAATGGCTATTTCGATATTCCCGACCTACCGGCGGCGCAAGGGACAGTGCACCACACGGATGTGGTTCGTGGATTGCAGGAGTTTCTTGGGCCGGACGATATCCTAGCGCTTGATGCAGGGGCGCAGCGAATCTGGGCGACCTTCGGCCTGCGCATGCCCCACGCCGGGCAGTTGCTTGTGCCAGGGGGGACCGGCGTGATGGGTTGGGGTGGACCTGCGGCAGCGGTGGCCAAGATCTTGCGCCCACACAAACGTGTCACCTGTCTCGCTGGTGATGGTGGTTTTATGATGACTGTGCAGGTGTTGCCAACAGCCGTGCAGCAGAACCTGGATGTTGTATTTGTGGTATCCAACAACTCGGGGCTGGGCATGGTGCGTGATAATCTGGGCAAAAAGCAGATCGCTGTTGATTTCAACGATGTTGATTTTGCCACGATCGCAGAGGGTATGGGCGCAAGGGGTATCACAGTCTATCACCGTGATGAGTTGCACGACGCTATTGAAGAAGCGCACCAGATGGGTGGCCCGGTGGTTGTTGATGTCAAGGTCGACCCGGAAGCGAGCCACCACGAGGCGGTAGACAATGCGCCGTTTTGAGGGGCGTAGGGTGCTGATCACCGCTGGGGCTAGCGGGCTGGGTTTGGGCATGGCTCTACGACTGGCCGAGGAAGGTGCGGCGGTTACCGTGTGGGACCGGGATGCCGAGGCGTTGGCAGCGATAGAAAAAGCAGGCCATGATCTACGCAATGTATGCCTCGACATGACTTCAGCGCAAGACATCGAGGCTGCCGTGGCCGAGATGGGTGAGGCCGGGCAGATTGACGTTCTGGTTAACAATATTGGAGGGTCGTTGCACACGCCTTTCCGCTTTCTTGAGCAGAGCGAAGAGGATTGGGAACGGGTGATGGATGTGAACATCACAGCCTGTGTGCGCACAACCCGGGCAGTTCTGCCACATATGGTGAAGGTGGCCTATGGCCGCGTGATCAATATGGGCTCGAAGGCGGGGCGGTTTGGGAGCCTGTTTGCAGGTGCAAACTATGCGGCCTCGAAAGGGGCGATTCAGGCCTTCAGTCTCCAGATCGCACAGGAGTTTGGCCCGCATGGGATCACCTGCAACACGCTTTGTCCGGGGGTAGTTCTGACCCCGCGGGTGGAGCGCCTCCTCGCTGAACGGCAAACTGAGGCAGAACGGCAGAAAATTCTGAATTCGATCCCGGTTCGGCGGCATGGGACCGTCGAGGACATCGCAGCAGCAGTCGCCTATTTCGCCTCCGAGGAGTCGGGGTTTGTTAATGGCGCTTCACTCGATATCAATGGCGGCCAGGCGATGGTGATTTAGGACTAAATTGGTTGCTGGCTCGGCCATCATCGGTCGCTGCGAAAATAAAAATGCTACGCCGTATTACGCAGCATCGCATTTCTTGCTTGAGACTGTCGTTAGGCTGCAGGAGGTTCCCAAGCTTCAGGCGCGCGCGGGTGGATATCGGTGACGACATCCAGAAGTACCGGTTTCCGCGCGGCGATGGCGCGGGTCAGTGCCAGCGCAAGGTCGGCGGGATCTTCAATGCGGATTCCCTCGATGCCAAAATTCCGTGCGATGGCTGCAAAATTAGTGGGGCCAAACCGGTTAATCTCTTCGGGATTTCCATCTTCGCGCCCTTGGTAGAACGAAGCTATTTTTGGTGTACCCTGACCGAAGCCCGAGTTGTTGTTGATCACTGTCACGACCGGCAGGTTCCAGCGTCGTTGGGTCTCGAGCTCGGATAGGTGGTAATAGAAAGCGCCATCGCCTGAGAAGCAGACTACGGGGCGATCTGGCGCACCGCATTGGGCCCCTAAGGCCGCCGGGAAGGCCCAGCCAAGAGATCCCGCCGCGCGCAGATAACTCTGCCCTTCGTGTGGCAGATCTAGCAACGTTGCCGTCCAGATGCCGGAATAGCCTGTGTCGGCGACAAGAATGCCATTTTTCGGCAACGCTTGCGATATCTCGTGGCAAAGACGTTCGACTGTAATTGGTGGGGTATCAGATATTGCAAGTGAAGCAAGATCTGCGCGCCACTCAGCAACGACCGTGGCGGCATGTTTGGCCCAATCAGACCAGCCCACAACCTGTTCGTTAGCTGCTGCCAGATCGGTGACCGCCTGGCGTGGGCATCCCCAGACGACGGTTGTATTGGGATAGTTACGCCCGATTTCCTGGCCGTCGAGATCGATTTGAATGATCGGTGTGCCCGGCGCTGGGACCTTGTAATTGTTGGTTGGCTGATCGCCAGCGTGGCAGCCGATATAGATTACCAGGTCGGCTTCGAATACCAGTAGGTTGCCCGGCGGTGCGGAATACGTACCGACGGTACCGATATGCAAAGGATGGGTGGTTGGTACGATGGTACGCCCACCTAGCGAGGTCGCGATGGGGATACTTAGCTTCTCTGCTAGCTGTTTGATCTCGTCATGGGCGCCTACCTGAATAGCGCCGGTCCCGACTACAAGCACGGGACGCTTTGCTTTGGCCAGCCGTGCGGTGGCGGCGGCGATCATTTCTGGAGAGGCAAGTGGGCGATGCTCTGGCAAGTGGCCAAGTGTAGCGTCGGGCAGGGTAGGGTTCGGCACTTTGCCTTTTTCTAGTATCTCTCCACCAAGCCCGTTGAGATCAAGATGCACCGGTCCGGGTGAGCCATCTGTCGCTGCGCGGAAGGCTTGGGCCAGAAGATGTGGCAGTTCACGTGCTTCGGACACGTCGATCGACTCCTTGGTCGTTGAAGAAAAGAGTGGCGTGTGTGGAACCTCTTGATAGGCATTGCGGTGCCGTAACATTGGTTCCTTGCGGCCAGTCATTGCAACTAGCGGCGCGCGATGAAGATAGGCGTCCTGCAATCCTGCTGCCAAGTTTGCTGCCCCGACTGATTGCGCCAGACAGACGCCGACGCGGTTGGTAATTCGGGCATATCCATCGGCCATGTATGCGGCAGATTTCTCTGAGTGGGCGAGGATACGTATGATCCCATGCTCTTCCATGAGCACCAATGTGGGGCGCAGGATCGCGTCCATGAAGAAGACGTGGCTTACGCCCAGCTGTCTGAGTGAATGGGCGATATAATGAGCTCCATCAGTAGGCTCGCATGGTTTGTTATTCATGAAGGTTTTCCCATTACAAGTTATGGCTAAAGTCATGGACTAGACGTTTTTGAAATATAGTTTCATTTATGTCTTGAGAATTCAAGCATTGAGGCCTATCTTTTGCATTTATATTGTAAAAACGATTTTGGGTGGGGCCATATGCTTTCGGTGGAAAGCTGACTTGGTCCAAGAAGAGGCTCAGTCTCAAGCAGAGGAGAAAAGGCCTTGGCTATTGAAAGTGTCGCAGTCATTGGGGCGGGGACCATGGGTCACGCCTTGGCATTAGTTCATGCGTTGGGTGGATGCCATGTTAGTTTGTATGATAGCAACCCCAAGGTTTTGGCGCGCGCGCCGAGTTTGATCGAGGCGGCGCTTGCAACCTTGCAGGAGGCAGGTGTTGAGAGCACCATGGCGGCGGCGGAGGCCTCCAACCGGATAACGTTTGTCGACACCTTGGTGGGAGCTGTCCAGGCGGCTGATCTAGTGGTTGAGGCAGTGCCGGAAGATCTAGAGGTCAAGCGCGAGGTCTTTGCCCAAATCGAGGCTCATCTGCCAGAAGCGACGATCCTTGCTTCGAATACCTCTTACCTCGATATATTTCCGCTCATCCCCGCAGGACGGCAGTCACGAGCAGCCGTCGCACATTGGTACACTCCCCCCTACATTGTCGACCTTTTAGATCTAGCTCCAGGCCCCAAAACTGACAGTGATGTAATCCCCAAACTGCGCGCCCTCTACGAGGGTTTTGGCAAAACGCCAGTCGTATTCGAAACTCTGGTTCCGGGCTATGTCGCAAATCGACTTCAGGCGGCGTTGAACCTTGAATGCCTGCGAATGATCGACGAGGGTTGGGCCACAGCTGAGATGATCGATCTCTCGATCCGGCAGGGGCTTGTGCATCGATTAGCGGTGTTGGGGCACATGCAGAAGATGGATTTCACTGGGCTGAGGATGGTGCGCAAGGGTATTGCTGGCGGCAGCTACCAGCCGCCCGAGAATACTGGCAAAACCCCGGTACTCGACCGCTTGATCGCTGCTGGGCGGTCGGGGGTGCGCAGTGGTGCTGGGTTTTTTGAATATGGCAATACATCGGTGGAGAAACTGTTTCATGCACGCGACCTGAAGCTATTGCGGTTGAAGTCGCATATTGAGGATTTAAAGGACGACGACAGATGATTAGGGCAGATCTTAAGGGAAAGTGCGCGTTGGTAACAGGTGGAGCTTCTGGCATCGGACTTGCCACGGTGACTATATTGGCCGTGATGGGCGCTCGCGTGGCAATCAACCATCTAGAGAACGATCCGGCAGGCCCAGCCAAGGTGGCAGAGCTTACTGTGCGGGGGCTTGATGTGCTCTCGGCACCAGGCAATGTCTCGGTCCCCGGCAATGCTGAGGCAATGGTTGAGACCGCGATAGTGCAAATGGGGGGGCTGGATTTTCTCATCAATAATGCAGGGACCTCCGGTACCGCTGATAAGATTCCGCCCTCGGATCTGGACAAGATGACAGAGGAGTTCTGGCAGCTTCTGCTAAATACCAACCTGATCGGTGCGTTTCGATGCGCCCGCGCTGCAGCGGGAGCTTTGAATGATCGCTGCGGGGCCATCGTGAACATCGCCTCGATCGCAGGAATTGGGGAGCAAGGCAGTTCCATCGCTTATGCTGCCAGCAAATCTGGCCTGGTGAGCCTGACCGGTAGCCTCGCACGGGGGCTGGCACCAGGCGTCCGCGTAAATGCCGTGGCACCGGGACAGACTAGCACGCCCTGGACGGAAGACTGGCCCGAGGAACGTAAACAATGGGCTCGCGATAAATCCGTTTTAAATCGCCTTTCGACACCGGATGATATTGCGGAAGCTGCTCTCTTCCTTTGCGCCGGAGCCAAAATGGTCACTGGTCATGTACTGGTGGTAGATGGCGGTATGACGCTCTGACTAAATAGTGAAATAGAAGTTACAGCCCAATCCTTTGACAGTTTCTGGCGTAATTTAAGCTATTCCTATCAAATACTGATTGGGTTTTTTATATCACTTATTTGCCAATCGGCTTGCGCCAGTGGCTTGAGGCGGCCTCTTCTATCCATCGATATGTGGATACTGGACCTGTGCAGTCTTTGCGTCTAGTCGAAGGACCTAAACTTGCTGCCCTGTTCTGTGTTCACAACCTTGAGTAGGTTAAAGTTGTGGATGGCTTGGTTCGGAACTTTGATGTAGAAATCGGATTCTAGGGTCTTTGAGATCCGCGAGGTCAGAACCTTGTGGGTGTACCAGTCTATGTTTGCCATCAGGCAGAGTAACCTGCGCCACATTTACAGATAGGCAATGTTCGAGTAGTGGAACTTGTTACGCCTCTCCAAAGGCAGACCTCTCAGCAGATTGAGTTAGGCCTTCAGCTTTTTTCCAAAAAAGAGACGTCTAATGCCAGCTCCCCAATCTTGATGTGCGGCACTTTACCTGTTCCTTGCAAATCTTGGAATTTTTCTGGGTGCCGCGCTCGAAAAGGCTGTACACTTCGTCAAATAATGCCCGTTTACATTGATGGATCATCGTTGCCTCTCAGTGTTTGCGATTAAACAATTACCGGTACCAGATGCGCCCCAAAGCGGCTCACCAGCTCAGCCGCTATCTCCTCACCCCTCAAGGATTCTGGCGTGACCTTTCCTTTGAACTTGGGCGCGCGCTGCTTGTCTTTCCTAAACTGGGGGTTGCCTCGAAAATCAGACGCCTGCTTTCAAGTGCAGGTTTGATGCCGAATACCGCTTGGTTTCAACGTATCGGCCCGCACTTCAACTACACTCCAATTGCAGTCTCGAAAAGCTCTTTGAACTCCTCCGTAGAGCAGTGGCGGGGATTTGTTGAGGTGCAGCTGTCCTTTGCTGCGTGTGTGGCGAGCGACGAAATCATTTCCCGGGTGATCCCCATTTCGCCCAAGTTCTGGGGCATTCCAATTTTTAAGTTGAGGTCTCGGAAAAACTCTGCAGGATCGGCGTCTGTTTCCTGACCCATGGCCGCATTAAGTCGCCTATATTTTTCGCCAATGTAATCCCGGTTGAAATCCAGCACTGTTGGAAGAAGGACAGCGTTCAGCGTCCCGTGATGCAATCTCAGTGCTTGGTTTGCGCCGCAGGCATGGCTCATAGAATGCACGGCACCGAGACCCTTGCTAAAAGCCATGGCGCCTTCGGTCGAGGCCATCATCATGTGCCAGCGGGAATCCTCGTCGCTGCCGTCTCTGAAGGCGCGCAGCAGGTTACCATCACGGATTCCGCGCTCGATGCCGTCGCAGGCTACCGCCTCAGCTGGCGGATTTACGTTTGGTGAAAGAAGAGCTTCTATGCAGTGCGAGATTGCATCCATTCCGGTTGCCGCGGTCAGGCGCGGCGGTAGGCTCAGTGTCAGGGATGGGTCGCAGATTGCAGTTCGCGGCACAAGGTAGGGGCTGCGCAGTATTAGTTTCTCCCCGTTGTTCATGATGATGACCGCACCGCGCGATACCTCGCTGCCTGTACCAGAGGTTGTAGGAACCGCAATTAAGGGCGCAATCTGGCCGATCGTTTCGGGTCCCCCCAACCGGTCGGTGTATTGGAGAAGATCTCCGTCATGTGTCACAGCCAGCGCGACAGCCTTGCCGAGGTCGAGCGATGAGCCGCCGCCAAACGCGATGACGCCGTCGCAATCGGAATTTCTGTAGACATCAGCGGCCTTCATTACAGCTGCCTGGGTAGGGTTTTCTGGGGTTTCGTCAAAGGTTGTGACTGCAATCTCGTTCCCGATTGATGCCATCAGATTGGCGACCATGCCTAGATCTCTGAGGCCTCGATCCGTGCATATCAGTGGACGCTTGACTTTATGATGCCGAAGTACTGAGGCAAGCTGATTGCTGGATCCGTGATCGAAGATTGTCTGGGTCATAAACGTTAACAGGGCCATGGTCATTTCCTCGATCCCGGCGCTCTCGCGCTAGATTTAGCGGTTTTCCACAACTTAGGATCTACGCTGTTTTTGAAATTTTATTTCAAAAATATAAAGTTGTCGATAACTTTTTTCTGTCCGCCCCGATTGATGCTCAATATGAAGCCTGCATCGCTTATGTAGCCTCGCAGCGGTATGAAGGCTGGAAACTCGTCAAACAGCGCTTTAATGATGGGGGTGTCTGGGTACACCAATAAAGGCGTCATCGTGGCGTCCATCAGGGAGCCAGGCGACCCGGCACGGTCGCTGACATATTTGAGGAAAAGCATCGTAAGGATGTACTCCTTTTAGAGGGATGCATCCATCCCGCAGCGCAACTGGTCACAGCTGTCCCAAAGGGAGCGATAAATGTCGCTTTTCTTGATCGCCATTCTGCTTTCTACAACCCTCAAATGTCGTATCTTTGCTGCTTGCAGAGGACGTCCAGCGCTACCTTGATTTTATCCTATGTCGCCTCGGAATACACTGCCAATATTAATTGTTGTAGGGGCGAGGACTTTGAAAAATGGATGCATTACTAATTTCGACGTGGGTTTAGCATAGTGATATTACTCGACAACCCAGTTAGACCAAAGCATATTTCTTTTGAAAGGTGGGAGCAGAATGTCGAAATTTATTGTGCAAGCGGAAGCCGCTGGCGACATTTTATACTCTGATGAAGGTCTTAGTTTTTGGGGTGGAGTTGATCCAGTCACAGGACGAGTTATCGATGTTCACCATCCATGGTATGGCCTTGAAATAGCCGGGAAGATCTTGGTCATGCCGACCAGTCGGGGCTCCTGTTCGGGTAGTGGGGTTTTGCTGGAACTTGCGCTGAACGGATACGCCCCTGCGGCGCTTATTTTTTCTGTAGCTGAAGAAACTCTGACACTCGGTGCTGTGATCGCTGCGCACCTTTTTGATAAACCGATTGCTGTAGCGCATCTGGAACGTAAAGACTTTGACGCTTTGTCTCAAGCGCCAAAAGCGACGATCCGAGACAATGTACTTAATTTTGGCAAGAATAGATGTGCACTCCGGCCTTTACGCAAATTTGATCTCAAGCTGTCGCCCCTAGATCTGTTGCGATTATCTGGCGCTCCAACGAACCCAACCACGTTGGCAATGGAGGTGATTTGTATAATGGCGGTTGCCCTTGGTGCCGAGCGATTGACGGATGTTACACGCGGCCATATCGATGGCTGTATTCTAGCTCATGATGCCAATTTAATCTTTGCCGAACGTATGGCCGAACTCGGTGCAAAGGTTCAAATCCCTACCACTATCAATGCGATCTCTGTCGACCGAGAAAATAGCACGTCATATGGCTTGCCAACCTCGTTTGAAAATGCAGCCAGCCGATTGGCTGATGCCTATCTAAAAATGGGAGTGCAACCGACTTTTACCTGTGCGCCCTACCTCCTTGAAGATGTGCCGCAATTGGGTGAATTTATCGGTTGGTCGGAATCGAACGCGGTCATTTTTGCAAATTCCGTCTTGGGCGCGCGAACAGCGAAGCTACCGGATTACTTGGACCTGTTCGTGGCTATAATAGGGCGCGCACCCGATGTGGGAATGTACAACGTGGAATATCGAAGGCCATCCTTGGTGATTGACTGTTGTGTACCGGAGTACCACGATGACAGCCTCTGGCCTTTGCTGGGTTGGATCGCAGGACGTCTATCCCCTGACCGTGTTCCTTTGCTTAGAGGTTTGGCACGTTATGAACCGTCTCAAGAAGATCTTCGCGCACTCTGCGCTGCTTTTGGGACGACCTCAGCGTCGCCAATGCTGCATGTGGCCGGTGTTACGCCGGAGGCAGAATTGCTGCTGACAGCTGATGCGGAGAGCGTCCGTATTTCACTGCCTGACTTAGTAGAGGCGTGGACTAGCCTGAACTCAGGCCCGGAATCCGTTGAACTTGTGGCCATCGGCAGTCCGCACGCCACGTATGATGAGGTCGCACAGTTCTGCGAATTTTTAGGTGGTCGATCTCGGTATGCTGGGACTGATGTGATCGTGACCCTTGGGCGGAATATTCTGAAACAAGCGAAGGAGGCCGGTTTGGTCAGGCAATTGGAGGCTTGTGGTGTAAAGGTCATTCCAGACCTCTGCTGGTGCTCAATCACAGAGCCCATTTTTCCACCGATGGCGCGCAATCTTATGACAAACTCGGGAAAATACGCGCATTATGCGCCTGGTCTTTGCGGACGAACCGTGCGTTTTGGCGGCCTGAGAGATTGCGCAGAAACGGCTGTTACAGGCAAAGCGTGCAAACACCCGCCTCGGTGGCTTTCGTCGCAATAAGTACAACTTATAAACAGTCCAACTGGATCTGTTAGTCGCGGCTCCCGAGTGTATCCAGATGAGCTTTGGCTTCGACCTCTGTAGTCCACTTTCCAGCGCGGACATATTGCTTGGATGCGTCTTCATATGGCTGATAGTCCCAAACTGGAGAGGATCCAATCTTGTGACTGCGATTAATCAAACGTCGCCGGTTTTGGTCCTTGATGATGCAGTCTCTCAAGCCTTTTGCATCCCATAACGCTCGGGCCTCTGACAGCATCGCGTCAAGAGTTTCAGTATAAGCTGGATGATGCGAGACATCAGCAAGTTCGTCAGGGTCTGAGTCAAGGTCGAACAGAAGGGGGGGATCAATCTCGCTGTAAAGCAACTTTAACCGGCCGCGAAGCAGCATAAAAGTAGGCTCAAAAACACCTTCTGATAGAAGCTCACCAGGAACTATGCGCGGTTCTATGGGTTGGCGATTAAGCAACGGTATCAAAGAGGTCCCATCGGCCTCGACAACATCGTTAGATGTGCCCGCAAGGTCTGCGAACGTCGGCAGAATATCCAATAGTGACACCGTCTCACTTACGCGGTGTGGATTGAGTCGATCACCTGCCCAAAAGATCAATGGAACCCGCGTGGACCATTCAAAAAACGTCTTTTTATAGTGCAGCCCACGCTCACCCATCATGTCGCCGTGGTCTGAGGCAAAGACCACGATCGTGTTCTCCGACAGCCCGGTTTCCTCAAGCACCTGCATTAAAGCCGCGACCTTGGCGTCAATATATTCGATGGATGCGTAGTATCCGTGGCGGGCTCTACGAATGATGTCATCGTTCATGTTAGCTTTGCCAATAGAATAGTGGGCGTGGATCCTTTTGCTATGCGCGTCCATGTCTTTTACCGGGATTGGCGGTACTGTGGGTAGATCGATCTCGTCATCCGTGTAAAGGTTCCAATATTCGGGCCGTGCGACATAAGGGTCGTGGGGAGACGTAAAGGACACAGTCAGCATGAAGGGCTGTGTGCTTTCGGCGCGCGCCCGGTCGTATAGCCATCCACAGGCTTTCGTCGCTACGTCGTCGTCATAGTCGATTTGCAAGGACCGTAGGCATGGGCCGGTTTCGAGAACATTGGTCATGTCCTGAAAGGTGACTTTTGCATCAGGCTCTCCCCAGTTTGGAGTCCATCCAAAATCGGAAGGATAGATGTCAGTGGTCAGTCGTTCCTCGTATCCGTGTAGTTGGTCTGGTCCTGTAAAATGCATCTTGCCAGACAGGCAAGTCAGATACCCGCCCAAGCGCAGGTAATGTGCAAATGTTGGAAGAGCGGCTGAGAAATCATGAGCATTGTCATAGCCGCCGGCCTTTGAGGGCAACAGTCCGGTCATCATCGACGTGCGCGACGGACCACAGAGGGGCGAGTTGCAGTAGGCGTTCTCGAAAACAACGCCTTCTTTAGCGAGTCGAGAAAGTGTGGGCGCCTTTACTACTGGGTGGCCATAGAGTGGCAATGCCTTGGCAGACATCTGATCGGCCATAACAAAAACAATGTTTGGTTTTTCCACATTAAAACCTCCAACCAGGTATCGTTGACAATCTACAATCTGTTATCAATGATGTCGATACTTTTTGTGGGAGGGCCAAAATGTATGCGTGGGATTTTGTAGCGACTTTGACAGATATGGATTTGTTGCTATTGGGCCTGTGGAACACCATCAAAGTGTTCGTCTTAGCGCTTGCCTTTGGTATCCCTTTAGGATTTGGGCTTGCGCTTGGCCGCATGTCGCGCATTCCCGTGTTGAGCCAGATGTGTTCTTTCATCATTGAATTTTTTCGAACAACGCCGCCGTTGGTGCAGCTCTTCTGGTTTTTCTTTGCTTTACCGATCCTGATCAGCGTGCAGATGACGCCGTTTGTGGCCTCGGTTCTGACATTCTCAATCCAGTCCGCGGCCTTCTTTGCGGAAATTTTCCGAGGTGGGATCAACTCGATCGACAAAGGTCAGTGGGAGGCGGCCAAGGCAATAGGCATGACGCGCCAATCCAGTCTAAGACGAATTATCCTACCCCAGGCAGTCAAGCGGATGATCCCGGCGTTCGCAGAACGATCGATTGAGTTGTTAAAGACGACGACATTGATTTCCACCGTATCCTACGCGGATTTGATGTTTCAAGCCAATGACTTGGCGTCAAAGACCTTTCGCCCACTTGAGGTCTACACGGTCGTGGCCGTGATGTATTTTTTCCTCATCCTGATCTTCTCGCAGCTGACTATTCTTCTGGAATACCGATTGGCCAGAACTGGTGAAGGGACCCTTAGGTAGCCATGGATTACGTTTGGAATTTCGCATCTGCATTCGCCTATTGGAAAGTACTCGCGGTCGGGCTCAAAGGCACAATTCAGCTATTTATCATCTGCTCCATCTTGGGGCTGGGTGGCGGGTTAATTATGGGCATGCTGCGCTATGCGAAGTCGCGTTGGATCAGCTATCCAGCGATGCTTTATGTTGAGGTCTTCCGTAACACGCCCGTACTGGTCCAGATTATCTGGTTTTTCTTCGCTCTTCCGGTAATCACAGGGATTGAGGTTTCACCCATCATGGCTGCGATTTTGGGCATTACGCTTAACACAATCGCTTTTTCGGCTGAGGTTTTTCGCGGCGGTATCCAGTCTATTGAACGTGAACAGTGGGACGCCGGTAAAGCCATCGGTATGTCCTATGTGCAATCTATGCGCCGCGTGATCCTGCCCCAGGCGCTGAAGCGTATGCTGCCGCCTTTGACATCGCGAGGCATCGAAGTCTTCAAGATGACGACGCTCGCTTCGGTAGTCGCCTACCCCGAAACGCTTCAACAGGCCAAGCTAATTGCGTCTTATGAATATAACCCGATTGAAACCTACACCTTAGTAGCAGTGATGTTCTTCGTAGTTCTGTTTCCACTGGTACAACTGACCTACATCCTGGAACGTCGCTTCGAAAAGAGTGACGCATGAAACACGCGGTAGAAATACGTGGGCTTCGCAAAAACTTTGGCGATCTTGAAGTCTTGAAGGGCATCGACCTAGATGTTGCCCAAGGTGAAGCCGTCGTACTTTTGGGATCCAGTGGATCAGGCAAAAGCACGCTCTTGCGTTGTATTAATTTCATGGAACAACCGACCGCTGGTCAGGTACGTATCAACGGTGATCTGATCGGCACCGAATATGGCGCGCAGATGCGCTATCGCGAGGCTGAGCTTTGCCAAATGCGGACGCGCATTGGTATGGTATTTCAGCATTTCAACCTTTTTCCACACATGACTGTGTTGGAAAATGTGATGGAAGGCCAAATAATTGTGCTGGGCCGATCAAAGGCTGAAGCCAAAGAAAAGGCCATGGCGCAATTGGGTCGAGTTGGGATTGAAGAAAAGGCACTAGAATATCCGGCGCGCCTGTCAGGCGGCCAAAAACAACGAGTGGCCATCGCGCGGGCTTTGGCCATGGACCCGGAGGTGATGCTATTTGATGAAGTAACCTCGGCACTAGACCCTGAACTGGTGGGTGAAGTCCTCAAAACAATGCTACAATTGGCCCAAGATGGGATGACTATGGTCTGCGTTACGCACGAGATTGGCTTTGCCTATCACGTCGCCAACAAGGTTTGTTTCCTGAACGACGGCCTTATCCTTGAGCAAGGCGCGCCACGAACGGTTCTCAAGACCCCAAAAACGCAACGTGTCCGTGATTTTCTTGCAGGGCACTCACTTTTCAAATTACCAAACTAACCAACTCAACAAGGAGTAAAATAATGAAGACATTTAAATTTCTAACCAGCACATTGGTGGCGACGGCTGTTTTTGTGCTCTCCAGCGTTGCCGCGCAGGCGCAATCCACTTGGGATGCGATTCAGGACCGTGGGACCCTTCGTATCGGTGTGACTCAGGCTCCGCCCTGGTTCACAAAGGACCTCGCTTCTGGTGAATGGACCGGCGGCCTAGGGATCACCTTAGGAGAGCAAATGGCGGCTGCTCTTGAAGTCGAACTTGAGACTGTTGAGGTCACATGGGGCACCTCGATTGCAGCCCTTCAGTCGGACAAGATCGACCTGATGTATTTCCTGTCACCCACTGCATCGCGCGCACGGGTGATAGATTTCACTACGCATCCAATCGGCTATATTTCGCAGGCTGTTTTAGCCGCTGACGGTTTTGATGCCTCGACATGGGCTGGTATAAACTCTGGTGACACGAGCCTTTCGGTGCCTCAGGCAACGTCGATGGATCAATTCCTGACACGCATGGCGCCAGATGCCGATATTCAGCGTTTTCCTGATAATGCCGCGTCGATCGCCGCGTTCCAATCGGGCCGCGTTGATGCCGTGTCTCTGATGCTGCCACCACTCTTGTCGGCGCGCCAAAAACTGGGTGCTGGCGTGATCTCTGTGCCAACACCCGCCTTTACGGCGCCGGTCAATATCGGTGTACGTCGCGAGGTTGATAAAACATTCCGCGATTGGTTGAACACGGTCAGTCACTACTGGTATGAAACGGGCCGCACGCAGGCTTGGTACGACGAATTCCTAACAGAGTTTGGCGTCGACCCAGCAGACAGCCCTCCAATCCAGCGTGAGCAAATCTTCATGCGATAACCAAAGCTGGGGTGGATCTCTCCACCCCACGCCAACCTTGGTGAGTACATGGCCTTGTCTGAAATTCGTCCGCTGCCATTAAGCGGACAGGTTCGCGACATGTTGCCCGACCTAATCACGACAGGCGACTTGTCGCCAGGTGTCAGGTTGACTGAAACTGTTGTGGCCCAGCAGCTAAAAGTAAGCCGTGGCCCCTACGCGAAGCGATTCTTCAACTTACCGAAGAAGGTTTGTTGATCAAAGAGCCTTACAAAGGGTGCTGTCAGAGAAAACTGCTTGAGACGGGCAGGGCTAATTTGTAACCATGCCTAATTACAAAGCGTTCCCCATTTCGCTACTCCAAAACGGCACTGTCAGACAAACTTGACGTCCCATTGGTTGGTCCCTAATTTTGTGAATGATAACACAAAACCCGTTTAAGTACTTCAAAACCTCGCCCAAAATCATCCGCTTAGCGGTTATGTATTACGTGCGTTACCCGCTGAGTTTCCGCCAGGTTGAAGATATCTTGCATAAACGTGGAATAGATATTTGTTACGAAACTGTACGGTTTTGGGTGAACCGGTTTGGTTCGAAATTTGCTAAGGAAATTCGAAAGAAGAGGGTGGGTCAACACTCAAACTGGCAATGGCATTTAGACGAAGTC
>MEHZ011578203.1_pt1 | contig 30878 bp, 24 predicted proteins | sample 897221 | NCBI WGS metagenome assembly MEHZ01 (sample SAMN05514161, study PRJNA337945) | marine metagenome | isolation source: marine surface water | place: Arctic Ocean | collected 2007-12-13
TTTAAGAATGCATTTAATGAATTCCCTTCATGAATTTATTCAATATAGGTGTTAGTATAAGCAAACATACACCTGAGATCATCATAAGCATCGCAATAAATGGATACAAGTCAAATTCATAAGTCTCGAGGATACTCTCTAACGTTGCTGCCAAATAGTTACCTAGAGCAAAACTAGCCATCCAAACGCCCATCATCACAGAAGTTATTTTTCGTGGAGATAGTTTTGTAACCATAGACAATCCAATTGGTGACAACATTAACTCTCCAATAGTGAGCAATACATAAACGACAACCAACCACATTGGGCTAATTAATGTTCCTTCTCCACCTTCAGTTACCATATCCTGTGCTATGGACATAATGTAGAATGCAATAGCACCAATAAACATCGCCATTGCGAATTTTATTGGAGTTCTTGGGTTGAGATTACTTTTCGATAGTTTAAACCAGATTAACGAAAATATAGGGGCTAAGGTAACAATCGCAATAGGGTTGATGTTTTGAAACCATGTTACAGGTATTTCAAACCCACCTACAAATCGGTCTGTGTTATCAGCTGCGAATAGGTTGAATGTACCCCCAGCTTGCTCAAATCCCGCCCAGAATACGATGTTAAAAAAGGCGAGTATGATAATTACAAGAACCCTGCTCCATTCTGTATTTCCAGAAGTCCCTTTAAATATAGAGTAGGCCAAGAATCCGCTACCTGCAATTCCAATCGTCCATGAGGTGATCGTATGGACGAGGGCGCCAGTCGCACCCCAGAAATTCATAACTAAGAATACGATTAATAAGTTAGCTCCTGAATAAAAAAGAATATCCCTCCAGTCTTTTATAATTAGAGAAGTTCTTCCTTTATCCGCAGCACCTGGTGGTAGGCCAAGTGTTCCTAATGTATTTCTTCTCCAATAGAACCAAATCACACCAATTAACATTCCAATACCGGCAGATAAGAACCCATATGGCCATCCCACTTTCTCTCCTAAAGTTCCTGCAATGAAGGGTGATAAAAAGGCGCCAATATTAATCCCCATATAGAAAATGGTGAATCCACCATCTTTTCTGGGGTCATCATTTTCGTATAGATCTCCTACTATGGTAGAAATATTAGGTTTGAAAAAGCCATTTCCTAAAATTAAAACGCCTAGACCAAGGTAAAATATGCTGAGTCGACTATCAATATCAGAAATGATAGCGGCAGATGAACTAGCTGCCAATAAAAACTGACCTATAGCCATTGTAATTCCACCAATATATATCGATTTTCTTTGACCAATTAAATTATCAGCAAACCATCCACCAATGATCGGGGTTAAGTAAACTAAGGCTGTGAACAAACCATATATTGCCAAAGAATCGGTTCGGTTCATCCCGAACCCACCAGTTGCTAATTCTGCAGTAAGGAAAATCGTTAATAACGCGCGCATTCCATAATAACTAAAACGCTCCCACATTTCTGTGAAAAATAAGGACGAAAGTCCTTTTGGGTGTCCTTCTTTAACTGTTTCTGACATAATCTAGTTTTAATATTTGAAATCGAATTTACTAAAAAATCCCTTCAAACAACCATATTGAATGATTTGTTCACTCCTAATGTTTATTCGTAAAAAAAACACGATATTAGACGACTCTTTATTTTAAAACGGTTTATACTCCGTTTAACAAGGTTATTTTAACTCTAAAACAATTACAATGAAAAAAACACTTTTACTTTTTATGATGGGATGCATATGTTCTGCATCGTTTACACAAACTTTCTCAGATGATTTTGAATCCTATACTTCAGGATCCTATTTAGGTACGAACTCGCCAGATTGGACGACTTGGAGTGGAACAGAAGGAGGAGCAGAGGATGTTACGATTACTGATGCCAATGCGAGTAGTGGTTCAAATGCTATTTATTTTGAATCTACCGCTGCTAACGGAGGACCGGCAGATGTTGTCTTGCCCTTTGATCAGGTATACAATTCTGGAAATTTTTCTTTTGAGGCTAATTTCTATGTAGAGGCAGGGAAAGGCGCCTATTTTAATCTTCAAGGAACTCTAGTCGTAGCTCAAGTTTGGGCATTGGACTGTTATATGCTACAGGATGGCACCTTAAAGCTATCTAATCAGGGGACGCCATATATTAATGCCAACTATCCGAGTGCACAATGGTTTAACCTTCGTGTAGATATGGACTTGACCTCAAATGTATGGGAACTTTTTATTGACAATGTTTCTCAAGGTTCTTTTTCAAATCCTACAGGTCAAATAGGTATTCTTGATTTGTTTCCTGTAAACCCTGCTGGTCAGGGAGGGAATGGTATTTCAGGATTTTATGTTGATGATATTAGCTACACGCACCTACCTGCAAATTTACCGGGATTAAATGGCGGTGTGTCATTTATTAATCAAATTTCTGGAATTGCTGGTTTGAGTTACGATGTAGTTGCCACAGCAAGAAATTTAGGTGTATTGGATATCAATTCTTTTGACTTGACCTATAATTATAATGGTGTAGACCTTACCGAAAGTATAACGGGCCTTAACCTGGTTTCTCTTGATACTTATGAGCATACATTTGCTACTCAGTTGACGCCTGTTTTAGGAAATAATGATTTGACGGTTACAATCTCAAATGTGAATGGGGCGGGAGATGATGACCCAACCGATGATTCTAAAGTGATCAGTATAGACCCAATTGTTCCTGCAGCAGGTAAAATTGTTGTTGGAGAGGAAGCCACAGGTACTTGGTGTCAGTGGTGTCCAAGAGGTGCGGTTTACATGGATCTTTTTCAAGAACAATATTCTGATTATTGGATAGGTATCGCAGTTCACAATGGCGATCCTATGACCGATGTTGTTTATGATGCAGGTATAGGAACAATGATTGGTGGTTATCCAAGCGCTGTTGTTGATAGAGGTGCAGATGTAGACCCTTCAGCAATGAATGCAGATTTTCTTGACCGACTTTTAACTGAGCCTACGGGTGTAATTATGAACGGAGCAACTTGGGATCCTGTGTCTCGTGTTTTAGAAGTTTCTGTAAAATCTACATTCTCGCAATCGGTTACGAATTCTTATAAATTAGCTTGTGCTTTGACAGAGGATGGGGTCACAGGGACAGATGCTAGTTACAATCAATCTAATGCCTATGCTGGCGGTGGAAATGGAGTTATGGGCGGTTATGAATCTCTGCCAAGTTCGGTTCCTGCAGCTCAGATGGTTTATGACCATGTTGCAAGATCTATCGCGCCTAGTTTTGAAGGTTCTTCTATTTTCTTTCCGGCAACTGTGAATGCAGGAGAAAGTGTCATTAGTAATTATTCTTTTACGCTTCCTGCAGATTGGGATGAAAACAACATGCATATTGTTGGTTTGCTTATTTCACCTGATGGGAGAATTGACAATGCAGGTTCTACTACAATAGCTGAAGCGGTGTCTAACGGTTTCGAAGTCGGTCCTAATGTGGGATTGTTTGGAGGTTTTGATTATCAAATTGATGATGCTCTAAAAGTATATCCTAATCCAGCTTCAGCTGATTTAAACATCATCCTAACGACGGGAAAAGTAGCGTCCAGTAATATGATTGTTTATAATGCTCAAGGACAAGTGATGAATGAAATTGAAATCAATTCAAATTCAGGAAGTTGGAAATACACGATAGATATTTCTGATTATGCACCAGGAGTTTATGCGGTTTCTTACACGAATGAAACAGAAAGCAAAATGAAACGTTTTGTTGTAGAATAAGCAGAACTAATCACAATTTAAAGCCACTTCGGTGGCTTTTTTTATGCCTTAATTTTTATTTCTACTTTGACCAGGTCAGCAATAGCTTTGACTTGGATTAAGTCTTCTCCCGTAATGGTTATATGTCCCATTTTTCGAAAAGGTTTTGTTTCTCTTTTTCCATAAAGGTGAGGATGAACGCCAGGTAGTTCTAGAATTCGGTCTAATCCATCATAGATTACAGGACCTGTAAATCCCTTTTCACCCAATAAATTAATCATTGCACCGGGTTGGATCAGTTTCGTTTCTCCTAAGGGGAGATTCAAGATTGATCTGAGATGCTGGGCATACTGTGAGGTACCACAACATTCTATTGTATGATGTCCACTATTATGAGGCCTTGGTGCTGCTTCATTAACCAAGAGTCCGCCATCTTTACAAAGAAAAAATTCTACAGCAAGAAGACCAATCATGTCCAATTTTAAAATTAAATCTGCTGCAATAGTGCTTGCTTTTTCTTCAATTTCTTTTGATATGTCAGCAGGTGAGAATAAGTATTCCACCAAATTGGCTTCAGGGTTAAAGTCACATTCTACAGCTGGAAAACATTTTATTTGGCCATTTTTATTTCGTGCGACAATGATGGAAAGTTCTTTTTCAAAATCCACCAATTCTTCGCAAAGATTCGGCGCATCAAAAGAGCCGTCAGAAGTCTTCAGGATCTGAACGCCTTTTCCGTCATAACCTCCAGTTCTCACCTTCTGAATAATGGGGTATTTGATTTCATCTTTAGTAAGCTCAATGGCATTATGATAAAGCTTAAATTTTGCAGTTGGAATTTTGTTTTCGAGATAAAAGTTTTTTTGCAACCCTTTGTCTTTAATTATTTTTAAAACACTAGGTTGCGGGTATACTTCGACTCCTTTTTTCTCTAACTCTTCTAAGGCTTCAATATTAACGTTTTCAATTTCAACGGTAATAAGATTCTTATCCTGACCAAAATTCATAACCGATTCATAGTCGGTAATAGAGCCGCAGGTAAATGAGTGTGCTATGAGAGAACAGGGTGCGTTTGGATCTGGATCCATCATGTGTAAATGGATGTCTAGGTCAATAGCCTCTTGAATTAACATTCTGCCGAGTTGACCGCCTCCCAATACACCAATTTTGAAATCTTTAACGTTCCAATTGTTTTTCATACTACAAAGATACGTCTCTAATCAAATTATTTTCATCTTCATGCTTAAAATTGTACATTTGCAGCTTCTATGATGAGTGAATTAAGACTTCTGGATAAAACTTTTTCTCCGTATTTAAATGCGGATGAAATTGCGCTAAGGGTAAAGCACCTTGCCGAAGATTTAGAACGGGACTATGCTTCTCGAAAAGTACTATTTGTAAGTGTTTTAAACGGAGCATTTATGTTTACATCAGACCTTATGAAAGCGCTAGATTTGTCTCTGGAAATTTCTTTTATTAAGGTGTCATCCTATGAAGGAATGGCGAGTACAGGTAAAGTAAAAGAAATTATAGGCCTTAAAAATTCGGTCGAAGGCCGCCACGTTATTGTTCTTGAAGATATTGTTGATACGGGAACAACCGCAGAGAAAGTTTTAGGCTTGTTAAATGCGCAAAATCCGGCGTCATTAGAAATATGCACACTTCTCTTTAAAAAGAGTGAATTTAAAGGTAATACACCTCCAAAGTATGTCGGATTCGAAATTCCTAATAAATTTGTTGTAGGATATGGACTTGATTACGATGAGTCTGGAAGAAACTTAAGTGAATTATATCAATTAAAGGAATAAATTATGTTGAATATTGTGTTATTTGGCCCTCCTGGGGCAGGTAAAGGCACACAATCGGAACGATTGATTGACAAGTATGGTCTTGTTCATTTGTCTACTGGAGATATTTTTAGATCCAATATTAAGAGGGAAACAGAATTAGGCGTACTCGCTAAAAGTTTTATGAACAAGGGACAACTAGTGCCCGATAGCGTTACCATCGATTTGTTGAGAGCAGAAGTTCTTAAGCACGATGAGCCCAAAGGATTCATTTTTGATGGCTTTCCCCGCACAAATGCTCAGGCGCAAGCTTTAGACGAGTTTTTGTCTTCTATTCACACTTCTATTACCGTCATGCTTTCCTTAGAGGTAGATGAAGACGAATTAAAGAAAAGATTGCTGAATAGAGCTGGGGTCAGTGGTCGAGCAGATGATGCAGATCCAGATATCATTGATAATAGAATTGCAGTTTACAATAAGGAAACTGCTCCCGTAAAGTCTTTCTATGAAAAGCAAGACAAATTAATTGCCATAGCGGGAATGGGCAGTGTTGATGAAATTACAGAACGTCTGTTTGTTTCAATAAACGCTATTTAATATTGTTTAATGGCTTCCGATAATTTTGTTGATTACGTAAAAATTCATGTAAAATCGGGTAATGGTGGTGGTGGATCAACGCATTTCCGACGTGAGAAATACATTCCAATGGGTGGTCCTGATGGTGGTGATGGAGGTCGCGGTGGTCACATTTATCTTAGAGGAAACAAACAACTATGGACCTTATTACATCTCAAATTTAAAAAACACGTAAAGGCAGCACATGGAGTACATGGCTCAAGTAATTTAAAAACGGGTGCTCAAGGAAATGATTCGTATATAGATGTACCTCTAGGAACGATCGTTAGGGATGAAGAAACAGAAGAGATCCTATTCGAAATCACCGAAGATGGGGAAGAGAAAATACTGCAAAAAGGAGGCCGTGGAGGAATGGGGAATTCTCACTTTAAATCATCTACACATCAAGCTCCAAGACATGCTCAGCCAGGTGAATTGGGTTTGGAGGGGTGGAAAGTGCTCGAGCTTAAAATTTTGGCAGATGTTGGTTTGGTTGGTTTTCCAAATGCAGGAAAAAGCACGCTTTTATCTGTGGTTTCGGCAGCCAAGCCTGAAATAGGTGATTACCCTTTTACGACCATAAGGCCTAATTTAGGGATTGTGTCCTATCGCGATCATAGGTCTTTTGTGATGGCAGATATTCCCGGAATTATTGAAGGGGCTTCTGAGGGCAAGGGGCTAGGTTATAGGTTCTTACGTCACATTGAGCGAAATTCACTTTTACTATTTATGGTGCCGGCAGATACAGATGATATCGCCAAGGAATACAAGATTTTAAAATCTGAGTTAAAGGCATATAACCCAGAACTCTTACATAAGGATTCCATTTTAGCAATTACCAAGTCAGATCTGCTTGATCAAGAACTTGAGGATGAGCTTAGGCTTGAGATTGACGCCAATCTTAAAGGAGTGAAATATTCTTTTATTTCAGCTGTAGCCCAAACAGGATTGCTTGAATTAAAAGATGAAATCTGGAATTTATTGCAGAATGATTGATGAATTAGAATCGATTGATCGGTATTTGCTTTTAGCGATTAATCACATGAATTCTAGTTTTTTGGATTCTTTTATGTGGTTTTTGTCGGGGCCGTGGATGCTGTTAATCCTTTTACCTTTTTCCATTTTTTTCTTGATTAAAAAGTACAGTTCGAGACAAATAGTTTGGATTTTGGCAGCCATCGTTCTAACTATTGTTTTGACAGACCAGCTTTCTGTGCATGCATTCAAAGAAGTCTTTGAGCGTTATAGGCCTTCTCATAATTTATTCTTGAAAGACCAGCTTCATCTTCACCAATATATAGATGGGACATTTTATAGGGGAGGAAAATATGGATTTGTTTCTTCTCATGCCGCTAATTATTTCGGAATCCTGACTTTACTTTTGACGCTTTTAGATCAAATGTGGGTAAAGATTCTTTTATTGACGATTGCTATTTTTGTTATTTACAGCAGGGTATACCTCGGTGTTCATTATTTGAGTGATGTACTTTGTGGGGCTATTTTGGGTTGGGGATTGGCTCAAGTTGTTTTACATTTCCTACTTTTAAGAAAAGTACAGGTTTCATGAATTATCTTTTAGTCTTTATAGGTGGTGGGATTGGAAGCATGTTCCGCTTCGGAATTGGAAAGTTTTTTTCTAAATGGAATTTTAATTTTCCATTGGCTACTTTAATTTCAAATATATCTGCGTGTATTATCTTTACCTTGATTCTTTATTTTTGGACAAAGGAATTGAAGGATGATTGGATTTATCCGTTTGCTATCATTGGTCTTTGTGGTGGGTTTAGCACTTTTAGCACTTTTTCATTTGAAAACTTTCAATTGTATAATCAAGCAAATTATGGCTTATTAATTTTGAATGTTATTATTTCTGTTTTACCTGGAATGTTTTGTTTTTATTGGGTATCTGATAAACTGTAACCAAGTCAGTTCATTTTTGTTTTTTTAGGGTAAATCCATATTAATATATATATTTAGTTATGAAATTTATAAAAAAGTTAGTTCCAACCGTATTCATTGCGGTAGCCGTTATTATAACGGGTTATATTCTAGGGACCTCATATTTAACAAGAGGGAAATCAGACCCTTCTGTAACTGTTAAAGGATTGGGGCAGCAATCCTTTGATTCGGATTTAATCGTTTGGCGTGCTAGTTTTTCAAGTAATTCATTGGACCTAAAGGAGGCATACGCTGATTTGAATAATGACATTGAAAGAGTAAAAGAATACCTCAAAACACAAGGTATTTTAGATAATGAAATCGTGTTTGATGCCGCAGATATTGATAAAAAGTATGACCGAATTTATGATGAAAATGGGAATTTTAAAGAAAATATTTTTAGGGGTTATGAATTGAATCAGTCTTTTGAAGTTCAATCAAAATCAGTAGATATGGTCGAAAGAACATCGAGAGAGGTCTCAAAATTAATTGATGCAGGAATTGAGTTAAATTCATATTCGCCACAATATTACTACACTAAATTGGCAGCTCTCAAAATAAAAATGATTGAAGCTGCAACTAAGGATGCGAAAAATCGGGCGGAAACCATTGCAAACCATGGTGGGGGGAGTCTCGGTAAATTAACATATGCGAGTATGGGCGTCTTTCAAATTACGGCTGAAAATTCTAGTGATGAATATTCTTGGGGGGGGAGTTTTAATACTTCATCCAAGCGCAAGACTGCAAGCATAACAATGCGTCTGAATTATGAGATTGATTAGGTGCATAGTATAGCCTTTATTGATTGCTTATTAACCTAGCCACATCAGGACATTGTCCCTCCAGATTTCATTAGCTTCGCGTTGCGTTAAGATATCAACTTCTACAGCGAAATCTATAACTCTGCCGGGAAAAGAACTCCCAACACCTTCCATTTCGCCTAGAGGATACGGGTCGTCAAGACCAGCAACGAGTTGAGACACACCAACTCTCCGTTTCAGTAATTCTAAAGTGTATGAATCATGAACAAGGGTGTCAAAAAATAAGTTTTTATGCCCCAAAGAAGCTCTTGGATTTTCTACATCTTCAAATAAATCAGGTCGACCATCAAATCCCTGTAGTCTTCTGCCGTAATTGGCAATACCTAACATGCATCCATGTGCGAAACAGGTTCGGACATTTGGGAATTTATTAGGGATATCGTTTAAAGTGTAAAGGTGAAGTGTATCGGCACATTGCGCCATCATCCATACCAAATGAAACCTCCAGTATTGGTCCTTTAGATTTACTATTTTCTCACCGTCATAGGGATGAATTTCTATCGCTAAATTGTATTTATTGGCCAATTCATAAATCGGGAAAACGGATTTGTCTGCGATTGAAGTCCATTCATTTTCTGCATTTAAGAAATGAGTGGGTAAACAAAGTAGTTTGAGACCTAATTGTGTGACACATCGTTCTATTTCTTTAAGCGCGTCCTCCATATATAGTGGTTGAACTACGAATCCGCTGGTAAACTTATCTGGGTGTTCTTGTTGTACTCCTGCGTTAAAATCGTTCTGCCATAGGATAGCATCTTTTGCATCTTGACGCTTCCATCCATTACAATAGATTTGAGAAAGATTGAGCATGACTGCATGATCAATGTTATATTGATCCATCCAAACTAGCTTTTCTTTTAGAAAAAAACTGGGGTCAGTAATGGGGCGTGTCCAATTTCCCTGACGCATAAATTTTTTATCATCGTCAATCCAAAACAATTTTTTATCCTTCATGAATTGAGGGATTTGATTGGGTTCAGGTAAAATATGTCCGTGTCCGTTTATTCTCATGGTCAGATGGCTGAAAATATTATTGAAACGAAGGTACATAAAAAAAAGAGCCTCGTGGAGGCTCTTTTATACTCGAATTATTTCAATTATTAAAAATTGTATTTCCCATCATTAATTAACTTTTGTGCAATCTTCTGTCTAGAGGCTTTTGGATTGAACTCATGTGTCTTTGTAAATCTCTTTAGTCCCATAAGCATCATTCTTGCTTCATCACCTTCGGCAAAGGATTGAATAGCATCTTTAGCTGATTTTGCGATTTTATCTGCAATATCATAGAAGTAGGTCTGGACAATAGCAATATCGTGCTCGCAGGCTTCAGCACCTTGGGTATCAATTTTTTTCTGAACACGAAGGTAAACCGATTCAGCTAGGTATGTCCAAATTGATAGGTCTGCAATGTTCATAAGGACCTCTTGTTCCTTTGCTAATGTTTGCATAAGTTTTTGTACTGCAGAACCAGCTACCATTAGGATCGTTTTTTTGAATCCCTCCAACATAATTCCCTCATCTCCAAGCGGGGTGCTCGATGGCTCTTTTATTTCAGGGATGCTCATCAGTTCGCCAGCTACTTTCATTGCGGGTCCCATAAGGTCTAATTCTCCCTTCATAGCTCTTCTGAGTACCATGTCAACTGTCAACATTCTATTAATCTCGTTGGTTCCTTCAAATATTCTATTAATTCTAGAATCTCTATAGGCTCTTTCGACTGTTGATTCAGCAGAATATCCCATTCCTCCAAATATTTGAACCGCTTCGTCGACAACATAATCTAAGCATTCTGAGCCAGCAACTTTAATAATGGCGCATTCAGGAGCAAATAATTCAATCCCTTTAAGTGTGGCTTGCGATTTATCCATTCCGGATTCCATTAATCCTTTAATCGCATCATCAATGTTTTGACCTGCACGATAAGTTGCTGATTCAACGACGTAGGTTTGAATAACCTGTTCGGCTAGTTTAAATCGAATCGCACCATATTTAGAGATTGACCTTCCAAATTGTTCTCTATCAATGGCGTATTTAACAGATTCATCAATACCGCCTTTAGCGCCGCCCATGACAGCAGCTCCTAATTTAATTCTTCCAATATTCAGGATATTTAAGGCGATTTTAAATCCGTTTTCCCTTTCTGACAACATGTTTCCAACGGGAACTTTTACATTGTTGAAGAAAACTTGTCTTGTAGAGGATCCTTTAATTCCCATTTTTTTCTCTTCAGGGTTCAAGGTTATTCCTTCGCTATCTGCTTCAATTAAAAAAGCGGTTAGGTTTTTGTCGTCCTCAATTTTTGCAAATACTGTAAATAGGTTTGCAAAGCCACCATTTGTGATCCACATTTTTTGACCATTAATGGTATAATGGCTTCCATCCTCAGATAAATCCGCTTTTGTTTTTCCTGAATTGGCATCTGATCCAGAACTGGGTTCCGTAAGACAATAAGCAGCGGTCCATTCTCCGGATGTTAATTTGGAAACATATTTTTGCTTTTGAGCATCGTTGCCGTAGTAGAGTAGAGGTAGGGTTCCAATTCCGGTATGGGCACCATAGGCAACAGAAAATGAGAAACCTAAACCTAAATGTTCTGTAGCAAGTAAGGTTGTTTTAAAATCAACCCCCATGCCACCAAATTCTTCAGGTATCGAAAGGCCTAAGAGTCCAAGCTCTCCGGCTTTTTTCAATAAGGAGGGCATTAGTCCTTCTTCTAAACTATCGATTCTGTCTAGATGTGGTAGAATTTCTTGAGCTATGAAATCATCACACATTTGAGCAATCATGTTGTGTTCCTCGCTAAACTCTTCTGGAGTAAATATGTCTTTTGGTTCTGTATTTCTGATGATGAATTCACCACCTTTTATGGGTTGATTGGCACTCATAGTTGTTTATTATAGATTGATTTACTTCAAATATATAAAAACTAAAAGTATTATGCACGCATAATACAGTTAAATTTCGATTTTCATTCTATAATCGTTCATGTAGTAAGCATTTCCAATTTCTAAATCTATGGATTCAACGATTTTAAAACCAAGTTTTTTATAGAATGAAACAGCAGGGTTGGTTCTATTAACAAATAAATCAAGTGATTTACAATTATGATTTATGCCTGTTTCAATTATACGATAAAGCAACTTTCTTCCGGAACCCTTGTTGTGTTTATTAGGATTTACGTATAGCTTGTGTAATCTAATATTTTCTTTAGTCGTTTTTATTTCAAAGGAGGCAAAACCAATATTTTCATCTCCTGCCTTCAATACTATGAATTCATGTCCTTTGTCGAAGTTTTCCTCAAGCTGATTAGTGCTATACATCCAATCAAGCATATAATCAATTTGTTCTTTACTGATCATTTCCTTAAAGCAAATGGGCCATATTTCATGAGCTAATTGTTGAATGATCAGTAGCTCACCGCGAGATAGTTTCTGGATCATTTTATTTTTTAATGAATGTGATCTGTTGTTCAATTCCTTTATGTTGAAAAGCTAGATTATACATTCCAGATGTTAGATGACTGCAGTCGATCGTTCCATTTGTAATGTCAACATTTATGTTTTTTCCGGTAAAATCAGTGACGGAGATTTGCGTATCAACATCTAGGAGTTCTTCTATGAAGAGAATATTTGATACCGGATTGGGATATACTTTGAAAGATGAAATTGAGGTCATTTCTTTCATGTTTAAATCTAAAGCTTCTCTTATGGCCGCCATAGCATCAACCTTACCATGTCCCCATTTGGGATCTCCTTCTTCGGGTAAAACACCAGTTTTATTATCCTCCCTGGCCGTTAGGAGAAGAATTTCCTTGACATCGGCTGCACTAAGGTCAGGTTTAGCATCAAGCAATAGAGCAGCCACTCCAGCTACCATTGGTGATGCCATTGAGGTGCCTGATAGTTTTGCAAAATGATAAGTACGGGTATTGAATTCAATACTCTCAACCGAAGAATATGAGGCATCTGTATAAGACGAGATAGCTGAGCCTATGGATACACCCGGTGCTGCAATATCTGGTTTCATCACACCATCATATCTTGGTCCTTGACTAGAAAATGAGGCCATGGCTCCACCTGTAGAAACTCCTGTTGGTGTAGTCCACCCCGTTGCATAGGCGGCAACACTGATTACATCATCTGAACAGGAAGGTTCGCTTATGCCATTTTCCTTGTCACCATTGAGAGATCCAGTTCCAAATGACGAGAATGGCATTCCCCAATTGCCAACATCATTAGTCAATTCTGTGACATTCCAATTGTGAACGAGTCCTGTTACTGCGGCGGACTTGAACATAACGCGTAGTGCGCTGCTAGTACATTTAACCCTTAAACGCATTTGTGAACGACCATTTAATGGGTGGCTATCTTCGGCAGATATGTTATACCAAATTGTATCCAGATCCACTACAAGAAAGCTATCCACATATGTTTGAGTTTCTGTTGTTGAATAATATGGGCTATGGGCCACAACTTGTCCTCCTGAATTTTTAATTTCCAAGGCATTTGAAAATGAAGAACCAACCTCGCCCCAGCTATGTATGCTTTGACCCCACATATTAGTGTTGGCTGCATAGGAGTAAAATTGAATTCTTGAAGAAATGGTATCACCTGAAAAGGAATGTTTAAGATGAAAATTGACATTGCCGTTGTTTCCACCAGAATTAACAAAAACAACCCCAAGGTCTGTGTATGCGGAAATTGCGGAGCTTAATACAGAATTACCATCTAATGACCCAAGGTGATATAGCCCCCAACTCATATTAATAACCAATCTTTTTCCTTCTTCAATCGACTTTTGATACATCCATTCCCAAGCGTCAAGCACAGCGCCTTCATCAACTAAAAAAGTAACGAATAAAAATTGAGCACCAGGCGCAATGCCACGATAAGACGTCCCTGCTCCACTTCCTCCTGCGATTGAAGCCACGTGGGTTCCATGTGTAGAATAGCTATAAATATTGGCGGTATCACTGCCTGCCTGAATCAAATCTGACGGTGTATTAAATTCTGTTCCATAGGAGAAACTTTCCGGTGATGGACCACTTAATTTATATTGATCCCAAGCGGCTAAAATTCTAGTTTGTTGCAATAAAGTATCATAAAATACAGGTGAGCTATAATCAAAGCCCCAATCCGTAACACCAATGAGTACATTCTCACCGTCATAACCTTCGGGTAAGTTCCCTAACCCTAAATGTACAGAGTCGGCGTGGGTGTCTATAACTGCTTTGTCTAGACAGGGTTTTAGTTTTCTTGCGATAGAAGCAAATTCGAGATGTTCTAAATTTTTGATTTCATGTATTCGTGCAAGTGGCATGTTGAACGTTGCTAATCCATTAACGGTTAGATGCACTGAGCCGCCATAAGCTTCAATTTGGTTTTTGGAGAAGTTGTTTTTAGTTTTAGCCACAAGGGAAAGACAAGGTGTACCAAGGTGATCATGGATTGCAAATTTATTCCTGATTAAATCAACGGAATGTGATGCGTCAAAAGTTCGTTCTATTTCTTTTAAATCGTGAAGGTCTGCTTTACTCATGAACTGCTGAGAAAATAATGTTCCACTACAAAAAATAAATAGATAGAGGGGGAGCTTGAGTCTATTTTTCATAATTCAAATGTAATGAAAAGCACACAATTCATAATAGATGAAGATAGCTCCTTTATGTCTTTGATTAAAATCATGCTGTTGATAGATTTTTATGATGATACACCTCTATTCATAAATTAATTCGAAATTAGTAGTATGGTATTGAATAGGATCTTTTTTGGGATGTTTGTGATCGCTATTTCGCTTGGTTTCTTTAAAACCATTGTAATGGGTGATTATGGTGTCATGAAGGATATGATTGATAGTCTTTCATCCTCTGCTAAAGTAGGATTTGAACTCTCTTTGTATTTAACGGGAGCGATGTGTCTTTGGTTAGGCATAATGCGGATCGGTGAAAACGGGGGAGCGATTTCAAAGCTAACCAAGGCGGTAGCACCATTGTTTTCTAAGTTGTTTCCGGAAATACCAAAGAACCATCCGGCCATAGGATCTATGATGATGAATTTTAGTGCAAATATGTTAGGCTTGGATAATGCGGCTACTCCTCTCGGTTTAAAGGCCATGAAAGAGCTTCAAGAACTGAACCCAGAAAAGGACAGGGCTTCAAATTCGCAAATTATGTTTTTAGTTTTGAATACCTCGGGTTTAACCATTATTCCAATATCTATATTTGCTTTGCGTTCTGGTGCCGATTCACCAACAGAGATATTTTTGCCCATATTGATTTCAACCTTTATAGCCTCGCTTGCTGGTCTTATTTTTGTGGCTATTCGGCAGCGGATCAACCTTCTTAACGGGACCATTATCTCTTATATAGGGATACTTTCTCTTCTTATTGGTCTAATGCTATATTATGTTATAAAAAACCCTTCTCAGGGTGAGGCTGTATCGGTCGTTGTGGGTGGTGGTATTATGTTTGGAATTATTTTGTCCTTTATTTTAATGGCGATAAGAAAAAAAGTCAATGTTTATGAATCATTTATTGAGGGGGCAAAGGGAGGGTTCAATGTCGCAATTGGTATTATTCCTTACTTAATCGCCATGCTTTGTGCCATAGCATTATTTAGAGCCTCAGGCGCTTTGGAAGGTATTCTAGAAGGTGTTAGGTGGTTGGTTTTAGCTGCGGGATTAACAGTTACAGAGTGGGTTGATGCATTGCCTGTTGCATTTATGAAACCCTTAAGTGGGAGTGGGGCTAGGGGGGCATATGTTGAGGTCATGACAAATTTTGGTGTAGGTTCTCTTCAAGAGCGCATAGCTGCAACGATGCAAGGAAGCACTGAGACCACTTTTTATGTTTTAGCGGTATACTTTGGTTCCGTAGGGATCAAAAAAACGAGGTATGCTGCAACTGCAGGTTTATTTGCTGATTTTGTTGGTATTGTTGCTGCCATTGTAGTTTCTTATATATTCTTTGGGTAATGGCGGGTTTTTTTAAAAGAAATAAAAAGTCAAAGCCAAAAGCCGAGAAAAAGGAGCCGGAAAACAAGGTCCCGTTGCGACCCATTCAGTATTCGAATATGGTTATTTTGGCATGGGCAAAAGCTGTAGATGGGAATAAAGACCTTCAGCAATGGTTGGTTGATAATGGTTACGAAGAGCTTGTTCATACGACCTATGCAATTCGTCTCAAGGAAGAGTCTCGGGCCTGGCTGATGGACAATGGTTATGCGCATTTGATGGCCATGATTAATGGTTGTGAAGGAAATGCCCATGCTCAGAAATGGTTATTAGATTATAAGTTTTATAACCTTTATCATGTGGCTAGGGCGATTGATTATGAGCAAGACAGTTGGAAATGGCTCGCCATTAAAAAACGACCGCAGCTTGCCATTTTAGCCAAGAGTATCCAACGTGTAAAAGATGATATTGAGGAAAGGCACAATGATATTCATTCTATGAACAAAGACTAGTTTTACATTCGTAACAATTGATTCCGTTCTTGTTCAACAATGATTAATTACAATTATTTTTTACGGCTTGTTTTTTTCTCTATTATTCTAACATAAATCAATTTGTGTCTGCTTTTCGAATTTTCCCTTTGCTCAACCTCAAATTCCCCAATAGATTTGATCAAAGGGGTAAGCTTGTCGAAGCCAAAGTTACGAGAGTCAAAGTTGGGTTGTTTTTTCACCAAAAGTCCACCGACATCTCCTAAAAAAGCCCATCCATCATCGTCAGAAACATCTGCTATCGTTGTGCTGATTAGCTGAATTTCCTTTTTGGTAATCGCATCAATAGTTTCTTTTTCTTGATTTTTCTCCTTCGTGTTTCCTGAATGACTTGCCTTAGACTTTAGAATCTCGATATATATAAATTTATCGCAAGCCACAATAAATGGGTTCGGTGTCTTCTTTTCCCCTATTCCAATGACCTGCATACCTGCTTCTCGAAGTCGGGTAGCCAACCTTGTAAAATCACTATCACTAGATACAAGGCAGAAACCATTTACTTTGCCTGAATATAGTATGTCCATCGCATCGATAATCATCGCAGAGTCTGTTGCGTTTTTCCCCGTAGTATATCCATATTGCTGAATCGGGGTGATTGCATTTTCGAGCAATAAATTTTTCCATTTTGACAAATGAGGTTTGGTCCAATCTCCGTAGATTCTTTTAATTGATGGTTTGCCATATTTGGCGATTTCTTCCATCATTTCTTTGACTTGTGCAGACGGAATGTTATCTCCGTCAATAAGCACGGCTAAATTTATATTTGTATCCATTTTTTTTATTTTAAGTCAATTCATAATTGACTATTCATTATTGAGCCCTTGACTATCAATTTATTCTTGGGCGATTTGTTAATAAGCTTAGCCGATCAACTAGCGTAGGCAGCATATTTTTAATAGAATATTTCTTTAAAGTCTGTTGTTTTTCCTAAGGTTTTATTCGGTGTCGCTTTCTACAAAAAGGTTTTGAAACTCCCTAATTTATTTCGCTGAAAGCACCATGGAATAGTAGGTTGGAATTCTATATGCGCTAAGATAAGGATAGATTTTGAATAAAGGACTTAAAGCTTTACTATAAAGAAACAAGTCCCTGTCTTACATTGCCTAAATACCAAATAGAATAATTCAAGTTTTTTCATTAAATTTAACGTACGCTAAAACCAACGAAAACTCATATTCAACGTCATGTTTTCTTTAGATTAATTGAAATACGCTAGGGTGTTTTAGTACTTTTTAATTATTATAATAATGATATACAAATGAACAATATAAAAGGAATTCTCCTTTCAATATGTTTGATAGGAATAGGTCAGGTTTATGCACAAGATTTCAATGTTACCAGTTTCATGGACACGGAAGATGCTACTCTAGGAGATGGAATATGTGCCGATGCTTCAGGTGCTTGTTCTCTTCGTGCGGCGGTTATGGAATCAAATGCTGTTGGGGGTATGCATGAAATACTATTGTCTGCTGGTATATATACTATTTCAATTTCAGGAATGAATGAAAACAGCGCACTTACAGGGGATCTGGATTTAAATGCGGACATCACAATTATAGGTGTTTCTGCCCTAAGTACATTTATCAATGGTGATAGCCTTGACCGTGTATTTCATGTGCTGCCTGGTAATAACGTTTCGTTGTCGTTTTTAACCATTGAGGAGGGCTATGCCAACCCTGGAAATGGTGGAGGGGTTTTTAATCAAGGATCTCTAAGCCTAAGTGATATCCATATTTCAAATAACGCTTGTGAATTGATTCAAGGTGGTGCTACGGACGGCGGGTTTGGTGGGGGTATTGCAAATGAAGGATTACTTCAATGCAACAGGACTAGTGTATTTAACAATACGGCTAGGGGTGGTCGTGGAACCAACGGCTCAAATGGTGGTGGTGGTGGCGGAAGCACTCCAGGTCTTGGAGGAGGTGTTTTTAATTCAGCTACAGGCACTATTGATTTAATTAACGTTACTATTTCTGGAAACACAGCAATTGGTGGAAGTTATTCGGGAGGTTCGGGTAATGGAGGTAATTTCAATATGGCAGGAAATGCTGGTGCCGGAATAAATGGTGGTGCAGGAGGCGCTACAAATGGTGGTGCAGGAGGAAATGCTTCAGGAGATTTTTCAGGTGGCGGTGGCGGCGGTAGTTCTGCTGGTTTTGGAGGAATAGGAGGGGGCGGCGGTTTTGGTGCAGGAGGAGGAGGCCGCGGGGCTAAGTCTGGCGGAGGTTCTTCTGGTGCGGGAGGCTTAGGTGGTTTTGCCGGGGGGCAAGGTTCTGGTCCTTGCTGCTCTTCGGGCGGCGGTGGTGGTGCAGGTGCAGGTCTTGGAGGGGGAGTCTTTAATAATGGAGGAAACCTGACCTCTGTAAATAGTACGATAGCTTTTAATCAGTCAATAGGTGGAGAGGGAAGGTTTTCCAATCCATTGATGGGTTACGGTGCGGGGGGTACTGATGGAGAAGGCTATGGAGGTGGAATCTTTAATCGATCTGGAATGGTTGACATCAGTAACACAATTGTAAGCAATAATATCACCGTTAATGATATCGTTAATGATACCCCTTTGGGACTTACGATTGATGAAGATTTATTCGGTATTTTTTCTTCTTCTAATGGCCATAATTTAATTGGAGCTATCGGTGGAGCGACGTTTACGGGGGCAATTGTAGGTGATCTGTTGGCAATGGATCCATTGTTGGGTGCACTATCTAATAATGGAGGAAGCACCTTCACACATGCAATCCCATCATGCCCTCCTGGTCCAGCATCAAACGTCGCAGAAGATGTTTTAGCGCCAAGTGAAGACCAACGAGGTTTTCCAAGGGCGGGTATTGCTGATATTGGTGCATTTGAGGCATCGGCAGCAGATATTTTATTGACTTACACACTTGTTCAACCATGTGAGGGTGATGCGAATGGAAGTATTACTGTATTTCCAGAAAGTATACCTGATTATATTTATCAATGGGATGCCGCAACACTAAGCCAAACAGATTCTATCGCTTTAGGTCTTGAGGCAGGCATTTATAATGTTGTGATTACTGATGGTAATGGATGCGAAAAAGATACTACGTTCATCTTAGAGGCTTTACCTAAACCGTTTTTGGATGTTATTGCTGATCAAGAAGCCTGTACTGAGTTTATTTTACCTGAAATAACAGGTGTGAACATTTCGAGTTCAGCGGCTTATTACTTTGAGTTGGATGCCCAAGGAGTTGCTTTGAGTCCTAATGATCTTGTTGTCGAGTCTGCTACTATTTTTGTTTTTGACAGTATAAATTCTTGTTCAGACGAATTTAGCTTTGAAGTAACGATTCATGAGCTTCCTGAAGTTATTTTATTTTCAGGTGGCGGTGTTTATTGCGATGGAGATTTAATCGATGAATTATTGTTAGAAGCTAGTGGCGGTAGTAGTTATACGCTGTTTTATACTTTGAACGGAAACCTGTTGAGTCTCGAGTTTTCAAGTGCGAATATAGCGTTAGGAAATACCCCGGGGATTTATCAAATTACGGAAATATCGGATGTGAATTGCAGTAATTCCATTGACTTGACACAAACGATAGCGGTATATGATTTGCCTTCTGCTCCAAGTATAACTGGGGAAGATACCTATTGTACAGGGGAAATGATTTCTCCTTTAGTTGCAGAGGGTTCTAGTGGGTTTGGAATTTATAATTGGTACGAGGATGTTGATTTAACAATATTGCTTTCATCTCAGCAAACGTTTACCCCAAATGAAATTATTGGTGAGTCTCAGTTTTACATAACCCTGACTGAAAACGATTGTCAAGGACCAGCTCAACTTGCCTCTATAACGATACAAGCCTGCGATATTATAATCCCTACAGCATTTACACCTGATGGCGACAATACAAATGATTCTTGGCAAATTGAATGGATCGATATCATTCATTCCAATAATGAAGTGAGCGTATACAATAGACTGGGGAATTTACTTTATAAGTCTAATAGAGGAGCTTATGCTTCGAATCCATGGGATGGTACTTTTGAAGGTAAAATAATGCCAATTGGCTCTTATTATTATTTAATTGATTTCCAAGACCCAGGATTCCAAAACCTATCAGGTATTGTCAGTATTATTAAATAATCTGTAGCTATTTTATGTTGATTCCTTGATTGCAAAGAAAATAGTACTTCACGCATAAGGAGAAACAATCCGTTCAAATTATTTAATTTTAATTTGGGCTTTTTTTCTCCACTCGTTGAGAAGGAAAAATGGAAGTTGAAGTTTATGGGATATTTCGAGGTTTGAGTTTTCTCAAATGCGTTTTACTAAAAAATAACAAAAGGAATCCTATCTTTTTATTTTTGTACAAAATAGCAGTGTGAATTTAGAATACTTATTTTATTTTTCAATAAAACGGACCTCAACACGCCTATTTAACTGTCGACCTTCTAATGAAGAATTATTCGCTACGGGAACCTTTTCGCCAAGTGCTTCAATGATAATTCGGTCCGTACTTATACCATTCGACTTTAAGAAATCCTGTACAGCAGAAACACGGTTTTTAGAGAGTTGGATGTTGTAAGAATCAGACCCCTGAGCATCCGTATGTCCTTTCAAAGAAATCTTGAGATCTTGTTTTGAATTCAATATATTCACAATCGATTCTAGTTCGCCAAATGAGGTCCGCTTAACAATGGACTTATCGAATTCAAATAGAATGTCTTTATCGATAGGTATAAAGGATTTCACTTCTTTAACTTCCTTCACTTCTGATACTTCGACTATTTCTTGAACAGCTGCTTGAATATAAACGGTATCAATTCTAGTAACAAAAATAGTATCAATTGATGGTGGAATGATCGCTACTGTTTCTTCAATGACTTCAGTTGTATCTGCAGGTACGATAGGCGTTGCTACAATTTTTAATTCTTCTTTTATTTCTTTTTTCTTGCGGCAGAACTTAATTCCAACAAAGACTTCATGGGATCCCGAACTGTACGATGCTATGTTACTCATAGGTGTTTCATAGGCGTAACCTATAAAGAACAAATCTTGAACTTGAATTCCTGCACGTGCAATGATTCCAACAGATGTTCTGTATCCCAGTCCTCCAAAAATGAAATTCTTGAACCTCGCATCTGCATTAAGATCTAATTGGTATCCGTTATTAGTACCTTTTGCAAAGAGGGAAGGGGTTAGCATCCAATCGCTTCCAATTTTTTGATTATAGGCAAGATAACCATTGAGGTGTCTTCGCAAACCATAACCATCAACTCCGGCAAGCGATATATTACTCGTGGATTGAATGAGTTGTTGTGAACCCAAACTCATTTCAATATTTTTCCATTGGTAAAGAAGGCCGATATTCGTATTGATTGTTCCTCCAGATTGCGCGCCACCATTAATTATGGGATCCGCATTGTCAAAGGCAATGGCATTTGAAGCGTCAATTTGATATTGGTTGTATCCGAAAGAAGCACCAATTCTCAAGTGATGTTCTTTTGCGATATCAAATCCATAGGATGCAGATCCCATAGCAGATATCTGTTGAATCATTCCAATTTGATCGACGAGTATTTGTCCTCCAAGGCCTAACGATTTGCCAACCAAGCCATTTACACTTAACATACTGGTCAATGGTGCGCCATCGACTCTTACCCATTGGTTAAGGTGCGAGAAATTAATTTCTGTGCAAGCATTGGCTCCAGCATATGCAGGATTGATCGCATATTTATTGAACCCGTAGAGATTTCGTTTTGACGTCTGTTTGCTATAAGAAACCAACGATATAAAACAGATGCTGAGTGAAATGATCTTATTCATGGTTTCTTATTTTTTCAGTCTTAATAAATTGATAGCACCGGTAAACTCTTTATCGGTGCAGGTGATGGCATAGTAATAAACACCATCTGGAAGTTCTTCGCTGTCTTTGGTTCCTGCCCACGTATTGTTGTAATCATTAGTTTCGTATACCAATTGTCCCCAGCGGTTAAATATTTTGACATTACAGCCCATAATTTGAGGAGGGTCATTGACCTTCCATGTGTCATTTTGCATATCACCGTTTGGCGTAAGTATATTACTGATTTGTAGATCAATTGAGCAATCAACAGCTGATAATTCTAATCTAACAATTGAATCGCAGCCGTCCATAGCACTTGTGGTATCATAATAAATACCACTCTCGGCAATTAAGGTTCCTCCAAAATCATAACTTTCACCTATGCAAATCGTTTGTGCCTCATAACCGATGGGTGGTTCGGTAACAAATAGCGATAAATATACTGTGGAATCACAACCGGTCGCTGTCGTAAAAGTTTCAATATAGACACCCTCTTCACCGATAACTGTTCCATTATAGGTATAGCTACCTCCCATGCAAATAGTTGCCTCATCACTTGCTGTTATTTCGGGTAACAAGAATAGAGTAGAGGTAACAACGCTGTCACATCCGTTGCTGTTCAATAGCGTATCAATATAAACCCCTTCAGCATTATAAGTGCTACTGCCTACTAGAATAGAACTACCCGTACAAATAGTATATTCATTGAGGCTTTCAGTAGGCTCAAGAAAAGACAGTGTCGTTACCACAGTGCTGTCACATCCTTGCGGCGTAACAAAAATGTCGGTAAAAATTCCAGCATCTGTTTGATCATTGCCCTCCAAGAATGCTGTTTCTCCCTCGCAGATCGCAAGGTCAATATTGTTTGTTGTAGGTTCACAAGGATTTCCACAATTAGAAGCATCATAACTAAAGCTCACAGAGCAAGCACCATCTGTAATGTCCACTGTGTAAAACCCAGCGGAGGGTGATAAAAATGTATATCCAGCGCCAGGGCTTACCTGGCCTTGTTCCACAATATTACCTAGAGGGCTAGTAATCGTAAAGTCATAAGGGGTGCCATAGAAAGCATTAAGTCCTCCATCTGCTATGAACGTTACTGTACAAGTCGCATCATCATAGGCGTAAAAAGGAAATAGTTCTTGAAGGTAAACTACGGGCTGACCATCTGAAGCTGTGGATGTAATACAAGAGAATTGTCCCCAATCCCCAATTAAGTCAGCTGCAGGTGAGAGATAGTAAACACCATTGAAAATCGGATTGCCCAGTGTGCCTGAACCATCAGAATCATTAGTGAAACTGCCTGACCCAATCATGGATTCGACTATTGATGTTTCAAAACCTGATCCGGAAACGGGAGTAGGCACTATTATTTGGTCATGAACAACGAAACCGGGTGTTAGGCAATCAGGGAAACTGGCTGTAGATTCACCGATTCCATTAAGCATAACACTTGGGGTGTAGCTATCTCCAAAGCACACAAATGTCGTATCTAAATCTGTGTATTGAAGGACCTCTCCTGTGGACATAGTGATTTCCGGATCTCCAGCATCACTTTCAACCTCTTGAATGTATTCAATGATATATTGCCCCTCATCTCCTGGATAGCCACCGTCAATCTGTATGGCATAAAGAGTACCGGGTGTCATACAACATGCCGATTCTTGGTTCCCTTCGAAACCTGCACTTCCTTGAATAACGGGTGTAATTAGAGCTGTGCCTTGAGTTCCATCTTGGGTATAAGTTGCGGGTTGTAGACCGCCATAACAATCTGTACCATTTAACAATTCAAATATATTGTACCGTACTGAATCCAAACCAACATAGGCACGAATACTTATTTCCACCGCTCCCGATGGAGGTGCTGTAAAGTAATGCCAAACTGTTTGTTGTGCGCAATTTGATGGATCTGTAGATGCGTCAGGCTCTCCTGCTAAGAACTCTTGACAAGCCAGGACATTACTTCCTGATACAGCCTGAAAGGTAGGGTCAGTGCCTGTCAATATAACGGGAACCTCATAAAGTGTATCCTGAAGGGCTATACATAGAATGTCATTTCCAGGAGAATTAAATGATGGGTCGTCTAAACTTGGGTCATGAACCCAGCCGCCAATCTCTTGACTATTGAAAGGAGTAAGGTTATTGGAAGGGTCGATCATACCGTAGTAATTGTAACCTGGTTCCAAACAGTAAGTAGAAATAACGGCACTTTCATCTCCTCCGAAAAATCCATTTACGCCTCCTTCATCTTGGGCCATAAATTCAAGATTGGCACATGAGTAATCCGCGGGGGTTCCCGGAGAAAATCTTTTATCAAAGCCGAATAAGGCATTGTTTTCTCCAAAAAGAACACTTTGGTAATCTGCTTCAAAAACAAGTCTGCCAGAATTGGGTGCCGTAAAGTTCAGCCAAATACTCTCATTTATAACGCCATTGTTTGCACCAACGTGATCATAGTCATAGGCATGAAAATTATTAGGATTAGTACCACCTGTTGGCGCACCTGTTTCTCCTTTGTCATTTCCACTATCAAATGCGCAACCAAAATCAATAGTTGTAGATGGGGTGTCTCCGCTTAAGGAACTGATTGCCGTGTTTCCTATAATTACATTTGAGGATTGACAAGGGATATCGTCTCCGCTTCCAGAGCTTCCGCCAACATCATTCACACGTAATTCTACGAGTCCTGACTGATCATTTCCATCAGAAGCCAATTGGACATAATAGGTTTCTCCTGAGATCAGTTTTGTATAACTGATAAAAGGAAAAGGATCACATGAGTCAAAGGTCAATTCGGCTTCGGGATCTATTCCTAAAAGGTCCGTACCGTCAGCGAATTCAATGTGTGATAGGTATTGAAATTTGTCTTTGATTAAAGTTCCAGTAATTGGTTGTAACCCCGAAGTACAGTCTTGCCCATCTGCTGCATGATACAATTGAAAATAGGTGCCGATTTCTGTTCCACCGAGGTCTGTAGTAATTTCTACTGATCCACTGCCAGGTGCAACAAACTTAAACCATGAAGATGAGTTTGTCGCATCAACATCTCCTGCCCGAGGTTCTCCAGCTTCAAGCGTACCGCTTGAACATACGGCTACGTTATAAGAAGTATTGGTATTGACAGAAAGCGCATCACATATATTGTCAGGGAGTAAAGTAATCCCTGTCGCAGCAATGACACTCACCTCAAAGACTATCGTGTAGTTTTGTGTTCCGCAACCTCCTCCTGATCCATTCGCGGTGAATGTCACATTACCCGTTGATCCGGGACCTGCTGGAACAGGTATGCTTACGTTCTGAACACCAGTCTCTAAGTCTGAAAAAGCACCAGTTAAATCCCAATTAAAAAAAGGGTCATCATTTTCGTAGGCCTGCCAAGAAATATTAATTTGTGACGGGATATCTGATGGGCAAGCGTAGAGGTGATTAAAAAAAAGATCATTGGGACTGTTGCTCCAGGGGCCATTATTGTTATTGTTGTTTTGAAAATTAAAACCACCTGTTAGACCGAAGGCGACAGGGTTATTGTTCGAGTAACCTAAAGTGTTGTCAGAGGCCTCGTATTCAAAAGCATAGTCAGAGCTACCTAAGAGAAATCCATCACAGTCAATATTTGACCCAACTGATACACTCACCAGTCTCACCTCAATAGAGGCTTGGGATAAAATAGTATTCGAATTTATAATGAAAAAGGCACAAAATGCCCATAGAGTTTGAGTAACGATAATTTTCATAAAAATAGTTTAGTTGTAGAGCTTAGACTACACAACTAATATACTATTATTTTACGATTGGAAAGACTAAAAAATAAGCAAAAGTTATAAGAGCATTGATACAGGGTTTTCAAGAAATTGCTTGAAATCCTGTAAGAAAGAAGAACCCGTAGCCCCATCTACAACACGGTGATCGCAAGATAAGGTCACTTTCATGACGTTACCAGGAACCACAACTCCATTTTTCACAACGGGTACTTGTTTGATCCCACCGATAGCTAAAATACAACTGTCTGGGGGGTTTACAATGGCTGTGAATGATTCAATCCCGAACATTCCTAAATTAGAAATTGTAAAGGTATTTCCTTCCCAGTCACTAGGCTGTAATTTTTTGTTTTTAGCTTTTTGAGCAAAGTCTTTTACTTCAGCAGAAATTTGCATCAAACCTTTGGTGTCAGCAAATTTAACAACTGGAACAAGAAGACCATCTTCAACAGCAACTGCTACACCGATATGTACATGTGCGTTACGCCTGATGAAATCACCCATCCATGCGCTATTTACATTTGGGTTCTTTTTTAAAGAATGCGCAACTGATTTAACAACCATATCATTAAAGGATACTTTGACGCCATCCATTGCGTTCATTGACTTTCTTGCTGCAATAGCATTGTCCATGTCAATGTCTAGCGTAAGATAGAAATGAGGGGCTGTAAATTTACTATCAGCCAATCTTCGCGCAATTGTCTTACGCATTTGGCTTACCGTTTCGTCGGTATAAGATTCCGTTCCTGCAGGTGCATTCGAGAAATGTGCTGATGGCGCAGCGTTCTCAGCTGGTGTAAAGGGTATATAATGGTCAATATCTCTTTTAACGATTCTTCCGTTTTCACCTGAACCTTGCAATGCATTAAGGTTTATTCCTTTTTCACCTGCCAATTTTTTAGCTAAGGGCGAAGCAAATATTTTTTCACTTGAGGATGCGACAGGCGCGGGTGCAGTAGCAGCAGGCACGGGTGCCGGATCGCTTACAACAACCGGAGCAGCAGCTTCCTTTTCTTCTTTTTGTGGTTCTGCCGCTTCAGGTGTGCTTGCACTACTTAAAATAGCAGCCACATCTTCATCTTTTGAACCAATAATAGCAAGAATTGAATTTATGGGTGCAGCATCGCCAACCGCAACGCCTATGTGCAATAGAACCCCATCATAGAAGGATTCAAACTCCATGGTTGCCTTATCTGTTTCGATTTCAGCAAGAATTTCTCCTTCCTTAACGTCTTCTCCAACTTTCTTATTCCATGCAGCAACAACACCTTCGGTCATGGTGTCACTTAGTTTAGGCATGTATACTATTTCCGCCATGATGCGTTTCTTTTAATTAATTTTCTTTAATGTAAGGATAATCTTTTTGCATATATACATCCTCGTATAATTCTTTCCCCTCAGGGTATGGTGAGTTTTCAGCGAACTCAACTGATTCTTTAACTTCATTTTTGACCCAGTCATCAATTTCAGTAATCTCAGAATCTTTAAGCCATTTATTATCTTTAATAACATTGAGTACATGAAGTATTGGGTCTTGCTCAATCCATTCTGTCACTTCTTCTTTAGATCTATATTTCTGAGGGTCAGACATGGAATGACCTTTATAACGATATGTTCTAATGTCAAGCAGGGTAGGGCCGTTTCCGTTTCTTGCTCTATTGCATGCTTCATCTATAGCATCATGAACCGATTCTGGTAACATTCCATTGACAACCTTTGAAGGCATATCATAGGATAAACCAATTTTAGAGAGGTCTGTAACGTTGGTAGTTCGCTTCACCGAGGTACCCATTGCATAATTGTTGTTTTCAATGATGAAAATGACAGGAAGTTTCCAGATCATAGCCATATTAAAGGTTTCGTGAAGTGCTCCTTGTCGTACAGCTCCATCACCCATAGATACAAAAGCTACATTTTTAGTGCCTTTATATTGTTCAGCGAAGGCAACACCTGTACCCATAGCTATTTGAGCGCCAACAATACCGTGGCCACCCATAAAATTCTTTGATTTATCGAAAAAGTGCATGGATCCACCTTTTCCTTTGGAGCAACCTGTGCTTCTTCCGTATAATTCGGCCATTAAAATTCTTGGATCAGTTCCTAGAGCAATAGGATGTCCGTGGTCTCTATAAGCAGTCATGTGCTTGTCGCCTGATTCGCATGCACTAGCAGTGCCCGCTACAATTGCTTCTTGACCTATGTAAAGATGACAAAATCCACCAAATTTCTGTTGGATATAGAGCTGTCCTGTTTTTTCTTCAAACTTTCTAATCAGGAGCATATCTTTATACCACTTGACATAAGTTTTTTTTGAAAACTTTGGCTTCACATTTTCTTTCGTTGTGGAAGCTTTCGCTTCTTTGGTTTTTACTGCCATAAGACATGAAATTTATTTAACAAATATATAAAGGAATTTCTAAATTTCTACTAACTGTTTAAGAGACACTAAGTGTTTATTTTTTCATTGATCTTGGTCTCTTTTTTATTCTTTCCTATTGCCTTGTATATCAGCACGATCCCTACCATTATAAAAGGGATGCTTAGAAGCTGTCCTGTATTTAAAATAAGCACCTCATCTCGGGCTGTTTGTCCTACTTTGAAAAATTCAACAATTAACCTTGATCCGAAAATTAAAATCAAAAAACTCCCAAACATAAATCCAGGTTTTCTCCAAGCTTCTTTATTCCAAAACAGGAACATAAGAATACCAAAGGCGATAAAATAGCAAATAGCCTCATAAAGCTGAGCTGGATGTCTCGGAGTAGGGTCAAAATCTTTTAAAGTACTGTTCCAATAATTATGAAATTTGAACGCCCAAGGAACATCAGTAGGGTGTCCCACGATTTCATGATTCACGAGATTCCCTAGTCTAATGAAACCAGCGCCTATTGCAGTAGGGGCAGCGATTCGATCCAAGATCCATATAAAAGGTTTATTTACGGTCTTCTTAGAGAAAACATAAAGCCCTATTAAAATTGCTATTGCGGCTCCATGACTAGCCAATCCGCCTTGCCAAACCTTAAGGATTTCAAGCGGGTGTGAAAAGTAACCTTCCACCATTCGCCCATCAACAACCTCATCGAAATAAGGGCCATAAAATAGAACATGACCTAATCTCGCACCCACAATCGTACCCAAGACCATAAACATCACTAGTTTGTCAAGAATTTCATCGCTAATTCCTTCTTTTTTGAACATTCGCTTTACAACGAAATACCCGAGGACCAATCCACAAACGAATAGAAGACCATAGAGATTGGGAGTCTTCCATCCTTCAATGATTTCGGGACTTGCCGTCCAGTCAATTGCTAAAAACATAAGGGGTTTAATTTAATTTTTAGTAAATATATAGGTTTTAATCCTTGTTTTTATAGGTCAAGTGATTGGCTCTTCCTTTTTTGAAAATCTGGTTGCTGTTGTTTAATCCTTTTCTAAGCTCTTTCTGTTCTTCGATGGATAAATGAGAAATGTCTTGGCATTTTTTTGAGCAACAATTGTCTAGCTTCTCCTTACAGGTTTCACATTGTATAAAAAGCAAGTGGCATGCACTGTTTAAGCAATTTGTATGTGTGTCGGCAGGATCGCCACATAGATGGCAAACAGCTATAATTTCATCTGTAATGCGCTCTCCACGTCTTTCATCAAAGACAAAGTTTTTTCCTTTGAATTTATTTTCAATTCCTTGTTCTATAACATCGCGTGCATATTTTATAATACCGCCTTCAAGCTGATGCACGTTTTGGAATCCTCTATGCTTGAACCAAGCAGATGCTTTTTCGCAACGAATACCTCCTGTGCAGTACATCACGATATTCTTATCTTCATTTCCTTTTAATATTTCTTTTTCGATAAGAGGTAATGAATCCCTAAAGGTATCTACATCAGGACGGACAGCCCCCTTAAAATAACCCACTTCTGACTCGTAGTGATTTCGGAAATCAATTAATAAAGTTTCAGGGTCATTTGTAAGCGTATTAAATTCTTCAGCGTTGAGGTGCTTGCCTTTTTCTGTTACGTCAAAGGTTTTGTCATTCAAGCCATCGGCTAGTATTTTATCTCTTACCTTGATCTTGAGTTTCAGAAAGGCAAATTCAGCCTCCGATTCATCCACGGCAAAATTTAAACGGATACCATTTAAAAATTTAATTTGATATAGTTCTTCTCTAAATTCGCTGATATTCTTTGTGGGGACGGCAATTTGGGCATTGATTCCCTCATTTGCGACATAGGTCCTGCCTACGACCTCCAATTTTGACCACATTAAAAAGAGATGGTCTCGGAATAAGTGAGGGTTTGGAATTTGAGCATACTGATAAAAAGAAAGGGTCATGTATTGGTGACCAATGTCTCTTAGCTGCACTTCCAGTTCCTCCTTATTTAATTTGTTCCACAGTTGCATGCTATGTTGTATTAAATAATTAGAAGACAAATTTAAAGTCTATTTCGCAAAATAAAAAATCTAGGTCGAAACTATTTATTTAGTTTTGATGAAAGTTTTCTTAGACGTGCTTTTGTTTCTTTTCAAATAGTTTTATAAATAAAAAAGCCTATCAATTTTGATAGGCTTTTCCATAAAATATGTTTAAAGATAGACTAATCTACTTTTACATTTATTGCGTTCAAGCCTTTTGGACTTTCCTCAACATCATAGCTTACTTTATCTCCTTCGTTGATTTCATCGATTAATCCATTTTGATGTGCAAATACATCTTTACCACCATCGTCAGGTGTAATGAATCCAAACCCTTTTGCGTTGTTAAAAAACTTTACTGTTCCGTTACTCATAATTATTATTTTAAATATAATGCAAAGTTACTACTATATTTTCATTTCATTGTGGTTAATGTGATTAACTTTTTCTTTATCAATGGGGTTAAGGCTAAACTTCATTTATAGACGGTCATTCTGCAGGTATCTTATTTTGTTAAATA
>MEHZ011526501.1_pt1 | contig 30851 bp, 32 predicted proteins | sample 897221 | NCBI WGS metagenome assembly MEHZ01 (sample SAMN05514161, study PRJNA337945) | marine metagenome | isolation source: marine surface water | place: Arctic Ocean | collected 2007-12-13
TCCTTTCAGCCCGACAGAGCGGTGAAACAGGCGGGTTGTTAAACCGCCGAGCTCCGATATTTCAGGCGCTGGGTGCGTGGGTCGGCAACTACCAAGGCCGATCTGAGTCATCCGGCAACGGTCTGACCGTCACCGCGAAATGATCGCTGATATGTATCGCGATGTCGGGGGCGACTTGATATGACCCCACTCTTGTCGTTGTGTCATTGGCCTGACCTCTGCGATCTGCTGATGGCATTGGTCATCCTTGGTTGTTCTGCGAAGATGGCCATATGAGTGACCAGAGCCCGATCCACAGCTATGCCGAGACGGTGTACATCAACGCGCCATTGGCAACGGTGTGGGCGCTGGTGACGGCCATGGAGCGGTATGGCGAATGGAGTTCAGAGAACGAGGGCGGGTATTGGCGCAAGCGGGAGAATGGCGATACCTGCACGGGTGAGGTAGGCGACGAGTTCGTCGGCGTGAATCGTCGTGGAGAACAAGAGTGGAAGGCGTTGGTCGAGATCGTCGAACGCGAGGAAGAACGAGCGTTTGCCTTCGTGACCGGGGGCGTGGCGAATAACTGGATTCAGTGGGGCTATCGCTTGGAGCCCGAGGGTTCTGGGACCAACCTGACCGAACATTGGGAGCTGCGGAACCTGTCGCCGGGCATGATCGAACGAGGAGAGGGCGAGGTCGAGATACGGCGCGCCAATGCGATTGAGAGTCTCGGCAAGACGCTGGCCGCAATGAAGGCGGCCGCCGAAGCTGGTTGACGAGAGATCGGTGAAGGCTGGTGTCCAAGATCGGCTGCGGCCGTGGTCACCGGTTTCCCAATGAGGGGAGTTTGACCCTCATCACGAGGCACCGAGCGCCAGTTTCCTGGGAATATTTCGCACTGTCGTGTTAGCTTCTCGCTCGATGATCGCCCAAAGAAGTTGGAAGTAATGAAAGCGATTGTGTTCGACGAACATGGCGGAGTCGACGTGCTGCGCTACCGAGATATTGACACCCCTGAGCCGGGCGTGGGTGAGGTTCGGATTGCCGTCGAGGCTTGCTCGCTCAATTATCACGACGTGTTCACCCGCAACGGAATGCCAGGCATCAAGACACCGCTTCCGATGATTCCTGGATGTGATGCTGCTGGGAGTGTTGAGTCCATTGGTGACGGCGTCACCGGCTGGTCGGTCGGAGATCGGGTTTTGGTTGACCCGGTTCAGTGGTCTGACGATGGCAAGATCCGGATGATTGGCGACACGCGCTGGGGTGGGTACGCCGAATATGTTGTGGTTGATGCCCGGCAGTTGATTCGACTTCCCGATTCGGTCTCGACCGTCGACGCTGCGTGTTTGCCGGTTGCCTATGGCACCGCTCACCGCATGTTGTTCACTCGCGGCGGGCTTCGATCGGGAGAATCGATCTTCGTGTTGGGGGCCTCGGGCGGGGTAGGAACATGCTGTGTGCTGCTCGCCAAAAACGTAGGTGCCCACGTGGTGGCCGCTGCCGGTTCTGCCGACAAATGTGCGGCGCTCGAAGCTCTCGGTGCTGACGAAACCGTCGACTATTCGAGCGAGGACATCGTTCGCTACACCCGAGAGCGCACCGGATCTCTTTTCTCGGGCGGAGGCTGGGACGTCGTTGTGAATTTTACCGGCGGCGAAACTTGGCCGCAGACACTCAGGATGGTGAAGCAGAACGGACGGTTGCTGACCTGCGGTGCAACTGCGGGTTTTGATCCCTTGACCGATATGCGATTCATTTGGACTGCAGAGATGGATATTCGTGGCAGCAACGGTTGGAAGCGCGACGATCTTGAAGCCTTGCTCTCGATGGTCGAGGACGGCAGCCTCAAGCCGGTGATCGACCGAGTGATGCCACTCAGCGAAGGTGCTCAGGCGATGGATCTACTCGAGCAACGGAAGTTCTTTGGCAAGATCGTGATTGCGCCGTGAACGATTCGGCGCTGACAAATCTGGGCGGGATCACTTCTCGGTGGGCAAATTCTGGGCGTATTGCCTATATCGATGCGACCGGTCCGGATGTCACGTCCGCCACCACCGTGACTTTCGATGCCTTCGATGATCTATGCGGTCGTGTCGCTGGCGGCCTACAGGCCCGCGGACTTGAACCGGGTAACCGGGTTGGCATCCTGGCGGCGAACTCGGTCGACTATGGGGCGTGTTATCTCGGGATACCCCGGGCCGCCATGGTCACGGTGCCGCTCAATACTCGCCAGCCAGCAGCAACGTTGACCTGGATCGCAACTGATGCCGACCTGCAACTCGTGATTCACGACGAAGCGCACAGAGACCAGCTTCCCGAGGGTGTACCAGCGATCGAGTTGGGGTCCAATGAGTGGCACGTCCTGATCTCGGCCGACCCGGTTGCTCCCGTGCCGATCGAGCGCGACGAGGTGGCGGTACAGATGTACACGTCAGGATCGACCGGTCGCCCCAAGGGTGTGCTGTTGTCGCATCGCGGCCAACTCTTCAGCATCGATCAGTATCTCAACGGCGTGTTGCCCATGGATCCCGACGAGCGCTTGATGGTCTCCGCGCCGATGTATCACAAGAATGCCGGTATGCAGCTGAAGATGGCATTGAGCCTGGGCGGGACCGTGATCTTGTTGCGCCGCTTCGATGCAGAGGACTATCTGCGGGCCATCGAGGCGCATGGCGCAACCGCTGTCAGCGGCGTGCCCACGATGTTCGCATTGATGTTTGCTCGACCTGATTTGTTGTCGTCACTCAATAGATCTTCGGTAAGGCGTGCCTCGATTGGTTCAGCCCCAATGACACAGGCGTTGTTCGACCAGGCAAAAGAACTCTTTCCTCAGGCGGGGGTCACCAATGGGTACGGCACCACTGAAGTTGTCGCCGTATTCGGAGGGCATCCCGACCAGCTTCCTCGTCCTGATATCGCTGTGGGTTACCCGTTGGCTGCGGTCGAGACGAAACTGGTAGATGCCAACTTTGACGAAGCGGTCGCGGACGCCAGGGGGCACAGCCAGGGCGAGCTCTGGGTGCGCAGCCCCGGATTGATGGTCGGCTACCACCAGCTCGAAGACGTGACAGCGGAGAAGGTGACCAACGGGTGGTATCACACCGGTGATGTCATGGAATCGGACGCGAACGGTTGGCACTTCTTCGTGGGACGCGTCGATGACATGTTCAGTTGCGGCGGCGAGAATGTGTACCCGGGTGATGTCGAACAACTACTCGAGCGTCATGAGCAGGTGCATCAGGCATCGGTCGTGCCGGTCGCCGATGAGCTCAAGGGTGACTTGCCGGTGGCATTCGTCGTGCCGACGCCAGGAGGAGCCCCGACCGAGGCCGAACTTCGGCAGTGGATGATTGACAACGGACCGGCCTACCAACATCCGCGGGCCGTCTGGTTTATCGACGAGCTGCCCCTAGCCGGCACCGCCAAGATCGATCGTGCTGTTCTTACCAACGAGGCTGCACAGCGCTGGACCCCTCGCACCCCATGATCTCGGCGGGCGCCTTTGACCAGTAGCCGCGCTTTGCGTTGCCTTCGGTTAGATGCGGAACCTGCCAGCTTCGACACTCGTTGGCCTTTCCGCACTGACTGAGCGCACTATGCAACGATGGGTGCGTCGCAATTGGCGAGATCCGGTTCCTGCACCGGGCACTGACGCGCGTAGTGTCCAACCATGGATGACGCGGTTGAGCACGAGGTGATCGTCAGAGCGCTGTTAGCAGCGGCTGGGCTGGATATCCCCGAAGACGAAGTCGGTCGATTGGCCCAGATGTACCCGGGTTTACGTCGGTCGGTCGATCGCTACTACGACGTGCCGGTCCTCGACGAAGTGACAGCTGCAGTATTTCGCGCCGATGATCAGGACCTAGGCGGTGAGCGATGACGAATCCATGGACGATTCACGAAGCCGCCGCTGCACTGCGTTCGGGCGAAACAACCTCAGTTGATTTGATACGAGATGCGCAGGCCGCCGCCGATCGGCTCGATCCGCAGATGGGGACATGGCTGGATCGATACACAGACCAGGCGTTGGCCAGCGCCGAGGTCGCAGACGTCGCTCTTGCCTCCGGCCAAGATCGTGGTCCCTTGCACGGCATTCCGTTGGGCATAAAGGACATCCTGAGTACCGACGAGGGACCCACGACAGCGCAGAGCTTGACGATGGACCCTGTGTGGGGTGACCAAGGTGATGGTCCCGTCGTTGCCCGGCTGCGAGCAGCGGGCGCAGTGATTATGGGCAAGACCACGACCATGGAATACGCCATCGGCAGGCCTGATTTCTCTAAGCCGTTCCCGGTGCCACGTAATCCATGGAATCTCGATCGTTGGACAGGAGGCTCGAGCTCCGGCACCGGTAACGGTGTTGCATCGGGTCAGATCCTGGGTGGGCTCGGGACCGACACAGGTGGCAGTGTGCGATTGCCAGCCGCATACAACGGCGTCAGCGGACACAAGCCGACGTTTGGCCTTGTGCCTAAGTCCGGATGCGTGCCCTTGGGAATGAGTTATGACCACGTCGGCCCGCTGGCCCGATCGGCGTGGGACTGCGCTGCGATGTTGACGGTGATGGCTGGTGCCGACGTGAGCGATCGAACGTCGGTACAGCGCCCCGCAATCGACTATGCCCAGCAGCTCGGACGGGGTTTCGAAGGGTTGACCATCGGTGTTCTAGCGAACGACACGATCGCCGACGGTACCGACGACACGACGATGGCAGTCTTCGAGGAAGCCGTCGAAGCAATGGCACAGGCAGGAGCGGCCATCAAGCGAGTGGTCGTTCCGTTGTATGACGAGCTGGCGACCGGTGCGTTTCTGGCGCTTCAGGCGGAAGCCTTTGCTTGGCATCGTGACCGGCTCGCTGCTCAGTGGAGCGGTTATGGCCGTCCGACGCGGTTAACGATTGTGCAAGGTGCACTCATCAACGCTGGTGACATCGTGCAGATTGAACGGGTGCGACAAGTAGCACGCCGTCAGGTCGCGGCGATGGTCGCAGCCGAGGGTCTCGACGTGTTGATGAGCCCAACGACGGGGTATGGCGCAACACCGTTCACGGGCGGAAGAATCGAAGCTTTGTCGATTCGAGCGCTGCATACGCCTGCTTGGAACAGCATGGGTTGGCCGGCACTATCGGTACCGATGGGTTTCGATGCCGACGGGCTGCCTCTTGGCCTTCAGATCATCGGCCGAGCGTTCTGCGATGATCTGGTGTTGGCCGTCGGTCATGGTTACCAACAGCTGACCGATTGGCACCTACGGAAGGCTCCTCATCACGCCTGAGATCAGCCTTCAGGACTGCCAATGGTGATGTCGGAGATCGGCGCCACCGAAGATGTGTTGCCAGACAGGGCACTGCTCATATTTCTCGAAGTACTTCGCCGCGAAGTTGCATCTAGGACCAGCGTCGACCGTCAACGCTCGCTCGCGTTTTCGACAAGCCGGTTCAGGTTCCGCTCGTAGTGGGCGAGTAGCGGTTCGTTCGCGCCGAACGTCACGACGTCTTGAGCCCCTGATGCGAATCCACGTTGAATGCCTGCACACGTCACGAAGTCTTCAGTGTCGGTGACCTGGACGAGCAGATCGAAATTCTTCTGCCAATGTGAGTCGTCGATGGTGGTTTCTTGGGGGACATAGATCGAGACCGTGATGATTGATTCGCCTGCGTGTGCGCCAGGTCGGGCCTGATAGAGCTGGGCGTGGTCCTGTTGGTAGATCAGGATCGTGCTCGGCTGTAACGCCCACACGATCGTCGAGTGCTGCAGGAACTGCCAGTCGTCGCGGGCTTGGTCGTCCAGGTCGCCGATCGAGGTGCGGGTCACGATCATGCGGCCGTGTTCGTTGTACCCATCGAACAACGAGTAGTCGCCATAGATCAGGCCACCCAGTGTCTGCTCATGCAGAACTGGCACGTGGTAGACCTCAAGGAATGTGTCGATGACTAGCTTCCAATTGATGGGCCGAGTGAAGGTCGTCGAGGTGAACAGACGATGGCCCCCAAGATCGAAGCCGGCCAAATCTGCCTGCGCTCCCTGCAGCGGCTGGGCTGGAATCTCGGTGTCCGGCGTGCCGCTGACCCATAGGAGCCCGTCTTGTTCGAGAGCCGGCAGCTGCACCAGCCCGTTCTCTTCGAGCTCGCCAAAATGTTCGGGTCGTCGGCGCGCCGCCAGCGATCCATCGAGCCGATAGGTCCAGCCGTGATACGGGCAGGACAGCAAAGCAGCAGAGCCGCACCCGGTTGCGACCTCGGCCCCACGATGGCGACACACGTTGAGCATCGCTGCGAACTTGCCATCTTGATTTCGTGTGAGCACAATTGGGGCGTCACCAAGCATCGTCGTTGCGTAGGTTCCGGCATCGGGAAGTAGGCCAGACAGCCCGACCACCGTCGGCACGTAGGTCAAGAGCTTGCGCTCGGCGTTCAACCGGTCTGGACTGATGTAGGCCGAGACATGCTGCTGCCAGGCCGAGGAGGCCGTATCTGTGCCGCGTCCGGCCTTCCTGTGCGCCTGAATGCGATCGAGGAGTGCAAGCTCGGTATCACGGTCCATTAACAAGTTTCCCACATGCCAAGTCAGCGGGGTTAGGAAGTGCAAAGTTTCCTGGCACGCGAGTGCTGGCGCGAACCCTGAGGAGAATGGCAGTCTTGCGATGGCGGGCTGGGGCGGGACCTTGTTCATCTCGGATCTATCTGAAGTAGCGGGACCATCGATGAGGTTCCGTCTCAGACCGCTACAAATCGTTGACTTGTTTATGAGCCCGATGGAATTCTCCGTGTGGCTGCCGGTGCCGATTGTCTCCTCATCGAGGTGTCCTAGGACTGACACGCGAGCAAACGCTAGATTCGGGTGAAGCCGGTTTGGGAGGTACGAGATGCCGAATGCTCGAAGTAGACGAGTGGTCATGATCGAGACAGGTGCGGGTCCATGGTGACCCAGGCGCGCGTTGCCGTGCTACCCGAGGCAGAAGGGCCGCTGCGCATCGAGACTGTGGACCTGCCTGATCCGACCGGTCACGAAGTTCTGATTCGCGAGTTCGCGAGCGGTATCTGCCATAGCCAGCTCCATCAGATGCACGGGCCTCGCAGGTCTGATCTGGTGCTCGGGCACGAAGCCACTGGTGAGGTGCTCGCCATCGGCGACGATGTCGAGAACGTGGCGCCAGGTGACAGAGTGCTGCTGACCTTCCAGCCACGAGATCTACGTTCGACGGACCGTCTTCCTGGTATCTCGACGGTTGAACTCGCTGGCGGTCGAACTGCGATGTCGCCGAACATCTTCACCTGGTCCGATCACACCATCGTTGACGATCAGTATGTGATCCGGGTTGCACCGGACACGCCGACTGACGTGACATCAATCGTTGGTTGTGCCGTGTTGACCGGAGCAGGAGCCGTGCTGCGCGCCGCCCAAGTCGCCAAAGGAAACAGCGTCGCTGTCTGGGGCGTTGGGGGAGTGGGCCTGAACGCGATCGCGGCTGCCCGTATGGTCGGTGCCAATCCGATTGTGGCTGTCGACGTCGACGACGAGAAGCTTGAACTGGCGCGGCGTTTCGGTGCCACCCATGTTGTGAATGCGCTCGAGGATGACCCGATCAAGGCTGTTCGTGACCTGACGCTGGCATCTGATGCCGGCCATGGGTTCCGGGGCGTGCCGATCGCCGGCGTCGATTTCGCCTTCGATGTTGTTGCCCGCCCCGAGACATTCCTCCAGGCATTCCGCTCTACCCGCAACAGTCGGCTTGCCGTCCATTCGGGCGGCACGGTCGTGGTCGTGGGTGTCCCTCAGGGCAACTTCGACCTGCCTGCGCAAGAACTGTTGGTTAGTGAGCGCAGCATCATCGGCACACTCGGTGGCACATCGGTTCCCGAGGAAGACATCCCACGGTTCCTCGATTGGTACAAGAACGGTGACCTGGATCTGGACGCACTGGTTACGTCGAGAGTGAGTCTCGACGAGATTAACGAGGCAACAAAGATGCTTGAAGACGGCAAGGTCCTGGGTCGCTCAATCATCGAGTTCTGAACAACGGAGCTCATCTGAGTGCTCGCCGCCGACGGATGCCCGGAGGCTCGCGCCGGTGCGATGAACCCGGTAGCAATGGCGTGAACGCCTATGGTCATAAGTCATTGCGGGTTTGCCCGCGAGGATCGCATGGCGAAGAAACGACAACTTGACGTCGAGCGTCGCCGTGCCCGATATGAGTTTCGGGTGTGGGGAGAACATCGAAAGGCGCGCAAGAAACTGGCGCGCTTGGCTTCGGAAGAGACGACTGAACGCGTTAAGGATTGTTACCTGATCGTCGACGACCATTCGTGGAATGCCAAGGTTCGCGATAACACGCTCAAGGTCAAACAGCTGGTTGCTGAAGACAAGGGTTTCGAGCAGTGGTCTCGTAACAATCATCATTCGTCGACGACAGCGCCGTCACCGTTTGATGAGCTATTTGATGAGCTGAGACTCGACCGGCCCCAACGAGGCAAGTCCTATGACCTGCACAAGGCGGTCGCGAACCTCGACCCCGATTCAGGTGTGCGAGCTGTCTTCGTCACCAAGGACCGGCGTCGATATCGCATTGGCAATATGCGCGCCGAGGTTACCGATATCTCTGTTCACGAGACTGGCGAGGTGCTTCGCACCCTTTCATTTGAGGGCGACAGCCTGGAAGAACTCGTTGCACTCCGCAAAGAACTCGGCGTGAAAAACGAACCAAACCTTGCGGTACATCAGGCGATCGAGAACGAAGTCAGCGACTAAGACGCCACACCGGCATGTTTTGGCAACCTGCTAGTCGTCGGTGTCGACAGCGCCGTCTTCGAGGTAGTCGGCGTGAGGGAACGGCTCGGCCGAGGTCCGGACCACTCCTAGCAGGTTCGCAGCCGTGCGTCGCAGATAGCGGTAGTAGATCGCTAATGGCACAACTTCTTTGCCCGGGCGCTCTGAAGTCATGAAGCCGTCGATCTTGGCTTGGTGTTCAGTGGTAAGGGCATCGACACGAGCGCCGTAGTCGGCGAGTGCCTCGTCGCTGGTGTCCTGATCACCCAACAGCTCGCCAGCCTCGGCGAACAGAGCAGAGAGGACCTGACGCCCGGCGAGAAGATCCTCGGCCTCGGGTGTGCCAGAGAGCTGCACCCCAGCCTCGGAGAGTTCCAAGATGTTCTTGGCCTGATCGCCGATGCGCTCGATCTTCTTGAGTAGAAGCGTGAATCCGAGGACGGAACCAATGTCTGCGCCGCCCTTGACGCTGACATGGACGATGAGCTCGCTGCGCAGGTCCTGCTCGGCTTCGTTGATGCGCTGATCAGTGTCACGGATGTCCTCGGCCACCGAAGCCGGGTCGGCCTCGGTGAGAAGCACCAGTGTGGCCAGATCGAACGAGTGCCGGGCGTCGGCGAGCATCGAAATAGACCGGGTAACGATGTGTTCGAAGTCTCCATCGCTGGAGCTTCCTTTAAAGAATGCGAGGACCATGGGTTTGCCTTTCAGCCGAGCGCGACAACACCGATAAGTGGCAGCACGATGAACACAACAGCAACATAGGCGACGGCCATCGACCTGCGCTCGACCGCAAGGTCAGCCAGGCGTTCGGCACCGCGTATGGGCACGTTGCGTGCGAACGGGAGGACGTAGAGAAGGAAGATGCCCAGCACATTAAATGTGGTGTGGGCGAGCGCAACCGTGAGCGACGCTGGGCTTGATGCTGCGAGCGAGGCCAACAGGGCGGTGATGGTGGTCCCGACATTGGCACCCAACGTGACCGGATAGGCGTTTTTTAGAGCGATAACGCCAGCACCAGCGAGCGGGATGAGGATCGATGTCGTGATGCTGGAGGACTGCACCGCGACCGTTATGACAAGTCCGAGCAGAAGGGCAACCGTGCCGCCACCGCGACTGAGCATCGCGTTGATTGACCGTTCGACCCGATCGGCGACAAGGTGTCTCATATTGCGAGTGATAAACGCGAGCGCAATCAGGATGATTGCAAGACCGGAGACAACAACCAACCCGCCTTGGACGTTGCCACTTGTGCCGACAGTGTCCCAGAAGTCCTTAATCCAGCCAACCGGTTCCTTCACCCACTTCTTGATCGGGCTGTTCCATTCGATCTCGGCTGAGCCAACGAGCTTCTCGCTGATCCACTCGGCGGTGCTGCTGATCGCTCCGGTGAGGAGCTCAAGAGGTAGCAAGATGGCCACGGCAAGCACATTGAAGAAGTCGTGCACGGTGGCAGCGGCGAAGGCTCGACGGAACTCGCTCGACTGTCGGATGTGGCCAAGCGATACGAGTGTGTTCGTGACGGTCGTGCCGATGTTGGCGCCCATGACCATGGGCACGGCGTCGTCGACACCCAAGGCCCCCGTTGCCACCAGACCCACGATCACCGACGTGGAAGCGGACGATGACTGCACCAGCACCGTGCCGAGAATGCCAATGCAGAGTGCTGCCAGTGGATTGCCAGCAGCCGAGAACAGGCTTTCTTGGGTGTCTTGACCCATGATCTTGATGCCGGCCTCGAGCGACGAGACGCCGACCAGAAAGACATAGATAAGTGCGAATACGAGTGCCGATCGGACCGGCCCGCGCATACCAAGTAATTTCACGTGCTGCCCCCAAAGAACGACCGCACGCTATCGGAGATTCTTGTGCAGTGCTACTGGGCATAGTGTCTGTTTTGACGAGCGACCTGTCGCGCTCCAATGTCGGAATGACCGCGAAGAAATCAGCTCGGTTCGAACTCTCGCGACGATGCCGTTGCAGGTGACGACTACGCAGCGTTGCGAAGCCCACCCCGACAGTGGATCCAGCGAAGGAGGGGCTCACACATCTGCGTCGGGTTTCTCGCTATTCGCGCCACGCACCCTGAAGCAGCGACGTGAACGCGGTGCCGCCTCGACGCTCATGATGATGCGGCTTTCAACTTCTGTCTTGTTGATTCCCTGCTACTTCGCGGGCCTCCACCGCCAATCTCACAGCGACATGTCAGTCTGGTCGAGAGACGCGTTCGCCCACTTCATGACCTGGACCTCGTTCGGTACCAACTGGTTCGGAAATGAGGGGATCTCCAAGGCCAAGCTGGGATGCCCGCGTTTGCTTCGGCTCGTGGCGATCAGCTTCCCGATCGGAACGGTCGTCGAGATGCTTGCCCCGCTGTGCATCGTGCACAAACGATTCCGCAAGATGTGGGTCATGTCCATAGTTGGGCTTAATCTTTAGACATAGGCGGCAATGGACATCCTCTTCGGGGAAGATATGGCGTTGTATCCCAGCCTTTTCGTGGACGGCGACCGTCTGCTGAAGAGGCCTGGTCATCTTCGTGGACGCACGATTGAGTTGGCTCATAGCGACACATCTCGCCCTGTCGGGGACAAAGGTCTGGCTAGTCGACCGGCGTAGGAATGCCGAGTCGATCAGACTCTGAACCGACTCGATCGTTGGTCGCCATTTCGCCAATCGTCCCGGGGCTGCTGCCGAGTAGCGTTTCCGTTATGGCAACTTTTGTTCCGTCCGAGATCGGCCACACCGACGCTTACAAGCTGATGACCGGGCTGGTGGTTCCACGCCCTATCGGCTGGATCGGCACCGTTGACGACGAAGGTCGGCCGAACCTTGCGCCGTATTCCTTCTTTCAGTGTGTCGCTACTAATCCGCCAGTAGTGATCTTCTCTGCGGGCATCACCGATGGTCACGAGAAGGACAGTCTGTTGAACGCTCGCACGACCGGCGAGTTCACGTGCAACCTGGTCGATGCAACGACGGCCGAGGCGATGAACAAGTCCGCCGCCGTGCTCGAACGAGGCCAAAGCGAATTCGACTTCGCAGGGCTGACACCGCTGCCGTCGGAATCGATCGCGGCGCCACGAGTTGACGAAGCCAAAGCCAGCTTTGAGTGCAAGGTGCAACAGATCATCGAACTAGGCCAGGCGCCGGTTACCCACGCCGTCGTTTTCGGCGAAGTCATTCGCATCCATGTCGACGACGCGGTTCTCGACGGAACACGCGTTGATTTCGAAGCACTTGATGCGGTGGGGCGCCTTGCTGGAAACTACTACGCAACGACCCGCGACATGTTTGACATCGGTCGACCGGACTGATCGCCCGCAGCGTTTTGTCAGAACCCAGGTGGTGTCGATTCAACAACTGCACCGAACCTGCTGGGGCGGGGCACCCCGTGCTCAGCTTCATCCACTTGGGTTCCAAAGAAAGCGACGGCATGGGCTCGCGAGAGTGCTGCGTGAACGGAATTTGGCGGATTGGCCCGTTTAGCGGTGTGAAGTCCACCGTTAGGAAATTGCAGCTCACATACGGGCACGGTCAATCGCGTATGGACATGAGGCCGTAGGGATTATGAAAGCAACCGCGTGATCCCGTCTCGTTCGCGGCGATCGCCTATGTCGAAATGCAGTGGTTGATAGGCGGTCGCTCCTGGCAGGCAGAAGCCGCCGCTCGCGCCGCGCAGGAAATACTTGGGTGACCCGAAAAGTGCCGTGATGATTGGTGTGAGCCTGGGCAGCTCGACCAGCATCTGCCACTCAGGGTGGTGCAACTGGTGACCGCTTTCGTTAGCGTCGCCGAACGAATAACGGTGCGTGCCTCGGTTGCCAGCGCGGCCAGGGTCCGGCGGCCGCCCATCAACGAAACTGGCGACAGCAGACGATCGCGGCGCAAGTAGGGTCGAGTAAGCGATAGGGAGGCCATGTGGGTTGGTCAGTGAACAGGCCGATTGGGCTGACATTTCATCGAGCCGGTCTGTCGACCAAGGGCTACACCCTGGTGACGCCAAGTAGCGGTAACGCGGCGTACCTGATCGACATGGATGGCCAGGTCGTGCATCGGTGGCTATTCGAGTCGATCGATCCTGGGTATGGCCGTTTGCTCGACAACGGCAACCTGCTGATGAGCGGTTCGGATCCGGCATTGCCTGATCCGCCCGAGGACGAGCCAACCAAGCCACCACCGCCCTTTGAACGCCACATCACTCGGCTCGGCGGGTACAAGACGACATTGCAAGAAGTCGACTGGGACGGCACTGTTCTGTGGGAGTTCGAGAACCGGGTGCAACACCACGACTTTGTGAGGCTCGCTAACGGCAACACAATGGTGCCCGAATGGGTTGAGCTTTCCGAAGAACTACACAAGCAAGTCAAGGGCGGGCATCGGTTGCCCAGGGAACGGCTGCCACGGCTTTTGGGTGATGACCTCGTTGAGTTCGATCCGGACGGCAACGAGGTGCGGAGAATTCACACCTGGAAGCTCTTCGACCCGATCAAGGATCCCATCGATCCCACCAAGCGCCGCTGGGAATGGACCCATGTGAACGCCATCGATGTCAATGCTGCAGGCGACATTGCCTTCTCGGCTCGAACAAACAACCGGGTTTGTGTGATCGACGGCGACTCGGGCGAGCTGAAACTGAAGTTCACCGACACTGTTGGACAACACCATGTGACCTGGGTTGACGATGACCACATCCTGGTGTTCGATAACGGCCGCACGTCCAGCCGAGTCATCGAGATCCAAGTGAGTACCGGCGAAGTCACCTGGGCGTACGAGGGTGAACCCGCGCACCAGTTCTATAGCAACTACATCTCGGGCGTCGAGCGTCTGTGGTCCGGGTCCGTTCTGGTCTGCGAAGGTTCCAGCGGTCGGCTATTTGAAGCAACGCGTGGGGGCGAGGTCGTGTGGGAATGGATCAACCCATTCGTGAACCATCGGCCCAATGGCAAGGTTGCGGTGGGGATCTACCGGGCACACCGCTATCGGGCTGACCATCCTGCTTTCGCGAACCGGGACCTCGACCCAGGCCGATTCGCCAACCTCAATCGGCTGAACGGCCTGTCGTAGTTGGTTTCAGGGTGTGTCGCCTGAGCCCAAGTCCCACCACAAACCAGTCATGATCTGAAGTGCTTCGGCGCAGACCGAACCGAGCACGTGTTCGTTTGGCGCGTGCTGTGAGCAACCGGCATAGGAATGTGGCACCCAAATTGTCGGCAGGCCAAGCACATCGGCGAACACGTCGTTCGGCAGACTTCCGCCCAGGTTCGGCAACACCGCGACCTCTTTGCCACTGGTATGGGCGACGGACGCGATCACCCATTGCGCCCAAGGATGTGCAGGGTCGAGCCGAGTTGCGTTCATGGCCACACCAGCCGGCTCGAGCTCGATGGCACCGAAGCCATGCAAATCGAGATGACGACGTAACGCAGGCAACAACTCATCTGCGGTCGTGCCTGCAACAAAGCGCATATGGCAGTGGGCAACCGCAGACGGCGGGATGGCGTTGACGGGATTGCGTGGGTTGCCTGTCTCGAACGCCAGAATCTCAAAAGTGTTGGTGCCAAAGACTCGCTCTTCTGGCGTCATGTCGGGCTCACCCCAGGTTGGATCAATAGCGGGTGAGTCGCCGCCGCCGACCCTCAGACGCGAAATGGCTTCGCGTACGCTGTTGGTCATCGGCGCAGCCTTCCACCCCTCTACCAGAATCTCGCCCGATTCAGAGATCATTGTGGCCAGTGCATGCGCCATCAGCACGCCGGGGTTTGACAGCAAGCCGCCCCAGTTGCCGGAGTGATGGCCGCCCTCGCGCAGGTTTAGCCGCATGCTGAAGTTGAACGCACCTCGCGAGCCCATGAAGACGGTGGGTGTGTCGGGCTGCATGCGCGGTCCGTCAGAGGCAATGAACACGTCGGCGACAAACAACTCGCTATGGGCAGCGCAAAAGTCTTTGAGCCCCGGCGAGCCGCATTCTTCACCAGTCTCGAACAGCATGACGGTGTTGAAACCCAGTGCGCCTCGTTCCTCGAGCACATGGCGTAGCGCCGCCAGGTTGATGGTGTGTTGCCCCTTGTTGTCGGCCGTGCCACGGCCGTACCACCGGTCTGCTTCGACCACGACTTCCCACGGGCTCAGGCCATCTCGCCACTGGTCGTCATAACCGAGCACTACATCGCCGTGGCCATAGGACATGACGGTGGGAAGGCCATTAGCTTCGTGGCGGCGCGCTACCAGAAAGGGACAACCAGCAGGATGTGGGTTGTCGTATACCCGGCACTCGAATCCCATCAATTCGAGTGCCGGGGTCAAGACCTGGTTCAGGTAGTGGAAGAGTTCGGGGCGCCGCTCTGGCTCTGGGCTCTCGGTTCGGATGCACACTCGGTCCGCCAGCTCGCGGAGAAAGTCCCCATTGGCAAAGTACGCCTGGCTTCGTTCAAGTGCAGCAGTTCGGCTCATGGCCTCACCGTAGTGGTGTTAGCGCAGGCGGGCTTCGGCGCGCTCGCCACGCTCAGCCCAGATGATCGATGCGATTGCGCCGAGCGCGAAGATCACAATGGCCACCGCAAATGGTGTGGTCGTGTTCGTTACCTGACTGTCGACCACGGCGCCGAGCAGGGCACCGCCAGCGATACGTCCCGCGCCAGTCAAGGACGAGGCCGTGCCTGCCAGATCACCCATTGGTTCGAGTGCGGCAGTGTTCAGGTTCGGCATGAGGAACATGAACATGGCGAGCAGCACACCAAGCATCGGCATAAAGATCCAGAAGTTAGGTGAACCGTTACTTGCCAAGCTGACTGCGACCAAGAGCAGCGACATGATTAGGACAGCGCCCATCATCACATGGATCAGTCGTTTCATCCCGTAGGTGCCAACGACCTGACCATTGATCACGGCGCCGACGGCGAACAGGATAGCGATCGCTCCAAAGACGATGGGGAACTGGTCTGGTCGACCAAAAATGCCACCGATAAGTCGTTCGCTGCTTCCGAGATAGGCGGTGAACACCCCCTGTAAGAACAGCGTTGCGAGCGTGTACCCCGACGTGATTGGGTTCCGCAGCACGGTGCCGAAACCGGACGTAATCGACCGAAGCTCAAGTGGGCGACGGCTCTCAGGGGCCAAGGTCTCAGGCAGGCGGGTGCTCCACAGCACGATGATGACGGACCAGACCACGCAGAACCAGAAGATAGCTCGCCACGAGAACACGATGATCAGACCGGCGCCGATCGACGGAGCGAATACCGGGGCCATGACGAAGACCGCCATGATTTGGGACATGGCTTTGGCCATGCGCGTGCCTTCGAAACTGTCGCGGATAATCGCGGTTGCGACCACACGAGATCCAGCAGCGCCGACGCCCCAAACAAAGCGAGAGATGAGCAACCAGTTCAGGGTGGGCGAGAACGCCGACCCGATGGCGCCAGCTACGTACACCGCAATGCCGGCATAGAGAATGGGTTTGCGGCCGTACCGGTCGGCCAGGGGTCCCCATACGAGCTGGGCAATGGCAAGGCCAAGAAAGAAAACAGTGATGACCTGCGAAATTTGGGTTGAATCGGGGTCGAGCCCAAACGCCTCGCGAATATCATCGAACGCAGGCAACAGCAGGTCGATAGCCAGGGCCATCAACGCCATGATCGCGGAGATCATGACCAATAGTTCTTTAGGGCCCAGACCAGTTGCTGGAGTTTCCTGCTCGCCGGGAACCTCGCTCGTTTCCCGTGCGATTGTCACGCGGCAGACGGTACTGCTGTCTGCCGCGTGACAATCGCGCAGCGGTCATAAGTCACAGCAAGGTTGAGTGTCGTATTAGGTGGTCAGATCGCGCAGTTGTTTCTTGTCGATCGAGTGGTCCCAGTCGGCCAGGATGGCGCGGATCGCTGCAATCAAAGCAAGCGGCTGATCGAGCGGAATGTGATGGTACGCCTGAGGGATCTCGACCATCGGAGCGTTGCGGCCCGTGAGTTCTTCCATATGTGCTTGAACCTCGGGTGTGACCAGATCGCTGAGTTGACCATGCATCAACGCAAGCCGGCAGGTGGCCCGCTCAAGGTAGCTGTTGGTTTGGTATCGCTCGCGAGCAAAAACACGCGGATCGAACTTCCACGTCCATCCTTCGGCGGTCTCTTTCAGCGAGTGCCGTCCGATGTGGTCAACGATGAAATCGTTTTCGCACGGCTGGGGCGGCATGAGATGGAAGTGGTCGAGCGCCGTTTCCAGATCCGGATATGTCTTTGGGTTCTTGAACATGCGCCCGTGCTCGCCTTCTTCTGACTCGGGATCAGGAGCACTAACCGGAGCGTCAACGATGATAGCGCCAGCGAGGTCATGGCCGAATCGAGCTGCGATAGCGATCGCCACATGCCCTCCCATGGAATGGCCAACAACGATGGGTCGGGTGGGAGCGCCGGCCGCGGCGGCGACTGCCATGACCTCGTCGGCCCATTGCTCCATCGAGTAACTCTCTCTGCGCCCGCTGTCTCCGTGTCCGGAAAGATCTGGCGCAATGACGAAGTACCTCTGCGTGAACTGGGGGGCGATGAAGGACCACCAGTGGGCGTGGGCCGCGCCGCCGTGAAGCAGAAGCAGGCACGGCATCGTCGGGTCGCCCCAGGTCAGGTAGTTGATGGCACACCCGTCGACGTCGACCGATTGGGTCAACGGCTTATGGGCAATGGCGCCGGTGAACCAGCTGGGAGGTCGAGGCATGCCCGTTAACCTAGTTCCTAGGTTGTCGTGGGCTACCAGCTGTCGAAGTGGTCATGGGCAGGCAAGGAGTCGAGGCGACCTATCGTCAGGCGCGCCCTAATGCGTCTCGTCAGCGATGGTCGGAATGTTGCACATTCGGGGAAACTGTAAGGCGTGCGGGCGCCTCCAGGTCTGCTGCCGGATCGACGACATGTGTGAAGTAGCGACCCATCAAGGTGCATCGAAAGCCACGCGGGTGCCCGTCCCGGGGTGTCTGCTCCGCCCATATTGAGAGACCAGTGTCTGAGATGCACGCCTTTGGTTTCGGTGTACAAGCGCCGCTCGACGATCCGAATGAGATGCCGTCGTGTTGCTCGATCAAGGGAAATGCCGATTCGATGTTGTATCGGCGGTCCAATGGTGCGAACTGTGGGGCGACAACTATGACGGTGATAGCGGACTCGCCGTTGCGGCTGGTGGAGCTTGGGCTGGCTGGCTCAAATGGCTTCTTCGGTTGTAGACCTGGTCGCTGACGGTGTGTTGGCCGCGTGTGGTCTTGGCGGTCTAACAACTGATTGGTTCGCCCCATCGCCATTGTTCGCAGGCTTGCGTTTGGGCGGGGCGGTTAAAGACCGCCACACGGTCTCAACCAGCGTCGAAATACAACGGGGCAAGCTCTGGCGCGCTGATGCTCGAGCTGAGTAGTACTCTCGCGATTGATGTGTGGCCGGTACGTCTCTGCTTCTTCGCCAAGGGAGATCGCTGACTATTTTGGAGCGGCATCTGTTGCCGAGACACTCACTGAAGCGAACTACAACGTTGCGCCCTCGGTGAGCGTGCCTGTCATCGTCAGCAACGAAAATGTGCGCCACCTTGACCTGATGCGTTGGGGGCTTATTCCGTTTTGGGCGAAGTCGGCCTCGATCGGCAACAAGATGATCAATGCCCGCGTTGAGACCGTGACCGAAAAGAGCGCCTTTCGTAACGCGGTCAAGAAGCACCGCTGCATTATTCCTGCGGACGCGTTCTATGAGTGGACAGCTGTCAATGACCCCGGAGCCAACAAGCCTCGCAAACAACCATGGTGTATCCGGCGCAACGACGGTGCACCGTTTGCGTTTGCCGGCATGTTTGAGTCGTGGATCGATCCTGATGGCGATGGAACACCTTTGCGTAGTTGCACGATTCTGACGGGTCCAGCAAATGCGGCGATCGAGCCGATTCATAACCGCATGCCAGTCATGGTCGCTCCTGCCTCCTGGGACGCATGGCTTGACCCGAATGACCCTGATGCACAAACGTTGCTGGACGCTATGCAGCAGCCCCCGATAGAACTATTCGCAATCCACGCGGTCAGCAGCGCGGTGAACAACTCTCGCAGTAGCGGTAGGCAACTCATGGACGAAGCTGAACCCATGACATCTGAGAGCATTGCCACCGAGGCAGAACAAGACGACGCCGCAGGGCGTTTCCTATGAACGCAATCTCGTCATCGCTGCCTGCGCTTGAACGGGCGCGGACCGCTGCGGAACATATATGGGAGCGCATCGACCGCTCCATGTTGCGGCTGCAAGGCCGGATCGACACGCCGACCTACGACCGCTGGTTGCCCTATGGCTTTGCCGTTCTTAATGCTGCTGTTCTGATCCTGCTTGTACTGGCACGTTTCCATCAACTCGACCACGGTCTTGAGACCGCCAAGTATGCGCAGGCCGCCTGGCAGATCGGCGAGGACCTGAAGCCAGTCACCACCTTGTCTGGGGGCAATGTCATCGCCGAACAGGGTTCTCTGATCTTGTATCCGCTCGGCTTACTGACATCGGTGTTGCCTCGTATCGAGACGCTGCTGGTGATCAAGTCGGTGGCGCTTGGCCTGACCGTGATTCCGTTGTGGCGGCTTGCTCGACGTCACGGTCTGCTGGGCATCGGCGCTACGTCCACCATCGTGTTCGCCTACAGCCTGTACACGTATGTGCACAATATGAACGTGGCCGACTTTGCACCTGCAGCCTTGGCGGTCCCTGCGCTCATGTGGGCGGTTCTTGCAGGCTTCGATGCGAAACCAGATCGGGGCGAGGGCGCAACCTTTGATCATCAGACTCGACCTCGGTCGAAGCGCATCATGACCGGCGCAATCATCTTTGCGCTGTGTTGTCGAGCAGACCTTGGGCTTGCCGTCGCTGGCCTAGGGGTCTTGCTGCTCATTGAACGGCGCCGCCGTGTCGGCCTCATAGCCTCGCTGCTCGGCTTTGGCTGGTTCATCGTTGCTATGTACGGGCTCCAGCGAGGATTAAGCGATGGGGGCTACCCGTTCCTAGCGCCGTACGCCGAATTCGGAGACACACCGTTGGGCACCCTGGGCGGCATCTTGTCGCATCCAGTGCGATTCGCAAAGCTCGTCGGCACCCAAGCCAACTTCCAGATCCTGGTCACGCTTCTCGCACCGGTCCTGTTCTTGCCACTAACAGCGCCCCGGTATCTCATGCCGGCTGTGCCTTTGTACATGTTGTACATGGGCGCAGATGTCCCGGCTGGACGTCTTCGTGAGGCCGCACAGACCGTTCCGATGACGGTATTTATTTTCGTCGCGACGGTGTTCGCCTTAAAGCGGACTGGCCGAATTCTCGTGAAACAGGTACGAGTTGAGCGACGCGTCATCCTGGCCTTGTTATTGACTGCCATCGTGTTCTTCGTACGTGACTCATCAACCACCCCCTACACCGAGCCGTGGAGCTGGGGGGCTCGAGATCAGGTCGACCTTTCTCGAGTCGCTGCGGTCGAATTAATACCTGCTGGCGAACCCGTTCGAGCCTCTGTATCGGTCCTGCCGTTGATGGCTGAGCAGCTGGGCGTCTATGAGCTGGACTTCTCGATCGGCGAGTTCGACGGGGAAAATCCAAAGATCGCGGTGCCATTGGGGGAACGCCTTGACGATGTCATCATCGAGATCACGCGCGATGTTGACTGGCTGATCTTGGACCGAGATATCGAGGGCATCGATGCTGAAATCGGGACCTTTCGGTCACGGCTCGCTCCCGAGGGATGGGAGCTGCAGGGTGACCCGGGGCTGAGCCGCATCGAGGTCTATAGGTTCACTGGTGTTATCGCTGCTGTGCCCCAAGCAGCTGAGGAACCAGTCGGTCTATTCGGTTTCGGACAGCTGGACGACGACAGTGACGATGCTGCGGCAGGTGCCGACGGCTAGCTGTCAGGGGGCGTCGGACACGCCCTGATGACCCACTGCTTCGAGTTCTCGGCGGATCGACCCGGCGAAGCCTGCAAGCTGGCCATGATCCACGGTTGTGGCTGCGTTAGCGAAGCTCATATCGCCCATATCGTTCAATTGCAAGACATGTATGTGGGTGTGCGGTACCTCGAAGCCGGCGATCATGAGCCCGATACGTTCCGGCGAGAACACCGACTTGATTGCATTGCCGAGGTGATGTGACACCGACATCATGTGCGCTGCGTCAGCAGCGTCGACGTCGGTCCACTGATCAACCTCGGAGCGGGGTACCACGAGCGTATGCCCGTCGGTGATGGGGTTGATCGAAAGGAAGCCGACGCACACATCGTCGCTCCAGACGAAATGACCAGGCAAGTCGCCGTTGATGATGAGACTGAAGACCGTTGGCATGTAGACATCGTATGCTGGCCGCCGACGTCAGGTAGAAGAGCAGGGGAGTGCCCTGTTGGTTACCCGCCACCAACGTCAGCGGAGGACAGCCGTGGCCAACAGTAGAACACCGATCTTTGATCGTGATGGCACGGTCGAAGGGTCGGACGCGATCCTGACAGTTCCGAACCTGTTCACCCTCGCTCGGCTGCTTTGTGTGCCGATCCTGCTCTGGCTGATTCACTCAGCCGAGCGGCCCTACGCAGCTGCGGTGCTGCTAGCGGTGCTCGGGGCCACCGACTGGGTCGATGGGTACCTCGCTCGGCTGCTGAACCAGCAGTCAAAGTTCGGCCGGATCTTTGATCCGACAGTCGACAGGTTGATGTTCCTGGTGGCGCTCGTCTCTATGCTGATTATTGACGCTGCGCCAGTTTGGTTCCTGCTAGCTGTGTTCGTGCGAGAAGCCCTTGTTGCCATCGCTGCGCTGTACCTGGGTGCTCGTGGTGTGCGCACCGTGAAGGTGAGTTGGTGGGGCAAGACCGCAACGTTTGGCCTGTTGTTCGCATTGCCGTTGTTCCTAGCAGCGGCCGCCGAGCCTGCAGGCGAAGGCGTATATCGAGCGCTGGCGTGGATCATTGGTGTTCCTTCGCTGGCCTTGAGTTGGGCTTCGGCAGTCGGATATCTCCCGTTGCTGCGGAACCCGACGAACTCGCCACTCGAAGTCTCGACCTAAAGTGAAGGTTTTGCTCGTAGCTCCGATGGGCTACGGTTCCGCTCATGCTCGTGCCCGACGACCTGCGCTACTCCCAAGATCATCAATGGGTCCGCGTCGAAGGCGACGTTTTGCGGGTCGGAATTACGGAGTTTGCTCAAGAGGCACTTGGTGAGGTCACCATGGTACGAATACAAGGCGCTTCCAGCAGCGACAGCCCACAGGCCAACGCTCCATGCGCTATTTCGGCTGGCGCCGAGATGGGCGAGATCGAAGCGTTCAAGGCGATGACCGACCTCTATATGCCGGTCGACGCTGTGGTGATCGAAGCCAACTCAGCATTGCATGACTCGCCAACAGCGGTGAATAGAGACCCGTACGGAGACGGCTGGTTGTGCACCGTGCGACCGAGCGCCGCCAGCGATGTAGACAATCTCCTCAATGCAGAGGCGTACCGCGAACTGATTGGTTACACCGATGGCTGAAGTTGTCTGCTCACGGTGTGGGCACCCAAACAGTGAGGCGTCGAACTACTGCTCGTCGTGCGGCTTTGACCTCCGCCGACCGCACGAAGAGCCCACTTCAGCGCACGCGGTTGTGAATATTGATGACGTCAACGCTGATACAGCGGTCGATAGTGACGCCGCGGCTAGTGACGAGACTGAACCCGAAGCGTCGGGAACCGCCGTATTTGTTGTTCGCCGCGGCTCCAAAGCAGGGGCTCGCTACCCAGTGACCAACACGTTCACCACGATCGGGCGTCACCCCGAGAGCGATATCTTTCTCGACGATGTCACGGTGAGCCGGCGTCACGCCGAGGTACATCGCGACCGCGGCGCTGTCCTGCTAAATGACGTTGGTTCGTTGAACGGCACCTACCTCAACCGCACCCGGATCGAATCGGGCAGCTTGCGCTCCGGTGACGAAGTGCAGATTGGCAAGTTCAAGCTTGTGTTCTTGACGGACGAGTCATGAGCGAACCTTCTTCCTTCAACGATGATGACGCCGGCGGCGGCCCTCGCGATCACAAGTCGATCGGAGAGGTCTTGACATTGCTGCAAGACGACTTCCCCGACGTGTCGATCTCGAAGATCCGCTTTCTCGAAAGCCGTGGCCTGGTCGAACCCCACCGAGCTCCATCGGGCTACCGTAAGTTTGCGGCCGCCGACGTGGATCGGTTGCGGTGGATCCTGTCCATGCAACGCGATCATTTTCTGCCGCTGCGCGTCATCAAGGAACGGCTCGACCAAGGCCTAGATCTAGACATCGCTCCTGGCTCCGACGCAGGTGATGAGGCCGCTTCTGATGCCGCTGTTCCCCGTCCCGTTTCGTCACGATTTCGTGATCCCGGCCCGAGTGCTGATGATCTTGACCCGATCGACCTCGCCCGACTCGCTGGTCTGAGTGCACAACAACTCGACCAGCTCATTAAGTTCGGGTTGCTCGATCCTCATGATGACGGGCATGGCCCTCGCTTCACCCGTGACGAGCTCAAGGTCGCGAAGGCTGCCTCTGGCTTCCTGAAGCATGGCATCGAACCACGCCATCTCAAAGCGTGGCGGGTGGCTGCAGAACGCGAAGCTGGCATGCTGGAACAGATCGTTATGCCAGTGACACGTAAAGGCTCGCCCGAGTCTGCAGCTCGAGCGCGTGAAGTCGCCGACGACCTGGTCGATATGGGCAATGTAATTCGCGAGACCATCATCGTGAAGCTGTTACGAGAACGACTCGGATATGGCTCCGACTAACCCGCCGTTCTAGGGGTAGTGTGTCCTCGTGATCGCAATGAAACTGGTTGGTGTCCGAGTCGAGATGCCGAGCAATACGCCGATCGTCCTGCTGCAAGAGACCAGCGATGACACGCGCATGTTGCCGATCTTCATCGGACAAGCCGAAGCCACTGCTATTGCTCTGGCGCTCGAAGATGTAGACACGCCTCGTCCAATGACGCACGACCTTGTGCGCGACCTGCTGGTCGTCCTGGGAGCAACACTCGATAAGGTCGTCATCACGGATCTTCGCGATAAGACGTTCTACGCGGAGCTGCACCTATTGGTCGCCGATAAGACCCAAGTCGTGTCGTGTCGACCCTCCGATGCGCTGGCTATTGCCGTGCGAACAGGTTCTGACATCTTCGCCGAAGCTCATGTTGTCGATACTGCCGGGTTCATCCCGGAACCCGATGATGAGGATGAGGACGAAGATGATGGCGAGACTGTCGAAGAGGTCCTAGACGAATTTCGCGAGTTCATCGACAATATAAATCCAGAGGATTTCGGCGGATAATTCGCCTCATTAGCTGGCTGGTCTCGTGCTGACTCGTTGATCTCGATGTTGGTCATGTTGCTCCTGCTGCTGGAGCATCGTTGACTGGCACGCCTGCACGGCCTAGTGTCGTAAATCTCAACCCCGTAATTCCGCTGGTGTGGTTATGACCATGGCAGCCTTGCGGGCGACCCACCACAGTCGATGAACCCCTACCACCAGACTTCCAGGATCCTCAGCACATGGCTTCCGAGCAACTATCTATCGACTCTATTACCGGCACTTCCGTCGATGGGTTCCCCGCAAAGCGCACCGCCGAGATCGTCGGTATTAGCTACCGCCAGCTCGACTACTGGGCACGTACTGACCTGGTGAAGCCGACCTCACCTGCTGCTGGAAGTGGCAGCCGCCGCAGGTACTCCTACAAGAATCTGCTCGAACTCAAGGCCGTAAAGCACTTGCTCGATGCTGGCATCAAGCTCGAATCGGTGCGCAATGTCTTCGAGTACCTGCGCGATCAGCTCGATCAGGACCCGACCGAAGTCAATCTCGTGATCAGCGGCGACGCAGTCATGATCCAGAGCGGCGAACAGATCATCGACTTGCTCCGTAACGGCCAGGGTGTGCTTAACGTGCTTCCACTTGCCGGTGTTCAGAGCGAAGTGAATGCCCGCATCGTCGAGCTATACCCCGAGTTCAATATGGACAACGTCACCATTAACCGCGGTCGCGCCGCTCAATAACACCGTAGTTGCGTGTCCTAGGCTGTGGAGCAGCGTTGCCTAAAGCAGCGCCGCGGGCTCGTAGATGTAAACGGCGGCCCCTTAGTCGTCGAGAACGGCCTGCACAGCGGCTAGATCGATAGAGCCGGGGCGAGAAGTGACCTCGTTACCCTGTCTGTCGTACAGAATCCAGTAGGGCTGTGATCGGATACCAAACTCGCGCCAAGAGCTGAAGCTCGGGTCCCACACCAGTGTTATGGCGCTGTCGGCCAGCTTGGCGCGGGCTACGAACTGATTGGCGAAGTCCAGGCTGTCCTGGGCTCCTAAGCCAAGAACGTGCAGATCGGGATTATCTTGCGCTAACTGCGCAACGGCCGGTGCCTCGGCGACACACGTCGGTCAATGAGGTGCCCAAAACCACACCAACGTAGCTCCGGGGCGAGCGAAGCCAGCCAGGTCAGAGGTCTGGCCGGTAGAGAGCTCGACAACATCAACAGTCGGTAGGCGCACCGTTGCTGCTGCGACGGGTTCGGGTGCTGATGGCTGAGCCGTTGCGGTCGGTTCTGCTTCTGTTACTGGTTCGGCTGCCTGAGTAGGTGCAACCTCGGCATCAAGGGCTGGCGCCTTGTCCTGAGCTGAGCCGTCCTCTTCAACGGCGGTTGGCACAGGAGCGGTAGTGGCCGGGGCGGCAACGTCGGTTGCTGCTGATCCGGTGGTGGCGGCAACCGTGTCGGTGCCACCGGCGCACGACGTAGCAGCTAACGCTAGAGCAAATACCGCAGCGGCGGCACCAAGGGTGGGGGACCTCATGGCATGCAAAGGTAGTCGCCGTGCCGCTCAGAAGGCGGTCGGTGCCGCCTCGTTTAGCTGGTTGGCCCGTGGTGTTTTAGAGCACGTCAACGCTGCGCTGGGCCAACAGGTGGTCAATGAGCACCAACAAGGTCATGGCTTCGACCATGGGTACCGCACGGGGAAGCACGCAGGGGTCGTGGCGGCCCTTTGCTTCGAGTTCTACCGGGTTACCGTCGCGGTCGACGGTCTGCTGAGCCGACGAGATCGTGGCCGTTGGTTTGAATGCGGTGCGAGTCACGATCGTTGCGCCATTGCTGATGCCGCCTTGCACGCCACCAGAGTAATTGGTTTCGGTGCGAGGCGCCGCAGGCGTGTCGCCAGGCAGGAAGGCATCATTGTGATCCCGCCCGGTCATCTGGGTGCCAGCGAAGCCTGATCCGATTTCGAAACCTTTGGCGGCAGGCAAGGAGATCAGGGCGCCAGCCAGGTCCGCGTCGAGCTTTCCGAAGACGGGAGTTCCAAGGCCAGGTGGCACATTGCGTGCCACACAGGTGACGACGCCGCCCAGCGAGTTGCCATCGCGACGAGCCTGTTCGATAGCGGTCGTCATTAATGCGGCTGCGTCAGGGTCCGGGCATCGAGTGGGATCGGCTTCGACCTGGTCGAGAGTGACCGTGTCGGCGTTGACCGATGCGTCGATATCGTGCACGCTGCTGACCCAGCCGAGCACTTCGACACCGGCCATCTGAGCAAGTAACTTTCGGGCGATTCCTGCAGCAGCAACTCTGCCGATGGTTTCGCGGGCGCTGGCCCTGCCGCCGCCTTGCCAGTTGCGCAGACCGTACTTCGCCTCGGTTGTGTAGTCGGCGTGTGATGGCCGAAACAGGTCTTGCATGTTGTCGTAGGCGCCGGGTCGGGCATCTTTGTTGCGGACCAGCATGGAGATTGGTGAGCCAAGAGTCGTGCCCTCGAAGGTGCCGGACAGGATTTCTACCTGGTCAGCTTCTTGGCGTTGAGTGACCAACCTGCTCTGGCCAGGACGCCGCCGATCGAGGTCTGGCTGAATATCGGTTTCGCTCAGAGCGAGGCGGGGTGGGCAGCCATCGACGATGCAGCCAACGCCGCCGCCATGGCTCTCACCGAATGTCGTGACACGAAAGACGCGTCCAAATGTGCTTGTCACATCCGTCAGGATACCCAGTCGAGGCGCCGGCGACGGGACAGTGTCTACAGTTCGAGCAGCGCTTGCTCGACGACCTCGCTGAGCGCTGGATGGATATAGAGCGGACCGCTCGCCATCTCGTCGACGGTCAAACCGAACCGCATGCCCAACACAAGCTGCTGGATCAGCAGTGAAGCCTCGTGGCCGATGATGTGAGCACCGAGCAGCAACCGAGTCTCGGCGTCACAGATGACCTTGCAGAAGCCATGGTTATCTTCCATCGCCCAGCCGTATGCGGTTGCACCATATGGCTGTGAATGAGCAATGTAGTTGACACCGTTGGCTTTGAGGTCACGTTCGGTTTGGCCGACCGTGGCTACCTGGGGGTGGGTGAACACAGCTGACGGAGCGCCGCTGTAGTTCACGACCTGGAGATCGTCCTGATTGTGAATGTTGTGGGCGACAACCTTGGTTTCGGCGTTGGCGGTGTGCTTGAGCTGCATTGGATTGCAGATGTCACCGAGCGCCCAAATGCCGTCCACAGCAGTGCGCTGATGTTCGTCGACCACGACATAACCCGAATCGTCGATTTCAACACCGGTCTCGGCCACGCCGAGCTGTTCGCCATTGGCGATACGTCCGGTCGCGACCAGAAGCTCATCGGCAACGATTGGGTCGCCGGTAGGGAACTCGATGATGATTTCATCGCCTTCGTGGCGGATCTGCGTGGGAGTCTCTCCGCATCGCAGATCGAATCGTTCGCCAAAGACCTGGGTGAACCGTTCGGAAATCTCGTCGTCGTGGTTTCGCAACAGTTGCTGGCTGCGATTAATGATCGTGACCTGGGAGCCAGCGGCCTGGAACACGTGGCCCATTTCGCAGGCGATGAAGCCACCGCCCAAGATGGCGAGTCGAGGTGGCGGCGTAGGAACCCGCATGATTGTGGCCGACGTGTGGAACCGGACATCGGCAAGGCCAGCGATGTCGGGAATTCGAGGACGTGCGCCGGCTGCCAGCACAATGGTGTCGGCCGTGATCACCTGATCGCCGACCTGGACTTGCTTGTGGCCTATGAAACGGGCGTCTTCGGAAAAGACGGTGACATTATCGAGGGACCGCCGGTACTCCTCGCCGCCTGCGGCGATTGGATCGATGCGCCCGAACACCCGCTCGACGATCTCAGGCCAGCGCACGTTGTCGACGTGGGCCTCAACACCAAGTGCATCCGCGGTCCGAACTGTCTCGACGATCGAAGCCGGGTAGATGAACATCTTCGAGGGGATACATCCACGATTCAGGCATGTACCGCCGAAGACGTCACGTTCCACGATCGCAACGTTCCAGTCGGCGAAGTCGTCGGTCAGGATCGAGTTCCCTGAACCGGCGCCGATAATGATGAGGTCAAACTGTTCCACCAGAGCAGGTTACTCAGCGACCGCTCGCGACAGAGTGGTACACGTGTGTCCAGCAGGCCGCCAATGTTGGAAAGTCGCCATGAACGGCGCAGCATGTTAGGTGTGAACCCCAAATTTCTGGTGCCGGAAACGGTTCTGGACGCCTATGGTCTCGAAGATGCTCATGTGGAGCAGCTGCCTGGTGGGCGCACGAATTGGACCCTGCGGGTTCGTGCTGGACACGACCTGGTACTGCAACAGATGCTGGGTTCGGCGCATGGCGATCTCCTAGGCATCATGGAGAACCTGGTGCGGGTGACATCGCACCTTGATTGGCGTCGCTCGGTCGAACGTCAAGGCGCCGGTTGGTATCCGCAGCTGGTACCCACGAATGCTGGGGAGCTGTTCATCATGACGGCCGGCGGTGATGTGTGGCGAGCATTCGCCTATCGGAAGGGTCAGATTCTTCGCTCGGCGCAGCCTTTAGCAACCCTGGCTAGTGCCGCGGCTCTCTATGGCCGCTTTGCAGCACAGACAGCTGATCTCGGGGGACCGCCACTTATCGAGACCGCACCCGGTTTCCACGATCTCGAGCGGGTCTATTCGGCACTCATGACCGAACTCGAGCAGGTCACCAATGAACGCCGAGCTCCGATCGAACCGTTGCTTGCAGCGGTGCATGACCTGAAACGAACGCTCGAAAAACGATGCGCCGATGATGCTGTCTATTGGTCCCCTGACCGGGTCGTGCACAACGACACGAAGCTGTCGAATGTGCTGTTCGATCGTGACCAAGGACGAGCTATTTCCGTGCTCGACCTAGATCTTGCCATGATGGGTCCATCGTGGCACGATGTTGGCGATCTCATGCGCAGCGCATGTTGGCATGCCCCCGAAGGATCAGCCCCGGCGTTCTCCACCGACCTGTTTGACGCTGTTGTCGGTGCATTCGTGGAGGCAGCCGGTGAGACGCTTCGAGCTGACGAAATCGTGAGCTACGCGTTAGCGGGGCCGCGGCTGAGTTTCGAACTGGCTATGCGTTACCTACACGATCATCTTCGAGACCAGCCCCAGCTCATGGTGCGGGGCGACAATGGCCATTTCGTTCGAGGCCTGGCAAACCTAAGGCTCGCCCAGGAAATGCTCGCCGCCTACGATGAGCTACGCCCGATTGTCGACGGCTTCGTCGGCGACCGGTAAGCAATAATAAAGGGAATCATCCATGCAGCGGATTCGTTCCGGAAAAGCCGATCGCAACTTTGGTGATTCGCGCACTAGTGGCGTTACCAGCGGGCGAGGCGGTGCCGCAGTGCGTGCTGGCCGCGTGGGTATTGTCAGGCTGATCCTGGCTCGCTGTTTTGGCGCAACCGCCGACTTCGCCCAGGGCTGTGTCGTTGCCCACGGGTTCGGGCACCATGTGCAGTGTGAGCTCGGTGTCTCGGCATGGACCCGCCAGCAACAGCAGGCGAACCAGTCACAGAAGAATGCCTGTCGCGCCGGCTCGAGCTTCAGGCCGAGTGTCTGGCCAGTATCTGGGCACTTTCTACCCAACAGCGTGGTCTGTTGGACCGTGGCAACACCGAAGTCTGTGACATCTTTACGGAGGTCCTAACCATGGCATCCCGATTTGGCGACGACCTAGTCGCATCTATTGAACTTGCACAACGATGGGCGATTCATGACCCTGACCCCGCAACTCGGGGCGACACCGACGCGCTCGTCGACGCAGGTGACCCTGCTCTGATTCGGCTCTTCGCCGGGCGTATTGCTTTCGGCACAGCGGGCCTCCGGGCCCAAGTCGGCCTTGGGCCGAACCGAATGAACGCCTTGGTCGTGCGACAGACCACAGCTGGGGTGGTGGCCTGGCTACAGGCCTCGGGTATTGAACGGCCTCGCGTCGTGATTGGTTTCGACGCTCGCCATGACTCACAACGGTTTGCGGCCCACGCTGCTGCGGCGACTTGTGCCGGGGGAGCCGTGCCGTTGCGCAGCGATGCATGGGCCCCCACGCCGATCTATGCACATGCCCTGCTTGCCGAGCAGGCCGACGCCGCGATCGTGATCACTGCGAGTCATAATCCTCCAGCTGATAACGGCTACAAGCTGTACCTGGGCGATGGTCTGCAACTGGTCGACCCGTCCGACATTGAAATTGCAGCAACGATCGATTCGTTAGTGGCGTCGTGGCACCGGTTTGGCCCAGCGATCGACGATGCGTTCGCCGAGCTCGACGATGCTGATCTGTGTTCGACCAATGACTGGGTCGCTGGTCACCGCACGAGCGCGTTGGCAGCACTCTTTACAACAAACCGCGATGTCTCGGTTTCCTACACCGCAATGCATGGGGTCGGAGGGGAACCGATCATGCAGGCCTTCCAGGCTGCGGGATTCCCCCAACCGTTTGTTGTTGCTGAACAGCACGAACCCGACGGCGACTTCCCCACAGTGTTGTTTCCGAACCCAGAGGAGCCGGGCGCATTCGATCGAGTGATTGCGATGGCACAGCGACACGACGCTGATGCGGCTCTCGCCAATGATCCCGATGCTGATCGCCTGGCCATGGCGGTCCCCAACCGTTCCGGCGATGGGTTCGTGGCTCTCAGCGGAAATGAACTCGGCGTGCTTCTGGCCGATCATATTCTTTGCCATACTGGTGGCAATGACCGAGTGATGGCTCGGTCGGTGGTGTCGAGTCGACAGATCGACGCCATGGCAGCCAGCGCCGGAATAACGGCCGAGGTCACGCTTACCGG
>MEHZ011588206.1_pt1 | contig 30762 bp, 25 predicted proteins | sample 897221 | NCBI WGS metagenome assembly MEHZ01 (sample SAMN05514161, study PRJNA337945) | marine metagenome | isolation source: marine surface water | place: Arctic Ocean | collected 2007-12-13
CATCTCAGCAAAGGGTGTGCCCGAACACCATCTTCATCGGATTTTGAGATTGCAAAGGGTTAGCAGAGGGTACCCTTGATATGAACGGGTATACGAAGGGGTGCCCTTGTCTTCAAGTGGTTTTCTTGAAAGGGTCTCCAACATGTTCGAGCAAATCTTCAATTTGAATATTGTTTGAAGATATTTCTCTCTTCAGCAGGTTTAGCAATCCTGATTTGATTTTTTGTTCCAGTTTAATAGGTTCTAATCTAATATCGCTATCATGGATTATCCAATCCGAAACTGTTGCTTCTAAGCAGTGATCGTTGACATATTCGCGTTTAATTAGTGGATGGTTTTTATGCTCTAGGTATAAATCGAGCCAATTTTCAAATGTAAATTCTAAAGAATGCTTCTTCGTATTTTTGAAAGCACGTATATCGATATTTTCTGGCCGGGGCTGATTATTTTGTTTTATCATATGGATGCCGGTTCTAAATTTTGATATTCTGATTACTAATTCGAAATCAACCTTCCATTCTTTCGACAAATTCAGTTCCTCGCTCAATCCTTCTAACCAACTCCAGCCATTCCCGAACTTTGAACTGATTAAACTGAATAAACAGGATTTCTTTCTAGTGTCCTTTACGAATGATCTTAACAGGGATTCATCAACAAAAGAAATCTCAGAGTAATTGTCAATGATTTGAGTGAGTTTAACCATATTCAAATCCTCGTCCATATCTACTAACCCCATAGTAGGGGGTGTTACGTCTGAAGCAATAGATTGTGATACAAATTGAATCACGCTCTTTTTGTTGTTACCCACAATATGGTGTTCAATTGGACTTAGGTTGTAATTTTCAGAATCAGACATATGATTTAGAATTAATTTATCATACAACCCTTCGAGAATTATTCTATTTTTTTTATTAGATATGCCCAAAATAGAGACGGCTTCTTCTCTTTTCCATAGCGGATCCATGAAATCACCTAATCTATTAGTTGGGGACTAAAATTGACTATATCTTCAAGATGATTTAGCATTATGTCAGGAGAATGTGTTGCTAATAAAAGAATCGAATTATCTCTAAACTCATCTAGTAAAAATCTCAGATGCTTTACTAGCTTTCTCTGCCATTCAATATGCAAAGAAATTTCAGGTTCATCAACGAAGTAAATACATGATTCTTGGCTTGACGTTATACTCAAGACCATATCAAGGATATGCCTAAATCCTGAAGGTAAAACCTCCTTATTCTCGATGATGTGTAAAAATTCAGACAATGAACTTGCATCTCGAGGAGAAAACACTCTCATGTATGTTTCATATAGAGCAAGAACTTCTCTGTCCTTTTCAAAAGCGTACCAATATAGGATCATATATCGTGAGACCAAGTTTTGTATATCCGACCTACGATTATTTATTTCGGATATAAGTTTCGTATCATATTCACCTCTTCCATATTGGTCTTTGTTTAATTCAAGGTTAGTCAGTCCGTAGATTAAACCCTGACAATACATATTTTCAATTTTATCAGAATTCTGGAATTTTGTTATTGCCTCCACTAATGCGAAATGTTTGTTTTCAACGTTCTCTATTTCCGCAAATTTTGGAAAGCATTCACTAATTAACAACACAAGGTTTTCTGTTCGCTCATAAATTTGTTTTATTTGTTCAATATACTCTCGGAGGCCATCGGCAAGAGCATTATACGAATCATCATCAATACCAGTTAGGTCTCTATTTAGAAAAGGCGCTAAGTGGATAGTGAAGTTTGCCATCGCCTTTCTTGATGAAAATTGGGGGTTATTCTGAATAAACAGGGGTAAAATGTTTAACCATTGCTCGTAATCTTTGTTCTCATTTAATGTATCTTTCAATTTTTCTCGAAGATGTTTTTCTAGGGACTTTGTTTCCTCCATAGCCTTTATGCAATCTTCCATGGCTTTGTTTTGCAATTCTAGCGCCAGAGCTTTAGCACTTTCTGGGATCTGAAAGATATTAGTTGAATCAGCGACAGATATTTCTTCATAATCTCCCAAAATCTCGAGTAGCATTTCCCCACCGATACCAAATTTGCCTATGTCAATTTTTTCCGAAATTTGGCTATGGAGGGTGACTATTTCTTCTAACATTGTCTTTTTCCATGGATTTATCTCAGGTGCAATTCTATCCACACTTTTTGTTTGAACTGGAGGAAAAATTTCTTTCCCTTTTTGAAATAACATTTCCAACATGTTCGATTCGTGATTACCAGGATCAAATCCATCATTATCGTCACCAAACACATCCGGATTGCCAAATCCTTTGTCAATACATTGTTTGTTTAGTTGTTCCGAGATTTGCACTAGTTGGCTCTGATACTTGGATCTCATTTTCTCTGGCTCCATACCAGAATTTATTGCGTCAAGCATTAATTTAAGCCATAAATTACTATTTTCTACCTTTCTAAAGTGTGCTTCAAAACCCGATAGCTTTCTATTCAAGGTCTGCACAAATTTACTAGAGGTACGTGCATTAAATCCATGATGATAATCAGCGTCATCGTCATCATCCACATCATCTTTGTCAATCTCTAGGGTGCCTTTTGAAACCATCAAATGACTGATTGAATAACTTGGATTTCCAGTGAAATCTTCTATTCTTAACTTGATCATCATTTCACAATTGAAGGAATGATATTCGGCTTCGTAACCATTAAACAAATCACCCGTTGGTGTTGGAAGCCATACATCGCCATTGTCGCTGACTAAATCCCATGCGATTTCTCCACTGATTTCAGGGAAACTATAACTATCAATAGACACATTAACCATTGGAATTTGTAACTCAACTTCAAACCACTTCAAGCCAACGTTTTTCATAAATACTAAGCCATTTTCATAATCTTTGAAGTTTCCAAAAACTATGTCTCGCGCATGAACAAGTATTTTGCTTGCTAATGTTTTGCCAGAGCCGTTACGACCGACCATCACACAAGGGTTCTTCGAGTCTAAGGGTAGCGATCTATCTCTGAAGGCAGGGTTACTTTCACCATCAGGCCATCCATAAGAGAAGTACATCTAACTTGTTGCTGTATATGGCTACATATTAGTTGTTTCATTAATACAGACTTGTTATTTGAAATCCCCCTGAAAGCAAAGGGTTCATCCGATTACCCTTAGCAATCATATGAGAATACGAAGGGCTTGCAGTGGGTCGCTGCTAACGCTACCGTTTGCCAATGCGCCTTGGCAGTGGGCCCCCCTTTGCCTCTTGGAATGCGCGTTTTGGTCTCAAAACTAAACGACAATCGTTGTTATCGTTGCTCACATTGAAAGGCTCTCGCTCGTGTTGAGCGCATGAGGTGGCGAATATGGACGAACACGATTCGATGTCGAGCGACCGACCTTGGTACTATGACCTGCTCATGGAATTGGACGCAGAGGGGTGGGTCATTGCCAATGTAGAGGACTACCTCGGGGCTGAAGAGAAGATCGGCAGTGAACGATTGCTTTACCTTGAATACGCCCTTGAATTGTCTCGATCACTGCAAGAACGTACCGCCTACCTTGGCAAGTCTGCCGATGAGCGGGCTTTCGATTTAGTTGAGGTCTGGGCTGGAGAACTCAACGACCCAATGAACGCTGACCGGGTCCTCGATGAATACGAAAGTTGGGCGAAGGATTTCCGGCCGTGGGAGCCCGCACTCTACAGAAGCGAAGAGGACTGGCGCGATGAGGGAGAAGAGGAAGCTCATGCCAGCCTCTTGTCCCGTTTCGACAACCTTGACCCGTCCTCAAAGCCCTCCACCATTGTCATCCTCCCTCTCTTGGCCTATCCGGCTCAATCGGAGGCGATTGAACATGCTCTTCGAGCGGTTGAAGAGGGCGAAACCCGTCAACGCGCCACCATTGACAGAGCAATCGTGATGCTTGGCAACGAGGGTTACGATGTCGCTGGAATTGAGCATATGAACATTCTTGACGGCCTTGACACCGTGGCTCGCATTCATGATTTACATGACATGCACGAAGATTTGCGTCTCCTGATCGCTGAGCAAATTGCTCCCTTCGATACCGAACTGGCCGGCCACCACGAACAACGGCGAGTCGCTCTAATCGAACAGGGCGCCAGCGCTGATATCGGGGGGTTGAGGCTTCAGATCAGTGCGATTGCTGACAACCTGCATCAACGCATGGCTATGCTCAATGACCTGTTGAACGATTGGCGGGCAAAGGGTATTCTTTTCCCCCATACTGACGGCATCAGGGCCGGTGAACTTCTCGAATGGGAAGCAAACTTGCCTGAAATAGAAGCGACATTGCAGCGGCATCATGCTGCACTTCTTCGGTGGAAGTCGGTGTCTGAGGTATGGCCTGAGGAGGCGGGGAAAGCAGCACACTGCGCGGGCCAACTCGAGCAGACTGAGGTTTTCATCGATTTTGTTGACGACTTAGATCAACGTTGGAAGCAACTTGAATTGGAGTCCATCAAACGAATCGAACACTTCGAACATGCTGGACTGGCCATGGATACATGGCATGAACGGCTCCACTTCGACCCGAAAGCTACGCTTGATAACCTCAAACAATCCGAGGCTTTGCTCCAACAACGGGTTGACCTCTTGACTCAACTATCCGACCTCGATGCCTCGTTTGAAGGCGGCGAGGATGTTGAAAAGCGAAAGGATTTGTTACGAGAATTGGATGTCGATGGAGAAATAATTGAAGATTCCATTCGATTCATCGAGCATCATGCCCGACGTGGGGCACGTCATCGGCGAATGTTGGAGCAGGATTGGCGCGGGCTTGTGACGCAAGGAAAGGCAAGTGAATCCACTGCCACATCTTCTTTCACTCTGGCTGGGTTCGAGGCAGAAATCGCCCACATCAGAAGATTTGGTACGTCTGTTGCTTCAACCAGAACGGGTGCTTCGCTCATCGCTGGCGACGTCCAGGATCGACTCAGGTCTCGATTGGATCAAGAACTCTCGATCCTCACTGCTTCGGGCTGGTCGGTTGAAGAGTTGCGAATCCTTGCCAAGAGCGACACGATTGTCGCATCAAGGAAACTCAACGCTGCTCGACCTCACATCGAAGAACATGCAACGCTTATGCGACGACTCGTTTGCCTACCATGGAATCGAGACTTGGCCCTTGCTCTCGATGTGGAAGCGTCGCTGCGCAATCCGCTCAAGATTGCCTCATTGAACGAACGTGTGGCGGGGTATGCTCAACACCTTGCAGGGCGGGCAATCGAAGATGATGGTTTTGAAATGACGCCATGGGCTCCACGCCCGCCAAGAAAAACACTCCTCCCAATCCCCGAACATGGCGCCCTTCCCACGATGATGCCTGCAGACACACTAGAGGATGCCCATGAAGCAATTCTTGAGGCGATGGAAGGGGCATCGCCGAATTATGAATCGATTTCAAAAGGCCTGACTGCGGGATTACGCCCCGCCATTGTCCGGCCAAACGAAGCGGTGATACCACCAGTCGACCGATTGCCAAGCCCGCAGCAAAAAAGCGAAGTTTCAATCAGGAAAACACCACAGCCAGTGGTCAAGGAAACGATCGTAGCGACGCCTCATGTGAATCACCCCCCTCAAGGCATTGAAGCAAATGTGAGCAGGGATGTGGCTTCATTCCTCAAGGCAATCGGCCTCACTCAATTGGCCAACGCAATCGATACAAACGGAATGGATGCGTTGCCGGAGGTCCGACGTGGTTTGGCACAACATGTCGGGCATGAACCGCGCGACACTCGAATCGACCGCCTTCTACGACTGAGCCTGCGCTTAATGCCTCAAGGCGATGAAAGTGATGCATCGCGGGCGAGCATGCTCGCTGACCTTGGCAAGAACACAAAAAAAATCAAGCGATGGATGCGCTCGCGATTAGAACATCGACATACCGGCTCAACTCAAAATTTCCTCGACGATGCTGGACGCCTCGGTGAAGCACTGCAGCGCATCCCAGGGCCGGGTTTCCCCGTTCCACTGCAATCGGATAACAAGGAATTGCCTGATGTTTCAGACCTCACAATGCTCCGCCAAGAAGTAACGGCTTTGATTGGGCAAATGAACCCCGCCTCTGCTGGTGGAATCGCCGTTTAAGCCAATTCATTCAGCAAATCGTTTTGCTCAGCGGCGCTCAGTGTTTCTTCCACCGGTGAAGCCTCTACTGCGATCAGTGGCGCGTCGGGAAGTGGCGCGTCGAAAGGCATAGGGCTGCCTGGCAAAGGCAGAGGTGGCGGCAATGGTGTGACGCTTGCGCCGAGCGTCAATGGAAGTGGCATTGGCGGTGGCAGTGGCGCAGTTGGAAGTGCGGTCTGAGTTGGCTGAGGTGGTGGCGGAGGAATCGCTTGGGGTGGCGGAGGAATCGCTTGGGGTGGTCGCGGTATGGCAGGAAGCGGTGTCGGAGGCACTGGCATAGGTTTGCTGGGCGTCGTTGAGGGGGGGCCGCTTTGCTGGGCCATTACAGGCGGGCTTAGAGGTGTTGGAACTGGAAGCAGAACTGGGGCGAGAGGTTCGGCTGAAGCTGGCACTGTCGCCTCGATCATCTGTGGTGGAGGCGCTTGAACTGGAGGGGGTGCAAGAACTGCTGCGTGTAAGTGCGTGACCTCATCGACGTTCAGTGTTCCCGTCCGAATAAACTCAGCCATGATGGGCCCGATGAGAGCCATGCTTGCTCGAAAGAATCCGCGATTGGTTCCATAGGCACGGAGAACGAAGCTGTGAGATCCACCCTGGTTAGAAAATTCGAGAATATGTGTTTCCAAATGCATCAAAATCCAACTGCGTACGCCGATGATCATCAGCAGGGCTCCAAGCACCCCAAACGCAATCGAACTGGTCATAGCCATCAACAATCCGAAAAGAAAACTCCCAATCCAGAGCATTTGGTGCTGATGCATCAGTTCATTGTGCTGATGATTGAAACCTGTGATGTCGCGTTTCACAGTCATTCGGACCTTCATTCGCCGATGCCCGTCGGCGCCGAGTTCTGTATCGACAACACGCAAAAGGTCGTCGTCGACGATCATCGAGGTGGTTCGTCGCCCATCCGCAGTTTGCGCAAGGGGGTATTCCACCACCTGCTCGCCGTTTTGAGCCAGCACCGGAGCAGCCCTGACGGGGAGCCCCCATGCGGCGGGATGATCTTCTTCGGACGACTCTTCTTCAACGGGGGTTTCTTGTTCCTCCGGAGTTGGCTCAGAGGTGCTCGAAGGCACTTCATCGTCAACGGGAGCGTCGATGGTTTTCTCGTCTGGTTTGGCTTTTGGTTCGCCAAAGGGATCTGTATCGTCGTCGAACCATCCTTGCTCTTCACCGTCGCCCATAGAATAGCCTACAAGCGGCGCCTTAGATGAAGATGGCTGTTGAGGTCAACTCAGCGGTGGACTTCGGAGAGCCATGCTGAAACGTCTTCTCGCTCTGCAAAGCCCTTGCCTGCCTTCGTACCAATGACGGTTTGAATAGCAGATTCGGATGCGATTTCGAGGGTTCGTTCGCTGACTGGACCATTGAACACAATGGCAACTGCGCCATCTGCTGCACCTGCGGCCTTCGAAAGAGTGGAAGGGCCAACCGGGTCAGAAACAGTGCCGTCAACCATTACGAAAACGGCCTTGTTCTTGTCGAGGGAGTCGAGGTGGTCAAACATTTCATGAACTTCTGCTGGTGCTTCTGCAACAACAAATTCTTCATCCATGTCTTCGGCCCAGTTTTTGTCTGGAACGCCTGCTTTTTCGTCATCTTCCTCTTGCTTCTTCTTGAGGTTGTGAGAGAATTTGCTTGCTTCGACTTTCTTCTGAAGGCACATGGTAACTGTCTTTTGTGGTAGAAGTTCCCATTCTTGGCCGACTGGAGCTTGTGCCACAAAGTCAACTTTCATGATTTCCATAAGTTGGCTGAACAACATTTCGCCACCGCGGTCGCCGTCGATTGCGAGAATGACGGTTTCTTTGCTGTTGGCGAGGTCGATCAGTTCTTGCTTCATTGTACCAGCGCCATCGGCGCTGATTGCGTTCTTAAGACCGCAGTTGAGCAAATTCCGAACATCGTTTCGTCCTTCCACGATAATCAGGGATGACGACTGTTCGATGTTTGGTCCACACGTTAGGCCGTGGAAGCTGGTTGCTGTGCCTGTTGTGAGAACGGAGCGGACTTCTTCGATAACGGTCTTCGATGCTGCTTCGCCAGAGTTGACGAGGCTGAGCAGGAGTTCTTTGGCTCGGTCGACGACTGCCGTACGCTTTGATGCACGGATATCGAGGATTTCGATGACGTTGATCTTAGCGCTGCATGGGCCAATTCGGTCAATGGTTTCAAGCGCCGATGCGATGATCGCTGTTTCGACGTTGTCCAGGCTGCTCGGGATGATGATCATACCGTGGACTTTTCCGCCCTTGGTATCCATTTCCACGTCAACGTGACCTACACGTGCTGTGCGTTGCAATTTTCGGAGTTCAAGTTCATCGCCAAGGAGACCCTCGGTTTGACCCATAATGGCCCCGATGATGTCCTTGCGTTGGACCGTTCCGTTTACCTTAATATCAGCGCGAATTTGGTACTTCATCGCCTTGCTTTGTTTGTTGCCGCTGCTGCGGCCACCAGAGTTGCTTCTTTTATTCATGTGAATGCCTCTTTTTTTCTATCAACCGCCCCGTTCCTTAGGGCGTGGGGCCACAATGGCCCAACAGTTCTTTGGCTGCTGCTTCAGATAAATCCGATGCTGCGTGAAAGGGAGGTGATGTTCTAACGGAGCAGCCTACCCCTTTTCAACCCTCTCCATAGAAAAGTCCAATTTTTATCAGTTCCTGCTGATGCAACGAATTCAAGAACAGGAACTCTTTGGTTGGAGCGTGACGAACGCTTCCTCTCGCAGTCTGGATGTCTTTCGCAGCACCATTGAGGTGATGCTTGTAGACGGTGTCTTGACCCGTGAGGAGAAGCGATTGATCATCAAACTCGCAAGCGCCCTCAACCTCACGCCAGAAGAACCGGCCATCATCTATGAAGCCATTCAGAACAAGACTGAAACGGAGCCAGGCGCCCCAATCACCCCCATTCAGGCTCGGGAGATGTACACGAAGGTGTTCGAAGTGGCGATCGTCAATGCCTCGCTTTCCCGGGACGAGTTTAGGGTTCTTGCACACCTCCGCTCTGTTTTTGATATTGACGAGGATGAACATCTGGCGATTGAAACTGAACTTCGAGAAATTGTCAAGGAAAAATTCGAAGATCCAAACGTCATCGACAAGATGCTGTTGACCTTGCGAGATTCCGTTGGGTTGGTTGGGGACATTTTTGACAGCGTTCGAAAAAAGACCTCCGACGGTGGCCCTGAATGAATGGGCAATTGGACCGTTTGTTGGCTGAACCACAGCCAAAGCTGCTCCGGTCCATCCGTAAAACCATGAAATTCATCCTGAAAGCCTACCACACCGGAGTTCCGGGTCTAATGGCGAAGCCTGCAACAGACTTGCTTGCGCACAGTGGCGGGTATTCATTCCACGTCGGCTGCCCCAACCCGGAATTGAGAACAATTGCTTCCTGGTTGCTAACCTCGGGCAGTGATGATTATCGACGAGTCGCTCGCCTCATTCCTGCGCTTTGGAAACGACACGGTCAAGAAGACCTTGCCTTAGTTGGCCTTCTTCTTGCCAACATGTCGGAAATCGAACTTGGTGAAGAGCCGTGGATGGTGTTGATTCACCTCTTCAATGAACAAGAACCCCTCGGGGCTCTGCTCGAAATCGCTGAAGAAATGATTCGTGGAGGGCACAGCATTCCCAGTGATCGGTGGTTGAGCGACATGGCGGGCCAAAGTCAGTTATGGCACCAGGTTGCGGTTCTGTTTCTGTCACTGAGAAAGGACGGCATGGGTGCGGCAAGGGGCTTGGTTGCAACTGCTCCACGAGGCGGCGACCTGTTTGAGCGCATCCGTACCCGGTTGCTTTCGCAGGAGCATTGAAGCCCCGTCGCACAGAGCCCCCGTCGATGAGCGAACGCTTCCTCCCGTCTGATGACCCCGTCCTTGAAGCGGTCTACCAATGGACCGTAGAACGAGACGCTCAGGATGTTCGGCGCTTACTGGAATGGTTGCCTGAAGCAAGATCAAGTCGTGAACGACGTGCTTTGTTGGAGCGGGTTCGTAGCCTCTTAGCAGAACTTGAGCGGGCGCTTGATGGACTGGACGAAATGGTCTGAGGTGTTCTCATCATGGTGACTGCGTTCATCCTTGCTGGCGGCAAAAGCACCCGGATGGGGGAGGATAAGGCGTTGATGGCTGGGGGCGTTGAACGTCTCGTTCTCCTTGCACAATCAATTGGCATAGAAAGGGTTGTCACGCTATGTGGTTCTGAACGACGCAGGAGCATGTTTTCTGGGGAAGTATGGCCAGATCCGCCAGCCTCAAATTCGCTTATGGACGTGTTATATTGGTCTCTAAATCAGGTCGATGGTACGATTCAATTGATTCCTTGTGACGCGTTTAAGCTTGAAGAGGAGGGGCTTCTAGCCCTCATCAATTCCGGGGGTGGCGTCCCGTTCGACGGTCAAGGAAACCGTCAACCATTGCTGAGCAATTGCCCTCATGGCTGGACGCCAAAGACGGATGCGAAATCAATTCAAGATATGTTTTCTACGCTTCCGGATGTGAACCTCGGTTCACTCGAAAAACAAATGCAAAATTTCAACCGACCTTTTCCAACGGAGAGCTGACCAAGCGATCGATAACCATTGGATAGAGAATATGTTCCTCTACTTTAACCCGCTCGGCCAACAAGCCAGTATCATCGCCGGGAAACACAGGAACCCTTCGCTGAGCAAGGATGGCCCCTGTATCCATGCCTTCATCCACATAATGCACCGTACAACCTGAGACTTTGACTCCGCCAGCAAGGACGTCTTTGTGAGCGTGAGCACCGGGAAACGCAGGCAGCAAGGAGGGGTGGATATTGAGAATACGTTCCGGCCAGTTGTCGATCAAAAAGGGAGTGACAAGGCGCATGTACCCACTCAAAAGAACCAGTTCGACTTCCGCCAATTCGAGGTGTTTTTGGATTGCTTGTTCGTGTTGTAGCCGGCGCTCGCTACGATCTGTTATGTTTGGCAACGGCACGCACACCGATTCGACACCCAGGTGTGCTGCGCGTTCCAGCCCCATGACGTCTGGACGGTCGGAGAGGACCAAAACAGTTTGATGCCCACAATCAAGATTGGTTTGTTGGTGGCGGATCATAGCTTCCATTCCTGAGCCTGAACCAGAAATGAGAATTGCGCAGCGAATCGGTGTTGACGCGCTTCCGGCACGAAGAGGAGGATAGGGGTGCGCCATGGATGAGGGTGTTGTCACATGCCCTTGAGCGCTTCGGAGTCGCACCAATTGGTTTTTTATCCTCGCCCTTTAGCCAGTGCTGAGGGCAATGGGTAAAGATGTCGCTGCGGCCCCGGAAAAGGGCATTGGGGCCGATTTAGAGCCGGTGTCACTTGACCTCTCTAACGATGATGAGGCCGTCATCCAACGTGTTCTCTCTGAACACAAACCTTCCAAAAACACCTTCATCCGCGGGCTATGGATCGTTGTCGGCTCACTCGCCGTCGTTTTCGCCGTCATTGGCATTGTGGTGCCGGGATGGCCGACAACATCGTGGCTTGTTCTCGCTGCCTACTGCTTTGCTCGATCGAGCCAGAAGTTGTTTCGCTGGTTGCTTACCAACCGTATCTTCGGTCCGGCCCTTCTCGAATATTACAGGTCTGGAAGAGCGTTGCCTTTACACTCAAAAATACTGATCAGTGCAATTATCTGTGTTGTATCTGGTGTCTCAATCTGGGGCATTACCAAAGCGGGCGACCCTGGTTATGGACAAACGCTCATCGCAGTTGTTGCGATCATTGGTGTCTGGTGGGTTGGATGGAAAGTGCCCACTGTTGATTGAATCAGCCTAGTTCTTTGGTGGCGGCTGATAGTGATCGACCGTGTCTTGGCCTGCGTGTTCGTCGAAATTTGGCAGAAAACCATGGATAATCAATCGAATTGAACCAAGCGCAAACCAGAATGCCATTTTCCAAGCACCGATGAGGTGACTAAGGTAGGACTTGTTGATATCTGCAAGATGCCCCATGCCCTCCGGTCACAACATCAAGGTATCAATCCTTGCGTGGTGATTCAGTGCCGGAAAAGACGGTGCCCTGTGAACAGCATGGAGATGCCTCGCTCGTTCGCAGCATCGATGACTTCCTGGTCCCGAATTGAACCCCCGGGCTGAACAATTGAGGCTGCGCCTGATTCTGCAGCTTGTTCGAGTCCATCTTTGAATGGGAAGAAGGCATCTGAAGCAAGTACGCATCCTTGGGCACGGTCGCCAGCTCGCCTTGCTGCAATTTTTACAGCTTCAACACGACTTGTTTGACCCGGCCCAATGCCAACGGTTGCAACGCCTTGGACCATGACAATCGCATTCGACTTTACTTGCTCACACACTCGAACGGCAAACTTCATGCTCGCAATTTGAGATTCTGTTGGTGCGAGTTCCGTTGCGACCTTCGCTTTGCTCCAGTCGATGACTGGGGCTTCTTCGGTCTGAACAAGCCAGCCGCCTTCAATTGGCTTACGAACTAAAATTCGTTCGAGGGGGGAAAGACGATTGTTTGGAGAATCGATGGTGAGGATGCGGCGGTTTTTCTTTGCCATGACGATGTTTTTCGCTTCATCATCGTAGGCTGGCGCCATCAAAACTTCAATGAAAAGTGGTTCCATGGCTTGTGCAGTCGATGGTTCAAGTGGCTCGTTAAAACAGATGATTGAACCGAAAGCAGATTCTGGATCGCTGGCCAGTGCTGCTTCATACGCTTCTAACTGTGTTGCGCCCAAAGCAGCACCACATGGATTATTGTGCTTGACGATGATGCAGACATGCGGGGTTTCTGGCCACTCATCAGTTGAGAGGGCACGGCACAACCTCAGCGTAGCATCGGCGTCAGAATAATTGTTGTAAGACATTGGCTTCTCGCCTTCGACCTTGGCCGTAACAAGGGTAGTGTTGAGCCCTGTCGCTTTTGGATCGGTATAGAGCGCTGCTGCCTGGTGGCTGTTCTCGCCATAGCGCAGTGCATGTGATTTTGAAGCGGATGCCAGCAAGGTGTTGGGGAGACGAGCGGTTTGTTCGGCCGTGTCATCGCTGTGTTCAGGGCGTCCAATCCAGCGGGCGTGGAGTTCATCGCTGATCGCAATATCGTAGGCTGCCGTGTGCTCATATGCTTCGAGTGCCAAAGCACGACGAAGGTCCAAACCAACACCTTCTGCGCCACCGGCTGCATTGAGCGCTTCAACGATTGAAGGGTAACGCGCTGGATTGGAAGCAATAATCACGTTCCTGTGGTTTTTTGCTGATGCTCGAACCATTGTCGGGCCGCCGATATCGACCATCTCCAACAACGCAAGATCGTCGAGTGGTGGTTCTTGGCGAGCCGCATCGGAAAACGGGTAAAGGTTGCATGCCACAATTTGAATCGGAACATATCCAAGATCTGCGAGACCTTTGCGATCTGCTTCTGTTTCGAGCCTCGCCAGGAGTGGGCCGTGGATTGCAGGATGGAGGGATTTGACTCGGCCATCGAATATTTCCGGGTGGCCGGTGATGTCGGACACGCCGATGACCTCCAAGCCTGCTGCCCGTAGAGTACGGGCGGTGCCACCTGTTGAAGCCAGCTCAAATCCGAGGTTCGCGAGGGATGTTGCGAATTCAACGATGCCTGTCTTGTCAAATACACTCAGGAGGGCCCGTGGACGGGAGGAAGCGGAAGTGCTCATCAGAAGTACCCGTTATCCAATCCATTGGTCCGATGATATTGAACATAGCGACCCCTTTTGTTGAGGTTTTTGGCGTGTTCAATCCCCGCGCGCTGAGATGACTTGGTCGACACGAAGCAAACCACAGGCCGTTTCGGATGCTGCTTCAATGGCGTGAGCAAGTGTTTCTGCGCTTGACCATGCTGATTGGATTGGACCGGCGTGGCCCGTCTGTTGAACGCCGCTGTCAGGTGATCCATCCCGGTGGAGTGATCGAAGAGCAAGGAGGGTGTCGAGGTGATCGTGGCCAGCATTGGTAGCCAGCACAGCAGGAATAGCTTCCAGTGAACGAGCGAACGCTTCCATGGCCAAACGTTCCCGGCCGCCTTGGGCTTCTGCCGCTTCCTTGATCGCTAAACTGGCCGCCATGTGGAGGCTTCCGCCACCGAGCAACACTTCACCAGTCTCCATAGCACTGGTGACTGAGCAAAGGGCATCATAGAGTCCGCGAATGACTTCCTCGCTGGCAACCCCATCCCCACCGCCAACATCGATGGTTGCGAGACCTGCTGTCTCCCCCACATGAATGTGAAGGCGTTCTCGGCGTGCGTCCTCGCCTTCGAGGGTCTCAATATGCATCGATTCAAACGTACCAAGGACGGATGCGTCAAGCGAATCAAGATGATCGATCATCATAGCGCCGGTTGCGGCTGCTACATCTTCAGCCCCTGCTCGTTCAAGGCCAGCAAGAGCAAACACTCCAGCGTCGACGCAGCGATGGAGGATGCGTGAATCGATCCCCTCGGCACACACAACAAGTGTGGCACCACAATCGAGAACCGCCTGGGCCTTTGCTTCGAGTTGGGCTTCTTCTGCGTCCATGAAGGCCACCCATTGATCGGGTGATGTCACTTCAATTTCAGCTTCTCGCGAGGATGTTTCAATTTCAAGTGGGCAGGAAAGAACTGCAACCTTACCGTTGGCGAGGTGCCGAGGGAGGCGGTCGAGTTCAAGGCGCCGTTCGAGAATTAATCCTGGCACAAGCCGGGTATCTGCAATGCCGCCAATGCCTCGCTTTGCCATTCGAACATCTTCTGTGCGCACATGAAGTACTCCGTTGAGTTCAGTTGCAACGGTTTTTGCTGCGGTGACAATGCACTGGGCAAGATGGTCGCTTCCACTTTCGGCTGTGGTCCCCATCATTGCGGTTTTAGCGACTGCCAAAAGGCGGAGGTTGTCTTCTGGACTGATGTGTTCGACGCGTGAATCAAGGGTGTCCAGTGTCACTTGGAGAGCTCGTTGGTACCCTTCAACCAACACCAATGGATGAAGGCCTTTCTCGAGAAGTCGGCCTGCTTCACGCATTAATTCACTGGCCACGATCAAGCAACCTGTGACGCCGTCACCACATGCATTTTCTTGTGATTGGGCAAGCTGAACGAACGCTTTTGCCGCTGGATGCTTCACAAGAAGTTCAGCGACAATTTTTGCTCCGTCGTTAGTCACTGCGGTTTCGCCGCTGGTCTTGTACATCATTTTGTCAAGGCCATTCGGACCAAACGTTCCACGGAGAAGATCGCCAAAAGCGACAGATGCGCTCACGAGTTTTTGTGTGACCGCCACGCCGCTGGTGATAGAAGTGGTTGGGCGGACAATCGCAACGGGTGCGCGTCCAGAACCATCGTTCGGTTGAGCCATCACTTCAAGCGGCGGTGAAGCGCATAGATGAACCCTTTCTCTTGCTTGGTACATCCCAGAAATGAGTGGGCTTCACGGCGGTGGCGCTTGCTCAGAGGAGGAAGATAAACACAGCCGCTACTGCCCCAATCGCCCCGGTTGCAACACCAATCACTTGGACCATGCCGAACTTGCTGGGCGGTGTGGTGGGTGTGAGTGGCTGGGCAGAACCATCAAGAGGAGGAAGTGCTGGTACTTCCTTCTCAACATCTCCTTCTGGCTCATCGAAAGAAGGGGTTTCGGCTGGGGGGTTGATGCTTTCTTCAGTCAGGGCCGCAGCAGCGGCTTGCTGCAAGGCAAGGGTTTCCTGTGCCAGTGCTGCTAATTCGCCGGCTTGTACACGTTCTGCTTCGGCTTGCTGGAGTGCAAGTTGTTCCTGCGCCAATGCAGCTACTTCGCTTGCGCGGGCCCGTTCTGATTCAGCCTCGAGTGTGAGTGCAGCGGCTTCAGCTTGCTGTCTGGCAAGTGTTTCTTGGGCGAATGCTGCTGATTCACGAGCTGCGATAAGTTCTGCTTCTGCCTTGCGTTTAGAATCTTCAAGTTCTGACTCAGCTTTTCGTCGTGCTTCATCTTCTTCTTTTCGGTAGGCTGCTTCAGATTCTGCACGCTTGAGGGTTTCCTGTGCCTCTGCGAGTTGTGATTCTGTTTCCGCTTTGATACGGGCGGTTTCTTCTTCAGCGGCAAGACGAGCGGATTCGATTTCGGCCATCGCCTTGTCATGCTCGTCTTTCCTGAGTTGTTCTCGTCCTTCGACCTCGGCTCTTGATGCGGCACCTTGGGCCGCAACACGGGCTTCTTCGGCTGCGATTTGGGCTTTTTCTTTGATGAGAGCTGCTACTTCTTCATCGGTTTGACCGGTTTGTTCCACAGAGGCTGCTTCGGAGGGATCGAATTTTGCCCGAAGCCTGTATTCTTCTTGGACCGCTGCGCGTGCCTCGGCCTCAGCTTGCTGCACCATGGCATCGATTTCTTCTTGAGAACGGGTGACGACTTTTTCTGATACTTCCAGTCGTTCTTTCAGACTCACTTTTGACATCACGGCTTCGACATAGCATTCGAATTCTTCTTGATCGACGTCACCGACCATATCGGTCCGGGCGCTTTGTAAGAGACGTTGGATATCTTGTGCGAGAAACGCCCCGGGATGAAGATCTAATTGCCCACGAAAAGAGACATAAAACGAACGCTGCTCCGAAGAAATGGCTCCGTCCGCAGTCATGTAGTCTTGTAAAGACGACAAGATTTCTGTGAGGTTAAGTGTCGTTGTCACGGCCCGTCACCTCCGAATCGCACCAATTGGTATCTCACTTCAAACCGTGATTCTTACGTGTTTCGTCATTGGACCAGTTGTACGCCAACTTGAGCAGGCGTAGGTAGTGGGCCAGTCCGTCACGTTCCATCTTCTGATGAAGAGTTTCGTTTTCGATGAAAATGTCGCCCCAGAGGTTGGCGGCTGTTCCTTGCTTGCCCTTGGGTAGGTCGAAGACTTCCCTTGTGGTCGGGTCGAGCAATGCCCGCCAAACACGTGCAGGGTTGACTGCCATAGTGACTTCAACGATGATTTCGTTCTCGTTCAACCCGGTTCCGTTTTGCCAGGAGTCTTCGCCCATGTCGGCGAGGAATGGCAAACAGATGTCTTGAATCGAGAGGCTGGTCATTGGGTCAGCGTTGGTGAGGGAGGTGAATGCTTCACGCATACGTCCTCGGTCAGCGCCGCGGGACCCAGTAATGTGGCGCAACTTGTCAATCGATGTTGGGACCAAAAACCGGATGTCTGTGTAGTAGACAAGAGGGTTGTCGTCTTTGGCTCCAAAGATGTGAGAGTACGGTGCAGAGTCCGCGGTCTCTCCGAGGTCGGTCATTGGATAGACTGTCTTGAGGGCGTTTGTGGCGATTGATTGAACACAACGGCGCATTAAGCGGTCAGGCGCTGCAGAAATATCATTGAAGGTCTGGATGTATTCATCCATGCTCATGACGTCGTAGCCGCGGACTGAAAGAATCGAGTGGACGTGTGGCCCTGTTTGCTTCTTTTCTCCATCGTGGAAATCAGCTTGGCTGATCCAACGGGAGCCTTGTGCGACATCGCTTGCAGCAACCAAATCGGCGTAAGCCTTGAACCGGCGAGTGACACGGTTCATGAAATCGGCTTGGTCGAGCTTGGTGAACACGGTTGCTTCATAGTTGGACTTCAAAGCGTGGTCTGCGACTTGGCTGGCGTTGACACAGGTCAACAAGTTGCCTTGGTCACGAGGGTAGATGAGCAAGCGACGGCGCTTTGCACCGCCACCAAGTCCGCCGATCCAAGGGTCGGTGAGCATGTAGCCGAGTGAGGCACAAACCTCGAACAAACGTGCGTACTTGTCTTCATCACTGGCGCTTGCAATCCATTCGTCCAACCCGGGTTCGACACAGTGGAATTCAAGTGGAACCATTTCGGAGCCTGCGCCAAACATTTGGCGGACCGTCGAAGAACTCATCATGCCCATGAGGCTGTAGAGAGAGGTCTTTCCTGTGGTCATGAACACATCTGTGATACCTTCTTCGCCGAATGAAAGGCGTCGGTCTGGAAGATTGACCAAGAGGTTGAATGCGGTTGGAGATTCACGGTTTCCGTTGACAGCGGGCCAGATCCAAGTTCCTGGGCGCGTCATGATGTAACCGCTCGCATCCTTGCCGAAACCGGCAGGGGAATAGCGAATCCAACCCAAACGGTTGTTGAAAGAAACGCCTCGGTGCATCAAGGATGGATAGAAGCACTGGTCGAGTGGATCGGAATCGGGGACGACACCGCGGTGTCCGAGTCCCCAAAGAATTGGTTCCCATTCAGCTTGCTCGCCTTCCTTGTGACCAAGGAAAGGGTGATCGACGCCGGGGCCGTCGCCTGTGAGGAAAGATCCTCCCATGCGTTCTTCATCGCCTGTTGAGCAGAAAAAGAGGGTTTGTGTGGTCGAGAGTTGTTTCGGCGTCCACATGTTAGCGTTGATGATTGTCTTTTGTTTGAGGAATTCCGCGACGTTTGAAATTCGGCGTTCGAACTTGAACCGCTCTGCTTCAATCCAAGTTGATCCGAGGATCAGGTTGGTGTTGAGCAAACGTGCTCGTGCTGGCCCGATGTACCGTGTACGTGGGTCTGCTTTGGAAGAGTCCGTGGCGGGTAATACTTCCCATGGCCCTCGTTGAGGGATGTATTTCAGGAAGGCTTCATGGTCGAATTGGTCGACCTGGGCCCTCGAGACGGCTTCTTCGACAACGTCCATCAAGCGAACATACGTTTCGCTTGGGCGCATGGTTTTGGTTTCAGCATAAGCTTTGTTTGATACAGATCGATGTTCCCACATAATTTCACCTCAGAATTTCTTTCGCTGTCCTTCTTCTTCCGACGGTTCAGCGGTTTCGTCGTTTTCTTCATGTTCTTCCTCGGATGAAGGCTCTTCGCCTTCTTCGTCAGGTTCTTCTTCCTCGTGTTGTTGTTCTTCGGCTGCTTCGGCTGCTTCGGCTGCTTCGGCTGCTTCGGCTGCTTCCTCTTCTTTTTCGGCGGCAACGATTTCCTTAGCTAGTTTTTCTGCAGACTCATGAATTGAATCTTCTTTGACTGCTGAAATGATGAGGGCTGCTGTTGCTTGCATTGAAGCGTCAACGTATGGTGCAGCCCGGTAGAAATATTGAATCATGATGCCAAGGGTTCCAAACACTGCGCCAATGCCAATGACCCAGCCGTTGTTGATGTTTTGAACGGCGTCGGGGTTGTTGTAGAGTTCAGAGGCAGCGATTCCTGTTTCTGGGGGCCACCATGTAGCGCCACTGGCATTTGTGAGAACCTCGATTGTGGCCCAAACAGCATAAACAATCATCAAAATTGACATATAACTCATCATCATTCGATTTTCCAAAAGAAATTTCACGAGGGCCCGCCCGTCGTGTGTCGACGTGCTTTCGTCATCGGTCATGCCTTCTGTGACAAACTCTTTCTATAAAAGCAGAATGCCAAAGGGGCCAAAGCAAGTTAGTTTTGCAGGGGCTTGTGAAGAATCAAGAAGCGATTATCATCTTCGATTTTTATTCCCTTTGCTTTTTCGGGCGTTGTTGCCGCGCCCGTTTTGCTCCCATGCCTTCCCATCCCGACTGCGCCGATCTGAGGTATCGCGCCAATTCGACTTGGATGAAGCACCAAGTGATTCAGGCATTTCGTCAAACGATTCGATGTTCAAGTGCATGCCCCCCAGTTCGTCTTGGAGTTGCCGAACGTTTTCGCCGCCTTTGCCAATCAGGGTTGGAATCATGTTTTGTGGGGCGTAAATCGTGGCGCTCGATTCACCTTTGAATTGTACCTGGCACTGCACCCCTACCCATTGTTGAATAATCTGAACGAGTTGATCACGGGCAAGTGTCTTCATCGGTGAAAGAGCCCCTCCTGTTTCACGGCCTTCGACGGGTACAACCGCAATTTCAGAGCCAAAAGCGAACATTTCGTGGGTGATTTTCCCGCTTGGGAATTCAACAACTTCGATGACTGGTCGGGCGAGTTCTTCTTGCATGCCTGTCGGTGGTTTCACTGTCATTCTAAGTTCCATGACTTGCTCTATTTTCCCAGCTTCGACGTGAATAATGGTATCGAGCACTTGGCTCACCAATCCAAGTTCGACTTTTCCGATCAATCGTTGGATGGCTTCGAGTGCTGAATTGGCGTGGGTGACGCCGAGGAGACCTACACCTGCTAGGCGCACATCTGCGAAGATTTCGAAATCCCGAGCACGACGCACTTCGTCGAAGATAACGAAATCAGGGCGGACAAGGAAAATAATCTCTGCAGTTTTTTCCAAATCCCCTTCGAGCGGTGCATACTGCGTGATTCGGTCGGCCAACTGTAAATCTCGTGGTGCTTCCATTGTTTTCACCATAGCGCCGATCTCCGTATCGAGGTATTCTGCGATGGCTTGAGCGAGGGTTGTCTTCCCGGACCCTGGGCGGCCACAAATGAACACGCCTCGGTGGTGGTCGGCCAGGCGGTCGATGAGCCTTTGATCCAATTCATACTCGCCGAGGGATAATTTGGCCACCGGGCGGACGATGGTGATCTCTCGTGCATCAGCAAATGGAGGCCAAGCGCACGAAATTCGTAGATCGCCGAGTTGGAGCACTTGGCATCCTTTTCGGTCGATTTCTAGGAAGCAGTCACTGCGATGGCGGTGTTCATCGATCAAACCAACCAGTTCTTCTTGCAATGATTCCATCCGCAGGGTATCCCACTGTCCATCATCCGCACCTTCGACTTCAACCAGTTTCAACTGGCCAATTGTACCGCGTTTGACCCTTGGTGGGCAATCTGCCTTGATGAATACGGTATGGACATCATCCATGAGCAGGGCTTCAAGTCGCTGTGGAAGCGGGGGGTGGTCGCCGTACTTTGCCATATCAATCAACCATGGTCCATGCCCACGGCTTTTCACCCTTCGCACGGCCTAGGCCAATGGCGAAGGCGTCTTTGAAGGCCGTTTCAGTTGTTCTTTGGCTGGATTAAAGCACCGGTCCACCAGAAAGAGCCGATGAAAAACACCGAGAGGACATACGACCCTGTGGTTGGAAAGCCCCAAATTCGGACACCTACTTCTGCAAACAAGGCGATTGAGCCGATAAACGCAAGCGTGGTAAGCACTCCGGCCTGATTTAGACCGAGATGTTCAAACGTCATTTCACGTTCTGAAAGGCCCCAAGCAATGCCAATGAGGGCTGAAAGAGCGATGAGAACAAGTGCTCCTTCGGTGTAATTGTCTTGGGTGTACCATGTAGCGGCGGCGACAATGAAAGTCACAACAAACATTCGCTGAACGGCGGTATAGGAGAGGCCCATACTGTAGGCCAAGCGCATTCAATTCTTGAAGACTCGCAATCTAAAGCATCAATTCAATCAATCACATTGATCGTTAATCAACTCAATTCGTTGTGTTGTTCGCAGAAGTGTCGCAGACATTTCCGCTGGCAATGAAAAATGGGCGAGAGCGGACAAGATCTGGGCCTCTAGCGGGGACTTTGTTGCTCCAAGGTCCATTTCGACGCCATCCAACGTGTAGGTTTGATGCTGCCCGAAGTCAATGGAAACCTTTCCTTTGGTCCCCTGAACGAGAAGTTCCCGGCGTTCTTCGCTTTGCCCCCACCCCACCTCGACGGTTGCTGAGAAACGGTTGGCGCCATTGAGCGACTCGCCTTCGAAAAGAAAACGGGCGCTGCTGGCGGTCGAAATCGTCGCAGGCTCCCCGCTTGTCTGTTCGAAAAGTCCGGAGGTAAAGGCCACCTGGTTTTCCCCCGCCACAAGGTAGTCCAATGTGTCGACGCCGTGCGAACCGAGGCCCTCAAGGATCGGCATTTTGATCGGTTTTGTCCTGTTGGTAAACCTCGTGTATGTGATCTGAATCACATCACCAAGTGTTTGGTCGCAAAGCAGTTGGCGCACACGCTGAACGCCGGCATGATGCCGTAACAGGTAACCAGAAACAGTGTATGTGTTGTTTTTCTCTGCCTGCTCGATAAGTCGCTGGGCCCCTGCGAGGGAAGTGGAAAAGGGTTTCTCAATCAGTGTTCGAACACCGCGGCCAAGCAGCGCTAACCCGATCGTTTCATGAGTCCTGTTTGGCGTGGCAAGGATGACGAGATCCAGCGACTCTGAATCACACATGTGCCCCCATTCGGCGTACATAGCATCGATGCCGGTGGTGGAGGGAAGGTTCGCTGGGGCCGTATCACAAGCAACGATTCGATTGACGGTTCCTTCGCGTTTCATGCGCAGAAGCGTTTGAAGCTGGGTGGAACCCCAGCGCCCGCATCCAACAACGCCAATCGAGATGGGCATGTGGGCACTCACCTTTCGCTTTCTTCCGGCGACGGTTTGTCCTCGCTTTCCTCTGATCCTGAACTGCCTTCGGTTGAATCTTCAGGTGTCTCGGCGCAAAAGTAGCACTGCTCTTCATAGGTAAGGGCGAGAGAGGTTGCTTCTTCCATCGTCGTTAAGTTGGTAACAGTCACGCCTTGTGCCGAAACTGCATAGATAAAATCACCCATAAAGATTGAACGGCGGATGTTGTAATCCCCGCCGAAAGAACTGCTTTCTTGGGTGTTGTAGAATGTGGAGTGGTTGACTGTGCCGTGAATTGACAAGTTTCCGTTCTCCTCTGAGACATTGACAATCACAAGTTTACTGACGTATTGGTAGGAGTAGGAATAGCGTCCGTTTTGATCGTATGAACTGTCGTACCTGTAGGTTGAAAGGGGAACTGCAAGCAACCCTTTCGGCGCCCAGTATTGGAAGGCCTTGTGCTCGTATGAGGCTTCGGAATACGACCAGGTCCATCCTGAATTTGCCGGGTCGGCTACCGGCGTCAGTGAAAGAACGTCCTCAACTGCCGGTGCGGCCGGGTTGCTGATGTTGAACAGCGACAAGCGAGTGTTCGACCAGTCGAGTCCCAAGCCATCGATACCGGGCCCCATGCCAATGGTGAGCAGGTGGTCGCGAGAGAGTGGGTGGATGTAGGTGGAGACGCCGGGAATCTCAAGTTCCCCGAGAATGGTCGGGTTGGTTTCATCCGACATATCAATCACCCACAGCGGGTCGATTTGGCGGAAGGTCACAAGATAGCACCGGTCACCATCAAAGCGCGCACTCCAAATTCGCTCTTCTGGAGCGATGTTATCGACGCGTCCAACTTCAACCAACACTTGTTGATCGGTTTCGTCATCGACCCCGCGTACAAAGGTCACGACGCTCGAGCTCATTGGCTCTGGATCCTCCATCCACCAGCGAGCCCATTGGCCAGAAGTTGCAGCTATCCGAAGCACGCCAAGGTGTTCGGAGATGGAGAATTGGTTGAGAACGGTTCCGTTCACCCGCCCCGATCCAGTGTAGACTGTGTCTCCTGGATTCGAAATATCAAAAGTGTGGATATTTGTGGATTCATCCATGTTATCGTTGCCCCAGAACCACCACCAATCCCAAGCGCTTTCTGTCAGCACCAATACGTCCGCTGAAGCGTAGACCATGGGGTAATTACCAACGATGTGATCGGCTTGAAAACCAAAGTTTTCATCAGCCAAATCAAAGGTGAAAATACTGTTAAAACCGCGGTTCAGCCCATCGCTTGGAGCAACAAAATCGGCACACGCATCGTCGTCCATCGTGTGCACCGTCAACGCGCCGTTGACGCGTTCGTACACCTTCGGAAGAATATCAGAAAGTGCGAGAGCCGAGATGGTCAATTGATTGTCGAGAATGGTTTGATAGCCCACCTTTTCACGAACTTCGAGGCGCAAGGGATCTTCATAATCTAAGTCCCAGTACCCTGCTGGGAAGTCAAGCCATGTTTGAATCCCGGGAATGTTCATCCAAGCGTGTGTGACGGTTCGAACCGTTCCATTGACCTCGCGTGCAGTCATGTAACTGCCCTCTAAGAAAAGTTCCTTTTCTATGGCTGGTGCTGAGCGATTGGATGCGTCGAGAACCGTGAACTTGGTCAAGGAACTGGAGCGCCATATTCCAGGTGCATCGTCCCAACCGAGTTCTGTTGTGAGTGGGTCATTTTGTCCAAGGGTCCATGTTGAAACCGAGGAAATGACAACAAGGCGATCGCCATCAAGCATCATCGAAGTGGGGCTCCCCTGGATTGGAGTGGTGGAGAGAAGAATCAATTCACCAAATTCTGGGATGCCGAAAATAACTAAATTTTTGCCATTGAGGAAGTAGATGTTGTGCCCATCTGTCTTGACAAAATCCGCTTCATCGACGCCTTGCTCTTGGTTGTTGGTGCCGGAATAATCGGTTCCTTCGGTTCGTCTTGTTTGGGGGGCTGATGTGGTCCCTGTTGCTGCGGCATCGTCCATAGCCATTTCCGCGCCCATGTCGCCTTCCAGCCACATGCTGCCATAGGTGTATTGTTCCTCAATTGCTTGCAGGATTTGGGTTTTGGCTTCTTCTTCAAGAGAGAGTTTGAGGGCGGTTTCGAGTTCATCACAATCAGAAAACTGACTCAGTTGAGGGCTTGAAACCGTGCGTGCCACCGTGACCCCCCAATCATCTGGAAGTTCAATGCCTGGAACTTCGACCGCTGGGTCAACGGCTCCTAAGCAACCTGAAAATAAAAACAGAGACACCAAGGAAATGGCAAGGGCTTTGTGCTCATTCATGGCACCACTACGGTGCAAGTGGCTATGAATGAATTGGTAAAGCGTTTTTACTTTCTTGAACGTTTGTACCCCGTATGAGAACTTCAGAGCCTTGCGGGGTGAGTCGCCACGGAGATCGCTTCTTTGGGAGGGTCTTTTCCACGAAAGAATCCTGATTTAGTTGTTTCATATGATATGAGAGAAGTTGCCTTGAAAGTTCAAGATGTTTTGCAACTTCTCCATTGGAAAGGCCAAGCTGGCCAGCATCCGACAGTGTTTGGAGTATGGCGAGACGCGTCCCTATGAGTGGGTGGGTAACTGCGTTTCTCTGTTCTATTGAGACATGAGAGGCTGCGTACCTCCTCAGTTTTCCATCTCTCCAAGAAATGATTTTCCCTCGTGTTTCCAGCGATTGTAGGTGGTGGGCTGTCACGCCGTTCGCAAGATGTAAGGCGTCGCGAAGAGCCGAGAAATGAATCCCTGCATTGCCTTCAATAAATCCAAGAAGACGGCCCTTATTCAATTCATCATTTTTTGATTTTTTAGTGAGGAGGGGGGTGAGAAGGGCCATGCATACGGCGATTTTAACAACTTCAAACACACCGGAACCGAACAATATGAGGGCAAACATCCCGCCACCTGCACCAATAAAAAGAGGACCGTTTTGGCTTGTCTCCTTGTTCTCGAGGGGCGCCTCCGCGCCCTGGTCGGGCTCCTCGTCAACATTCGCAAAAGTGGCGTCCTCTGTGTCGTCCGTGTCTTCTAACGGACCTACGCGTTCATCGGCAGTTTCCGGATTTTGAATCGCCAGCGCCTCTTCGTTCAACGATACAATCCCGAACAGGATTGAGCCGAGGGCTGCGATGAGGAGAAGACGGATCAACCAACTCCCATGCATGCTCTGACATAGAACTGGGGGTTTTCAACAACTTGGTTCAATGATTTGACAAATCAAATGAATTTGAATGGGTGTCATTCGGTGAGACTAAGGCGGGTCACGGATTGGCAAGAAATGTACTGCGGGGCCAACCATATGAGAGAATACATGGAAATCGAACGCCGGTTTTTCGTAAATGGGCATGGTGAAAAACCATGGAGGGAAGGGCTCGGTTCCACCTCGATACGGCAATTCTACCTGCGGAAAGATCACTTGCTTTTGGTCGATTCGGCATTGGTGTACGGTGGTTCCGTCGTTGTCCAACTCGATGCTGCACAAAAAATAATTTTCAAATCTGAAGAGAGCTGGACGGTTCGAGTTCGGTATCGCAACAATCGAACCACTTTCACGCTCAAGGGTAAACGGCAGCAAGCAAGCGCCCGTGAGATGGAGTGGGTCATTGAGCGCAACGTCGGTGAGGCGCTTGTTTCCACCGAAGATTGCCCGCATGTCGAGAAGACAAGATACGAATGGCGGGGCCCAGATGGCATGCTTTGGGAAATCGATGAGTTCGCGGAGGGTTTGCTTGGCCTTGTGCTTGCCGAAGTTGAATTGCAAGAGAGTGGGCAGCCTGTAGAGATCCCGGAATGGATTGGGCTTGAACTCACAGGGAATCATGCTTGGTCGAACTCGAATTTGGCGTACAGGCCAAGCCAACTCATTCGGGATTAAATGAAACCAGTGCTGCGAGCACCCGGGTAATTTCCGCCTCGGTTAATTCGTGCATGATTGGAATTGCTACCAAACAAGAACCAAGTTCAGCCGTGACTGGTAGAGTCTGGTGGTGTTGGGGGTGGTTGGCAAACACACCTTGCTGGTGGATTGGAAGAGAATAATACTGGCGTGCATCGATTTGAAGGGCGTCCAAATGCGTTTTGAAAGCGGCTGCGTGTTCAGTTCGCACACAATATTGGTGCCATGCGTGTTCAGCGCCAGGGCGGGTTGCTGGGGCTTTCAGATACGGTTGGTTTTGCAGAGCGGTTGTGTATCGGGAAGCGGTGTGGCGCCTGCGCTCTACCCAGCGATCGAGGTGCTTGAGTTGTTCGAGGCCAATGGCTGCAGCAACCTCTGACATTCGCATGTTGCTGCCAAGTTCCATGGCATGCAACTCCGGACTGCGGCCATGGTTGATGATGCCGTTTAATTTGGCGCCGTAGGCGTCGTTGATGGTGGTGAGCATCCCTCCTTCTCCACCGACAGCCATGTTTTTTGAAGGGTAAAAGGAGAAGCAAGCAATGTCGCCCATAGATCCGGCTGCTTTCTTTGAACCATCCTCAAAACTTTGACTTGCCCCGTGTGCTTGTGCGGCGTCTTCGATCAAAACGAGTCCATTGATTTCACAGATTTCAACGATCTTGGGGTCGTATGGGTGGCCGTAGAGATGGACGCCAATCACACCTTTTGTCGCAGGTGTGATGGCATTTTGAACCGCGTTCACATCGAGGCAGAAGTAATCTGGCTCAACATCGACAAACACCGGGGTGGCGCCGACCAGCAGAATGCAGGTGGCTGTGGAGATGAACGTGTAGGAAGGAACGATCACCTCGTCGCCCGGCCCGATGTTGGCGATTCGAAGGGCCGCCCAGAGGGCAGAAGATCCGTTTTGGCACGGTGTTGCGCTGAGTGCTCCACAGTGATCTGCAAACGCAAGACCGAAGGCTTTGCCCCGCGAGCCTTTGACCCACTGTTTCGAATCCAAGACAGCGAGGGCTGCGTTCCGCATCGCCTCGTTCCATGACGGTCGGCCTGTCGGGATTCGGTCCATACCACGGCGAATTCCCCGACCCCCTTGAGTCTGCTTCTCACCCCACCTGATTGTCGCGGTCTTCAAGACCCCCTCCGTCCTTCGCCCCGTTATGGTGTCTGAAGAGGAGGGTTTCTCGACGGAGACCCACTCGGCTGATGAACCAAGTTTGGCTTCCCTTGTGGATGAAATTCTTTCTCCTGATGTGTTGTCTGAGGCGCCCCCCGTCGATCAAAAAAGTGAAAAGAAAAAGCACTACAAACCAAAGGGCATGTACTTGGGAACACGGCGTGATACTGGTGAGCCAATTGATATTCAATCGATGGTTTTAGCCCGCCACGCCGCCATGCTCGGTTCAACCGGTTCCGGAAAGACAGTGATGGCGAAGGCCTTGATTGAGGAAGCTGCTCTGGCAAAAATTCCATCACTCATCATTGACCCTCAAGGCGATCTGGCTCGTCTTGCACTGGGCATTGACCCTGCTGCGTTAGAGGCGGAGGGTGGCGATGTCGCCAGAGCAAAGAAACTCATGGACATGTGTGAGGTCCGAATTTGGACGCCTTTGCGTTCCAAGGGATTGCCGCTTTGCATCGACCCTTTTCGAACCCCTCCTTCAAATTTAGATGCTGAAGAAGCAATTACTGCGTGGGACATGGTAGCGGCTGGTTTCACGAGTTTGGCTGGTTACGATGTTGAAAAGTCACAGGGGAAGATCGTCAAACCCTTCCTCTATGAAATTCTTGTCGAGGGAACAAAGCATGGTTTGGACGTCAGTGATTTTCAAGCCCTGGCGCGCGTGGTTCGGGATCCAAATCAAGAATTTACCCGCAAATTGTATCCGGAGTGTTTCTATGATGTCGAAGAGGGTGAAGAAAAACCTGAAGTCCCCACTTGGGACCAAGTGATGATGGAACACCGCCTCACGGATTTCGAGGAGCGGTTGCCGAAAACAACACGCAATGACTTGGCAAGAAGGCTTTCAGCATACTCTTCTGGTGTCAATCAATTGTTGTTTTCAAACGGTGTCCCAATCGATATTGATTCCTTTGTCACACCGGCCATTCCAGGGAAAATCCCGCTTAACATTGTCTATCTTAACACCATTCAGGATGAAGCACAAAAGCAATATTTCGTCCAAGAACTGTCCCGGGAGTTGTACGACTGGATGTTGACCCAGCAACCTGCAGAAGGGGAAATAAAACTCCTCTTCTTCATGGACGAAGTGGCACCTTACCTCCCCCCACATCCACGAAACCCTCCGGCAAAAGACCTCATTAAACTCATTTTCAAACAAGCGAGGAAATATGGGGTAGCGTGCGTTCTCGCAACTCAGAACGTCAGCGATGTAGATTACAAAATCTTGGCGCAGGCAAACACCACATTCATCGGGCGTTTCACACAGCCCCAAGACGTTGAAAAGGTTCGACATTTGCTGAAAGAGAGCGGTGGTGATCAGGACCTCGTAGCTCAACTTCCAACCTTGGGACCCGGACAATTCCAAATGGTCGCGCCTGACGTCGACCCTGCCCCTGTTCCAATTCAATGCCGTTGGCTCTACACAGACCACGGCGCTCCGCTCAATGAAGATCAAGTCGAGTCCATCACCTCAGAAGAAATTCGTGCTTGGGCCAAGACTCGGTCATCTGGCAGCAGTAAAAGCCGTGGGGCTGAAGCAGCCCATGCTGCAAGCCGGGGTTCTTCTTGGAACAGTGGAGGTTTGGATGAGGAGTGGGCCCAAGGTGAGGCCCAATCCATTGTCGGAAATGCCCGAATCAAAGCGGTCGGTGGCATGACGGCTGCCGCACACGGACTCGTCGATGATTCTGCATTTGAAACTCGGCTTATGGGGGGTTTTGCGGTCCTCAAAGACGGTCGGGATCCACTTTACACCATGCAGGCTGCAGCGAATGTCGCCTCTGTTGTCGCTCTTGTTTGGACGATGGTGGCGCTGATGTTTGCCTGGCGCGATGGAGATTTAGATTGGTGGTGGTTGTTGATCAGCGTCGGTTTGTCCGGCATAACTGCGATGGTCATCGCCTTGGAAATGCTGCTCTCCCATGATGCTGAACTGTTGCACCGGATCACGCGATTTGCTCGAGTGTTTCAGTTGGTTCTCGTTTCGTGGCTGTGGGGCTTGCTTCTCTGGTCGACCCAGGGTTCACTGAACCTCAGGGGCGCTGAACCGTTTCTCGAAGTTGTTGTGGTGTGGGTCACCATGTTTACGATGGTCGAAATAGCCAGCCGTTTTCGTTTGGGTCGCCTTCGCTGGAATGGCGGGACGGCCCTTGACAAGTTACGCGGCGTCACCGCTGTTCTTACCGAAGTTGAAATCACTGAAATGAAAGCGAATTCGACCCAAATCATGTCAAGTGTGCGCTGGGGCTTGCACGGATTCACGTTGGTTTGGCTCTGTGTCTTGCTTGCCTTTGGGCAAGGTTTGCTTCCTGATTCGATGAGCATTGAAGGTTGGGGCCGCCCAACGTTGTGGCTGGCTGCCGTGTACGCACTGATGTTTGGCAGTGAGTCGTGGTTGCGCATGCGAGGCAGAATGCCAAACGCTTAGCGCTCACGAAAAGCACTGATAGGCCCGCCCCGTATGGCGTTGTATGGAAGATGCTGCATTCATCGCACTCGACTGGACTGAACTGTCCCCTTCTGACATGCTCGCCAAGGGTGAAGCCGTCTATCTGGAAAACCAAGAGCGGCGCACGACGCGTCATTTTTCCACCCGTGCTGTTGAACGTCGTCTGATCGAATTGGCGATTCAATCTGCAGGGACAGCACCGAATGGGGCCCACCTCCAACCGTGGACCTGGGTCGCTGTTTCGAACCCTGTGCTGAAGCAAGAGATTCGAGTGGCTGCTGAAAAAGAAGAAGAACGAACATACCAGCAGCGTATGCCAGAGGCTTGGGCCGAGGTTCTTGCACCGCTTGGTACAGACGCAGTCAAACGGCACCTCACAGATGCCCCTTGGATTGTTGTTTTGTTTAAACAAAAAAAGCGGACTCGGGCGAATGGTGCGTGGGGCCCGACATACTATGCTACAGAATCATGCGGCATTGCCGCCGGTTTATTCATCAATGCAGTCCATCGAATGGGTTTGGTCACGCTGACCCACACCCCTTCACCGATGAAATTTCTTGGAGAATTGTTGGGGAGGCCTGCTCATGAAGAGGCCATGCTCGTCATGCCGGTTGGTTATCCTGAACAAGGGGCAATGGTTCCAAACATTCATCGGAAATCGCTGGATGAAATCGCTGTTTTCTTCGAAGAGGAACTTCGTTTAGGGGAGTGACGATGCCCTGTCGCGTCATTGATATACGCGCGGCATAAGGGACGGCTGAAGCAGGGGTTGCCAAGCTTGGTCAACGGCGCTGGGATGAGGTCCCAGTCTCTATGAGTTCGCAGGTTCGAATCCTGCCCTCTGCA
>MEHZ011331690.1_pt1 | contig 30690 bp, 25 predicted proteins | sample 897221 | NCBI WGS metagenome assembly MEHZ01 (sample SAMN05514161, study PRJNA337945) | marine metagenome | isolation source: marine surface water | place: Arctic Ocean | collected 2007-12-13
ATAGATACTAATATTTTTTTTAGTAAAATAATCCATTATAATAAATTTATATTATAATATAATTTATATCAGGCTTTTTTATATTAATAAATAAGATAAATATCATTATTACTTATTATATGTATTATAATAATAGATATAACTTATGTAGTGTTATTTGATCGCATATTTGTAAATTAGCGTTATGGAGGATGTAATTATTATTGGGGCAGGGCCTATTGGACTTGCTTGTGGAATAGAGGCTCAAAAAAGAGGATTGAAATATACCATATTTGATAAAGGGACATTGGTAAACTCTTTATATAATTATCCTCTAAACATGACCTTCTTCTCTACCTCTGATAAACTTGAAATCGGAAATATTCCCTTTATATCTCACAACTCTAAACCAACTCGCGCTGAAGCTCTAGAATACTACAGAAGAGTAACATCGCATTGGAAATTAAATTTGAATTTGTACGAAGAAATCATGACCATTACAAATACTAAAAAAACCTTTAAAATAGACACAACAAAAGGAACTTATAATTCCAAAAATATCGTGGTTGCAACCGGTTTTTATGATCGTCCTTTTTTGCTTAATGTCCCTGGGGAAGACTTGCCGAAAGTAAAACATTATTATACGGAACCGCATCCTTATTTCGGAATGGACATCGCTATAGTTGGGGGGGCGAATTCTGCCGTAGACGCAGCTTTAGAAACCTATCGTAAGGGGGCCAAAAGTGTTACAATGATTGTTCGAGAGGAAGAAGTGGGTGTGAATGTAAAATATTGGGCCCGTCCAGACATAATAAATAGAATTGAGGAGGGAAGTATTAAGGCGTATTTTAAAGCTGAAATAACCGATATTCAGAAAACATCTATTCAATTTAAAGATCCAAAAGGAATCCATGAAATTCCCAATGATTTTGTTCTTGCGATGACAGGATATGAACCAAATTTTGAAATGTTGGAAACATTAAAAGTTAATTTTCATGATGATAAATTTAGAACACCTACCTACAATCCTGATACTATGGAATCAAATTCAAAAAGAGTTTTTCTAGCTGGTGTAGTTTGCGGTGGTTATAAAACAAATAAATGGTTTATTGAAAATTCTAGAGAACACGCAAAAAAAGCGATGGAAGCAATTATAAAAAGTAATGTTTAAAAAATACTTTTTCTAACATATACAAAACGTTTTGAAAGCACTCATCATTCCCGATTCATTTAAAGGAAGCTTGACGGCATCTCAGGTTGCCAATCAAATGGCAAAAGCAGTAAAAATTGTTTTCCCAAATGCTTCCTGCACCATAACACCTTTTTCTGATGGAGGGGAGGGCGCAATAGAGGTTCTTAAAAATGAAGCTGAAGGTAAAATAATTGATTGTTACTCGACCGACAGCTTAAAACGGTCCTTAACAGCGCCTTACTTTTTGTTTGAAGACTCTCAATCTGCTTGGATTGAATTATCACAGACAGCAGGACTTATACAACTGAAAGAGCACGAAAAAAATCCATTAAAAACATCTACCTGGGGAACAGGAATTATGATATTGCATGCTTTAAATCAAGGATGTAAAACTATCTATTTAGGGATTGGTGGAAGCGCAACGCATGATTTAGGAGCGGGAATAATAAGTGCGCTTGGAGGTAGGTTTTATGACCAAAAAAATAAAATACTTGAACCAATAGGAGCTAATCTATCAAAAATTGAAAGGATTGATTTAAGAAACCTAGATCCTAGAGTGAAAAATGTAAATTGGGTTATTGCTTGTGATGTTCAAAACATAATTACAGGACCAAGGGGAGCCGCTCATACTTATGCCAAACAAAAAGGAGCCACTAAAAAAATTATTGAAGAGCTAGAAATAGGAAGCAATAATTTTGCTAGAGTTGTTAAAAAGCAATTTGATAAAAATATCCTTAATCTTCCTGGAGGGGGAGCTGCTGGTGGAGTTAGTGCTGGTTTATTTAGTCTATTTAATGCAAAAATAGAAAAGGGTTTTGAATTATTAGCTCAACGAATAAATTTAGAAGAGCAAATAAAAAAAATGGATATTGTACTCACTGGAGAAGGACATTTTGATGAACAAAGTACTTTTGGAAAATTACCACTAAAAGTAGCTGAACTTTCGTGTCGTTATAAAATAAAAACCTTTCTTTTTGCCGGTAAAACATCTATCGAAAACCTCCCAGACTTACCATGTCTTAAAATTTATCAAACAAGTCCAGCAACAGTAAACCTTTCGGATGCCATGAAAAATGCAGCTCACAACCTAGAATCTAAAGTAATAGAAGTATTACTCAGATTTAAAAAACAGATTTAATAAATATGGCTTTCTCGCTAATTAGTATTCTTTTAGTTGTTTTGTGGATAGTTTTAGGCACTACTTTCGCAAAGTTACATCCATTTTTAGTGTTACTATCCGCAGCTTTATTTTTAGCGTTCCTTTTAGAGATTTCACCCATAGAGTCAATGAATTTAATTCAAAAAGGGTTTGGAACGATCGTACAAAATATTGGTTTATTAATTCTATTTGGAACTATTATTGGAGTCGCTCTAGAGCATTCCCACGGAACTATTGCACTAGCTAAAGGGGTTTTAAAGCATCTCAATAGACTTCCTTTACCCTATGCAGTTAGCTGTATAGGGTATTTAGTCTCAATTCCTGTATTTTGTGATGCCGCTTTCGTCATTTTATCCCAACTAAACAAAACCCTTTCCAAACAGACTAAAACACCTCTTGTTGGACTTACTGTTGCCTTGTCTACAGGTTTATTTGCCCCTCATGTATTAGTCCCTCCCACACCAGGTCCATTGGCGGCGGCGGCGAATTTGAATTTAGAAAATCTCATTTTACTCATACTCGTTGGCGGAAGTATTGCTTTTATTCTTATTCTTGTTGGAGGGTGGTATGGAAATCTGCTTTCTAAAAAAGAATCTTACACAGAATTAAGCATAGAAATTGAAGAAAAAGACTTTTCAAATAAGCCGATAACTCTCCCTTCTTTTGTTAAATCTTTTCTTCCAATAGTTGTCCCTATTTTTTTAATGTGTTTGGGTGTTGGAATAAAACTTTTAACCAACTTTCCTGGAATTCAATATTTGATTTGGCTAACAGAGCCAACGGCGGCTTTAGGCATTGGAATGATTTTTTCCTTTCGGTTATTAAATTCGAAACAAAGAATTAACAAGGCGGTAATTAAAGGAATAAATCAAGCAGCTCCAATTTTAATTATTACTGGAATGGGAGGTGCCTTAGGTAGCATTATTCAAACTATTCCGCTTGAATATTATATCCAAGAAATCTCTACTTTTTCAAGTCTAGGAATTTTAATCCCTTTTATCATTGCAGCCCTACTCAAAACAGCTCAAGGATCATCCACGGTAGCTATTATCACAACCTCATCTATCATTTTTCCGCTTCTTCCTGTTTTGGGTCTAGATAGCGAAATGGGGAAAGTGTGGGCAATAATGGCTCTTGGAGTAGGATCAATGACCGTTTCTCATGCAAACGATTCCTACTTTTGGATTGTTTCACAAATGAGTGGTATGGATGTCAAGACGGCGTATAAAACACATACTTTTGGAACCCTACTTCAGGGTTTCGTTGGTTTACTCGTAATATTTGTTGGATATACGATCTGGAATTTATTCTAACTATTGGTAAGAAGAATAAACAAGTTCTAATCGTACTCTTTTATCCTCTGAAGAAGTATCAGGATGTGATCCAATAAGAACCGCTCCTAAGGGGTTTAGTGAAGCTGTTAAAGGGTAAACAAGTTCTTCCTCGGAATCAGTAATTGCATTGATCGGCGTAAGGTTGTCAATATCAGCACTGACTACTAATCCCAAATCAAAATTAATGGAATCATTTCTGATAATATTAGAAACATGATCGGTTATATTAAACCTATAACGGTATGGTACATTATTTTCGTCATACTCTAATAAACCGCCAAACACATTTTTATTACTGTTTCTTCCAGAGCTTGAAACTGACCCATCGATAAAATAATCTGAAAGGGGGAAGCCTGTGTTATAATCAAACAGATACAAACGCTGTGCTAATAATTCCTTAGAACTTGCCAAAGCCGGATCAATATAAAAAATAAGGTTTGCTTCATTTATTAACCAAGACTTAGATCTCAAACCTTCAATTAGCTGATTATCATCTGTGTTCTCATTCTCAAAAAGGCGAACTTTACCTAATAGACTTCCGCTTCTTACATAGAGCCTTTCCGAAGGTATATTACTATTTGTTAAAATTAACTGCTCTTGAATAGCGGCGTCAAAAAGACTATTCTTTAATGTGTTGACGGTAATTCCATTAAAGCCCAATGAAAATTCCCTTTCAACTTTTTCAACTACATCATCAGACACATCGTCTGGGGTGCCTTTAGTTTGATAATCGTCAAATTCATAAACAATATTTATTGCAGCATTATTAATGTCTAAAAGCATATATATATCGTCAGAAAAGTTGTCTGCATGGATAATTAAACCTTTAAGAGTTTCTTGAAAATTTATTACCGTTTCCAAGTCAATTGAACCTTCTTTGTTTATCAATTTCTCTTGAAAAAAACTTATATCTAGAGGAACTCGTAATCTTGGAGATAGTCTTGTTTCAACCTGAGTTGTTTCGTCAATATTTTCAGTACTAGGATCATCTTCTTTGAAGTTAAACCGTATTTCGTCAAAATTTAAACTAACCAAATCATCAAAAAGTACTGCATTATAAAATCCTTGTTCAAAATAATCTTGAGTAGAATAATATGCTTGGGTAGTTTCAAAATTATTTGCTGGATCTAAGTCATTGAGATACGATGTCAACTCATATATTTTCAAATTGAAAGTAGCTTCACGATTTCCATAAATAGAATCTATTTCATATACTTTATTTTCACTTTGATAGGCCGCATTATCATCATCATTATGGTCTAAAATACCGTCGCCATCACTATCTGAGTTTAATGGATTTAAATTATTTTGAGACTCAACAATATCTGTCAATTCATCCCCATCTGAATTACTTTCTGGATCATTTGGATCGGCGTCTAAAGAATCAATAACACCATCGTTGTCGGCGTCATCTTGATTAGTAAAAAATGGGATATCTAAATAAACTGATTTAACTGTTTCGTTTTCTGGAATTAAATTAGGATCTGATATATTTGGATCATCTTCAACTTCTTGCCTATGATTTCCAAAAAAAGGATTATTTGCGATGGTCAATTGAGTTGTAATACTCGCTTCTGCTAGACCAAAAATAGGATGGTTTATTTCTCCAAGCTGGACCAGAGGGAGGCCATTGGTTTGGACTTTATTTATTTTTTTTTGAAATGTGAATGCTGGGAAACTCTCTGATAAAGTCTCAAGTTTCTGATCAAGAAACAAATTTTCACCAATAGGAAGAAAGTCTTTGACACATGAATTTAATGAAATTATTAGGGAAGCACTTGCAATGAGTTTAATGTTATTACGCATTCTAGATATTATATTAAAATTTATTGCTGTAAAAATCAATATAAACTTCCTCATTTTTAGATTCATCGAAGCTAAGCTGAGGCTTTTCGCTATTTTTAACTTCTTCAACCACGCTGGTGGGAACATCTTCCGCTGCAACGATTAATCCATCAGAATATTTAATTGCTAATGAAATCAGAGATTCATATGTTGCTTTTTTCAATACTTCAAGATGTGATTCATCAATTTTGTCAAAAGCTACTTTCTCAAAAAACTTTTTTGCAAAAGGAACTTTAAAATCAGGGCCATAAATGGAACTAATTATTTTACTTTCAGAAAACAACGGTTCATCTTTATAGTAGGTTTGTAAATACAATGGAAATAATGCAGTAAACCAACCATGAAGGTGAATAATATCTGGGGACCAGTTTAACTTTTTGACTGTTTCCACTACACCTTTAGTAAAAAAAATCATCCTTTCATCGTTATCATCATAACAGCTACCTTTACTGTCATGCAAAAGGCCAGGACGTTTGAAATACTCATCATTATCAATAAAGTAAACCTGCATCCGCTCTTTTGGAATAGATGCAACTTTAATAATTAGGGGCATGTCCAAATCATTTATAACCAAATTCATTCCTGACAAACGAATGACCTCATGTAACTGATGTCTCCTCTCGTTTATTAAACCATAACGAGGCATAAATATCCGAGTTTGACCTCCGTTATCATTTATTGCCTTTGGAATTTGAAATGAATTGATGGCTTGTTCTGTTTGGGGTAGATAAGGCACTACCTCAGAAGAAATGATTAAAACTTTCTTATCTTTCATATAAATGATTTCCGTAGGGAAAAGTTCTGCAAAAATACAAAATTAATGCACATATACTCAAAAACTGACTACTTTAGCATCGTTAATCATATGCTAAATTTTGTTGTTTAATACTCACAGTGAGGTTCAGTCCTTCTTAAAAGATAAAAAGAAATCCGTTGGATTAGTTCCTACAATGGGCGCACTCCACAAAGGACACATTTCTTTGGTTGAAAAAGCTGCTCAAGAAAACGAGTGGATAATTGTCAGTATTTTTGTGAATCCTACGCAATTCAACAACCCTGAAGATCTAGCAAATTATCCAAAAAATATAGCTGAGGATAAAATTATGCTTGCTCCTTTTAAGGAAAAACTTATTCTCTACGTTCCTAAATCAAAAGATTTATACCCCAAAAATTTAATTTCAAAAGAATTTTGTTTCGCCGGCCTGGAAAAACAAATGGAAGGCACTTTTCGTCCGGGTCATTTTAATGGTGTAGCAACGGTAATTGAATCATTATTCCATAAGCTACTCCCTAATCGGGCTTACTTTGGTGAAAAAGATTTTCAACAGCTACAAATTATAAAGGCACTTACTAAACAATTAGGATTGAATATAAAAATTATTGGATGCCCCATCGTTAGGGAGAAAGATGGTTTAGCTTTAAGTTCAAGAAATAAACTTCTAACCTTAGAAGAACGGAAAGCGGCTTCAGTTATCTTTAGAACCCTTAAAGAAATTAAGTCTCGTCAAGAGAATTGGAATATAAATGAAATGGAGGCTTATTTTAAAAAATCAATTGAACGCGAATACCATTTAAGAACAGAATATTTTTTTATTGCAAAAACTAACGATTTGATTCCTTTGAAAGCTCTTGATAAAGGTGGATACTATAGGATATTTGTTGCGGTATTTGCTGGAAAAACAAGATTAATCGATACTCTAGAATTAGAGATAATATAATACCTTCGCAAAATGTTAATAGAAGTACTTAAATCTAAAATTCATCGTGTCAAAGTTACTGACGCTGATTTAAATTACATTGGCAGTATCACACTAGACAAAAATCTTATGAGAGCAGCTAATCTGATCGCTGGAGAAAAGGTTCAAGTCGTTAATGTAAATAATGGTGAGCGACTAGAAACCTATGTAATAGAGGGAGCTGAAAACTCTGGAGAAGTTACCCTTAATGGGCCAGCTGCTCGAAAAGCACAAAAAGGAGACGTCATCATTATCATCAGTTATGCTCAAATGGAATTTGAAACTGCGAAACATTTCCAACCTAAACTTATTTTTCCAAACGAATCGACAAATCAACTTCAATAAGGTTTGAGTAAGTTAAAATCTTTTTTTAAAGCTATTGTGCCCTTGAGCATCGGATTGTTTTTCATTTATTTAACAATTAGTTTTACAAATAAAGAAGAGCGTGAACTTATTTTCAGTTACATTAAAAATGCAGATTATCGTTTTTTGTTGCTCTCTGTTTTTTTTGGGATTCTTAGCCACATCTCAAGGGCATACCGTTGGAAATTTTTACTTGCTCCTCTTGGCTATAAGCCAAGATTCATCAATTCAATCTTGTCTGTTTTAATTGCCTATATTGCAAATCTTGGAATTCCTCGTTCTGGGGAAATCCTAAGGGCTACCATCTTGAGTTCTTATGAAAAAATTCCTTTCGAAAAGACCTTTGGAACAATTATAGCTGAACGTTTAGTAGATTTATTAATTTTGATTGGATTTATTTTAATTGCTCTAAGCTTACAATTCGAACTTATCTGGGGAATTTTAAAAGAAAAACGAATTTCTCTTAATCATTTGATGCCGGTGTTAGTATCATTAGCGATTCTCTTTTTTATAGTTCGTCTTCTTTTTAAACAAGAAAGATATCCTTTTATCACCAAAATAAAAACCTTTTGTAAGGGGGTTTTAGAAGGGGTTTTAAGCCTTAAAACTATGCCTCATAAGGGTATTTTTATTGCGCATACATTGTTTATATGGACCATGTATTTGGCCATGTTTTATGTCGTAAAATGGACTGTCTATGAAACTTCAATACTTGGGTTGAATGATTTACTACCTGCTTTTGTAATTGGTGGTTTAGCCATATCTGCAACTAATGGTGGAATTGGAATCTATCCATTTTCTGTAGCCATGATGTTAGCGGCTTTTGGGGTTTCAAACGAGTCCGGTCTTGCCTTTGGATGGATCGTGTGGACCTCTCAAACCTTAATGATCATTGTCTTTGGTAGTCTTTCTTTTTTTGTGCTACCTTTATTCAATCGTGATTAAAAGTTAATATTAATTGAGTATGGCTAAAGTAAAAAAAGCGTTTTTCTGTCAAAATTGCGGATCGCAACATACCCAATGGCAAGGACAATGTGGTGCCTGTAAAGAATGGAATACCCTAGTTGAGGAAATTATTGAAAAAGAGACTACTAAACAATGGTTAACAAAATCAGTTAAGGAAATAACAAGTCCCATTCGAATAGATTCTATAGATGTTACCGAAGTTCCTAGAATAATAACCCAAGATGAAGAATTAAACCGCGTCCTTGGAGGGGGACTTGTCCCTGGTTCTGTAATTCTATTAGGAGGAGAGCCAGGTATTGGTAAATCAACCCTTTTACTACAAGTTTCTTTAAGTCTGAATTCTAATGTCCTTTATGTTTCCGGAGAGGAAAGTCAACAGCAAATCAAACTTCGTGCAGAACGAATGGAATTGAATGGGGAAAACTGCTATGTTTTGAGTCAAACTGAAACACAAAAGATTTTCCAAGAAATTAAAAAAGTAAAGCCTGATCTTGTTATTGTTGATTCAATTCAAACCTTACATAGCAATTATATCGAAAGTGGTGCTGGGAGTGTTTCTCAAATTAGAGCAACCGCAGGTGAACTAATTCAATTTGCAAAAAGCACCAATACCCCTGTTATTTTAGTTGGACACATTACCAAAGACGGAAATATTGCAGGACCAAAGATTTTGGAACATATGGTCGATACTGTTCTTCAATTTGAAGGAGACAGAAATCATGTTTATCGAATTCTTAGAGCTCAAAAAAATCGCTTTGGTGCTACTTCTGAGATTGGAATTTATGAAATGATTTCTCATGGTTTACGTCAAGTTTCAAACCCTAGTGAAGTACTGATATCTGAAAAAGAAGAGGTTTTGAGTGGTCATGCAATTGCTGCAACTGTTGAAGGAATTCGTCCTTTAATGATTGAAGTCCAAGCGCTTGTGAGTTCAGCCGTATATGGAACACCACAACGCAGCAGTACAGGTTTTAATGCCAAACGTCTTAACATGCTTTTAGCGGTGCTAGAAAAAAGAGCCGGATTTGCATTGGGGAGTAAGGACGTATTTATTAATATAACTGGAGGAATTAATGTTGAAGATCCAGCGCTCGATATGGCTGTAATTGCTGCTTTACTTTCCAGTTATCATGATGTCCCAATTGCACAAAATATTTGTTTTGCAGCTGAAATTGGTCTTTCTGGTGAAATTCGTCCTGTAGCCAGGGCTGAAATTCGTATTCAAGAAGCGGAAAAACTTGGCTACGAAAGTATTGTGATTTCGAAGTTTTCTAAACTCGGAACCAACCCTAAATCGATTCAAATTCAAGCCTTTTCTAAAGTTGAAAATTTAGTTGAATTTCTCTTTTAATTCCTGCTAATTTTAAAAAAAGAAATACCTTGTAGAATGCAAAAAAATTAATCTCAATGGATAAAATTGTGAAACAATTTCTTGACGAAGTAAGTGCAAGAAACCAAAATGAACCTGAATTTATGCAGGCAGTTGCCGAAGTTGCAGAGACGGTAATTCCTTACATTGTTCAACATGACATTTATTACGGACAAAATATATTACTCCGTATGGCGGAACCAGAACGCGTTTTGTCTTTTCGTGTCGCCTGGATAGATGATAAAGAAGAAATTCAGGTCAACCGTGGATACAGAGTACAAATGAATTCTGCAATTGGACCTTACAAAGGAGGTCTACGTTTTCATCCTAGTGTAAATTTAAGTGTATTAAAATTTTTAGCTTTTGAGCAAACATTCAAAAATAGCTTAACTACTCTTCCAATGGGAGGAGGAAAAGGAGGTTCAGACTTTAATCCAAAAGGAAGGTCAGATACAGAAGTTATGCGATTTTGTCAAAGTTTCATGACTGAACTCTATAGCCATATTGGTCCAAATCGAGACGTCCCAGCTGGAGACATAGGTGTTGGTGGAAGAGAAATTGGATATTTGTTTGGTCAATATAAACGCCTTCAAAATGAATTTACAGGAGTGCTTACTGGTAAAGGGGCCTCTTTTGGAGGATCACTAATTCGTCCAGAGGCTACAGGCTATGGAGTAGTTTACTTTACTCAAAAAATGTTAGAACACCAAGGCAAAAATATCAAAGGCAAAACCATTATTGTTTCTGGCTCTGGAAATGTGGCGCAGTATGCTACGGAAAAATGCATACAATTAGGAGGTAAAGTACTGACTTTATCAGATTCTTCAGGATATATTTCAGATCCAGACGGAATTAATCCTGAAAAACTTGCATTCGTAATGGATTTAAAAAATGTTAAAAGAGGTCGTATTAGTGCATATGTAAATCAATATCCAAAAGCCTCTTTTCATCCTGGTAAAACTCCATGGGAAGTGCCTTGCCAAGTTGCATTACCCTGCGCAACACAGAATGAGCTGGACGGAAAAGATGCTGCGATTTTATTAAAAAATGGTTGTGTCTGTATAGGAGAAGGCGCCAATATGCCATGTACTCCAGAAGCTATTACTCAATTCAAAGAAAACAAAATTCTATTTGCACCAGGAAAAGCGTCTAATGCAGGCGGTGTTGCGGTCTCTGGATTAGAAATGGCACAAAATTCCTTGCGCTATAGCTGGACAAGAGAAGAAGTTGATAGCCGCTTACAGAGTATAATGTCTGACATCCATAAATCTTGTTTAAAATATGGTGAACAAAATGGGGTTGTTGACTACGTAAAAGGAGCTAATATAGCTGGGTTTGTCAAAGTAGCCGACGCCATGCTAGCTCAAGGGGTAGTTTAAATTATATCAAAATTCGTGCACACATCTACAGAAGCCCTTTCCCTTAGTAGTGTTAAATATGGAGATTCTAGTTTGATTGTGGCATGTTACACTAAAGAATTTGGTTTACAATCGTATATGCTAAAAGGAATTTTGAATTCAAAGACAAATAAAAAAACTCCTAAATCTCTTTTTGAGCCTCTCACCCTTTTGGAACTTGAAGCCCCAAAAAATCCAACAGACCGTCTCGGCTTTATAAAAGAAGCAAAACTTCATTATCCTTATAAATCAATCCCATTTGATCTTAGAAAAAAAACACTTTTATTTTTCCTAGCTGAAGTTATTCATCAAGTTGTAAAAGAAGAGAAGGAACCAAATGTTGAATTATATTCTTTTTTTAAAAAAAGAATGCTGTGGCTAGATGCAGAAAATGAAATCGGTGTTTTTCATATAAAACTTATGTTAGATCTATCAAAATTTATTGGCTTTTATCCCAATATAACGAATGATGCTGCTGCTTATTTTGATTTAGAGACAGGGTGTATGAGTCAATTCAAGCCTAGTGGAGTTTTTCTAGTGGGGTCCGTTAAAACAGCTTGGATTCAGCTCTTGGGCATGAAATTTGATAAAATTAATGGAATGAAACTTTCAAAGAACGAAAAATCTACTTTGTTAAATTTTGCAATATTATATTTCAAATTACATTTACAACAATTCAAACCACCAAAATCAACTTTAATATTGAATGAAATTTTTAAGTAAACTTAGCCTTTTCTTTCTGCTTATTTCACCCTTTTGTTTGTTGGCTCAAGACATACTTGTTATTGATGCCGCCTCTAGCAGGCCTATAGAAGGTGCTGCCCTTTACAATCATAACAAAACTAAATCAATTCTTACAGATGAAAATGGAAAAGCATCACTTTCTGTTTTTTCTGAATACGAACTTTTTTATATTCAATATTACGGATATAAAAAAATAACTTTAAAACTTGATTTAGAACAAATTCAAGACGGACTTACCGTTCGCATTGAAGCTGAAGAGCAAACATTAGATGAGGTTATATTATCTGTAGCAAGAAAGGCCTCCAACAGAAAACAAATTGCAGAAAAAGTTAATGTTATTAGTGCCAAACAAATTAAACTTCAACGTCCGGCAAATGGCGCTGATCTTGTAGGTTTAACTCCTGGAGTTCGTGTTCAAAAGAGCCAAGGAGGAGGCGGAAGTCCAGTAATAAGAGGGTTTGAAGGTAATCGTTTGCTTTTAGTTGTAGATGGTGTACGAATGAACAATGCTATTTACCGAAGTGGGCATCTCCAAAATTCTATTACAATTAACCCCAGTAATATTGAACGTGTTGAAGTTATTTTTGGTTCTTCTTCTGTTGGTTACGGTTCTGATGCTTTGGGCGGAGTTATTCATTACTACACCCGAACCCCCTTAATCAATAGTGAGAAAAAAATATCAGCACAATTTTCAAGTGACTTTTCCTCTGCAGATTATTCCTCAATAAATTCTTTTTCTACAGAAGTTAGCTTTAAAAAATGGGCTAGCTTAACCAGTGTTAGCCACTCTTCATTTGGTGATATTCGAATGGGTAAAAACAGACTCCATGGTTTTGATAAATGGGGCCTTACACCTTTTTATTCTGGCAATTCAAGAGATATTTATAATCCAACTCAATTAGAAAATAGTAACCCATTAATTCAAAGAAATACCGGATATAATCAGCTAGATTTATTTCAAAAATTCTTATTTCAAATCAACGATAAAAGTCAGTTTATTGTTAACACACAATATTCGAATTCTTCCGACATTTTAAGATATGACAAATTAGTTGAAACACGTGGTGAAAATCTTCGCTTCGCTGAGTGGTATTATGGTCCTCAGAAACGCTTGTTGATTTCGCCTCAGTATAAATTTTTTACCAATAAAAGGTTTTTGAATTCTGGAAGAATAACTTTTGGATATCAAAACATTGTAGAGTCTAGAAACATTCGGAATTTTGGAAGCCTTACAAGAGAATATCAAAGAGAGAAAGTGAAAGTTTTCAGTTTGAATGGTGATTTTCAATTTGATTTAGATGAGAAGCATTCCTTTTCCTATGGTTTTGAAGGAACCTACAATAAAGTTCGTTCTCTCGCCTATAAATATGATCTGGTTATCGATCAAAATAAAGTAATCGGCAGATCTGCTATACTTCCTTCCCCAACACGTTACCCAAGTGCTGGAAGTACTTATGGTAGTTTTGCTGTTTTTATCAATTGGGTATGGAATTTCAATGACAAATTGACCTTAAATGCAGGGGCTCGAATTACTTCTACACGATTGGATGCAAGATGGAAGGAATACTATAATATTAATACTCTACTTTCTTCAGTAGATCTAAGGTCTGAAGCGCTTACAGAAACCATTGCACTAACCTACCGCCCTTCAACTAAAAAACAATGGAATGTTATTATATCAAATGGCTTTAGAAATCCCAATATTGATGATGTTGGGAAAATTAGAGAAAATAAAGGAACACTTGTAGTTCCAAACCCTTCGTTATTCCCAGAGTATGCTTATAATTTTGAAGTCGGTTTTACTAATTATTTAAATTTACCCAAAAATTACATTTCAGTCAGAGGTTTTACGACACTTATCTCCAGGCATATTGGCCGGGATAATTATATAATTTTTGCTGATATTACAACCCCAGACGTAAATACTATTTTATATCAAGGAGAAGAAGTTGAAACTTTCGCCAATATTAATTCAGGAGATCGATATTTGCTTGGAGGCTCCATAGATGGATATTATTCCTTTACAGAAACCTTCTCAATTGAGGGTAATTTTTCATATATCAGGGCTGGAAAGAGTGAAAAATATAGCCCACTACCCTCTATTTCCCCTGTTTTTGGAAGCATTCTATTGAAATATCAGAAAGATATATGGTTGACAACATTAAATTTTCAATTTAGTGGAAGCAAAAATCCAAACACCTATAGCGAAGGTGGAGAAGATGGCTTAGAAGAAACACCCTTACTTTCAGAAACATTGGGACTTTTTGCTGGAACTCCAGCGTGGAATGACTTATCTTTCTTGGCGCAATATAACTGGAAGGAAAACATACAATTTCGACTGGGCTTAGATAATATTTTTGACATTCATTACAGAACTTTTGCTTCTGGAGTATCTGCACCCGGAAGAAATATCAAAATAGGGGTAAATATGTCTTTTTAAGGCTTGTAATTTATTCGCCTAGTATCTTAAAAAATCATGCTGTTTTCTCTAAATTAATTACTTTCGCATTTGAATGCAAAAAACAATAGTTATTAATTTCTATCACGGAGTTGGATAAAGTGAATTTAAAGAGAGGTAAACAAAAGAACAAATCGAAATGAAATTTAACGAATACAAAGGTTTGAACTTGCCTCAAATATCAGATGAGATTCTGTCCTCTTGGAAGAAAGACAAGACCTTTTCTGAAAGTATTAGTCTTCGTAAAGGAAAGCCTTCTTTTGTTTTTTATGAAGGGCCACCATCGGCCAGTGGAATGCCTGGTATTCACCATGTCATGGCCCGAGCGATCAAAGATATTTTTTGTCGCTACAAAACACAGAAAGGATTTCAAGTACATCGTAAAGCAGGATGGGACACTCATGGCCTACCAGTGGAGCTTAGCGTTGAAAAAGAATTAGGGATTTCAAAAGATGCCATCGGAAAAACAATTACTGTAGAAGCCTATAACGAAGCCTGCAAAAAAGCAGTTATGAGGTATACAGATGTTTGGCATGAACTGACACAACGAATTGGGTATTGGGTTGATATGGACGATCCCTATGAAACCTATAGTTCAAAATACATGGAATCAGTTTGGTGGTTATTAAAACAAATCCATGAAAAAGATCTTTTATATAAAGGCTACACAATACAACCCTATTCTCCAATGGCGGGAACAGGCTTAAGTTCACACGAACTCAACCAGCCTGGAACCTATCAGAATGTAACAGATACAACAATAACCGCCCAATTTAAAGTTAAACAAGAGAGTCTTCCAGAATCTCTTAAAGGAGGTGTTGAACTCTTTTTGCTGGCGTGGACTACAACCCCCTGGACGCTACCTTCGAACACTGCTTTAACGGTGGGTAAAAATATTGATTATATAGCCATTCAAACCTTTAACCAATATACTTTCAAGCCCATACGAGTCATTCTTGCAAAGGCCTTGGTTTCAAAACAATTTGGTAAAAAATATATCCTTAAGGATACTTTAGAAGAATATAACCCTGGAGATAAAAATATTCCTTACTGCATCGAAAATGAGGTAAAAGGAAATGAATTACTTGAGATTCGATATGAACAGTTATGGACAAATTCACCATTGCCACTGGATCATCCGGAAAATGCCTTCCGAGTGATCGCTGGTGATTTTGTAACCACTGAAGATGGAACAGGAATTGTTCATACAGCTCCCACTTTTGGGGCAGATGATGCCAAAGTTGCCAAAGAAGCTAGTCCAGAAGTGCCTCCATTATTAGTCATAGATAAAAATCGTAATGCTGTGCCTTTAGTAGATTTACAAGGACGCTTTAGAAAAGAGGTAGGCCCCTTAGGAGGTCGTTTTGTGAAAAATGAATACTATCCTGAAGGTGAGGCCCCAGTGCGCTCAACAGATGTAGAGATTGCCATCCAGCTTAAAGAAGAAAATCGTGCCTTTAAAGTTGAAAAATACGTTCACTCATATCCAAATTGTTGGAGAACTGATAAGCCAATCTTATACTATCCTCTAGATTCTTGGTTTATTAAGGTAACTGATGTTAGAGATCAAATGGTTGAACTCAATAAAGAAATTAACTGGAAACCGAAATCTACTGGAGAGGGTCGATTTGGAAATTGGCTTTCCAATGCAAATGATTGGAATCTTTCAAGATCACGTTTTTGGGGAATTCCATTACCCGTGTGGCGTTCAGATGATGGTCAAGAAATAAAAGTAATAGGCTCCATTGCTGAACTTAAAGAAGCAATAGATCATTCAGTAACCAAGGGCATGATGCAAGAGAATCCTTTTAAAAATTTTAAGGAAGGTGACTTTTCAGATGACAATTATAGTCAGATAGATTTACACAAAAATATTGTGGATCAAATCGTATTATGCAGTCCTAAAGGACAACCTTTGCGTCGTGAATCTGATTTAATTGATGTCTGGTTTGACTCAGGCGCAATGCCATATGCACAATGGCACTACCCTTTTGAAAATAAAGAAAAAATTGATTCAGGAGAACGCTTCCCTGCAGATTATATCGCAGAGGGTGTGGATCAAACAAGAGGTTGGTTTTATACTCTTCATGCAATATCTACACTTATTTTTGGTCAAAAAGCTTATAAAAATGTTGTTTCCAATGGATTGGTTTTAGATAAATCAGGCCAAAAAATGTCCAAGCGTTTGGGTAATGCTGTAGATCCCTTTAAAATATTAGATCAATTTGGCGCTGATGCCACCCGATGGTATATGATCTCTAATGCAAATCCCTGGGATAATTTAAAGTTTGATGCAGACGGTATTGCAGAAGTGCAACGTAAGTTTTTTGGAACACTTTACAACACCTATTCTTTTTTCAGCTTATATGCCAACATAGACGCCTTTGATCCAAAAAAAGAAACAATTGTAACTTTTGAAAATAGAGCTGAATTAGATCGTTGGATCTTGTCAGAATTACATAGCTTAATTCAAACGGTAGACGCTGCATACGAAAACTATGAGCCTACAAAAGCCTGTAGAGAGATCTCTGATTTTGTACAAGAAAAATTAAGCAACTGGTATGTCCGACTTTGCCGAAGAAGATTCTGGAAAGGGGAATACGGAACAGATAAAATCGCTGCCTATCAAACGCTTTGGGAATGTTTACTTACTGTTTCAAAACTCGCAGCCCCTATAGCACCCTTTTTTACAGATCGTTTATATCAAGATTTGACTCAAAAAACGAAATCGATACATTTAACTGATTTCCCAAAAGCAAATACTGATCTTATTGATGTTGATTTAGAAAATCAAATCAATACAGCTAGAACCATAACTTCATTAGCTTTATCGCTTCGTAAGAAAGAACAAATACGGGTTCGACAACCGCTTCAAAAAATGATTATTCCTGTTAAAAATAAGGATGATCGAAAACGAATCGAAAAAATAATAGATCAACTTAAAGGAGAAATAAACATCAAAACCGTTGAACTTCTGGATGATGAAAACTCTCTCTTAGTAAAAGAAATCAAACCCAACTTTAAAGCTTTGGGGCCTCGATTTGGAAAAGAGGTCAAAGCAATAGTAGAACTCATTAAAGGTTTGAATGAAAAACAAGTAAATGAGTTAGAAGGAAAAGGAACCCTGGAAATACAACTAAACGAAAAAAACCTTACTTTAGAACGTTCGGACATAGAAGTCTCCTTCAAAGATATTGAAGGTTGGCAAGTTGCTCAAGGCAGAGGTATGACTGTAGCCCTTGACATGACTCTCACGCCCGAATTAATTCAAGAAGGTCTTGCAAGAGAACTAGTCAACAGAATTCAAAATTTCAGAAAAGATAGTGGTCTAGAGGTGACAGATAAAATTGCAATTTCTTTGAAAAAAGAACCCCAATTAGAGGCTGTGGTTTCAAAAAATAAAAGTTATATATTATCCGAAACACTAGCTGATAATTTAACTTTTGATCCTAATTTAAGTGACGGTTTAACTCTTGAATTTGAAAAAATAAAAACCATATTAAGAATAAAAAAAATATCCTCATGAACGAAAAAATAAAATATAGCGACGCAGAACTCCAAGAGTTTAAAACTTTGATTGAAGATAAAATTGAAAGTGCACGACTAGATCTTGACTTATTAAGAAGTTCCTATATGAACGATGGGAACAATGGAACAGAAGATACTGCGCCTACCTTTAAAGCATTTGAAGAAGGCTCTGAAACAATGTCCAAAGAAGCGAATACACAATTGGCCATTCGTCAAGAAAAATTTATTCGAGATCTTAAAAACGCCTTGATTAGAATTGAAAATAAAACCTATGGCGTTTGCCGAGTTACTAGTAAGCTAATCAATAAAAAGCGTTTATTTCTTGTTCCCCATGCTACCCTGAGTATAGAAGCAAAAAACATGCAAAAATAAGCAATCAAACCCAATTATTCTGGATAACAATAAAACATATCTTAACCTTAAAAGGGCTTTAGTAATTATCATTGGTGTAGTCTTAATTGACCAGTGCAGTAAATTTTATATCAAGCTAAATTATCCCCTTTCAAGCTACGGAGTTCCTCCAATTATAGATTGGGGATTTTTTAAATTATTGTTTGTTGAAAACAAAGGTATGGCTATGGGAACAAAATTTAATGACATCCTTCCCTTTATTGAAGAGGATTCTGCAAAACTTTTTTTAACGCTCTTTCGATTGATAGCAATTCTAGGCTTAGGCTATTGGTTATTGGACTCGATAAAAAAAAATAGCCCTATACTATTAAGCTGTGCTCTTGCTTTAATTTTTGCAGGCGCATTAGGAAATATTATTGATTCAGTATTTTACGGATTTATCTTTTCAGATAGTTATAATTCAGTTGCCACTCTCTTTCCTCTAGAAGGGGGATATGCTCCTTTATTTTATGGCCATGTTGTAGATATGCTTCAATTTCCCCTAGTAGAATGGACCTGGCCAAACTGGGTTCCAGTTTTAGGTGGAGATACCTTTTTGTTTTTTCAATACATCTTTAATATTGCCGATACTGCCATAAGTACAGGAGTGGGAATATTGATTGTTTTCAATAAGAAAATCTTTAAAGAAGAACCCCTTAAAACGATTGAATCTTTCGAGGAGTAACACAATAGTCTAATTGAACGTCTTCCTCTCGAATTCCTTTAATATGATCTACAGGATCAAAAAAAGAAAGTCCAATTTTCACTACATCTCTTTTACAGTTTTTCAAAAAAGTGTCATAAAACCCTTTTCCATAGCCTACTCTGTTTCCTTTTTTATCATAGCTCAATAAAGGAACAAAAACAACTTCTAAAAGCTCCGGGGCTATCTTAATTCCACTTTCTGGCTCTGATATTCCCCATCTGTTTTCAATTATTTTTGTGCCATCGGTCAATAAAATGTGTTCTAAAATATTACTTCCAAGAGTTTTAGGTAAAACCACTTGCTTGTCTCTCCCTTGAAGCAGGGTTAAAATTAGTGTTGTGTCCACCTCAGCTTTTGAAGCAATGGGTAAGAACAAATGAAAATATTCAAACTCCCATATAGGAAGCTTTAAACACTGATTGGCTATGGCCAAACTATGATTATCTTGAATTTCTGGAGCAAGTGCTGAACGTTTTTTTGAAAAAAAAATACGTAAGCCTTCTTTTGAATTATTCATTAATAATAATTGATTGAAATAACAGTTTCTTTACCCAAAGAAAATCAATATTTTCGTAATGTGAAATCAGATCTCTTTGAAATTCAATTAAAAAGCCTTCCGCAAGTAGCAGGGGTCTATCAATATTTTGATAAATCTGATCGTGTAATCTATGTAGGAAAGGCTAAAAACCTGAAAAAACGAGTTAGCTCCTACTTCAATAAAGTTCATGACAACAGAAAAACTGCTGTTTTAGTAAAAAATATTATTCGTATTGAACATATTGTTGTTGAGACCGAAATGGATGCACTCCTTTTGGAAAACAACCTCATCAAAAAATATCAACCACGATATAATGTCTTACTTAAAGATGATAAAACATATCCTTGGATTTGTATTAAAAAGGAACCTTTTCCACGTATTTTTTACACTCGAAGAGTTATAAAAGATGGTTCTGAATACTTCGGCCCTTATACCAACATGAAAACCGTAATGACACTGTTGGGGTTGGTCCGGACACTCTATCCCTTAAGAAGTTGCAAATTTGATTTAAGCGATGAAAAAGTTAATGCTGAAAAATATAAAGTCTGCTTAGAATATCACATGGGAAATTGTTTAGCCCCATGTACTAAACAAATTGAAGCGGAAGTCTATGATAATAATATCAAAGCGATCCGAGAAATCATAAAAGGAAACTTTAAAGAGTCTATTCAAGGGTTTAAAAAACAAATGGATTCTTTTGCCGCAGAAATGGAATTTGAAAAAGCTCAAACGATAAAAGAGAAAATCGAATCCCTAAAGAATTATCAAGCAAAATCTACTATTGTAAATTCTAAGATTAATAATGTCGATGTCTTTAGTATAGTCTCTGACGAAAGTTATGGATATGTCAATTTCATTCAAGTTTCCCATGGAGCCATCATACGATCACATACCCTAGAAATAAAAAAGAAGCTAGATGAAACAGATGCCACCTTGTTACAATTAGGGGTTATAGAGATTCGACAATTATTCTTTAGTTCGGCTAAAGAAATATTTTTATCAGAAGCCGTTGCCCTTGGGGACGATCTAAAAGTAACCGTTCCACTAATGGGAGATAAAAGAAAACTTGTTGATCTTTCCATTCGAAATGCAAAATTCTTCAGAATGGAACGCTTCAAACAAATGAAAATTGTGGATCCTGAACGACATACGTCTAGAATCATGAGCCAAATGAAAACAGATTTAAGGCTGCCAAAGGAACCCTATCACATAGAGTGTTTTGACAACTCGAATATTCAAGGATCGAATCCTGTTGCCGCATGTGTTGTTTTTAAAAATGGAAAACCAAATAAGAAAGATTACCGCCACTACAACATAAAAACAGTAGAAGGTCCTGACGATTTTGCTTCTATGGAGGAAGTGGTTTACAGGCGATACAAGCGCTTACTTGAAGAAGAAGCTTCATTACCTCAACTTATTGTGATTGACGGAGGAAAAGGCCAACTTTCCTCTGCAGTAAAAAGTTTAGATTTACTTGGATTAAGAGGGAAAATATCTATTGTTGGAATTGCCAAACGACTGGAAGAAATATACTTCCCTGAAGACTCTATTCCCCTATATTTAGATAAAAGATCTGAAAGTCTAAAAGTCTTACAACGTGCACGTGACGAGGCACATCGTTTTGGAGTTACTTTTCACAGACAAAAAAGAAGCAAAGGAAGCCTAAACTCTAAACTAGATCAAATCACAGGAATTGGTCCTGCAACGCGTGATAAATTATTAATCCATTTTAAATCCTTAAAAAGAATCAGAGAAGCCTCAAAAGATGAATTAGAAAAAATATTAGGAAAGCAAAATGGCTCAAAAATATATATAAGCTTACATTCTAAACTAATCATTTAACATTTTATAAACGTTACCTCTATATAACGCACACAAGGAATTGTTATCTTTGAACTATGATTAAAAAGTTAATATTTATATTATTTTTTGGTGTTTTATCAAGCCATTCACAATCTACTTCATCAGATTTGATTGCTTCTTCTCCCTTTCAAGAGGGAGAGTGGTTTCAATTACGTATTCATTATGGTTTGCTAAACGCAAGTTATGCCACTTTATCTCTAGATCGCGACACGATAAATGGTAACCCTGTTTTTCATGCCAAAGCCTTTGGAGAAACTTCTGGAATTGCTCGTTGGTTTTTTAAAGTAGAAGATTATTACGAAAGCTATTTTGATCAAACAACAATTTTACCATACAAGTTCATCAGAGATATCAATGAAGGTGGATACACTAAAAGTATAGAGATTGATTTTAATCATGAGCTTAAAAAAGCAAAAGTAAATAACAAAAAGAAAAAAGTAATTACAGAATTTGAAATTCAACCCAATGTTCAAGATTTGATTTCTTGTTTTTACTATTTGCGAAACTTTTATCCTAATGAAGACATTGGAATTAATGAAAGCTTTGACATTAACATGTTTTTTGATCAAGAAAACTATGTGTTTAAACTTAAGTATCTCGGTAAGGAGGTTATCAAAAGTAAATTTGGAGATATTAATTGTCTAAAATTTAGGCCTGTAGTCCAATCGGGGAGGGTTTTTAAAGAACAAGAAAGTGTTACCTTGTGGGTTTCTGACGATAAAAATAAACTTCCTATTCGTCTTCAGGCAGATATTTTAGTTGGCTCAATAAAAGCAGATATTGAAAATTTCAGGAATTTAAAATATCCTTTCAAAATTAATATCAATTAAGTGTATAAAAAAAGAGGATAACTTTTCAATTGCTTTTTTAATTATTCGCTTTAAGTTTAGAAATTTGTAAAAAACAACTCTATGTATCGGTTATTGACACTTCTCCTTTTTTTGGTTCTAATATCATGTAATAATAGTGGAGAAGAGTCAACAAATGAAACAACAATGACTGAAATAAAAGTTCAACCCAATCTTTATTATGGCATTGATCTCAACAACTTCGAGTTGCGTGAAAATAAAATTAAAAGAGGGGATACTTTTGGAAAAATTTTAGAAGAAAACGGAATTGATTATCCGCAAGTTTATAACATTCTAGAAGCCATTAAAGGTAATGTTAATGTTCGTAAACTTAATTTAGGGAAACCTTACAGCTTATTTTATAGCAAAGACAGCATTACTACCCCGGAGTTTTTTGTTTACCACCCCGGAGTTTCTGGCTATTCTGTAATTCATTTAAGAGACAGTTTATATGGTGAAGAAATCATAAAACCCTCACGCTTAGTAGAATTGGAAGCCTCAGGAGTGATTGAAAGCTCACTTTATGAAACGATGCAGAACAGTGGTATCAATGAAAATTTAACCTATTACCTGTCTGATGTTTACGCATGGACCGTTGATTTTTTTCGCTTACAAAAAGGGGATCGCTTCAAAGTTATTTATACCGAAAAATTTGTGGATGACTCTATTTCTGTTGGTATAGATCGAATTAAAGCAGCTTATTTTGAACACAACGGGAAACCACTTTACGCCTTTGAATTTATTAGTGATCCTAAAAAAGGAATAGTAGATTATTTTGATGATAAAGCCAATAGTTTACGGCGTGCTTTTTTACAAGGACCATTAAAATTCAACCGTGTTTCTTCTCGCTTTAACCTTAGAAGAAGAATAGCCTATTATGGCAACCGTATTCGGCCACATAAAGGAACTGACTTTGCTGCTTCAGTTGGAACGCCCATTTTAGCGACGGCTGATGGAGCTATTGTCAAATCAAGCTACACCAGGGGCAATGGGAACTATGTTACGGTAAAACATAATGGAACCTATTCCACTCAATACCTCCATATGAAAAAAAGAAAAGTTAAAGTTGGCCAATTTGTAGAACAGGGAGATGTTATTGGATGGGTTGGAATGACAGGAAATACATCTGGCCCCCATGTGTGTTACCGCTTTTGGAAAAATGGTAAACAGGTTGACCCATTCAAGCAAAAACTCCCTGATGCTAAACCAATTTCTTCCGACTTAAAATCTAAATTTGCTTTATATATAATTCCTTATAAAACAAAACTTGACTGTATCCCTTTTGGGATTTAAATTTAGATGAAATTACAGTAAATAAAAATAAACTTAATTATGCAAAAGATCCTTCCTGATAATAATCCAACAGATCTAAATGCTTGGAAATCTCTTCAAAAGCACTTCCAAAAAATAAATAAAACAACTCTCAAAGATCATTTCAAAAATGAACCCAACCGTTTGGATTATACCATTTTAAAATGGGAAGACTTTTATGTAGATTTTTCCAAGAATAGATTAGATAAAAAAGGATTTGATTTATTAATTCAACTGGCAGAGGAATCTGGTTTGAAAGAAACTATTGATGCTCAATTTTCAGGAGAAAAAATAAATGTAACGGAAAATAGAGCAGTTTTACATACCGCATTGAGAACTTTAAAAAAAGAGCCCTTAATCTTTGAAGGAGAAAATATCCTTCCTTTACTAGCAGATACCCAAAAAAAAATGAACACTTTCTGTGATAAGGTTATTTCTGGGACATGGAAGGGTTATACTGGAAAATCCATTACCCATATTGTTAATATTGGAATTGGAGGTTCAGATCTAGGGCCAGCTATGGTTGTTGAAGCCTTAGAATACTATAAAAATCATTTAGCCGTTAGCTTTATTTCAAATGTAGAAGGAGATCATCACCAAGAGATAATTAAGAATATCAACCCAGAAACTACCCTTTTTGTAATTGTTTCAAAAACGTTTACTACACAAGAAACCTTAAGTAACGCCAACAGTATTAGGGCTTGGTTCTTAAATCAAGCACCTAAAGATGCTGTTGCTAAACATTTTGTGGCTGTTTCAACCAATACCAAAGAAACAGCGGCTTTTGGAATTTCAGCTGAAAACACCTTCCCAATGAATGATTGGGTTGGGGGTCGGTTTTCCTTATGGAGTACTGTTGGTTTGAGTATTTCCTTGGCTATAGGTCCAAAACAATTCAGCCAACTTTTAGAAGGAGCAGGCAAAATGGACGCTCATTTTCAAGAAACTCCTTTTGATAAAAATATCCCTGTAATTCTTGCGCTAATCAGTATCTGGTATAACAACTTTTGGAATGCCGAAAGCGAAGCGATTATTCCCTATACCCAATACCTGAGAAAGCTTCCTGCGTACTTGCAACAAGGAATTATGGAAAGTAATGGTAAAAGTGTCGGTCGTGACGGAAATAGAGTAAATCATCAGACGGGGACTCTTATTTGGGGTGCCTCTGGAACCAATGCTCAACATGCCTTCTTTCAACTTATTCATCAAGGAACCAAGTTGATCCCAGCCGATTTTATTGGCTTCAAAAAAGCACTTCATAGAAATAAAGACCATCAAGATAAATTACTGGCCAACTTTATTGCACAAACCGAGGCCTTAATGAATGGAAAGACCTTAAGTCAAGTAAAAGGAGAGCTAGATGCAAGTGGAATGTCTTCTGAAGAACAAAATAAAATAGCCCCTTTTAAGGTATTTGAAGGCAACAAACCTACCAATACATTACTTATAGATTCCTTGTCACCATCATCTTTGGGTGCTTTGATCGCACTGTATGAACATAAGATTTTTGTTCAAGGGATTTTATGGAATATCTACAGTTATGATCAATGGGGAGTTGAGCTTGGAAAACAATTAGCAAATGTTGTTTTAGAGGACATCAAAGAAAATACGAATCACCCACATGACGATTCTACCAATGCGCTTTTAAAACATATCACTAATTAATTACTAAGAATTTATTTATCAAATTTGAGGTCTTTCACTTTGAGTTGAAGGCTAATAATTCCGTTATATTGATTTTCTTCAAGGGTATATAAAACAGAGAATGGTATTTGATTTTTTATAGTAATTAAATGTACTCCCATTCCAAATGCAATCCCTTGAATCTTAATCCCAGAAGAATCCGTGATTTCAAGCTTAATGTGCTCCTGCGATTTCCCTACTAAACGCGTTCCTCCCAAATCTTTACAATTATGAGTAACAAATACAGGACGCATATTTTTGGGTCCAAAAGGACCCATTTGACTTAATATTCTTAAAAGCTTGTGGTTTATTTCCTGAAAACCCAAAACCATGTCATAGGTCAAACTTGGTATTCGTTGTTCGGGTAAAATATTTTCACGAACATAGACTTCAATTGCTTCTCTAAACCCATCTAATTGTTCTGGCTTTAGGGTTAAACCTGCAGCGTATTTGTGTCCCCCAAATTGTATCATAAATTCCTCACATGATTCCAAGGCTTTATATACATCAAAGCCCCTAACAGAACGAACAGATCCTGACAATAAACCTTCCGATTCTGTTAAAACAACTGTAGGTCGATAATAGGTTTCAATCAATCTAGATGCTACAATTCCAATCACACCTTTGTGCCAAGAGGGATGAAATACAACTGTTGAAAAACTTTCTTTTTGTTCATTTAAAATAATTTGTTGCAAAGCTTCTTGTGTTATTCGCTCATCAGTTGCTCTTCTTTCAGAATTATAAAACTCGATAGAACGAGCAATGGGAAGGGCCTTTGCTGCATCCGTAGCGGCTAATAATTGAACCGCATTAAGTCCATGGTCCATTCTGCCTGCGGCATTAATCCGCGGCGCTATCACAAAAACTAAATCGTTAACACTTAAGGGTTTTTTTATGGTTTTTAAAAAAAATTCAAATCCTATTCTTGAATTTTGGTTAAGTTGCTCAATTCCTAAAAATGCAAGGATTCTATTTTCACCAATAATGGGAACAATATCCGCTGCGATAGCCGTAGCTACCAAATCTAAATAAGAGAATAGATCTTCTTCTGGAAGCTCCAAGCGTTTTTGTAGAGCTTGAATTAATTTAAATCCTATTCCGCATCCACATAACTCTTTAAATGGATAAGTACAATCTGAGCGTTTAGGATCAAGAACAGCAACTGCTTCAGGTAAAATTTTACTAGGTAAATGGTGATCACAAATCACAAAATCAATTCCCAAATCATTGGCATAAGCAATTTGCTCATTTGCTTTGATTCCACAGTCTAAAGCAATAATTAAACTAATCCCCTCCTGTTTGGCGCTATTAATTCCTGAAATTGAAATGCCATAACCTTCTTTATATCGATCTGGAATATAGGGCTTCAGGTTCTCAATTTTATTTTTTAAATATGAATAAACTAAAGCTACAGAAGTAGTGCCATCTACATCATAATCTCCATATACCATTACATTTTCATTCTTTTCCATGGCTGTAATAATTCTATTGACAGCGACAGTCATGTCTTGCATTAAAAATGGATCATGAAGCTGTGCCCAATCAGGTCTGAAAAAAGTTTTTGCTTCATCAAAGGAATTAACTCCTCGTTGGGCCAATAATTGAGCAATCACTGGGGAAACCTCCAACACTTCTGATAAATTTTCAACTAAATTTTTTGAAGCTAAAGGGAGTGCATTCCATTTCATAGTTATGGTATTTTCTTGCCTTCAATCACAATGACAAATTCACCTTTCGGAGGATGCGTTTGAAAAAACCGATGTGCTTCTTCCGCTGTTCCACGAAAAGTACTTTCGTAAAGCTTAGATATTTCACGAATTACAGCAATAGTTCGATCGGCTCCAAAATAGGAAACTAACTGCTCTAATGTTTTGAGGAGTTTGTGAGGGGATTCATAAAAAACTTGGGTTCTAACCTCCCTAGCCATTTGCTCAAGGCGAGTTTGTCTTCCTTTTTTTGGAGGTAAAAATCCCTCAAAAATAAAACGCTCACAAGGAATTCCGCTTTGAACTAAAGCTGGAATTAAAGCAGTAGGTCCAGGTAAACATTGTACTTCTATTCCTTCTTTTATAGCTTCACGAACTATCAGAAATCCTGGATCAGAAATACCGGGTGTGCCTGCATCAGAAATAAGTGCTACTCTTTTTCCACCTTTAATTTGATTTAAAATGCTTTTTACTTTTTTATGCTCATTGTGCATATGAAAACTCTGATAAGGTGTGACAATTTTAAAGTTTTTTAACAGTTTTGAGCTCACGCGAGTATCTTCTACTAAAATTAAATCTACTTCTTTGAGTAAACGAATGGCGCGTAAAGTTATATCCTCTAAATTACCAATTGGAGTGGGGATCAAATAGATCAATAGTTTTTTTTTATGGGTTAGCTTTTGAAATAAAAAATAACTTTAAACACTAAAAAAATTCTGTATGGTAGACATAAACCGCTCTTCGAATATAGCTTTATCATTCCAGTTTTGATATTCCGGTTTTACCATTTCATTTATAAATACTTTTACTTCTTCCCAACTATTAAAAGTAACAATTTGAGAAAGAACACGTTCATAATTGCTAACATCATCATCAAATAAATATTTTATAAAAGTGAGCCGATCATTTAAATCAATACTTACTTTTTTATCAAAAAGATCATTAATGTTTTTACTTTTCTCTTCTATAGATTCTAAAACCGTTTGAGAATTAGTATCTGGATTTTTTACAACAAAAGTAGGGGTGTCTGAAACACTTTCAAAAAGGTTTTCATATGATTCTGGATCTGGCATTTCACTTACCATATTTTTAATTGTATCCATAAGAGGTGGAACCTCTATACTGTTTTCTATTGGTGTTCTTTCATTATTTTGGTCTGATGGATTGAGTACGTCAAGTACTTCCTTTAATTCGGCTTGATGATTACTCCATTTCTTTTCTTTTTGAAATTCTTCTTCATTAAGTAATTTATAATGAACTGATATTTCGTAAAGTCTTTGAATCGCAACATGGGTTTCTTGAGCATCCCAATCACTTTCGTTTTTGAAGACTTTATCTGCCCATCTCAATAAAGCACTTTTTATTTGTTCTGTCATCATTAATGGTTCATCAACCCAAGAGATTTTAATACCTTTGTTTAGATAGGATTAATAAAATCTATTTTGAAATTGAAAATTACAAAATGTTTTTAGAAAATACTGTAAAGTCAAACGAACAATTTGGATGGATTGAAGTCATCTGCGGTTCCATGTTTTCTGGAAAAACAGAAGAACTCATTCGACGACTTAAACGTGCTCAATTTGCTAAACAAAAAATTGAGATTTTTAAACCCGCCATTGATTTACGCTATGATGATGAGTTAGTGACTTCTCATGATCAAAACCAAATTCCATCAACCCCAGTTCCTGCTGCAGCCAATATTCCTATCTTGGCCGATGGTTGTGATGTAGTTGGGATTGATGAAGCGCAGTTTTTTGATAATGAAATTGTAAAAGTTTGCAATGATTTAGCCAATAGAGGCGTGCGTGTTATTATTGCAGGTTTGGATATGGATTTTCAAGGAAATCCTTTTGGCCCTATGCCAGCCTTAATGGCAACAGCAGAGTACGTTACTAAAGTACATGCAATTTGTACCCGAACTGGAAGGTTGGCTCATAATAGCTTTAGAACCACTGAAAGTGATACTCTGGTTCTTGTTGGTGAAAAAGGAAATTATGAACCCTTGTCTAGAGCAGCATTTAATAAAGCTCAAAAAGCTCAAAAGAAAAAGAAGGATAATAACGGTAACATCTAACCAACTGCAGTGAACACACTCAACCTTTATCTATCTCATCTAGATTATAATTATTCTCAGATTCAAAAGCAACTGAATCCCAAAACACAAATTATGGCTGTTGTAAAGGCGGGTGCTTATGGAAGTGCTTCGGAAGCTATAGCTAAAAGATTTGAAGCACTAGGGGTTGATTATTTAGCAGTTGCCTATGCGGAAGAGGGAGAGATATTAAGAAATTATGGGATAAAAATTCCAATTATAGTGTTTTATCCTCAGGTAGATTCCTTAAAAATAGTTCTAGAAAATGCGCTAGAACCTTGCCTATATAGTCGCTCGCTTTTAATGACCTTTAAAAGTCTTTTGACAGCAACAAACAATAAACAGTATCCTGTTCATATAAAGTACAACACTGGCTTACATCGTCTGGGATTTCCCCCTGAGGACACTGACTGGATAATTTCACAAACAGCATCCAACAATTTGAATTTAAAGAGTGTTTATTCTCACTTAGCAGCATCAGAAGATCAAAGGCCATCTCAATTATGTAATCAACAAATTGCACTATTTGAAACTATAAAAAAGGCCCATTCAGTGCAAAAAAATTTCATTCCTAAATTTCATTTACTAAACAGTTCGGGAGTATTCAATTATCCTGAACTTCAATATGACATGGTGAGGTGTGGAATAGCTTTTCACGGGTTTGCAAACCACCCAAAGTGGGACGCCCTATTAAAACCTATTGCCGTTCTAGAAAGTGGGATTTCACAAATTCATAATGTTAAAAAAGGTTCTTATGTCGGCTATGATAAGGGCTGGAAAACTCCAATAGATTCAAAAATTGCAACCCTGCCCCTTGGCCATGCTGATGGAATTGGACGACACTTTGGAAATCATAAAGGAAGTGTTTTTATTCATGGAATAGAAGTTCCCATTGTTGGTAATGTATGCATGGATATGCTAATGATTGATGTCACAAATGTTAAATGTAAACCTCAAGACATTGTATATTTTTTTGGAACGACACATAATACAGCAGCCTCATTTTCAAAGCAGGGTAAGTCTATTAGTTATGAAGTTCTTTCTGGATTAGGACCTAGAATAAAAAGAGTAATCAATGAATAATTATTTGTTACAATTAAAACAAAAATTTATTTTAATTTAAATTTATCGTGAATTATGGTCTCTATATTTTTTAATTCTATTTTTGATTAAAATCAATTAAAATGAAGATAGCCCTGGTTGGTGCCACCGGAATGGTAGGACATGTAATGTTAGAAGTTTTAGCAGAACGCAAACTTCCTATAACAGAATTATTATTAGTTGCTTCAGAACGATCGGTAGGAAAAGAAATTCCCTTTGAAGGAAAAATTCTTAAGGTTATCGGTTTAGAAACAGCCGTTGCAGCAAAACCCGATATTGCATTGTTTTCTGCAGGAGGCGATACCTCTGTTGAGTGGGCACCAAAATTTGCTGCTGTCGGGACCACCATAATTGATAATTCTTCTGCATGGCGAATGGATCC